>Ga0308156_1004031_pt1 | contig 10571 bp, 10 predicted proteins | sample PhyAR2_FD_201041 | JGI IMG/M metagenome (GOLD analysis project Ga0308156, IMG submission 201041) | Phyllosphere microbial communities from UC Gill Tract Community Farm, Albany, California, United States - DLSL A.R2 | ecosystem: Host-associated > Plants > Phyllosphere > Unclassified | place: USA... | reverse complement strand
TTATCATCGTAGGACAAAAACCTAGATCCAACAACTATTCTGTTTCTAAACGAAGGAGAAAAAGGCACAGCACAAACCAATTCTTGCTATTTTTCCCCATAGAAACCCATGTTTTTAAAAAAACACCCAAAAAAATGAAAAAAAATTTTCTCAAACGATTGACAAAGCCTTGACTCTTTTGTAGACTAGGTAAAAATAATTTAAATATTTAGAAAATTCCAAATAAAGAAAAGGACGGTGGCGTATATGACCTGCACCAATGATAGCAAACGAATTATTTTATTATTATAGCCGGGACTGTTTGATTTATACATTCAAAGAGTCCCTATTCACATTGCATCCAAAAAGAAGATCAACTTCTTGAGATGGAGTGTTTTTTTATACCCATTTTCAAGGAAGCGGCCTTTTGCAAGCTGACACATTGATGTCAGATAGATCCGAAAACGCTCGTTGAACAACTGCTGCCGATTCCCCACGGTTATGCACTGCACTTATTCTAAAGACCCCTTCTGTTTGAACACTTGATTGGTCATGCAGAAAAAGGAAGGATGATTTTTTCTTATGAAAACCGTCAACACGATCGCTGCTTTTGTAAACAAGTATTTGATCTATATCATGATTTTATTGATGATCGTCTCTTATTTTTTCCCGCAACCCTTCTTATGGATTCCGCCTCGTACAACGATTCTTCTGAGCATCATCATGTTTTGTATGGGGATGACTTTAAACGTTGCTGCGTTTAAAATGGTCGTCTTACAGCCTAAAGCATTCATCTTAGGAGTGCTTTTCCAGTTCACCATCAGTCCTTTGGTGGCTTACGGCTTAGCGCAGCTGTTTGGTCTTTCTTCCGGTTTGATCATCGGGTTTGTCCTACTAGGTTGCGTTTCTGGTGGAACCGCCAGCAATGTCATGACCTTTATCGGCAAAGGCGATGTCGCCCTCACCGTTTCCATGACCACGGTATCGACCTTGTTAGCGACCGTCGTTACCCCCTTTTTGGTTTACATCTTGGCTGGTCAGTATACTGAGATCTCCTTCTGGGAAATGCTCTTGTCTGTCTTGCAGATGGTGCTTTTGCCGATCATTTTAGGGGTGATCGTCCACAAACTCATTGCCAAGCACATCGAGCGATTTCTGCAATCATTTGTGTTGATTTCTTCCGTTAGTATCTTATTGATCGTTGCCGGAACTGTCGCTCGCAACGGTGCCGTCATCGTCCAATCTGGCTTGATCGTGATTTTCTTAGTCTTGCTCCATAACTTGATCGGCTACGGTGCAGGCTATGGTCTGAGCCGTGTGATGGGCGTCAGTGCCACCCAAGCCAAATCCATCATGTTTCAATTAGGAATGAAAAATACCGGCCTAGCGATCTCGTTAGCCAATGCCCACTTTGCCGCCATTGCTGCAGCCGTTACCCCTGCCGCAGTCGGCATGGTGATCCATCAAATTACCGGACCAATTTTAGCCAATCTCGTGGCCAAGAAAGAAGGAAAACAGTATGAGTCAAAGTATCTTTTTGCCAAACTACACAATCGGGGCGGACGCCTACGAAAAAGTAAATGAGATCGTAAAACCATACGGCACCAATGCCGTGATCATCGGCGGAAAAACCGCCCTTGAAAAAGCCGAAGACAAGATCAAAGCCGGTTTAACGTCAGCAGTCAAAGTGACGGATACCTTGTGGTACGGCGGCAACTCGACCTATGAAAACGTCGATCAGCTGTTAGCCAATCCAAGCGTCCAAGCCGCCGATGTTCTATTCGCCGTTGGCGGCGGCCGCGTTTGCGATACCGTCAAAGTGGTTGGAGAAAAAGCAGGCAAACCAGTCTTCACCTTTCCAACGATCGGCTCCAACTGCTCACCAGTCACCGCGGTCTGTGTCATCTATAAAGAAAACGGCGAGATGCAAGGGCTGTTTTTCCCTTCGCAACCACCGACCCATGCCTTTATCGACAGTGAGATCATCGCCCAGGCTCCCGACAAGTACTTATGGGCAGGAATCGGCGATGCCCTCTCCAAAGAGATCGAATCGACGTTTTCAACGCGGGGCGATGAGTTAGACTACACCGATGGGTTAGGCATCCAAATCGGCAAAATGTGCACGGAACGCTTATTGCAATACGGCACACAAGCCTTGAAAGACAGTGCCGCCAATCAGCCATCTTATGCCATTGAGCAAGTCGTCTTGGATATCATCGTGACTACCGGCTTAGTTTCCGTCTTAGTCATCAATGATTACAACTCCGCCCTTGCCCATTCCTTTTACTACGGAACGACCGTTTTGGAAAAAATGGAAGACTATTTGCATGGTGCTTCCGTTAGTTACGGTGTTTTGGCCTTGTTGCAGCTCGATCAGCAAGAGGCCCTCTTCCAGCGCATCTACGCCTTTATGAAGGAAAACAAACTGCCGGTTTGCTTAGCAGATATGGGTCTTAACGCCACCAGCGACCTTGAGGCAATCTTAGATAAAGCAATGACCACCAATGATATCGTCCACGTGCCTTATGAGATCACGCGAGAAATGTTCAAACAAGCAATCTTAGACGTAGAAGCCTACCATGCCAAACAAAACCAAGCGTCATTGGCAGCTGCGAATTAAATGAAGCCCTCCAGCAATTCGTTGCTGGAGGGTTTTTGTATGGCCTTTTTTTCTCTTACGTTTGATTGCAGTCGGTTTGGATTTCATAAAAAATATTCATAGCAAGTTAATACGATACTACTCATTATCTAGGTCTTTAGAAAATATTAAAAAGCACAATCAGCCTATGATACGACTGAGAGACTGCTTACCTCCCTAATTATCTACTTGTGAATAAAAGCGCATGAAAAAGCAATCCTTGTTATACTTATAAATAACACGAAGTCCTTAGGAAAAGGAGGAACCCTCATGACCCGTTACCAACGATTTCGCTTTGCTCATTTAGGCGCTCTTTGGATGCTGGGCTTACTCCTCACTGGCTGCAGTGCGGATACAGCACCGATTGAAGAACAACCGACTACCAACACCGCCACTTCTTCTGAACCTGCGGTTTCCTATGAAACCTTTCCACTTCCGCAACCGATCTTAGACGGGGAAACCAGTGTGGCGGAAGCTCTCTTCGAGCGGCGCTCGCAACGAGATTTTCAAGACACTGAGCTAACACAAGAACAGCTGGCACAGCTTTTATGGGCCGCTGCCGGTGTCACTACAGAAGATGGTCGCCGGACAGCGCCTTCGGCTGGTGCCTTGTATCCCTTAGACCTCTATGTCGTGGTCACACAGGTAACGGGGCTTGAGCCAGGGCTTTATCTGTATCAACCTGAGCAACATGCCTTAGAAAAAATCCTTGCTGGTGATTTCCGGACCGCATTGGCGGAAGGTTCGTTGGATCAGCAAGCGATCCAACGGGCACCTGCCACATTGCTTTATACAGTGGTTTATGAACGACTGATTGAGCGCTATGGGGACCGAGGAATCGAACGCTATGCCCTATATCGAAGTCGGTCATTCCGCCCAAAACGTCCTTTTACAAGCCCAAGCGTTAGGCTTAGGCGCTGTGCCGATCGGCGCCTTCACGGATCATGAACTCAAAGAATTATTACAACTGCCGACGGAAAATGAACCCCGCTATTTGATTCCAGTGGGGGTTATTGAGTAGCGCTACTGAATAACAGAGCCTATTTTCGTAGGATTGTCAGTCTTTCATTAGAAAACGGCAACTGGCAAGGTTGATTTTCCCAGCAAAACCAGTAGAATCGAAAAACCACCTGCAAAAACAGCAGGTGGTTTTTCGATGGACTTACAGTTTGTATGATCGGACTTCTTCTGGTATTTCTTCTAGCGGCAACTCTTTTACTACCGCCTCGGTACCTGCTGCCATCGCTGTATCGTAGTACCAGCATTTGTATTTGATCGTATTCATCGTTTCTTGCAAGGCTGCCATTTGCTTGGTGACTTCTTCCAAACGTTCATGAAACAGCTGCTGTCGTTTCTGCAAAGACGCATCGCCTTCTTCGCCCCAATCCAAGAAATTCTTGATGTCTTTGATGGGCATGCCGGTATTCTTCAAACAATCGATCACTTTGATCGTCGCTACTTCTTTTTCTGAAAACACCCGAATGCCGCCATTGCTACGGGCCATATTCGGAAACATTCCTTCTCGATCGTAGTAACGTAGTGTCGAGATGGGGATGTTAGTCGTTTTTGATACTTCACCAATCGAGTAACTCACTTGCATCGCTCCTAAAAAAAATTTTGTTTCTCCCTTGACCTAAACCTAACTTCAGGTTCTACAATAAAAATACACCGCAAGCACTGTACTGTCAATCACCCGTCATCTCGCAGGTTTGGGTTTGGCAGCAGCAGGATTCGATGAAAAAATCATTCACTGGAGGAAATACAAATGACAGAAATCAAAGAAAAAGTTATCGTAATTATGGGAGCCTCTTCGGGAATTGGGGAAGCAACCGCCGTTAAGCTAGCCGAACAAGGGGCAAAAGTAGTAATCGCCGCCCGCCGCGAAGAGCGCATTAAAGCCCTGGCTGAAAAACTAGGAGAAAATGTTTTGTATCAAACAGCCGATGTCACGAATCGCGAACAAGTCCAACAAGTCATTGATTTAGCCATGACCTCCTTTGGTCGTATTGATGTCCTTTTCAATAATGCTGGTATCATGCCTCAAGGAAACTTGGCAGAGTTGAACTATGACAGCTGGCAAAAAATGCTGGATATCAATATCATGGGGGTATTGAACGGGATCGGCGCTGTGCTGCCCATCATGCAAAAACAACAAGATGGCTTGATCATCGCCACTGACTCAGTTGCTGGACATGTCATTTACCCGGGATCTGCCGTGTACAACGGGACAAAGTTTGCAGTTCGTGCAATCATGGAAGGCTTGCGCCAAGAAGAACGTGAACATGGCATTTGCTCCACCATCGTCTCTCCGGGAATGGTCTCCACGGAATTGTTTGAAACCGTAGGTAATGCTCAACTAGAAGCAGCCTTGAAAGAAACCTCTCGCGTAGAAGGCAACAGCCTAACGCCAGAAGATGTAGCAAATGCAGTGGTTTATGCCATTCAACAGCCCAAACATGTGGCGATCAGCGAAGTCTTGCTGCGCCCAGCAAAACAAACCGTTTAAGCTATTTCTACTTATCTACGAAACCTGCGACCGCTTCAGGCTGGTCGCAGGTTTTTTTGTCGTCAAATCCCACCGTTTTCCAGGACAAAATTGCTTGATTTTCTTGTAACACCCGCTTGTCCAAAGAATGTAAACCAATGGTTGCTTTATGTAAACGACTAGGTTCTGTTGCTACGGTGGAAATTTTTTTATACTTAGTACAAAGCTTCCGTATAAAAACGACCAATCAGAAACAAACCGGACGTTCTCCTCATGAACGATGAATAGCCAAGCAAGCGCGCAGCCCTACCTTCACCGTTGACTTGCAAGTACTGCCTTAGCTGTCCTCTTCTTAGTACTTGCTTTTTATAAAAGAATGGAGTGTGTATATGAATGTAAAACAGCTACTCATTATTGCCGAGCAACGAAGAAACATTACGAATCAAAAATTGACCTATGCCGAAAATTTCTTGGCTGCCGGCTACTCTGCTGCCGAATTGCTGGCAGACGAAACCTTTCTTGAATTAGAGCGAAGGGAAACCCAACTGATTGCAGAACGCAACGCCATTTTTTACGAAGAAGTCAGCCACAATTAATCCCCCTGTCCAATTGTAGGCGACGAAAAGCGAAGGCTCAGCAGCACCTTCGCTTTTTTAACCCTCAAAGGCGTCCTTTGCCCTGAGGATCACGCTGCTTGATCGTCCAATAAAACAGCCCTGCAAAGAAACTACCGAGAATCAGGAAATTCATGCCGTATAGACAGTAGAGGAAGAAAAAGTTCAGCTGCCCACTGCGCCAAAAGCCCATGATTCCCACTAAAACCAGACTGTTGACGCATCCTGTCAACACACAAACCGTGCGACTGCACTCCAAGCTTTGTAATAGGTATTTTGTGATTTCATATAACGGACTGACGAGCATTATCCCCAGCATAATTGGTAGAATAGCTGGCAACAAGTCTAAAACAGCGACATCTGTAGTAAACAACTGAAAAAAAGCAGGACGAAAGCCCCAGATCAGACTGGCAATTCCGACATAACCCACAAAAGAAGAAGCGAAGGCACTTTTCCCCACTGCTAAAATCTTCTGACGGTTTTTCTGTCCATTCGCCTCACTAGCAAAGACGGTCACTGCGTTGCCATACATCAAAGCAGGCAACCGTGCGATCATCAATCCTTGGCTGCCGATCGCATAGGCTGCCAGCGTACTGACACCCAATCGTGAGACGAAAGCTTCAAAAGCAATAATAAAGACTAAACCCTCAAAGCATTCCTGAATCATTAAAGGGACCGCTTTTTTCAATAAAAAGGTGCGTTTTCGTGGTCTTTGTTTCAGCCCCCTGGCTAGACTTTCTCGTAAAAGAACCCCATAAATCCCCAGCAAGCACAAAGTCGCAAGCATATTTGCGATGCCACTGCCTAAGACCCCCATTGCGGGAAAACCGAGATTGCCGTTGATCAATAGATAGCTAAGCAACACCTGTACCAACGCACTAATAATGGAAACACCGAGGATGTAGTTCGTTTTCTTTTCAATTTTTAAAAGGCTAGTAAAAACAAACGTGACTAACGTAAGTAAAATATAGGGAGACATGATTGCAAGATACAATGTTGCGGTCCTTAGCAGCTCCCCACTAAATCCGTAAATAACCTGCAAAATGCCGCGTCCAAAAAGCAGGAAAATCAGGAAAAAGCTCACGCCGATCGCGACTACTAGAAAAAGAACCGAGGACAGATAATCATTTAACTGCGTCTCTTCTCTTTGTCCGACTGCCTTTGCGCCATAAATATTAAAAGCCAGACCAATCGCACCTAAGATACCCGCAAAAGCATAGAGAAACCCGTCGATCAGCGCGATCGCCGCCAACGCTTCCGTGGATCTTCTTGAAATAATCGCTAATGAAACTTGCGCAATAATGATTTGAAACAAATTGGAAGCAATCAAGGGCAATGTAAAAGACTGTATTTTTTTGTTCAAAAAGCTCTCCTCTCTCATTCGTCATAACTGCGCAACACCCACTCGCTTATTGTGATTTTAATCACAAGGAAAGCGATCGTTGGTCGCTACATATACTCAACGACCCATCGGGCTTTTTGACGTTTCTCCCTCCATTTAACCATACAGCCTTCTCGGTGTATATTCCTTCGTAATTAAAAAACAAAACATACCGACAATCTCCGCTTATTTCCTCTATTGGCGTCGACAAGCAATCGCTGATGAAGAGTAAAAAGGTTCAGAAGAACATGCTGCTCTTCTGAACCTTTTCCATAGGATGATAAAAAACGCGACAAACCTTTCAAAAATCCCGTTATTTCTTCACGATCAGCTGAACGGCTTGATCGATTTTCTGCTTTTGGGTTTCCGTGTCGCTGTCTGGATTTTCCAAACAATTTTTCAAATTTTCAGCGACAATGATCCCCATAATACGGTTAACACTGGAACTGACGGCGGACAATTGCGTGATGACATCGACGCATTCTTTCTCGTCTTCGATCATTTTTTGAATCCCCCGCAACTGCCCTTCGGTTCGTTTTAACCGATTCAAGATATCTTTGTTGCATGCGGTCATCGTTTGATTTCTCCTCTCCATGCTGACATGCCGCCGAGGACATTGGTCACTTGAAACCCTTGCTGGCTCAAAAACTCAGATGCCATTTGCGAACGAGCCCCTGAATGACAGATGACATAGTAGTTTTTATCCTTCTCTAAGTCGCTGATTTGTTCTGTCAGCTCGCTCAACGGTAGGTTTTGTGCTGTTTTGATGTGTCCTTGTGCAAACTCATCGACTTCTCTGACATCAAGGATCTCAAGTGGTTCACGTTTTTCTTTTTGGGCAAATTCCTCCATAGATATTGCTTTAATCATGAATAATCATCTCCGGCTTAATAGTATTATACAACGAAAAGGCACCATCGAGGTTTTGACAATTGATGCCCGCTTGTTTTAAGATGCGTTCGGCAATGTAGCTTCTCAATCCGCTATGACACGTAACGACATACGAAACGCTTGGATCCAATTCAGACAACCGATCCCTCAATTCATCTAACGGAATGTGGAGCGCTTGTTGAAAACGTCCATTATTGGCTAATTCCATCTCTGAACGAACATCCAACAACTGCTTACCGTTTTCTAAGGCATCCGTCAATTCGTGCCACTGAATATTCTCACTGATTCCTTCCGCCAGATTGATCGCTGCATAGCCAAGCATATTCACTGGATCTTTGGCTGCGCCAAAAGGCGGTGCATAGGTGAATTCCAGTTCAGGCAAGTCAAAGATCGTTAAGCCGCCTTTGATCGCTGTTGCCAATATATCGATCCGTTTATCGACTCCTTTGGCACCGATGCCTTGCGCACCGTAGATTTTTCCAGTATCCGCATCAAAAATCAGTTTCAAATAAATATCCGTCGCATCAGGATAATACCCTGCATGGTCTTTGCCTGACAGATGAACCACCTGGGGATTTAGCCCTGCCAGTTTGGCGCTGCGCTCACTCAACCCTGTGGAAGCTGCTGCAAGATCGAATACGCGCACGATCGCAGTCCCGATACTGCCTTTGTTTTTGCGTGCCAGTCCACCCAAAACATCAGCAACTTGCCGACCTTGGCGATTGGCTGGTGACGCCAGGGAGATCAACGTGTCTTCGTTGGTGATTTGTTGTTTCACAACGATGGCATCACCCACCGCGTAAATATCTTTCTTGCTGGTTTGGTATTGCTCATCTACTAGGATACCCCCCCGGTGTCCTAATTGGATACCAGCACGTTTCGCCAAATCCGTTTCTGGTTGGACACCCACCGAAAGAATCGTGACATCTGAAGTCAGGACCGTGCCATCTTCCAGAACGATTTCTTGCCCTGCTTTTTCAAAAGCGGTCGCTGACTGCGAGGTCAAAACTTTGACCCCTTGCTTGATCAATTCATTTTTGACATACGCAGCCATTTCTTCGTCCAAAGGTGGCAATACGTGGGGTGCTTTTTCTACGATCGTTACTTCGAGGCCTTTTTTATGTAAATTTTCAGCGACTTCTAACCCAATAAACCCAGCGCCAATGATCGTGGCTTTTTGAGGCTTTTTGTCTTCAAGATGCGCCATGATTTGGTCTAAGTCAGGAACATTGCGCAAAGAAAAGGCGTTGGTTGCTTCTTCTAGCCCTTTGATCGCTGGTACTAGCGGTTTTGCCCCCGGCGATAAAATCAACGCATCATAAGATTCCGTGAAGACGTGTTCGCCATGTTTGACCGTCACCGTTTTCTCCTCTGGCTCGATCGCCAGCACTTCATGAAAAGGTCGCACATCTAAGTTGAACCGTTTCTTTAATGCTTCAGGTGTTTGGACCAATAGGGCGTCTCGCTCTTTGATCTCACCAGAAATGGCATACGGCAACCCGCAATTCGCAAAAGAGACAAAAGGACCTTTTTCAAAAACAATGATCTCCGCTGCTTCTTTAAGCCGACGTAAGCGCGTGGCTGCCGACATTCCCCCTGCTACCCCACCGACAATAACTATTTTTTCCATCATTACTTTCCTCCTTTGGTTGTTCCGCGCCATTGATTCATGCCGCCACGAACGTTGACCACATCAAAACCTTTTTTACTTAGGATTTTGGCTGCTTGTTTGCTTCGCATCCCCGATTGGCAAATGACTGCCAGTTTCTTGTCGCCTTTTTGAGTAAATCCAGCAACCTTATTTAACGGTACATTTTTCGCATAGGCAATGTGCCCGCTGCGGTACTCCGCCGGCGTGCGTACATCCAGAACCGTCCATTCTTTGGCTCCTTCTTTTTGTAAATCTGCTGTTGACATACTTGGTATGCGCTTAAATAGTGAAAACATTTATTGCTCCTTTCGTATACCCCTTGGGGTATATTAAACAAGATGTTTTACTATTTGTCAACTAAGTGATTTTCTTTAAGAAAAGAAACTTGCTGTTGCGCTCCTCCTCACTTGATACTCTCGACAGCTGTCGGACAGCTACCGATCAAGCAGCGAAAGGCCTGTATCCCACATTTCCCTCCCCGCGATCACAATGCTATAATAAAAGAAAAGATACATTGTAAAAATAACACGTATCAAATCGTTTACTTAGCAGCTGATCGCTTCGATTATTAAAGATGATTGGCTCCCGCCCTAAACAATAGCGATCAAAAAAACGACGCAAGCACCACTTTCCCTTGATTTATCAAGCAGCAAGCCCTGCTTTCTTGGAAACAACGCGGGTTTCGACTATGCTTAAGTCACATCAGCGAAAGGAAAAAAAGATGGAATTTGGCGAAAAAATCAAAGAAGTACGCACAAGAAATAACTTGACCCAAGAACAATTTGCCACTCAACTACACGTGACGAGACAAGCCGTTTCGAACTGGGAAAACAATCGCAATCTACCAGATTTAGAAATGTTGATTGCCATCGCCACGATTTTTCAACTCTCGCTTGATGAATTGATTTTAGGAGGAACTCAAGTGAACAAGA
>Ga0308156_1004027_pt1 | contig 10579 bp, 11 predicted proteins | sample PhyAR2_FD_201041 | JGI IMG/M metagenome (GOLD analysis project Ga0308156, IMG submission 201041) | Phyllosphere microbial communities from UC Gill Tract Community Farm, Albany, California, United States - DLSL A.R2 | ecosystem: Host-associated > Plants > Phyllosphere > Unclassified | place: USA... | reverse complement strand
CTCCATAATCGAGACCACTGGATTTAAGGTACAGCTGAATGGTTTAGATTCTGCTTCTTTAGGCAAGAGATGAAGCATAAAAAGGGAATTTGAGGAACAGGTGTGTCAGACAGCATGCATGGCAATGGGGAAGGCCGTATGACAGCTGGTCGCCAGCGGTGAACTGGTCACGCAGGAAACGGTTGCCAGAAAGATAGTAGGGCTATCAAAGCGACGGCCTGATTTAGCTGACAGCATTGCATTATCAGTGTTACTGCAAGCTTAACAATAGCGGCGGCGGGGCATGCGGTCCAATCTTGAAAGCTTTCAATGTCCGCTTTGTGCCAGAAGCGGACGTTGCTGAAATTATGTCGGATTAATTAAAGGGGAGCAGTCTATTCGACCAAGTTATGCTGGGGTGGTTCAGTTCAGAATCTGGATGAAATAAAGAATCTAGAGTCGGATCCAATACCATTTCGACTCCCGATGTAGCAGGCGAAATGGTCATTTCCAATATTCATATAACGCCGTCATTACGGCGTTATGTTTGTCCACATATTGTTTACCTGTAAGATCAGTAGGGGTGATTGTGATATTAATATTGGCAAGAGTGCATTCTCCATGCGAGTTCCACTGCGAGCATGTAGCCAGATTTTTTTCGATGGTGAAATATGTCTGGGTCTTGCTCAGGGTCAACTCACGTCCCTCGTTATCATAGCCATACTCTTCAATGGTTGAGGGTGATTGAGTTTTGATTAGCCGATGATTGACATCATAACTATATACAACCGTATTATTATCTATCGCCATACTTCCTTTACTTGCCGCGCTTGCCAGTAGTCCTGATGAATTAAAGGTATATTCGACTGTGCTTATTGCGGTTTTGTCTTTATCTTCCGGTTTTGTGGCCGCGATAATCGAATGACTAACCGCGTGGCTTATAATTCCTTTATCGTTAAGCTGATACACTCCCTCAAGAGTCTGCCTATATACCTGAGTGGTTTTCTGACTTTTTTTATCGGCTATGATCCCGTTTGAGTTCAGCTTGATGCGCCAGCCAAATTCCGTTTTATTCAACTGAACTTCAGAGTTTGCCGTGAAAACTGTTTTCTGGCCTATGGAGGTTTTGACCTCTTCCATACGGCCGCCAATTAGCTCACCACATTGACTGAAGTTACTTTTAACCGATGTGCGGAGATACCCATCAGGACTATCAGTAGTGATTGGTACAGATTTTGGAATCCCAGTTCCTGGCTGCTTGCTCACAAGGATGAAGTTGTTCAGTTTGTTTTTAGCCAAGATTTGCGCAGTGCAATGTGCTGCATAAGTCTGAAATGTGTAGAGGGATAAGAGGGTAATAAAGAGGCTTTTATTATTAAATGACATTATTTGTTGTCCTTATGAACTAATCAGTTATCCAGATTTGGTTACTTTGGTGAAGTTTTGTTTAATTTGCTACTTCTGATCTATCAAAATACGAACAATCTTCGAGTGATTCAGTTACTCTTGGGTCACAAACACTTCAAAGCATCGTATGTTACCTTGGTATTGAGGTCGATGATGCCCTGAAGATATCAGAGTCGATTGAAGTTTAATTTATGAAGGCTGCAACAGCAGCCCTGGTACAGACGCGGACATAACTAACATAGCGGATTGTTAATCAACAGGGTACAGGTCAATTTTGTATGTCCGTTGATTTCATTGCTGTATTAAAAGCTTTTGTCAGCGTTGCTCAACTTGATATTTGTGTTAACAGTCTGGCGTGCATTGTTTTCTAAAACCCGCTTCTGCAAATTTAATATGCTGATCTAATTATTTTATACAGAAGCAGGTCAAATTTATTCTTCTGTCACTTCCTCATTTTTAGCTTCCAGATCATTCTTATCTAAAGCTTTTATGTATTTGCTGACAGCCTCAATATACAAAAGATCCTTCTGTGCCCTAGAGACTTCAGTTTTCTCGATGAAGTTCAGAGTTTGCATCATTTGTTCGCTTAATATCTTTCCTGTAAAAGCTTCATATACAGTTTTACTATGCACGAGCAAGTAGGCGATCAGCGAGAAAAAGAACTTCGTTCCATTTCCGTTTGTTGCTCTTAGCAACTCAAATAAAATAGGGTAAGCATCAAATCCAAACCAGATAATCATGCCAAATACGACACCTATCGCACATCTTACCGGATAGTTAAAGAACAATATATCCAGCGCTCTATTAGCTGATTTTGTTAACTCATCCTGATTCATTGATAAACACCCTCAACACCACCCACTGGAACTCGGCGCCCCTCAATAACTGTAGCTTTGAATATTTTACGCTTGCTGCCCCTAGGGCCGTTGAGATCTAGATTATCTTTGTTTTTTTCAATAAAAATCAGCAACTGAATTGCTTCAAACTTATTTTTACCAAAGTAACCCATTTCTACCCGACGTGTTAAGACCATTTCTTTTATCAAAAGTGCGAGATACAAAAAAGCAGGTATCAAGCTTATCAGTTGGTGTGTTGGGTAGTAGAAGTGAGCGATGCCTGCGGAGACGGTGGTTGCTAGAATTGCAATATTTTTAGCCCAAAATAAATCTTGTCTCTTAGACACTAAGAATAATTGAGTAACGGTGTGGTTTTTTAGTTGTTCATTAACAGAATCATCTTTCTCGGATGGGGTTGAATGTTCATTCCTTTCGTAACTAGTAATTTTAGCTAAAGCTTCATTATCAATTACTATTCCTTGACTCTTATATTTATGAACAAGGGAGAACAACACTTCCTTTCTGGCCTCATTTACTTCTTTGCCTTGAATCTCATCATGAATAATTTTCTCGAGTTCACGTTGAACTTTGCTCATTAATATAACTTTATGCCCTTTCTTAACTTTGTGTGAGGTGTAAAGAATGTCAATATCTAATTCAGCATCTCTCTTTAACTTTTCTGTTTTTTTGTTTGATGATCTTTGAAAAAGAGAAGCAAAAAAAGATCCAACAATTGCGCATAGACCGAAAGCTAAAGGTGTAGTTTGAAATTTTTCAGGTAATAATATCATCATAATACCAACAACTACGGCTGATATAGCCAATGACGTTATTGCTTTTTTACTAGAAGGGGCTTTAGACTTTTTCATAATAACCTCAATAAACGGCGGAGTTCTGCCGTTAACACACTACGATTTACCCATTAACTACCGTTTAATTTCTTCGGTGCGGAAAGATTTGTCGCTTCAGTTCACCGCCTCGATGCTCTGTTTAATCGACTCTTCAATTTCATCATGAAAGCTGGAAGATGGCCCTGCAGATTATATCTGAACGCGTGAACTTATCAAAGCGAGGAATAACGCCAGCATATCAATCAACTCGATATGGTCATCTTACATCAACATTGTGCGAGGCTGTATCTTACTTTTGTCACGCGTGGGACACCCATGAAGCTTCCCAGGGTTGCATAATACTGATTGTTAGATGAACTAATATAAAAGGGCGAGTTATGACAGGAAAAGCTATCTACGTTGTTCACAGTCCTAGCCCCACCTTGGTACGATTACCACTGCAAAAGGTTTTTTCCTTTCGCGTTTACCGAAAGGTTTATCAAGTCACTTCAGCAGGAGCTGGAAAGGCTAAACATAAATTGCAGGGTTATTGCTGAAGATCCCGAGTCCGATATTGAGGTTCTGATAACATGCGATCCGGTTCTTCTCGTCAGTGCCATTGGACTTCGTTATCAGTTCTTCCATCAAGGCTTCGACAAACAAAAAATTTTCTGTATACAAAAAAAGCCGCCTCTAGGGCGGCTTTAGCTTAGCTGTTGATAAAACCGACTAAGTTTTCCATCTGTTGTTTGAGCTCCGCACAGAAGCCGCCTTGAAACTGCACTGTTCCGTTGTTAAAAACATTGACAATGAAACCATTGAATGCCGGCTCTGCAAACAGAAATGCAGTGCCTGTTAGCTTTTCACTCTTGGTAACCTTATATTTTTCTACGATTTCTTTCTTAAGTTTATCAATGTCATTACAAACTAAAGCCATCTTTATTTCCTTATTTTACTGTGTGCAAGGCCGTCATCAGCAACTTTGAAATTGGAGCGAAAACACCTCCTTTTTCAACATAATACTTACGACCGAAAGAGTCACGCGAAATTTGTATGTCATGTTTAATGTGTAAAGCTATTCCATGATCATGTTTTTAATGTCCAGAGATTGCTCATCACTTACATTAGTCTGCACATTTGAGCATTGCCGCCTGTAGCGTCTTATACTCATATCAGGAGTTGAATAACGCTGGTTAGAATGGAGCATTGCAATGGCATTTCAGAGCCCCGCCCAGAACTATACTGAAACGCGCCTGAACTTGGGCGATCTGGTCTATCTTTCACCTTATTCAACCTATCTAATGCGTAGCGAAAGCGATTGTCCCGGTGCCGGGATTGTCAAAGGATCCGTGCTGGCCATTGATCGCGCGCTGACACCAGCGCACGGTCAGCTAATCGTTGCTGAGTTTGATGGGGAGCTTACGCTGAGGCGGCTGCTTCTCAATCCTGTTCCCGCTTTGCAGGCGCTTGACGAGGACGAGACTGTTACGCTGCTTGATATAAGCCAGGCTCTTCCAGTGTGGGGTGTGGTTGCCTATGCCCTCACTGATGTAGCCGGGGTGGGATTCAACGGACCAGCAGGGGATTAACTATGTTTGCGCTGGCCGATGCCAACAACTTTTACGCCTCCTGCGAAACTGTATTCAGGCCCGATCTGCGCGGTAAACCCATTGTCGTCGTATCGAACAACGACGGCTGCGTGATCGCGCGCTCAGTAGAGGCAAAGCGAATGGGCATCAAAATGGCTGCGCCGCTGTTTAAAAATGTACGTTTCTTCCGTGAGAACGGTGTTCACGTATTCAGCTCCAACTACGAGCTGTACGGCGACATGTCAGCACGCATGATGGCCATTCTGGGTGAGATGGCTGCGGGTCAGGAAGTTTACTCCATTGATGAGTCATTTCTGGACGTTACCGGGATTAGCAACATTATTCCGCTCGAGACATTCGGGCAGCAGATGCGTGAGCGTATCCGGAAGGAAACCGGGCTAATAATCGGTGTGGGATTTGCGCCTACTAAAGCGCTGGCCAAACTTGCCAATCACGCGGCCAAGAAGTGGACACAGACTAACGGCGTCGTGGATTTGTCTGACAGAAGCCGGCAGCGAAAGCTCCTGCATCTTACAGATGTCAGCGATATCTGGGGAATTGGTCAGCGCATCAGTAAGCGGCTGAACCAGCTGGGAATAACGACTGCTCTGCAGCTGGCAGACAGCAACATCAGCATGATACGGAAAAATTTTGACGTTATTGTTGAGCGTATTTTGCGTGAGCTGAATGGCGAGTCCTGCATCGCGCTCGAGGACGCGCCGCCGCCGAAGCAACACATACTGAATTCGCGGTCATTTGGCGAGAGAGTCACAAAACTGGAAGACATGCAGCAGGCTATCGTGCTTTATGCCACACGTGCGGCGGAGAAGCTCAGGGAGCAGAATTCGCGCTGCCGCCATATCAGTGTGTCAGTTGCTACCGGCAGGCACGGCGATGAGCCGCGATATTCGAATACTGCATCATGCATCATCGATTATCCGACCAATGATACGCGGGACATCATCGAATCAGCTCTTCGCGGTCTTAGCACTATCTGGCGTGATGGTTTTCGGTACGCCAAAGCAGGGGTGATGCTAGGTGACTTTTACCAGTCAGGCGTGACGCAGTTTGACATGTTCAGTGAACAGCAACCGCATGCGAATGCAGATGTACTGATGGCAGCCCTGGACGGTATCAATCGCTCAGGTAAAGGTAAGATCTGGTTTGCAGGGCAGGGAGAGCGCGACAGTTCATGGCAGATGAAGCGTGAAATGCTGTCGCCACGTTACACAACGAGAATAAAAGATATTCCAAGAGTAAGATAACCTTAAAAAATAAAGAGAATATAATTAGGTCATACTTTTAGCTTGGAGGCCGCTTTGTGCCAAGAGCGTACTGCCTCATAGTAACTGACTTGTACTGCTTGAAGAATAGTATGGTAAAAGTAACAAGTCTTGGTTTTGGTAGCAAATGTTAATTCTTTAGTTGAAATGAGTTATAATAAAACCGTATAGTATTATCCGAGCAATGAAGACTGGTGTATTATTTGAAAGCAGCAAGTGGGGTTAAGAATGGATCAGGATGATTATAATTCAAAGTTTGAAGCTAACAATAAAGACTCAGCCACTCTTAAAGCAGCGTTCAATCAAGTTTCAGACATTAGGAAGTTTGAGATTGAACTTTATTGGAAAAGAGCCACTTACTTCTGGGCATTGATAGCTGTGGCATTTGCAGGATATTTCTCTATTCTATCATCAGAAAGTATACCAAGTAAGTTCTTCCTGTCGTTTGTGGTTTCATGCATTGGTTTTGTTTTTACTTTCGCATGGTTTCTATCAAGTCGAGGAAGTAAGTATTGGCAAGAGAATTGGGAGAATCATCTTGACTTGCTAGAGGACAAAATAACTGGTCCGCTATACAAAACTTTGCTTGAGAGACCCGGCTACCAAAATCTTGCCGAAAAATTTATAACTGGCCCAATGAGTGTGTCTGTTTCTAAAATTAACCAGTGGGTCTGCTTTTTTATAGTCATCATCTGGTTTTTATTAACGGTATTTTCCACATATAATTCATTAAGCTCTTTCCCTTTGGTTTTGGCTCAGTGGCTAAAAATATTTGCGTACTTGTTTATCTTTGCTGTAACTTTTTTTTCCTGTATCATGATGTTTAAGTTTGGGAAAACACATAAAAAAAAGCACTCTCCGAAAGTTGTGCAACGGGAAACAGTAATTGAATAGATGTCATTTCTTTATTATGATAAATGTTAAAAATTAAATTGATCTGATTCACCTATTTCTACTAAATAAGTACGTTCCACTGGATCTGAACAATCGATGCAACCTGCTATGCAGGTGGTTTTACATGTTTTTTATATTTACTTAACAATTATTATAGAATGAATTGGGGCAGGGGAAGCCTCAAAAAAAGTCAAGAGCCCAACATTAATCAGAGAAAGGTAATAGACATGGAAATAACTATAGCTAAATTCATTCCAACTCTAAGTGAATATATTAATTCTCATATTAGTAGCTCTGATCTTACAATAAAGAGAAAAGTTGATGATTTTTGCGACTTTCCGGGGGCAGATGAATGTCAGAGTAAAATTGATGAAATAAAAAGTAAAAAAAGATCATCTCTTTTGAATAGCTTCAATAAAAGAGTTGATGATATAATAATTCTTAATAGGTATGCATTGCATCAATACAATATCAATGCAGAAAAAATTTCCCCTTTACTTAAAGATTATGATGAGCGGCATAATAGTATGTTTAGCTCCCTTTATAATAAGCATGATGAAGAGGGAATTGATAATGCTCGGATTGGCTTCCATAACTTCAATATAGCTTGTGAGATCTTGTCAGCAAGGAAAATTGCTGATGAGGGTTTAATTATTCATTTGTGGGCAACGATTGAACAATTCGTCAAGCGAGCTATAATAATCATGGCCGGAGAAGTCGAAGAAATGCCTTTTAAATGGTACGCCTTAAAAAAAATATCCCTTATGAATGGGGTTAATCTAGAAACACTTCCTTCATACTCTATGATTGATGAGATTAGGGTTGTTAATAACAAAATAAAACATCTTTATGTAGTTGATGATGAGCTTAGTAAATTTCCTAGTTTTGAAAAATATGTTGGTAAGAAGATGAGTTTTATTGATTATAAGACGCATGACTATGCTTTAGCAACATATCATTTTATAAACAGATTAGTTATGGCTATGGGGCCGTTTACAAGTTATGCGCCTGATAGAAACATTGATTAGTATCTAGAGAATATATACTGATAAATGGTGTGCTTTGACCGCAATAATGCAAGAACTAGAAAGCAGATCTAAAACCCGCTTCTCACCTAAAGCGGACATTACATGATGGACATGTCCGATTTGCTCCAGAGGCGGACGTCGACGCCACTAACCAAAGTAAAATTAATGATGGTTAGCAAAGCTTTTGATATTCATAATTGCTTAATACTCATGCATTTATCCCTGAACATTTGGCCTATCAGCCCTCCAGCGCTACGGAGTTCATTCATTTCATTATTGAAATTAAAGCCGCCTTCCGACGGAGACGCCCGGTGTTCGACAGGAACCTTACTTGTACGCATCTCAGTAACTATAAAATGACGCAGAGTTACTTTTTCCATTATCTGTGCTTCATCAGGACGAAGATAAGGGAGCAACCTAAACACTTTATGTTCCATATCCCTCTGTTCTTTTTTTATTTTATCATCGGAAACTTTCTTTGCAGGCATGTCTCCACCAAGCATCATATCAGAAAGAGTCACGATGTTCGGATATCCCCTGTCAGCACGGAAAACAATCTCAGCTGCCAGAGAAGCACTCTCTTCAAGCTTCGTACAGTGCAACTCAGTCGCCCGCCGTCTGGCATCCGCATTAAGATTGTCCTCAGTTTCCTGCTTTTTTACGTCAAGCATAAAGAATGCAGAGAAAACGTTACCCAGCCCGGTAGCAATAGTTATCAATAATGTGAAGATTACTCCCTGAAAAAGCTTTCTCTTGGAAAATTCCTCATTCATTTTACGTATTCCCGTCTCTGTTTTTATCGACTTAACCGTCCGCTACTACCTTATAACTAACCTGTAATACAGCAGGACTGTTATGAACTCCCAAGAGCATTGACCTTTTCGCCTGTAAACCCCTCTACAGCTTTAATCACATCTGGATCATCATGCCGAGCCATGCAACTTAAACAATCGTCGCCAAAATCAAAATTCAATGATTTGTGATCTAAGCTTATTGGCTGGTCACAAGTATGGCAATTGTTCACATTCATGAGAGCCACATCCTTATTAAATTCCGAAGCTAAGTTAACTTACATACCTTTTAATGGTCGGTTCCTCGCTCTAGTCGGAACTGAACAGCATTACAAACAACCACTCTGTAAAGGCAGGTGGAAATTGCGGGGTGGAAAATTTGAGATAAGTTGCCCGCAAATTATCCAGATGGCCTATAAATTCAGCATGCCAAGCGGCTTTACAATTTTTCTATACTTTTCTCCTTGATCAAATGGGTAGTCGACATTACTGTTTATGCATACAGTATTTGTCATTGAGGTAAATGACCATGCCACGCGACTATGATATCAAAGACGCTTTTAGGTTGGCCATCAAGCGCGACACACGCGGCCGGTACACAATCAGCACACTCGATTTTGTTAGGGAACTTCATCAGCTAAACTGGCATTTCACGGCCATGGAAGCAAACAGATGGATAGAAGCGCACAAATCAGATTTCCGGGATGTTTCAAGATCTGAAGGTGAGGATCGTACCTATCAAGTGTTCAACCCAAATGGCTGTATGTGATGTTTGCGCTGGTGGATGTCAACTCGTTCTATGCCAGCTGTGAGACGGTGTTCCGTCCCGACCTGCGCGGCAAGCCAGTGCTGGTTTTAAGTAACAATGACGGTTGCGTCATTGCCCGCAGCGCTGAAGTTAAAGCGCTGGCCATACCTATGGGCGCACCATTCTTTAAGCTAAAAGACGAAATCAGGCGGCATAAAATTCACGTCTTCAGCAGCAATTATGCGCTTTATGCTGATATGAGTAACCGGGTAATGACGACGCTTGAACAGATGGCACCCAGCGTGGAAGTCTATTCGATTGATGAAGCGTTTCTGGACCTGACCGGCGTGCGTAACTGCATGGTACTGGAAAACTTCGGACGGGAAGTGCGTGAGACGATTAAACGCAATACGCATCTCACCGTAGGTGTTGGCATCGCACCAACTAAAACGCTGGCTAAACTTGCCAACCATGCTGCAAAAAAGTGGTCGAAGACGGGCGGCGTACTTGACCTGTCTAATATTGAGCGTCAAAAGAAACTAATGGCGCTGGTGCTGGTTGAGGATGTCTGGGGTGTCGGCCGTCGCATAAGCAAGAAGTTGAATTCCATGGGTATCACCACTGCGAAAGACCTCTCAGAACAGAGTATCTGGATCATCCGCAAACATTTCAACGTCGTGCTTGAGCGAACCGTGAGGGAACTGCGCGGCGAGTCCTGTCTTGAACTTGAAGAATTCGCACCCACTAAACAGCAAATAGTCTGCTCTCGCTCGTTCGGTTCGCGCATCACTGATTACATGGATATGCGCCAAGCGGTGTGTGCTTTTGCAGAACGCGCTGCCGAAAAACTGAGAAAAGAAAGGCAGTACTGCAGGCAGATAGCCGTTTTTGTTCGGACCAGCCCTTACGCAGACGGAGAGGTATTTTACGGTAATCAGGCAACCGGCAAACTGCTAACCCCATCAAACGACACTCGCGATATTATCCGGGTTGCCATGGACGCGCTTGACAGGGTATGGGTAGACGGACACAGGTACATGAAAGCAGGCGTCATGCTAGGCGACTTCTACAGCCAGGGAGTAGCCCAGCTTAACCTGTTTGATGAATATCAGCCGCAGGCGAACAGCGAAGCCCTGATGCGTGTGATTGATGGACTTAACCAGAGTGGTAAGGCCAGTTTATTTTTTGCAGGGC
>Ga0308156_1004023_pt1 | contig 10592 bp, 5 predicted proteins | sample PhyAR2_FD_201041 | JGI IMG/M metagenome (GOLD analysis project Ga0308156, IMG submission 201041) | Phyllosphere microbial communities from UC Gill Tract Community Farm, Albany, California, United States - DLSL A.R2 | ecosystem: Host-associated > Plants > Phyllosphere > Unclassified | place: USA... | reverse complement strand
CCCGGGAGGATGGTGCCGGTCGGGTCGATGTCTGTGGGGTCGACGGTCATCGGCTGCGACACGGTGACGACCGAGTCTCTCGGCAGACCGGAGGGCATGCACGTGAGACGCCGAGGTCGCACGCAGCACCTCCGGGTCGCACGCATCGTCACGAGGTCGTGCAGACACGCCGGATCAGGGTCTTCTGGGGCGGATCCTGGCGTGCTCGTGCGACCTCGTGGTCGTCTGTGCGACCTCGATCAGGGGGTCAGGCGCCGGCGACCATCCAGCGGTCGGAGCGGGCGCGCAGGCCTGTCGTGACGGCGCGGGCGAGCATGAAGACGCCGGCGAAGGCGAGCCACAGCCACGCGAGACCGGCTGGACCCTCGGGAGCCCACGCGCGGACGGCGAGGGCGACAGGGGCGTAGACGACCACGGTGAGCATGCCGGCCCATGCGAGGTAGCGACCGTCCCCGGCACCGATGAGCACGCCGTCGAGCACGAAGACCCAGCCGGCGAGCGGCATGAGCGCCCCGGCGACCACCATGCCGAGCGTGATGGCGACCCGGACCTCGTGGTCGGTCGTGAAGAGCAGCGCGAACCACCAGCCCCCGGCGGCGATGACCACGCCGATGACCGCTCCGGCGCCGACCCCCCACTGGAGGGTGCGACGCAGGATCGCCCGGGTCTCGGAGACGTCTCCGGCACCGAGCCTGTGCCCGATGAGTGCCTGCGCGGCGATCGCGAGCGCGTCGAGGGCGAAGGCGGCCAGACCCCACACGCTGTTGAGCACCTGGTACCCGGCGAGGTTCACGGCGCCGAGGCCTGTCGCGACGAAGACCGTGAGCAGGATGGCGAGCCGCAGCGAGAGGGTCCGGACGAAGAGGGGTACCCCGGCACGGGCGTTGGCGAGGATGCCTCCGGAGGCTGGGCGCAGCGAGGCGCCGGCTGCTCGTGCGCCGCGGACGACGACGACCGTCAGCACGGCGCCCATCGTCAGCTGGGTGGCGGCGGTCCCCGCAGCCGATCCGGCGATGCCGAGCCCGAGCCCGTAGACGAGCGCGACGTTGAGGACAGTGTTGGTCACGGCCCCGCCCACTGCCACGTACAGCGGGGTGCGGGTGTCCTGGAGGCCGCGCAGCACGCCTGTCGACGCGAGGACCACGAGCATCCCGGGGAGGCCTGGGCTCGACCAGCGCAGGTAGGTCACCGCGTGCCCGGCGACGGCGCCGTCGGCACCCATCGCGCTGATCGCCCAGGGGGCGGAGAGCACCAGCGCGGTCGCGAGGGCGACACCGAGACCGGCGGCCAGCCACATGCCGTCGACACCGGACTGGAGCGCCTCGGCGCGGCGGCCTGCACCGACCCTGCGGGCGACCGAGGCCGTCGTCGCGTAGGCGAGGAACACGCACAGCCCGACGAGGGTCAGCAGGATCGTCGACGCGACCGAGAGCCCCGCGAGGTGCGCCGTCCCCAGGTGGCCGACGACCGCGGAGTCGACGAGGACGAAGATCGGCTCGGCGACGAGCGCCCCGAGAGCGGGCACGGCGAGCGCGAGGATCTGACGGTCGAGGGGACGACGGGGTCCGCGGTGCTCACGGGGCGCAGCACTGTCCGCCACGTGGTCCCTCCCAGGGTCGAGGCATGGATATGTGGACAACGAATCTTCTCATCCACAGGCAGATCGGCGGAATTCCGGGGCTGAGAGCCTGATATTCGGCTGAGATCCGCGGTTGTCCCCAGTTATCCCCATGGTTATGCACACTGTGGATGACCAGCAGCCAGCACCTGAGGAAGTTATCCCCAAGGGTGGGGACAAACCTGTGGATGACGTGGTTGATCGAGGGACTGGAGGCGCGTACGGTGCAGGCGGCAACCACCGACGAAGACCCCGTGTCGGTGGCGAGGCGTAGACCTGAGACCTCGCCCGCACAGCAAGGACGGACCACCATGTCGATCGACGAGCTTGACACCGGCTACAGCTCTTCCAGCCAGGGCTCGGGGTCGTCAGGACCGGGGTTCGACCGCACCCCGCCCCAGGACATCGCCGCAGAGCAGAGCGTCCTCGGCGGCATGCTGATCTCGAAGGACGCCATCGCCGACGTCATCGAGCAGCTCAAGGGCACAGACTTCTACAGGCCTGCGCACGAGGCCATCTACGACACGATCCTCGACCTCTACGGCCGCGGCGAGCCTGCTGACGCCATCACCGTCGTCGCTGAGCTCACCAAGCACGGCGAGATGGGCCGCATCGGCGGGGCCCCGTACATCCACACGCTCATCTCGATGGTGCCGACGGCCGCCAACGCGGGCTACTACGCCCGCATCGTGCGCGAGCGGGCTGTGCTGCGCCGCCTCGTGCAGGCCGGGACGCGCATCGTCCAGCTCGGCTACGCGACCGACGGCGGTGATGTCGACGAGCTCGTCAACAACGCGCAGGCCGAGGTCTACGCCGTCACCGAGACCCGGTCCTCCGAGGACTACGCGGTGCTCGGCGACGTCATCGGCGGAGCCGTCGACGAGATCGAGGCCGCAGGCCACCGCGGCGAGGGGATGGTCGGCGTCCCGACAGGCTTCGCCGACCTCGACAGGTTGACTAACGGTCTGCACCCCGGCCAGATGATCGTGCTCGCGGCACGACCTGCTATCGGAAAGGCGCTCGCGCTCGATACTCCGCTCCCCACCCCCACGGGCTGGACCACGATGGGAGAGGTCCAGGTCGGTGACCAGCTCCTCGCCGCAGACGGGACCCCGACTGTCGTGGTCGCGGCGACGGAGGTCCTCACGGACCGGCCGTGCTACGAGGTCGTCTTCGACGACGGGACGACGATCATCGCCGACGCTCAGCACGAGTGGTCGACGAGCGACCGTGCGTCGCGTCGCAAGCACGGGCTCCTCGGCACCGTGCGGACGACTGAAGAGATCGCATCGACAGTCCGGTGCGCGACCGCGGACCGAAGGGCGAACCATGCGGTCGTGACCGCTGGAGCCCTCCAGCTCCCGGAGGCGGACCTCCCTCTCCACCCCTATGCGCTCGGCGTGTGGCTGGGCGACGGGCACTCAGCGTCGGCTCGGTTCACGTCGGCCGACCCGGAGATCGCGATGCGTCTCGAAGGGCTCGGTCTCGTCGCCCAGCGTCGGACCGGCGCCGTCGGCCGTGCCGACCTCTACACGCTCCAGCTGCCGGCCGAGGCGCCAGTCGGCGAACGTCTGTGCGCAGTCTGCGGCGTCTCGTTCGTGCCGCGCACCTCGCAGGTCAAGACCTGCGGTCGGTCCTGCGGAGGGCGGGCGAGCGTCTACTCCGCGCCCATGCCGAACCCGACCTGCCCGGACTGCGGCGTGCCGAGCACCGGCCTGCGCCGATGCCAGGACTGTCACAACGCTCGGGGGACCGTCGCCGGGATCCTGCGGACGCTCAAGGTGATGGACGACAAGCACATCCCTGTCTCCTACCTGCGCGGAAGCGAAGAGCAGAGGCGGGAGCTGCTCGCCGGGCTGCTCGACACCGACGGCACGGTCAACCCCACCGGGAGCCCGCAGGTGACAGTCACGAACCGCCGCCTCGCCGAGGACACCAGAGAGCTCGTGCACAGCCTCGGGTACCGGACCGGGTGGTCCGAGCGGACCGTCAAGGGCCGCTCCGTCCTCTCGTCGACCGCCTACACGATCACCTTCACGACCGATGACGACGTCTTCGCCCTGGAGCGCAAGAAGCTGGTGCACAAGGACCGTCGCCGTCCCTCGACCCCTCGGCTGCGGAGCAGGTTCATCGTCGACGTGCGCCCCGTGGACAGCGTGCCGGTCCGCTGCGTCGAGATCGCGCACCCTGAGCACCTGTACCTGGCGGGCCGGTCGATGGTCCCGACGCACAACTCCACGCTCGGGATCGACATCGCGCGGTCGGCCTCGATCAAGCACGGGTTGACGTCTGTGGTGTTCTCGCTCGAGATGAGCCGCAACGAGATCACCATGCGTCTGCTGTCCGCCGAGGCGCGCATCCACCTGCAGAAGATGCGCAACGGCTCCATGGGTGAAGAAGACTGGCAGAAGCTCGCCGGGACCATGGGCAAGATCTCCGAGGCGCCGCTGTTCATCGACGACTCGCCGAACATGTCTCTCATGGAGATCCGCGCCAAGTGCCGACGCCTCAAGCAGAAGCACGACCTCAAGCTCGTGGTGATCGACTACCTCCAGCTGATGACGTCGGGAAAGCGCGTCGAGTCGCGTCAGCAGGAGGTCTCCGAGTTCTCCCGTGCGCTCAAGCTGCTCGCCAAGGAGCTCGAGGTGCCGCTCATCGCGATCTCGCAGCTGAACCGTGGTGCCGAGCAGCGCACCGACAAGCGCCCCGCGATGTCCGACCTGCGTGAGTCCGGCTCGATCGAGCAGGACGCGGACATCGTCATCCTGCTGCACCGTGAAGACGCCTACGAGAAGGAGTCGCCGCGCGCCGGCGAGGCCGACCTCATCGTGGCCAAGCACCGTAACGGCCCGACCGACGTGCTGACCGTCGCCTTCCAGGGGCACTACTCGCGCTTCGTCGACATGCAGGCGTGAGGACCGGCACCCCCGCTGGCGGCTCGTGCAGACGTGGGTGGGCGCTCACGCCTCGGCGAGAGCGGCCCGGCATCCCACCGCGCCAGGCCACGTGCGGGTGTGTAGCGTCTGGCGGATGAGCCACGACGCGCAGGACCATGTCTCGACAGGCCGGCTCCCCGGGCGGGACGTGGTCGGCGAGGCAGTGCTGCGTGCCTATGACGAGTTCCGCTCGCTCGGCGAGGGCGACGTCATCCAGGACGTCCCGGCGCTCGCGGACGCCGACCCGGACCTCTTCGGGGTCGCGCTGGTCCACGTCGACGGCACGGAGCACACGGCCGGTGACTCCGGGCACAGGTTCACGATCCAGTCGATCTCGAAAGCCTTCGTCTACGCCCTGGTCTGCCAGGAGATCGGCCACGACGCCGTGCTCGCCAAGGTCGGGGTCGACAACACGGGTGTGCCCTTCGACTCTGTCCTGGCGATCGAGCACAACGAGGGCCACCCGATGAACCCGATGGTCAACGCGGGTGCGATCGCCACGACGGGGTTGGTCCCCGGGGCGAGTCGCGACGACCGCTGGGGCTTCGTGCTCGACGGGCTGTCGCGGTTCGCGGGCCGGGACCTCGAGGTCGACGAGGACGTCTTCGCGTCGGAGTCGAAGGAGAACGAGCGCAACCTCGGTCTCGCGCACCTGCTCCAGGGCCACGACAGGCTCAGCGGTGACCCTGCGGAGGTCGTCGACACCTACACCCGGCAGTGCGCGCTGCTCGTCGACGCTCGCGACCTCGCGGTCATGGGCGCGACGCTCGCCGGTGGCGGTGTGAACCCGGTGACCGGCGTCCAGGTCGTCGACCCGTCGATCTGCCGCGACACGCTGAGCGTCCTCGCGTCGACCGGGATGTACGAGCGGTCGGGGGAGTGGCTCTTCGAGGTCGGGGCACCGGCCAAGAGCGGCATCTCCGGGGGGATCGTCACGGTCTCGCCGGGCAAGGGGGCCATCGGTACCTACTCGGCGCTGCTCGACGACGCGGGAAACTCGGTCCGTGGTCGCCGCGCCACGGCACAGCTCGCGCGCGAGCTCGGGCTCGACGTCTTCGCGTCACTCCCTGCGCCCCGGCACTCGTCGACCACCTGACCGGAGTGTCGGTGCGCCGCGTCTAGGCCGACTCGTCCTCCGGACCGTCTGCCGGGAAGCACCGACCGGCTGGACCGCTCTCGAGGAGGCGGTCGGGCCGGTGAGGTCCCCAGGACCGCAGCCGCTCAGGACCGCAGCGCCCACCCGCAATAGCTGCGCCATGCGTGGACCGCCGTGCGGGTGTGCCGTCGGAGCGTGCGGAGGTCCTCCGGGATGCTGCCCGGCCGGGCGAGAGCGCGGTCGAAGGGGAGCCGCAGGACCGCTCCTGCCGGGGCCTTCTCGAGCGTGGTCCCGCGCTGCCTGCCGTACACCTCGGTCTGGACGACGGCGACGCGGGCCAAGAGCGCGCTGTCACCCTCGGCGATCGCCGCCGTCAGCCGCAGGGCGTCGGCCGTCCCGAGCGGCGTCGCGGGAGCTGCCACAGCGACGGCGACGTCGCCCGACCGCAGCAGGTCGAGGGCGTCGGAGGCCGCGCAGACACCGACGTCCCAGATCGCCGACTGCGGGTCGACGCGGCCCACCTCGTCGCCGCCGCAGCGCTCGACGAGCCCGGTGCCGCCGGTGCCGAAGAGCCCTGGGGCACCGCGGGCGTCGTCACGGGTCGCCGCGAAGGCGAGCGCAGCGAGGGTGCTGGCCCCGGCTCCCGAGGTCACCGAGACGATCGCGAGGGTCCTCACGACTCGACCTCCGGGTCGCGGGCCACCTGGATGACGTGCGGACGGCCACCACGGCGGATGAACCGACCACGTCCGGGCGGGAACCTCTCGGGGTAGATCCGGCTGACCAGCTGGCCCTCGCTGCGCTCGCCCGACATGAGCAGGATCGAGCCGCCGGTGTCCCGGGTCACCTGGATCATCTGCGAGTACATGGCGCGGCTCGCCCCGGCGACAGGCCGGGTGAGCACGACGTGCAGACCGAGGTCGCGCGCGCTCGGCATGTACGGCATGAGCGGCGCGAAGGGATCCGCACCACCGGCCGAGACGATGTCGTAGTCGTCGATGAGCACGACGATGCGCGGCTCGCGCGCACGCTCCTCGGGCGAGCGGCCGGGCCGCTGCTCGAGCTCGCTCGCGATCGACTCGGCGAGCCCGCGCGCCTGGGTCGCGTTCTTGGCGTGCGCGGCGAGATAGTCGTCCTCGACGACGTCGGGGACGTTGCCCCGCGGGTCGACGACGGCGATAGCGAGCTCGTCGCTGCTGAACCTCTCGATGAGGCCCTTCGCGATGGTGCGCAGCAGCGTCGTCTTGCCGCACCGCGAGTCGCCGAGGACCACGAGGTGCTGGTCGTCGCCGGTGAGCTCCCAGAGCGCGGCCTCCATGGTGTCCTGGCGCAGCCCGATCGGGACCACGTCGGGCTCGTCGAAGGCGTCGGGCAGCTCGGCGCGGTCCACGTCGAGCGGCAGGAGGCGGATCGGCGCGGCGGCCGGGCCGCTCCACGACTCTGCGGTCCGCCGGGCGAGGGCCTCGAGCTCGTCACCGACGGCGTCGTCGCCGACGACGTTGAGGACGGGCAGCGCGACCTGCGCGAGATTTTTCGTGTCGAGGATCGCCCGACCCGGGGTGTCGGCCGAGAGCGTCGCGGACAGCTTGCGGTCGATGCTCGACTCCGCAGGGTCGTTCAGGCGCAGCTCGACGCGGGTGCCGAAGAGCGCCTGGTGGCCCATCCGCAGCTCGCTCCACCGGGTGAGCCCGACGACGAGGTGGATGCCGAAGCTCGCAGCCCGCGTCATGATGTCGGTGAAGGCTGTCTCGATCTCCTCGAAGTCCTGACGGATCTGCCCGTAGCCGTCGACCAGCAGCACGATGTCGGCCGCGTCGAGCTCGGGGATGCGGCCGGCTGAGTGCATCGAGCGCAGCTGCACCATCGAGTCGATCGAGTACTTCTTGAACACGGACTCGCGCAGCGCGAGCATGCCGCTGAGCTCTTCGACGAGCCTGAAGAGCCTGTCCCGGTGCGAGCGCGTCGCGACACCACCCACGTGCGGGAAGTGCTCGATGCGCTGGAGCCCACCACCGGTCAGGTCCATGCCGTACACGGCCACGTCCCGCGGGGTGTACGTGAGCGACAAGGAGGCCGCGATGGTGCGCAGCAGCGTGCTGCGCCCGGTCTGCGGAGCGCCGATGACGGCGACGTGCCCACCCGCGCGGGCGAGGTCGAGGCGCCACGGTGCCTGGGACTGCTGTGTCGGGTCGTCTTCGAGGCCGATGACGACGCTCAGCCCGGGGGTGCGCTCGCCGGCCTTCTCGAGCACCAGCCCGAGGGCCAGCCGGTCCGGGAGCGGCGGGAGCCAGACGGGGCTCACCGCGCGGTCGTCGTCGCGCACCCTGTGCACGGACTCGTCGACGAAGGTCCGGCTCGTGTCCGGCCGGGTCAGCGACGGGGTCGCGGAGGCCTGCTCGGTGCTCCCGGGGGTCGAGATCCCGTTGAAGGTGGGCAGCAGGAGCGGGCGTGCCTCGGCCTCGTCGTCGCGCGAGGCACGCTGGCCGTCGACGGGGCCTGAGACGAACCCGGACCTGAACCGTGTGTAGACGCTCGTGTCGACCTTGAGGTACCCGTAACCCGGCAACGCCGGCAGGTGGTACGCGTCGGGGGTGCTGAGGACCACCTGCGACTCGGGCTCGCTGAAGGTGCGCAGGCCGAGCCTGTACGAGAGGTACGTGTCGAGGCCGCGGAGCTTGCCACCCTCGATGCGCTGGCTCGACAGCAGCAGGTGCACACCGATCGACCGGCCGATGCGTCCGATCTGCAGGAACAGGTCGATGAAGTCGGGCTCGGCCGTCAGCAGCTCGCCGAACTCGTCGATGACGACGAACAGGTGCGGCATCGGGGCCATCTCGGGACGCTCGGCACGGAGCTGGCGGTAGTGCGAGATGGACGGGGAGGACCCGGCCTCCTTGAGCATCCGCTGGCGCCGGACGACCTCGCCCTGGATCGACGCGCGGGCGCGCGTGGTGAGCTGCGGGTCGTCGGCGAGGTTGTCGATCAGCCCGGCGAGGTGCGGGAGCCCCGCGAAGGGTGCGAAGGCGGCCCCACCCTTGTAGTCGACGAGGATCATCGAGAGGTCCTCGGGCGGGTGCGTCAGCGCGAGGGACAAGATCAGCGTGCGGAGCATCTCGGACTTTCCCGAGCCCGTGGCGCCGATGCAGATGCCGTGCGGGCCCATGCCCAGCTGCGCGCTCTCCTTGAGGTCGAGGCGCACGGGGTAACCCTGGTCGTCGGTCGCGAACGGCACGTTGAGGAACTGCGCGGGCGACCGGGGACGCCAGAGCGTCTCGGGGTCGACGTCATCGAGGCTGTCGATGCCGAGCAGCTCGTAGATGTCGAGAGTCCTGTTGCCCTCCTCGTCCTGGGTCGCCGAGAGCGAGAGGCGCATGGCGGCCATCGCGCGGGCTGTCGACTCGAAGAGCGGCACCCCGGTCTGGTCCGGCTCGAGGCTGACGTCGAGGGCGTCGGGGGTCCCCGGGGAGGTGGTGAGCGTCCCGGTCACGGTCCCGTCGAGCGTGATGCGCACGTCGAGCTCGCTCGGCTCGTCGAGCCGGTCCGAGAGCAGGTGCACGACTGTCACGCCGAGCTCCTGGAGCGTCGCGCCGGCGCCGACAGGCAGGGTCGAGGCACGACGACCGTGGTCGTCGACGACCACGAGGAGGCGAGACGGCTGGCTGCGCACAGACCCTGTCCGCTTCGAGGAGTGGGCGTGCTGGAGCCTGTCGGTCAGCGTGCTGCCGAGCACGTGCGCGAGGCTCGAGAGGTCGGGCGCGACCCTGCGGGCAGGCACCGGACCGTCGAACAGCTCAGGGTCCTGGACGTGCGGGAGCAGGTCGAGCCCCTGCCAGTCCGCGCTGCGGTCGGGGGCGTAGGCCGCGGCGATCGAGAGGTCGTCGGGTCCGTGCTGCGCGGCGAGCTGGAGCAGCATGCTGCGGACCGTCGCGACGGTGTGCGCGCGGTCGCCCACGACAGCCATGACGGCCACGTCCCGCAGGTCGACTGTCACCGGCATGGCTTCGACCCGCTCGACCTGGTCGGCGATCAGCCGGGCCTCGGACAGCAGGATCGGGTCGTGCGGCTCCATCGGCGACGAGGCCGGCGGGACCGTGAGGTCGAACCACGGCACGGCACCCGTGCCCACGCGCACGGTGAGGAAGTCGGCGTCACGGCGCCGACGCTCCCACAGGCGTCGCGGGTCGCGGACGAGCGCCATGAGGGCTGAGGGCTCGGGGTGCATCACGGCGGCGTCGCGCCGGGCGTCGGCTGTGCGGGCGGCGAGGTCCCGGCGGAGCTTCTCGAGGTAGTCGAGGTAGAGCTCGCGCTTGGCGCGCTCCTGCTTGGCCGCACGGCCGCGCGAGGAGACCGCGAAGCCGATGCCGCCGACGATCGCGACGACGAAGACGAGCGCTGCGACGACCATGAACAACGGCTGCCCGTTGCGCATGACGACCATCATGACGACCGAGGTCATGGCACCGACGATCGGCAGGAGCATCTGGAGCGGCGTGCGGCCGCCCTGGTCGTCGCCGAGCGGGGGTGGGGGCGCGATCGACTCGGGCTCCGGCGCGGTGACCGGCACGGTGGTCCGGGTCGGGCGGTGGACGATCTTGAGACTCATGCGGCGCTCCCGCGGGTGTCGGCGCGTCGGCCGGCCACGTCGACGACAGCAGCCGCCAGACGGAGCGCAGCGAGCGTGGTGGAGGCGCGGAGCCTGTGGCTGCCGACGGGTCGGGCCGCACCGTGCGCGCGGTCGTAGGGGAGCGCCACGGCGGGCACAGGGAGCAGGCGGAGCATCTCGCCGAGGGCCGCCGTGCGCTCCCGGCGCACGTCGTCGACGGCCAGGAGCACCTGGACGCCAGCCTCCTCGACGGTGCGGGCGAGGTCGACCGCGCGCTGCAGCGAGGTCCTGTCGGCGGGGGTCGTCACGACGACGGCTGTGCTCGCCGAGAGCACCCGG
>Ga0308156_1004017_pt1 | contig 10597 bp, 9 predicted proteins | sample PhyAR2_FD_201041 | JGI IMG/M metagenome (GOLD analysis project Ga0308156, IMG submission 201041) | Phyllosphere microbial communities from UC Gill Tract Community Farm, Albany, California, United States - DLSL A.R2 | ecosystem: Host-associated > Plants > Phyllosphere > Unclassified | place: USA... | reverse complement strand
ATCTGCAGCGCAAAACGCAGAAAGCGGAGGCGAGCTGGTCAGCCGAAGGCAGCGCTCCGGTGCTGGAGGTACGGCTGGTAGCGCGCTCCGACACCGATACCAAAGTCTGGGTCAGGCTGGCAGGCTGGACGCCGGCCACCGTGGTGCTGATAAAAAGCACCGCCAAAGATCGCTTTATGACCGGACGCTGCGCGCGCGTTGATGCCACCATGGTAAAAGGCACGCCAGGCAACGGCAGCCAGCAGGCGCCGCAGCGGTTCAGCCTGCATAACGGTAAAGCGGGCATCGGCGGCAATGAGCAGGGTGACCTGCTGATGGCGTCACGCGAGCTGAAACCGGAACAGGTGGATACGCGCCAGCCTAAAGGGTTTGTGTCAGTGGTGATCAACGGCGAGCAGGTCGCGATGCCTTATTTCGCCCTTAAGGGATAAATAAACGCTGCAGGGGCACATTTATGCGCCCCGATGGGATACGCAGGACGCGCATTCATGCGCCTCTGGATGCGGGATCGACTGACTCAGGGCGGCATGAATGCCGCCCCTACGGGATGTTGTAGGGGGCGCATTTATGCGCCCCGATGGGATACGCAGGACGCGCATTCATGCGCCCCTGGATGCGAGATCGACTGACTCAGGGCGGCATGAATGCCGCCCCTACGGGAAATGTAGGGGGCGCATTAATGCGCCCCTGGATGAGAGATCGGCTGACTCCAGGGCGGCATGAATGCCACCTCTGCGAAATATGTAGGGGGCGCATTTATGCGCCCCGATGGGACACACGGGGGTCGCATCTATGCGCCCCTGAAATTACGTAAGAAGCTTTAGGTTAGATAACAGGCAGTTGGCACCATTTTTCGGGCGTTGTCCCATTGCAGTTTTTTTTGCCAGAGTTCACTTTGCTGCTCAGGATAGAAGCGGCGGCTTGTAAGAATTACAAAAAATATATCTGGAGTTTGTATGACGATTTTATTGGCGGGTAATCATACCTGCGGGAATGGCGGTGGTGGTGTAATTTTGTACAGGCTGACTGACTCACTGCAGGCTGCATGCGCAAACCCGGGTAGTGACGGTATCCGTTGTTATCCGGCCAGTCCGGGTTATCTGCAGCAGCAGAATGCGCTGTTTACGCACAACAGTAAAACGCCCCGGAGCCTGATGGCCCGCGTTCAGCGCAAGACAGTGCTGGCTGACCACGGCAATCTGAAACTGAACGTAAATACCGCGGTCGCGCAGAAGCGTGAAACAGGCAACCGCATCACCGAAGAACTTCTGAATGTATTGGGGTAAGTGATGAAGTTAACCTTTTTCACCATGCGTTTTCCGGTTGCCTCTGAGACGTTTGTCCTCAACCAGGTAACCCACTTTATTGATGCCGGCTATGACGTTGAAATCATCTCGGTGTTTCCGGGTGACATGATCAACCGTCACGCCGCGTTCGACGACTATAACCTGGCGGCAAAAACGCACTATCTGCTGCCGGAAGAGAAGGTATCGAACCTCGACAAGCTCACGCAGCGTATCGGTCTGATGCTGCCAAAGATCGCCAAACCGGCGCTGATCAAATCGCTCAACGTGGGACGCTACGGCGCACAGGCAAAGAAGCTGCTGCTGCCGGCGATCGTTGCTAACGCGAAGCAGACCTTCACCGCCGACGTCTTTCTGGTGCATTTCGGCTATGCCGGCGCGCTGGCAAACAAACTGCGTGAACTGGGCGTACTGAAAGGCAAGCAGGCGACCGTATTCCACGGTGCAGATATCTCACGCCGTCATATCCTCGAGGAGCACAAGCAGGATTACATTAATCTGTTTAAGCAGAGCGAACTGATGCTGCCGATCAGCCACCTCTGGGAAAACAAACTGATTGAGATGGGCTGCCCGCGTGAAAAAGTGCACGTAACGCGGATGGGTATCGAACCGGAGAAATTCAACTTCCGGCCGCGCGAAGCGTTTCACCAGCCGCTGCGCATCGTCTCTGTGGCGCGCCTGACTGAGAAAAAAGGGCTGGACGTTGCAGTTAAAGCCAGTGAAATTCTGCGCGATAAAGGCGGCCAGTTTGAATTTACCATCATCGGCAACGGCGAGCAGGAAGGCATGATGCGTGAACATATCGCCCGTGCCGGCCTGAAAGAGATGGTCAGCATGCCGGGCTTCAAGCCGCAGGAGGAGATCCGTCAGGCGCTTAACGACGCTGATATTTTCCTGCTGCCCTCAAAAACGGCTGCCGATGGTGACATGGAAGGGATCCCCGTGGCGCTGATGGAGGCCATGGCGGTGGGGCTGCCGGTGGTATCCACCTACCACAGCGGCATTCCGGAGCTGATCCAGAACAACGTCAGCGGCTGGCTGGTCTCTGAGAACGATGCCGATGAGCTGGCTGCTACGTTACTGCGCCTGTCGCGTGGCGACATTGATGTTGCACCGGTAGTGGCTGCCGCGCGCCATAAAGTTGAAACCGAGTTTAACCAGCATATTGCCTACGGAGAGCTGGCGAAAATTCTGGAGCAGATGGTGTAAGGGGTATGAAAGCGCAGGCGGACGGGTTACCGGCGCAGTGATGGGTGCGGCGATGTCAGGCTTATGCGCTGGCCAAAAAGCCGATCCTGCAGGGGCGTTCTTCACGACGCCCCTGTTTGCTGTCTGACCACTCTTTGCACGTCGTATCATTCTGAAAAACGCCGGTCTTAACCCCCATAGCAGAATGCTATTTACGTCACGCTTTTACCCGCCTTTAGCGCTTGAATTTGCCCGGAAAATTACCGACGCTGACCGCCCCTGATCACTAATTTCTGATGCTGTGACAGAGAGTTAGTGTCGGCTTTTCAGATAAAGATTATACTTGCCCGAGCGGCCATTACTGCATAATCGATGCATGTCTACACTTCATAAAATGGAACAAATATGACCAAGCTTAAAGCAGTAATCCCGGTTGCGGGCCTCGGTATGCATATGCTCCCTGCGACTAAAGCCATTCCAAAAGAGATGCTGCCTATCGTCGACAAACCAATGATTCAGTATATCGTTGACGAGTGCGTGGCGGCAGGCATTAAGGAGATTGTGCTGGTCACCCATGCTTCCAAAAATGCAGTGGAAAACCACTTCGACACCACCTACGAGCTGGAAGCCCTGCTGGAAGCGCGCGTAAAGCGTCAGCTGCTGAGCGAAGTGCAGTCCATCTGCCCGCCAGGCGTTACCATCATGAACGTCCGTCAGGCCGATCCGCTGGGTCTGGGTCACTCTGTCCTTTGCGCGCGCCCGATGATTGGTGACAACCCGTTTGTGGTTGTGCTGCCAGACGTGCTGCTGGATGACTCCACTGCCGATCACCTGCGCTATAACCTGGCCGCCATGGTCGCGCGTTTTGAAGAGACCGGCCGCAGCCAGGTCCTGGCAAAACATATGCCGAATGAAGATCTCTCTGAGTATGGCGTACTGACCACTGAGCAGCCTATCGATAACCCGGGTGATATCAGCACCATTACCAGCATCGTTGAAAAGCCAGAGCATGCCGCTGAGCTGAATTCTGACCTGACTGCGGTTGGCCGCTATGTGCTCTCTGCAGACATCTGGGCTGAGCTGGAAAAAACAGAGCCAGGCGCATGGGGCCGTATTCAGCTGACTGACGCCATCGCCTCGCTGAGCAAAACCAAACCGGTTGATGCGCAGCTGCTGACCGGCACCAGCTTCGACTGCGGCCGCAAACTCGGCTATATGCAGGCGTTTGTCTCTTATGGCCTGCGCAGCAACGCACAGGGCCGCGACTTCCGCGAAGCGATTCATAAGATTCTGGATAAGTAAGCATTTCCATACCGCGCAGCCTGCGCGGTTTCCAAGGAGTAGACATGGCTATTTTGGTAACGGGCGGGGCAGGGTATATCGGATCCCATACGGTACTGGCGCTGCTGGAGCGCGGTGACGACGTGGTGGTTCTGGATAACCTCTGCAATGCATCACGCGAAGCGATCAACCGCGTTGAAAAACTGGCGGGCAAAAAAGCGGTATTCGTTGAAGGCGATATCCGCGACCGCGCCTGCCTGCGCGATCTGTTTGCCAGCCACAGCATTTCTGCTGTGATCCACTTCGCTGCGCTGAAAGCCGTTGGTGAATCCACGCGCAAGCCGCTGGAATACTATGAAAACAACGTAGCCGGCACCGTGGTCCTGCTGGAAGAGATGCGCGACGCGGGCGTCTGGAACTTCATCTTCAGTTCATCAGCCACCGTGTACGGTGCTGACGCCCCGGTTCCTTATGTGGAAACCACGCCGATTGGCGGCACCACCAGTCCTTATGGCACCTCCAAGCTGATGACTGAGTTTGTGATGCGCGATTTCGCCAAAGCGGAACCTAAATTCAAAGCTATCGCGCTGCGCTACTTCAATCCGGTAGGCGCGCACGAGTCTGGCGAGATTGGTGAAGACCCGACCGGTATCCCGAACAACCTGCTGCCGTACATTGCACAGGTAGCGATTGGTCGTCTCGACAAGCTCGGCGTGTTTGGTAACGACTACGAAACGCCAGACGGCACCGCACAGCGCGACTATATCCATGTCGTCGATCTGGCAGAAGGGCACCTGAAAGCGCTGGATCACCTCAGCAAGGTTGAGGGTTATAAAGCTTACAACCTCGGCGGCGGCGTTGGCTTCTCCGTGCTGGAGATGATCAAAGCGTTCGAAGCGGCTTCCGGTAAAGCGATCCCGTTTGAGTTCAAACCGCGCCGCGACGGCGATCTGCCAGCCTTCTGGGCGGATGCAACGCTTGCGAACAATGAACTCGACTGGCGCGTGACGCGCGGCATTGATGCGATGATGCGCGATACGTGGAACTGGCAGTCAAAGAATCCGAATGGTTATAATTAAGCCAATCTAATAAATATACCCCTCAGACGCTGTAACAGAGTTACAGATGTCCGAGGGGTTTTTTTATATTGCGCAGCTTAATCGTTTAAAATTAAAGCAATGTTTGATTGAATTTAGTTGTTAATTGAAAGTTTAGCAATTATCCTTGCAGGTGATAATTTGTATTATGGATGCTTAACAGATTGAATGATTTGAGCTTCTGGTAGCTATGCCAGGGGCGGTAGCATTGCATTTTCTTAATAATTCTTTGAATCATAGGTAAAAATTAAAATTTTTCCCTTGATTTTTCTACCTCTGAACGAGCTTTATATTCATTTGTCTTAAGGAGATTCGGGTTGAAGAAAGTAATAACATTCGGAACCTTTGATGTTTTTCATGTAGGGCATATCAATATTCTGGAAAGAGCTGCTAAACAAGGGGATTATCTGATTGTCGGAGTCAGTTCTGATAATTTGAATTTCAGTAAAAAAGGTCGATACCCCATATACAATGAAAATGACAGATGTAAAATAATCAGCGCTTTAAAATATGTAGATGAGGTATTTATAGAAGAATCTTTAGAAAAAAAGAAAGAATATATACTCAACTATGATGCCAATGTGTTGGTTATGGGTGATGACTGGGCGGGAAGATTTGACTGGGTGAATGATGTATGTAAAGTGATCTATCTGCCAAGAACACCTTCAATATCTACCACAGAAATTATTGAAGTTGTGAAGTCGAGTAAAAGATGACAATGAAAAAAATAGTCGTTAAAGTTTTAAAAGCTTTATTTTGTGCAATTAACTCAATCATACCTAAAAAAGATAAACTCATTTTATTCAAAAGCAGGCCTGACTTCAGTGGTAATGCAAGAGCCTTCTATGAATTTATAAAACTAAATCATTCGGAGTTTGATTTAGTCTGGGTAATTGAAAATCAAAGCGCATATCCAGATTTAAAAACGGTCAAACCAAAATCAGTAGGATGGTTTTTCTGCTTTATACGCTCAAAATATATTGTTACAACGCATAATGAAATGATTGGCGTTAAAGGTAAGAACCAGGTTTATATCAGCTTATGGCATGGTATGCCATTAAAAAAAATATGTTATCTTGGGGATTATGATTATCAGGGAATGGAGGATTATTCCGCTTACCGAATTGCCTCATCAGAAATTATGCGATCAATTATTTCAGCAAGCTTTAGAGAAAAAGCAAACAATGTATACATCACTGGGCAACCCAGGAACGATTATCTTTTTGAGGAAGATAAAGCAAATGACTTATTAGCAGGACTCCAAGAAAATAAAAAAGTTATACTTTACATGCCAACCTTCAGAGAGAATCAAGAAGCGAAAGAATATTCAGACGGTGAAAAAATAGAAAGAGATAATTTTCTCAGAGTAAAAGATTTTTCTTTAAATGAATTAAATGATTTTTTAATTGGGAAAAATTATCATCTTATTGTCAAATTACATCCATATGAAGAAAATTCTTTGCTAAACATCAATCTCGGAGAATGTATAACGCTAATAACAACTGCTATTCTAAGAGAGCAAGATATTGATGTTAATCATTTGATGGCGAAATCTGATATTTTGATCAGCGATTACTCGTCCGCTTATTTTGACTTCATGATACTAAATAGGCCGATTTGTTTTTTAATTCCTGACCTTGATGCTTACGCTGAAAACAGGAGCGGTTTTACATTAGAGCCAGTGGAGTCCTGGATGCCTGGCGCTAAAGTTCATACGCAAAAAGAACTTCTTATCGAACTCGAAGAATTGGCACAAGGGAATGATATATTCGCAGGTAAAAGGAACGAAATATCAGAAATGATAAATAAGCATAAGGATAATAAAAATAGTGAGCGAGTGTTCAGGCAATTTATTAGATAAAAGAAAAGAAATACATCTGTTTTTAGGTGATGTTTCAGCTAAAGGTGGAATAGAACGCGTGACGATATCTCTGGCAAACGCATTGAGCTCATCATATCGTGTAAAAATAGTTTCTTTATATAAAGAGAATTCAGACGTAAGCTTTAATATTAATAGAAAAGTTGAGTTAATTACCTTAAGTGATGGGTTAGAAAAAAGCATGTACAACAGGAAAATGAGCCTGTTGAAAGGTGCATTTTTTGATATTTACTACATAATAAATAAATCCCGTAAGTTAAGAAATATCATCAATCCTGAAACAGCTGTAGCAATTAGTTGTGATGTAAAAATGACGGCGCTTATCAAAAAGTCAGGATATGATAAAGTTATAGCCATTGAGCACTTTGAGTATGATGTAATAAATAGTCTTTTAAAGAAAGCAAGAATAAAAATTTATAAAAAAATAAGTGCTGTTGTATCGCTTACCCGGGAAGATGAAAATAAATATGCATGGCTCCCGAAAGGGAAACATTTCGTAATTAATAATATAGTTGAAGATCCTGTTATTATTTTACCCCCTGATGCCCGACAAAATGTTGTTTTAGCAGTTGGCAGATTAACTCATCAAAAAGGATTTGACTTATTATTACGTGCCTGGGAAAAAATTGATAGCTCGAATTGGCAATTGTTAATAGTGGGGGATGGGGAAGAGAGAGATAATCTCCTAAATTTTATTAAAAATAAGTCGTTAAAAAACGCAAACATAATACCGTTCGAAAAGAATATTGCAGACTATTATAACAAAGCAAAAGTTTTTGTATTAAGTTCGCGTTATGAAGGACTTGGCATGGTTTTGGTCGAAGCGTTATCGTTTGGTCTGGCATGTATTAGTTTTGATTGCCCAGCCGGGCCTAAATCAATTCTTAATAAAAATAATGGAATTTTAGTGAAAGCCAATGATGTCTCAGCTCTTGCTATAGAGTTAGAAAAAATGATTTCTAATCCAGAGAAAATCGAACAATTTAATAAAATAGCTCCTGAGAGCATTGATGATTTTCGAGCTAATACTGTGCTAAAGCAATGGAAGCATTTGATAGATCGGGTGATAAATGAAGAGTTTTGACATTGTTTTTATAACAAATCTCCCTGCTTTTTATAAAGTAAATCTTTTCAATGGCTTATCTAAGCATCTTAATATAAAAGTTATATTTGTATCTAATAAATCAAACATTAGAAATAACGATTTCTTTAATTTTGATATGAATTTTGAGCATGTGTTTTTATCTGATGGAAATTACGAGGATAGAAATAAATTTTTATGCTCGCTTAGACTTGCCAAAGAGCTAGCCAGCATCAAATATGAAAAGTTAATTTACCCGGGCTGGGAAATAAAAGAGTTTTTCTTTAACTCATTATTTACAAATAAAAACAAAAATGCTATTGCTATAGAAAGCAGTGTTATAGAGAGTGACTTTACTGGATTAAAAGGTAAAATAAAATATCTTTACATAAAAAGAATGTCATCAGCTTATCCAGCAGGATTCTTACAAAATGAGATCTTAAAGAATGTTATTTTTAAAGGTGATATACACATAACTCATGGTGTAGGGATTATCAATCATAAATTAAAAGCTAATAAAAATAAAATAACAGCTAATTGTGATGCATTAAGATATATATATATTGGGAGATTATCTCACGAAAAAAACTTAAAATTATTAATTGAGGTTTTCAACCAAACAGAAATTCCTTTAAAAATTGTTGGCGAAGGTCCGCAATCTAACGAATTAAAGCAGCTGGCGGAAAAAAATATAGAATTTACGGGCTATATAAAAAATGAAGCGCTTAGCGATTTGCTACTTGAATCTGATGTTTTCATTCTGCCATCGATTGTAGAACCTTGGGGGCTTGTAGTAGAAGAGGCGCTTGCTGCAGGATTACCTGTTATAGTAAGCGATAAGGTTGGTTGCAATAAGGATATTGTTAAAAGCAATAATGGAATTGTTTTTAACAGTGATAGCGCGGCTGACTTAAAACGTGCAATCAATGATATGAGCAATTTATATCTATATTTCAAAAAAGAATTGCAGAGTATGGATATCAATGAAAATAGCAAGATCCAGATCGATTCCTATACAAAGTCACTAAGTAAATAATTATGAAAAGTAAAATAATTCGCGACTTTAGAAACTATTTTCTAGGAGATGTATTCGTAAAGGGGTTTTTGTTTATTTCGCTGCCTCTCTTATCGCGAATAATGGATCCGCAACAATATGGAAAGCTATCCATTATAAATACCGCAATAATGATAATGTATGTATTTGTGAGTTTGAATTTTCAAAACGCAGTCACTAACAGATATATGCTAAAATCCGAAGGTTTCAATAACTATCTAAAATCTATCTTTTCATTTTTGATACCATTTCAGGTGTTTTTGATTTGTATTTCACCAATTATAGCAAAATATATGGCTGTGATTTTGGGTATTAGTGAAAGTGATTTTTTATGGGTTATGTTAATTTGCGTGTTATTAAGTTATATATATATATATACCAGTTATCTTCAGGCATCTCGTCAAAGTGGAGTCTATGTAAAAATAAATGTTTTATCTAAAATAAGCGAAATCATATTAATATTCACATTCGCATATTTTATGACCAGGGAGCAGTATCTTTCAAAAATATATGCTCAACTAATCATCAGTACGATTATAATTTTTTTCTTGTTCAGGAAGCTAAAGTCTATTTCCAATGGTTCATTTAATTCAAGTGAGCTAAAAGACGCCTTGTATTTTTCTGTGCCGCTAATTATACACGTTCTTTCTAACTCGCTTTTATCACAAGCGGACAGAATTATTATAAACAATATGATTGGTTCCGGAGAAGCTGGTATTTACTCATTTGCCTACAATATAGCTATGGGAATGGTGGTCTTAATCATGGCATGGAACTCGTCATGGCAACCAAGATTATTCAAACATATTGAGATGGATTCAAGGAAAAAAATCACCGATACGACTAAAGCCAGTGCTTATCTTATTCTTGCTATAGGTGTTATTGGTATCTTTTTTTCAAAAGAAGTTATTCTCTTAGTTGCAGACAAAAACTACTATTCAAGCATTGAAATATTACCTATTATAATAATTGCCAACGCTTTTACGCATCTTTACTTGTGTTACGCCAACTTCGTCTTTTATAAAAAAAGAGCTTTTTTTATATCGTTTGCTACCATGCTGGCTATGGCGATAAATATAGGCCTTAATATATTATTGATACCTAAATACGGAATAATTGGTTCTGCCTGGGCTACGGCTTTTGCTTACTTGATGTTAACGATATTCCATTATCTCACATCAACCTTCCTTACAAAAAATAACAGCATTAGTTTTATTTATATTGTCATATACTTTTTTGTCCTTATGGCTGCTTATTATATTTCTGGAGTTGTAGACAATAGCTTTACTTTATGGGTTGCAATTACAATAAAAATGATTTTGACTGGTTTAATAACAGCGTTTCTCCTCAAATTTAATTTGCTTAAAAAACTGAGCGATTAGAATGACATCTTATTTTCTTTTTATTATTGCTACGGCATCTTTTGCTTTGCTTGATGTAGTATCAATGAGCCATAAAAATAAACTATTGATAATAGCTTCTTTTTTTATTTTCACTTTTATTGGTCTTAGATATGAAGTTGGTGTTGACTGGTTATTTTATCAGGAAAGTTATGAAGGGCTGGAGAAAAACCTTACTATTGAGCCCGGGTATCTTTTTCTAGCTTCGCTCAGCTCATTGATATTCAACTTCTGGTTTTTTTCAGCATGTGTTACCGGCATAATAATCTTAGCGTTATACCGCTTTTTTTATAGTTACTCTCCCTATCCAGTT
>Ga0308156_1004016_pt1 | contig 10600 bp, 9 predicted proteins | sample PhyAR2_FD_201041 | JGI IMG/M metagenome (GOLD analysis project Ga0308156, IMG submission 201041) | Phyllosphere microbial communities from UC Gill Tract Community Farm, Albany, California, United States - DLSL A.R2 | ecosystem: Host-associated > Plants > Phyllosphere > Unclassified | place: USA... | reverse complement strand
TTTTGATGTTGTCAATATTGAAGTCTTTGACATCATAATTTTTAATAGAATCAGGTATACTCAGGTAAGCATCCATGCGGGATTGCATATAGTTAAAATAATCTGCATTTCCTGTATTGCGCCATACCGCTGTTAAGCCTTCAAAAATAACCCCCATATCGTACGACCATTTTGGAAACTTGTCCGTCTTATTAAATAAAGAATCTGGATAAAGTTTTTCAAGTACTGTGTTGGCCATTTGTTCAGAAAGAGGTTTCTGTTGTCCAAATCCTGCGAATGGAATAAACATCGGCAGGACTAAAAAAAATAAAAATAACTTTCTCATCACATTCCTAATTTTTAATTGTTAAGGACTTTTCTGTACTTCCTGCAATAAATTGACTGACAACTTTAGCCGAGGAAGTATTGGATTTTGTTAGTCGTATATTGTCACTTTTATCGCCAGCTACTTGGACATACACCTCAGGAGCATCCAGTGCTTGGATATTGTCCAAATGTATGCCGCTGCTGTTTTCAATACTAATGAGAGGATTACTTTGCTGTGTTTTTAATACAATGTTTTTAAGATTGATTTGCGAAGCTTCAATGATTTCAATTCCTCTATTTGCCTGCAGTGTAGCATGCTCAATCCAGATGTTCTGAATGTGCATTTCAGGAAGACCTCGGAAGAAAATACCTTTTGAAGCTCCCTTAGCTACAATATTTTTGATATAGAAATTCTTGAATTGTGGTGTCTCTTCTGTGACTGGAATGTTGACTGATTTTATCGCCGGTCTCTTTTCTCCAGCAAGCGGTACCGGATCTACAGCAGCATAATACATATCGAATAAAATCGCTTCACCAGGGATATCAACCATATTGATGTTATTGATAAATATATTTTCAACAATTCCACCTCTGCCCCTTGTTGTTTTGAAACGAAGTCCAATGTCAGTACCAATAAATGAGCAGTCTTCAACCCATATATTGCGTGCTCCGCCACTCATCTCACTGCCAATCACAAAGCCCCCATGAGCGTGATAAACAACACTGTTGCGGATAATGACATTTTCTGTTGGTTTACCCCGTTCTCGCCCCGCCTTATCGCGGCCGGACTTAATACAAATGCCGTCATCACCAACATCGAAAGTGCAATCTTCAATGAGGACGTTCTTACAAGATTCAACATCTACACCATCCCCATTCTGGCCATACCACGGGTTGCGGACAGATACTTTACGTAAGGTAAGGTCTTCACATAAAAGGGGATGTATATTCCAGGCTGGGGAGTTTTGGATTGTAACCCCTTCTATTAATACTTTTTTACAATTTGTAAATACCAAAAGATTGGGACGTAAAAAATCTTTAACATCTTTGAAGTCTTCGGCGGTCGTACCCGGACGGATTACGCCCGCCTTCTTTTGTTTTGAACCTCTAAGAGAACTTTCCGAGGGGTACCATATTGCTGAATCGCTATCGACTGTCCCGCCAGATGCTACAAGGTTTTTCCATTGAGAGCTTGTGAGTTTGCTTTTTTTGACCATCCGCCAAGCATCGCCGCTTCCATCAATAATACCATCACCTGTAATAGCAATATTGCTTAGATTTTTACCCGATATTGGGTTTTGATTCCGCCATGCTGGCTCTCCTTCCCAATTTGATTCAACAAGTTTGTACTGATCAAAATCTTTGGTAAATAGCAAGACTGCATCTCGTTTAAGGTGTAGATTTACATTACTCTGCATCTCAATAGGGCCTGTTAGCCAAATCCCTGCAGGGATAAATACCACGCCCCCACCACGCTCACTACACGTGCGTATGGTTTGGTTAATAGTCGCCGTATTCAGAAATTGACCATTTCCTTTGGCTCCATAATTACTAATATTTAAAGTGTCTTTTTTAAATTCGACCTGCTGTATAATTGGACGAGCCGGTTCTTGTGACATGCCAATCTGTGGCAGCATAAGAAGCAAACCGAGTGCGAATTGTAATGTACGGGAATAGTACCTTTTAAACGGAGTCATTTTTTTACATTTTGGTTTAAAAACGGTTATTTGCAAAAGCAATTGTACATTCTTTGTTCGTAACTTAGATGAAAAACTTATGCAATCGTTACCGGCCATCACTTACGCTATCGAATGAGAGATTTGGCGTCCAATCCTTGAAAATATGCTGAATAGTAAAGTTTTTTACTTCTCTGTCAGTTAGGATATGACTCCATTTGACACGACTTTGTGACATGGAACCTGCTCCTTTACTGTTATATTCTGCAAAATAGGCTGTCTTTTCGTTCGATTCCTTTCCCCAGTTGTGCCACCCTTTGCTTTCTATAAATTCTGGTAGGTTACAATTCATGAAGATTACTTTGGCATAAGGCCGCCAAGGCCGACCTAAGTAGAAACTCTTTGTGTCTTTATTTCCAGTTACCTTGCAGTTGTTAAAAATATAGCCAAAGTCTGCTTGCTCTGGAGTTGCGGCGGCGGTAATATATCCGCTGTTTTTGCAATGTAGTTCGCAGTCCTCGAACCAAGCTGTGGACGCGCCAAATATAAAATCCACCGTTCCTTCGATATAGCATTGAAAATAAAACTGCCTCGCACCTTTCCCATAGGTATACAAGGTGTCTTGAAAACCCAAGAAGCGACAATGGAGAAACAGGTTGCGATCGCCTGCTATCCAGGCTGCAACAGCCTGCCCCACCGGGCCAGATACGTTCTCAAAAGAAAGATTTATAGCTGTAAAGTCATCGCCATAACAATAGAATGTTGCAGAGCCAGAGGTACCCATTTCTTCGCCAAAACGATTTTTCTTTTGTGCGTAATCATCGTGACTGATAACCGTTTGAAATTTATCTTCACCAATCAAGGTGACAAACTGCTTACTTCCCGGCACAATGATTTTTTCGCGATAGGTTCCATTTTTGATAAATATTTTAGTCTCCTTTTTTCGAAAATCAGGGACAGCATTGATGGCGTCTTGAACCGTGGTGAAATCTCCAGTACCATCCGCGGCCACGGTAAAGTCATAACGCTTTACGTCCACAGCAAAAAGAAAAAAAGGGATAAAAAAAAGAGAAAGTATAGTTGCTCGCATTCCAGATTGTTTAATTGGTCAATGAAATTACCAATATTAAAGCCTTCGTTAAAGAAAATCCCTCAAAATAAATGCGCAAACGTTATCGGTCACGTTTGCGGAAAGGTGTTAGATACTAAATTGTTTAGACGAAAGATAATTGTATTGCATATAAAAAGCAATTTCTCTAAGTTTGTTCAACAAATTGCTCAACATGGATATCCAATCACTCTATCAGATTTATAAACAGTATCCGAATATTACAACAGATACACGTAAAATTGGAAAAGATAGTATCTTTTTCGCTTTAAAAGGGGCTAATTTCAATGGCAATACTTTCGCAGAAAATGCGATTGAAATGGGCGCTAAATATGTTGTTATTGACGAAGATATTTACCAAAAAGATGAAAGGTATATTCTTGTTGATGATGTTCTTAGTACATTGCAGCAGCTTGCGAATTATCACCGGCATCAATTGCATATTCCCATTATTGGCGTGACTGGTACGAATGGAAAAACGACAACCAAAGAGCTGTTATATGCGGTGGTTTCACAAAAGTTCAAGGCATATGCAACGAAAGGAAATTTAAATAACCACATTGGAGTTCCGTTAACTTTATTAGCAATAGACGATTCGATCGAACTGGCAATCATAGAAATGGGAGCAAATCATTTGAAAGAAATTGCTTTTTTATGTGGAATTGCCGAACCGACACATGGTTTGATTTCTAACGTTGGTAAAGCACATCTCGAGGGGTTTGGATCTTTTGAAGGTGTAAAGACAACCAAAGGCGAACTGTACGACTGGTTGCAGGACCATCAAGGTGTATTATTTTTGCAGGCGGATAATCCACATCTCAAGGAAATGGCTGCCGCCCGCCAGATAACCGATATTGTTACTTATGGTTTTTCGGAAAATAATCAGGTCATAGGGAAGCTTCTTAAAGCAAATCCTCTGTTGCAAATTGAATGGCAAAAGAAGGGTACGACCGACTCTTATATAGTAAATACCCAATTAACAGGATCTTATAATACCGAAAATTTTCTAGCTGCTATTGCCGTAGGGTTGCATTTTGACATTTCTGCTGCTGCCATCAATCGGGGGATTGAAGGGTACACCCCAACGAACAATCGTTCTCAGGTGATGAAAACTGCACACAATACACTGATCTGCGATTATTATAATGCAAATGCAACGAGCATGTCCGCTGCACTAGAAAATATCCGTATTATTGATGCGGATAAGAAAGCAATTGTATTGGGAGATATGTTCGAATTGGGAGAAGAATCTTTTGAAGAGCATAAAAAAATTGTCGAAAACGTAAGATCTATCCCATCTGATCGCAAGATCTTTGTTGGAAAAGAGTTTTTTGTGCATCGATACGAGGGGGGGGAGTTTTATGAAACTACTGCCGAAGCAAAACAAGCCATCCGTGAAACGCCAGTAATGAACAGCACGGTTTTACTGAAAGCCTCAAGGGGCATGGCGTTTGAAAATTTAGTCGAATTACTATAGCCTTTTTAGCTTTGTGTTATGCACAACTAGGGGATAAGTTTGGCGTGCAACCATATTGCGACCATGGTGCTCCCGCATTGAATGTACGTTAAAAGATGGACTCAACGTGGACTCATGGTGGACTTACCGTGGTCGCGTGGCGAAGATAGTAGGTGTTTACTGTGGCTTTGGTGCCGCTGAATACCAAATTACCCATCAGGCAAATTTGAGTAAAAAGGAAGTGCAAAACAAACAGTTTTGTCATGTAAGAATTAAATAATGAGTAAAATGAGCAAATTCGTTCTACGGAGAAATGATGCTCATTTGGAAAAACGTACCTTTGTTACATATAATGGATAAAAGACGTTTTTTTTTAGAAATAGCCTATTTTGGGCAGGCTTATCATGGTTGGCAGATTCAGAATAATGCAATTTCCGTGCAAGAAGTACTGAATAATGCGCTTGAAATCCTATTGCGGGAACCCATCGAAACAACTGGTGCTGGCCGCACAGATACCGGTGTTCATGCGAAACAATTGTATGCCCATTTTGATGCTGTTCCTGTAGGCATTTTGCAAAAAGCAGATCGATTTATTCATTCACTTAACGCCTTATTGCCTTTTGATGTGGCAGTAAAGCGCTTGATTGAAGTGGGGCCTGAAGCGCATGCACGCTTTGATGCGACACAAAGATCATATGAGTACCATCTTCATTTTCATAAAGATCCTTTCCTATATCCCTATTCATGTTTTATGCGCGATCGCCCGGATGTAGAAAAGATGAATGAAGCGGCACAATTCTTACTGGGTAAGCAAGATTTCGAATGCTTTAGTAAGTCTCATACGCAGGTGTTTACAAATATTTGCGATATTCGTAGAGCGGAGTGGGTATGGCATAGTGAGCAACAATTGGTTTTTCACATTGCAGCAGATCGGTTTTTGCGTAATATGGTACGTGCTATTGTGGGCACATCGTTGGAAATCGGAATAAAAGGCAAGCCAATTTCGTTTATGCAGGAGGTAATTCATAGCAAGAACCGAGGGAAAGCTGGCGTTTCCGTGCCGGCACATGGCTTGTATTTAACAGAAGTAGCATATCCTTATTTATAGTGTTTAATAGATATAGAATTTAACGTGAGTCAAGATAAAATAACTGGTAAAACCTACGATATCAATTTGGTAAAGCGCATGAGTCGCTATATGCGGCCGTATCATGTCACATTTTGGATATCGGTCGTTCTAACGATATTGTTAGCTGCTGTGGCGCCCGCTTTGCCCATGCTAATTCAGCACACACTGGATAACTATATCTTAAACTTCGATACAAGCGGATTATCTTTTATGTTGATAGCGATGTTGGCCCTGGTCATCCTACAGACTTTGATCCGTTATTATCATACCCTAATGACGAATACCCTGGGGCAGTCCGTAATTCGCGATATTCGAATTCAGGTATTTAATCACATCGTACAACTCAGACTGAAATATTTTGATCGTACGGCATTGGGAAAATTGATTACACGTACCATCTCTGATCTGGAAACCCTTTCAAATATTTTTTCTGAAGGGTTGATCCAGATTATTGGTGATTTATTGCAGCTGGTTGTTATTCTGGTTGTCATGTTTTACTCCGACTGGAAACTGACATTGATTGTTTTAATTCCAATGCCTTTGATGGTGGGCGCGACTTATGTGTTTAAAGAGGCGATGAAGTCTGCTTTTATTGATGTGAGAAAATGGGTTTCCAACTTAAATACTTTTCTACAAGAACACATTACGGGAGTCGGTATTATCCAGTATTTTGCGCGCGAAAAACAAGAAATGGATAAGTTTAAGGAGATTAATGCACAACATCGAAATGCACATATCCGGACGAATTGGTACTTCTCCATCTTTTTTCCTGTTTTGGAAATTATCATGGCCATTGCCTTGGGGTTATTGGTCTGGTTCGGTTCCAAGCAGATTATGGGGGATGTGATCTCTCCTGGTGTCGTGGTCGCTTTTATCATGTATATCAATATGATCTTTAGACCCATTCGGGAGCTTATAGATAAGTTTAATACCCTTCAAATGGGGATGGTGAGCGCTGAGCGCATCTTTGAAGTCCTGGACACTGACGAAAAGACACCAAATTTAGGAACCTTGAAACCCCGTTATATCAACGGAGAAATTGTTTTTAAGCACGTTTGGTTTGCCTATAATGAAGAAAACTGGGTGCTGAAAGATGTGAACTTCAATGTCAACCCAGGGGAGACTTTGGCTTTAGTGGGAGCTACTGGTGCCGGAAAGTCTTCGACGATCAACATTCTGAGCCGGTTTTATGAAATAAATAAAGGTGAAATTCTGTTGGACGGCCGTAATATCCGCGATTATGACCTTGATTATTTGAGAAATACAATAGCAACGGTATTGCAGGATGTATTCCTTTTTTCAGATAGTGTGCTCAACAATATTACGCTCGGTGATCCAACGATTTCTAGGGAGCAGGTAATCGCAGCCGCGAAGGAAGTAGGAGCGCATAATTTTATTATGCGGCTGCCCGGGGGCTATGATTATGATGTGAAAGAACGGGGTGCAACTTTGTCTGCTGGACAGGCACAGTTGATTTCTTTTATACGGGCGCTGGTGCACGATCCCCGGATTCTTATCTTGGATGAAGCGACCTCTTCGGTGGATACCGAAACGGAAGAGCTAATCCAGCATGCAATTGACAATTTAATGAAGGGAAGAACATCAATTGTCATTGCTCACCGCTTGTCCACCATTCAGAAGGCGGACAAGATTATTGTGTTGGATAAAGGCGAAATAAAAGAAATCGGAACACATCAGGAATTGTTATCTTTTGATGGTTACTATAAGAAACTATACGACTTGCAATTTCATTCCGCAGGAATTTAATTAAGCAATAATACTCTCTTTAGGAATAGTTTCTTCATCTTCAATACGTGTATTTGCTTTAATTTCGGAACCCCGTCCTACAAGAACATTTGATCCAATTGAAACATTTGGTCCGATATTAACGAAATCTTCAATAATGGTATTACTTTCGATAACAGCAGAGCCCGAGATAACGCAGTGGTCACCTATCTGCACATCAGGGGCGACAGAAGCGCCAGGAAGGATAATGGTACCTTCTCCAATTTCTGCCCTCTTCGATACGAAAGCTTTCGGATGGATGAGCGTCTTGTAGTTCCATCCAGCATTTTCCGATACAATCCGTTGGCGAAGACCCGGATTTTTGACTGCAATAAAGAACTCTTCTTCCGTATCTTTAACTTGATGATGAAGTTGAACCTCATAATCGAATACATCTTCAATGAGCAGCGATTTGTCGATAAGGCCACCAATATCAATCGCGAGGTCTTCTGCTACATCGACTGCAGTTTTTGCGTGGGCAGTTGCACCGTATATATATAACATGTTTTTTTTTCGCAAAGATAAAGCTTTCTAAAAAAGATGCCCTTTGGTATCCGGTAAAAAATTGCAACAAAATGTTGGTTTGATTGTTTTTCTACTTAAAGAGCTATAAAGTTGATTGTTTTTTCGGAAGCAATTATATTGCATATAAAGATCAATTTATCTAAGTTTGTTGCTGTACAAAAATTAAACTATGATTCAACGTATCCAAACTGTTTATTTGCTGATAGCAGGATTAGTCATATTCGGCTTGTTTCTATTTCCCTATGTTAATTATAGCGATTTAGTGGGGTTAGGGAAAAATGTAAAAGTAACTGGCGTGTATGGTGTGGCTGCAGGCCAGGCTGTACATGAAGGGGGATTTGGGTATATCCTTCAGACTGTAGCAACCGTTTTATTAGGAGGGCTTCCGATATTTACGATATTTAAGTTTAAAAAACGTAAAGTTCAACTTTTGCTTATCTGGGTAGAGATCGTGGCGATTATATTATTTGCAATATGGTTATATTCATCTGCAAGTACCCATTTAGCTACAGTAAGCCAATTTTTGGGTGCTGGAAATATCGGAGTAGGATTCTTTTTATTGCCAATTTCGATTATTTTCTGTGCGTTAGCCATGGGAGGCGTGCGAAAAGATGAAAAGTTAATCCGATCAGCGGATCGCTTACGGGCATAATTTTAAAATAATGATACAATAATAGTCAAAGCTACGGTCTTCGTGGCTTTTTGAAGTATATATGATATGAATGTTTTTGTTCGATATATGTCCATCTTCATACTTTTCCTTGGTGGCACAATAGTACATGCGCAGTCTGCAGATTCGTTGCTGGTTGTTGACGATATTCAGTTTGATGTCAAGGGGTATTATGTAGATGAATCTAAGAAAGAATTGGTGGTTAATCTATTTGCTATATCGTACAGTACTGATCCGAGGGAATATAAAATGAATACCTTTTCCACGCAAGTGTTGGATCAGAAAAAACAGTCCCATTTTTTTTCAAGGATCCAAATGGGCAATGTTTTAGTTAAGTTCGAGGATAAACAGAATTATCTGCATTATTTATTAGAAGAAGATAAGCCTGTGGATATACAGGTGGTTGTTAAGGATTGGAAGAAAACGGATAAGCCACTTATGATCAAGCTGGTGTTCGAGAGCAGTACAGAAGAAGGCGAGTTTTTGGATGTTCCTATTCCATTAAAGAATTAGTTGATTGAGGTATCGTTTAAAAAAAAGCTTCGAAGTTATAACTTTGAAGCTTTTTTATTTATTCAATATTATCGATTATATCGGATCTGCTGCCTGTCCATCATGCCCATCTGATCTTTCATCATTTTGATCTGGTCCGCCAATAATTTGTTTTTATCTGCTTTTTTCGCTTCTTGAAGAAGTTTTTCTGCTTCACGCTTATTGCGTTTTGCCATTGCTACCCCGGCCAGGCTTAATTTTGCTAAAGCAATATTATGGTCCATATGTAAACCCAGCGCCAATGCTTTCTTAAAATATTTTTCAGATTGCATGGGTGCACGTTGTGATTCGATCAGCCCAATCAGCATATTGTAGTAACCGTGCTGTTGTGGAATCAATTGCTTTTCGTAGTTGGTGATTTTTCCTAGCCATTTTTCTGCTGCGACCATATTTTGTTTACGCATATGCCATTGCGCAATCAGCATATATTCATGGAAAAATACAGTAACGAAGCCTAAAATCGTGACGAAAATACCTAATATTCCCCAGCCCCAGTTCCCAGTCCAGAATAAGGCGACTGTTCCGATAAGCAATGCACTGCAAATAATGATTCTAACGAGATTTGACATAAATCTTTGTTTAAAATATTTTTATTCAATTTAATCTTGCAAATATCCGTTAATTTCACCGTTTAAGCAACTTGTTCAGGTGGTTATTTTGTAAAAATGTATTTTTATAGAAGTCAGCTGCCCTTAAACTAGTTTTGCATATCGAAAGAGAAAGGAGGGGGGGCGGATAAATTTGCCTTTGTATTGAACTTTATCTATGTTTGAATTATGGAAAAGCAATATGATGATTCTTGGGCGCCTGTGTTAAAGCCGTTGTTCGCCCAACCCTATATGAAACAGTTGTCTACTTTTGTACAAGGGGAGCGTCGACAAAAGAAAGTGTTTCCACCGGCAGGTCTTGTGATGAATGCTTTTAAACTCACACCACTCGATCAAGTGAAAGTTGTCATTTTAGGGCAGGATCCTTACCATAATGATGGACAGGCGCATGGTCTATCTTTTTCTGTTCCGGAAGGAATTGCGGTGCCGCCGTCCTTAAAAAATATTTTCAAGGAATTGCAAGATGACATACCTGGTTTTGTTGAGCCACAATCTGGCAATTTGACTTCTTGGGCCAAACAAGGAGTGCTGCTATTGAATGCGACATTGACCGTAGAAACACATCGCGCAGCATCCCATCAAAAGAAAGGTTGGGAGATTTTTACAGACAGCATTATTCACGCCATTTCGGAGCATTGCGATCACGTAGTATTTCTATTATGGGGAAGTTATGCCCAAAAGAAAAATGTGCTTATTGATGCGAAAAAACACCTTATCCTAACGGCGGTACATCCCTCACCCTTATCTGTTTATCGCGGTTTTTTTGGCAGCAAACACTTTTCGAA
>Ga0308156_1004012_pt1 | contig 10617 bp, 10 predicted proteins | sample PhyAR2_FD_201041 | JGI IMG/M metagenome (GOLD analysis project Ga0308156, IMG submission 201041) | Phyllosphere microbial communities from UC Gill Tract Community Farm, Albany, California, United States - DLSL A.R2 | ecosystem: Host-associated > Plants > Phyllosphere > Unclassified | place: USA... | reverse complement strand
TATGTGCTGGAGCGGTTCTTCCAGAAGAGCCGGGAAGAGGCCACCCGCATCATGCTGCATGTGCATCAGCATGGCGTCGGCGTCTGCGGCGTCTTCACCTACGAAGTCGCCGAGACCAAGGTCGCGCAGGTCATCGAGACGGCGCGCCGCCACCAGCACCCTTTGCAATGCACGATGGAAAAGGACTGAGAGGAGCCTCCCTATGCCTTCATTTTCCCGTCCTCTCGAAGAAACCCTGCACCGCGCGGTGGGATACGCCAATGCGCGCAGGCACGAATATGCGACGCTTGAGCACCTGCTGCTCGCGCTGATCGACGATCCCGACGCGACCGGCGTCATGCAGGCCTGCAACGTCGATCTGTCGGCGTTGAAAGCGGCGCTGACCCTCTATGTCGACAACGACCTGGCCGCCCTGGCCACCAGCGACGGCGAGGACGCCAAGCCGACCGCCGGCTTCCAGCGCGTGATCCAGCGCGCGGTGATCCACGTCCAGTCGTCCGGCCGCGAGGAAGTGTCCGGCGCGAACGTCTTGGTCGCCATATTCTCCGAGCGCGAGAGCCACGCCGCCTATTTCCTGCAAGAGCAGGACATGACGCGCTATGACGCGGTCAACTTCATCGCCCACGGCATCGCCAAGAAGGCGGGCGCCAACGAGGCGCGTCCGGCCAAGGGCGCCTCGCCCGAAGAGGCCGAGGATGCGTCCGCCGTCAAACAGGGCGGCGAGGCGCTGGAAGCCTACTGCGTCGACCTCAACGAGAAGTCGCGCCAGGGCAAGGTCGACCCGCTTATCGGTCGTCAGGCTGAGGTCGATCGCTCGATCCAGATCCTGTGCCGTAGGACCAAGAACAACCCACTTTTGGTGGGCGATCCCGGCGTCGGCAAGACCGCTATCGCCGAAGGTCTGGCCCGCAAGATCGTCAACGGCGAAGTGCCCGACGTCCTGAGGGACGCCACCATCTATTCGCTCGATATGGGCGCGCTGCTGGCCGGCACCCGCTATCGCGGCGACTTCGAGGAACGCCTGAAGCAGGTGGTCAAGGAACTTGAGAACCACGACAACGCCGTGCTCTTCATCGACGAGATCCACACGGTGATCGGCGCGGGCGCGACCTCGGGCGGGGCGATGGATGCGTCGAACCTGCTGAAACCGGCCCTGGCGTCCGGCACCCTGCGCTGCATGGGATCGACGACCTACAAGGAATATCGCCAGCACTTCGAGAAGGACCGCGCCCTGGTGCGTCGCTTCCAGAAGATCGACGTCAACGAGCCGACGATCGAGGATACGGTGAAAATCCTGAAGGGTCTGAAGACCTACTACGAGCAGCACCACAAGGTCCGCTACACCGACAGCGCCGTACGCACGGCGGTGGAGCTGTCGGCGCGCTACATGACCGACCGCAAACTGCCGGACAAGGCGATCGACGTGATCGACGAGGCCGGGGCGTCGCAGATGCTGCTCACCGAATCCAAGAGGAAGAAGGTCATCGGCCAGAAGGAGGTCGAGGCCGTCATCGCCAAGATGGCCCGCATCCCGGCCAAGTCGGTGTCCAAGTCCGACACCGAAAGCCTGCGCGAGCTGGAAACCGATCTGAAGCGCGCGGTCTTTGGTCAGGAACAGGCCATTGAACAGGTGTCGGCGGCCATGAAGCTGGCGCGGGCGGGTTTGCGCGATCCGAACAAGCCGATCGGCAGCTTCCTGTTCAGCGGCCCGACCGGCGTCGGCAAGACCGAAGTCGCCAAGCAACTCGCCGCCACCTTGGGCATCGAGATGCAGCGCTTCGACATGTCGGAATATATGGAGCGCCACACGGTCAGCCGTCTGATCGGCGCGCCTCCCGGCTACGTCGGCCATGACCAGGGCGGGCTTCTGACCGACGCCGTCGATCAGCATCCGCACGCCGTCGTGCTGTTGGATGAGATCGAGAAGGCGCACCCGGATGTCTACAACATCCTGCTGCAGGTGATGGACAACGGCATGCTGACCGATGCGGTCGGCAAAAAGGTCGATTTCAGGAACGTCATCCTCATCATGACCACCAATGCCGGCGCCGCTGACAATGCCCGCGCCTCCATCGGCTTCGGCCGGGGCAAGGTCGAGGGCGAGGATGACAAGGCCATCCAGCGCCTGTTCGCGCCGGAGTTCCGCAATCGCCTGGACGCCATCGTGGCCTTCAAGCCATTGCAGGCCGACACGATCCGCTCGGTGGTGACCAAGTTCGTCCTTCAGCTGGAAGCCCAGCTGGCGGACCGCAACATCACCATCGAACTGACCGACGAAGCCGCCGACTGGCTGGCCAAGAACGGCTTCGACGAACTGTATGGCGCGCGTCCGCTGGCGCGGGTCATCCAGGACTCGATCAAGAAGCCGCTGGCCGACGACATCCTGTTCGGTCGCCTGACGCGCGGCGGACACGTCAGGGTCCAGCTGAAGGACGGCAAGATCGACTTCGACATCACGAGCGCCAGCGCGCCCGCGAAGGCCGAGGAAGAAGAGACGGCCTGATCCTCAAAGAGGCGAAGGCGGAAGGCCCGGCTGGCAGCAGCCGGGCCTTTTTCTATGCCTGCTTGTAGGGCGATAGTTCTTCGGTCATCGCCTGCATCTGCCCTGCGACAGCCGGGCGTTCGCCGTCCAGATAGCGGGCGACGGGATCGCGCAGGGCGGGGTCGGCGATGAAATGGGCGGAATAGACGGGGGAGGGCAGATAGCCGCGCGCGATCTTGTGGTCGCCCTGGGCCCCGGCTTCGACGCGGGACAGGCCACGCGAAATGGCGAATTCGATAGCCTGATAGTAGCAAAGCTCGAAATGCAGGAACGGCACGTCTTCCAGCGTGCCCCACTGACGGCCGTAAAGCGCATCTCGGCCGATGAAGTTCAGGGCGCCGGCGATGGGCGTCTCATCCCGAAACGCCATGACCAGGGCGATCCGGTCGGCCAAGGTGGCCCCGACGCGGCTGAAGAAGTCACGCGTCAGATAGGGCCGACCCCACTTGCGCGAGCCTGTGTCCATGTAGAAGGCGAAAAAGGCGTCCCAGTGGGCCTCGGTGATGTCGGCGCCGGTCAGGACGCGGATATCCAGATCGGCCTGGGCGTCGCGGCGCTAGCGCTTGATTGTCTTGCGGCGGTTGGCCGACAGGGCGGCCAGAAAGTCGTCGAAGGTCCGATAGCCGTTATTGCGCCAGATAAACTGGATGTCCTGGCGCGGCAGCAGGTCCGCCTCGGTCATGGCCGACCATTCCGGCTCGGTCGGGAAGTTGACGTGCAGAGAGGAGACGCCCAGCCGTTCGACCAGGGTCACCGCCCCCTGGATCAGGGCCTGACGCACCGTCGCGGCGTCGGTCTCGGGATGGTTCAGGAAGCGCGGGCCGGTCGCGGGCGTAAAGGGCACGGCGCCCAGCAGCTTTGGATAATATCGGCCGCCGGCCCGTTCGTAAGCGTCGGCCCAGCTGTGGTCGAAGACATATTCGCCCTGGCTGTTGCCCTTCAGATAGAGGGGCATGACGCCCAGCACCGCGTTGTTTTCACCCCTCAGGGCCAAGTGGCGTGGGGCCCAGCCCTGGCGCGGCGCGGCGCTGCCCGAGGCCTCGCACGCATGCAGGAAATCATAGGAGACAAAGGGATCGCCGGTGGGCAGCGCGCACGCGTCCCAGGCCTCACGGCCGATGTCGGCGATCCCTTCGTGAACCGAGATCTGAAAGATCAGCGGATCTCCACGATCGCATCGATCTCGACGGCGAAGCCGAGCGGCAGCTTGTACACGCCGACGGCCGAGCGGGCGTGCTTGCCAGCGTCGCCGAAGACCTCGACCATCATGTCCGAGCAGCCGTTGATGACGGCGGGAATGGCGGTGAAGTCGGGACCGGCCTGAACGAAGCCGCCCAGCTTCACAATGCGGACCACCCGGTCCAGATCGCCATCGCAGGCCGCCTTGATCTGTGCGATCAGGTTCAGACCGCACAGGCGCGCGGCTTCCAGCGCCTGCTCCGGCGTCACGTCCACGCCAACCGTACCTTTGATCCCGCCGTTCGCGTCGTTCGACAGCTGGCCCGAGATGGTGATCTGGTTGCCCGAGCGGACATAGGAGACATAGCTGGCCACCGGCTTGGCGGGTTCCGGCAGGCTGAGGCCGAGTTCGGCGATGCGGGCTTCGATGCTCATGGGGGCTCCTGTTTATCTGGGCGCGGTTTAGCGCGGGGCAAGGCCGGCGTCACCCGTTCGGCGCGCTTTAAAGGTTCGCCAACCGCGCCGTGTCATGGTGCGATCATGGATATGCATCTGACCCCCGACGTCGCAGCCTTCCATGCCGTGCTGGCGCGGTTGTCCGCTGAAGACCGCGCGCGCGTGGACGCTGCCGCAATCCCGGCCGCGCAAAAGGCCGCCGAGGCCGCGCCGCATTGGGACTTCGAAATGCCGGCCAAGGCGGTGGATGCGCTGTTGGGCACCGATGCCTCCGACGATGTGCGTCGCGGCCTGGTCGCCGCCTGGGCGCTGCAACTGCCCGACCGGGCAGCGGCGATGAGTCTGCCGGCCGAGGTCATGGCCCTCTATCCCTACTGGATCGAACAGTTGGCGGGGTTTCTGGATAAGGCCGAGGGCGACTACGTCTTCGACCACTGGTCGAAGGACGTGCGCTTCACCCTGGCGCTCAGCGTGCCGGGGGCCAAGAGCCAGGTGATTGATCTCTCTTCACCGGTCGGACCGGGGCAGATCGTCAAACACGTCCGCGACGGCTGGGGCGTCAAGCCGTTGTTCCGCTATCTGGCGGCGGGCGCCAAGCGCGAGCCGTGGCTGGAGGTGCATACCGAAAGCCGTTGGCTGAGGGGCTTCAACGAGGACGGCTGGAACGAGGCCTGGGCGACGGCGGCGGAGCTGTGCCGCGCGCGCCCTGAACTGGCGGGCATGATCGGCTCCAGCTGGTTCTACGATCCGCCCCTGACCGAGATCAGCCCCCGCCTGGCGCACCTGCGGCTCAACCCGCTGAACGGCGGCGCATTCATGGTCCATCAGGGACCGGGCGAGATCCACACCGAACGGGCGGCGACGGCGTCGGCGTCGCGCAAGGCGCTGATCGACAGCGGGGAGTATACTGCCCGGTCATGGCTGATGATCTGGCCCCGCAAGGAGCTGATCGCCTGGGCTGATCGGCGCAAGGCCGCCTGATCCCTCAGGCTGTCGCCATCCGCCATGCCGCCACGACCGGTTGAATGTCCAAGTCGGCCGCGCTTGCCAGTCGGATCAACCGATCGATGTCCTCCGGACGGCAACCATACGGCGTCGGCGCGTCGCTGACATCGTGGCCGTAGGCGATCAGCCAGCCGTTCGAGGCCGCCGTCTCCGAAACCAGCGCCTCTAGGTCGTAGCCGGGCAGACGACGGCTCTCCAGGCCGATGGCCTGCAGCAGATTGCGATCCGACCGCCCGGCGTTGATCCCATCGCGGACGCCGCGCCCGCACAGGAAACGTTTGTCGATCACGGCTTTCGATCCGAGGGCGCAATCGCCGAAGGGATAGGCGAAGGTCTGCATTTCGTATCCGTCCAGCCGCTCCGCCACCCAGGCGGCGTTGCGGGCCAGGCTGGCGTCCAGTTCGGTCGGCGACAGGGTCAGGGTCGAGACATGCTCATAGGTGTGGCATCCGACTTCGTGCCCAGCCTCATGAAGGGCTTGCAGGTGATCCACCTCAAACTGGGGCAGGTCCAGATTGCGACCGCCCGACAGGCCGCCGCAGACATAGTAGGTCGCCTTAATCCCATGCTGGGCCAGGATCGGCCCGGCCTCGGTCCAGGCCGATGCTGGGATGTCGTCGAACGACAGGCTAAGGACGCCGCGCGCGGGCCGCACGTCGGCAGGACGGACATCGAGATAGCGGCCGGCGCGGCGACGCATCTTGTCGAGAAAGGCGCTCATGCCCGCCTTGTCGCACAATGGGCTTAAGGCCGGGTTTCAGACCGTGACGGGTTGGGCGGTGAGACCGCGCACGCCGAAGACACGGCGATAACGTTCGATCTCGGCGGGATCGCCGACGGCCTTGGCCGGATTGTCCGACAGTTTGACGGCGGGCCGACCGCCGGCCTCGACCACCTTGCAGACCAGGGAGATTGGCTCCAGCTCGGGCGCGAAAGCGGGCGAACAGTCGCGGAAGTCGTTGGTCAAATTGGTGCCCCAGCCGAAACTGAGACGCGCCCGGCCGTGGAAATGGGCGTGGGTCGCCTCGATCCCGTCGATGTCCATCCCGTCAGAGAAGATCAGCAGCTTCTCCTTGGGATCGCGTCCATGCGCGCGCCACCAGTCGATCAGCCGTTCGCCGGCTGGGATAGGCGGGGCCGAGTCGGGACGGAAGCCGGTCCAGTCCGCCACCCAATCGGGCGCCTGCTCCAGAAACGCTTCGGTGCCGAATGCGTCGGGCAAAACGATGAGGAGATTGCCCGCATAGTGCCGACGCCATTCGTCCAGCACCGCATAGGGAACCTGGGCCAGCGCCGCGTCGTCGGGCGCTAGGGCCGCCAGAACCATTGGCAGTTCGTGGCCGTTGGTGCCGATGGCTTCCAGGTCGTTCTCCATGGCGTGCAGGACGTTGGACGTGCCGATGAAGGATTTGCCCAGCCCCTCCTTCAACGCCTGAATGCACCAGCGTTGCCACAGGAAGCCGTGCCGCCGCCGCGTGCCGAAGTCGGACAGGGCGAGGTCGGGCAGAGCGCGAAGCCGCTCGACCTTGGACCACAGCCGCGTCTTGGCGCGCGAATACAGGATGTCCAGCTCGAACCGGCCCAGCCGCCGCATTCCGACGCGGCAGCGCAGCTCGTTCAGGATCGCCAGCGCCGGGATCTCCCACAGCGTCACCTCGGCCCAGGCGCCCGAGAAGGTCAGCACATACTGCCCGTCCTGAACCGACAGCTCGTAGTCTGGCAGGCGATAGTCGGTCAGCCAGGCGATGAAGTCGGGCGAGAAGATCTGCTTCACGCCATAGAAGCTGTTGCCCGCCAGCCAGACCAATTCCTTGTTGGTGAAGCGCAAGGTGCGGGCATGATCCAGCTGTTCGCGCAAGGCGTCGATATCAACTTCGTCAGCCAGACGCACAGCCTTGGTGCGGTTGATGACCTGGAAGACGACCGGAACGTCGCGATGCTCGCGCCAGATCATCTGCAGCATCAGCAGCTTGTAGAAGTCCGTGTCCAGCAGACTGCGGACGATCGGGTCCAGGCGAAAGCCATGATCATAGGCGCGTTTGGCGAGATCCATGCCCTGTCCTACGGCTTCAGCGCACGGCCCGCCACCACCGCATCCTTGCCGAACTTCTCGCGCAGCACGTCGATGGCGCGTTCGGTCTTCAGGGCTCGGGTCTCGGTGGTCTGGAACAGGCCGGCGGTTGCGTCCTCCGCGTCCTGCACGTCCGCCATGCCGATGCCGATCAGACGATAGGGGCGGCCCAGCTCGGGTTTCAGCAGGTCGCGCCCCGCTGCGAACAAGGCGCGCGCGGTCTGCACCGGGTCGGGCAGGGTGACGCGTCGGGTCACGATCTTGAAGTCGGTGCGGCGCAGCTTGAGCACCAGCACCCGGCTGGCGACCCCGTCGCGCCGAGCCTTGGACGCCAGCTTCTCGCACAGGGGCCACAGCTCAGCCTCCAGCGCTTCGGCCGACGTCAGGTCTTGGTTGAAGGTGGTTTCGGCGCTCATCCCCTTGCGATCGCGCTCGGGGTTCACGGCGCGCGCGTCGCGGGCGTGCGCCAGATCGTGCAGGCGAAGACCGGATTCGCCGTAACGTTTGATCAGGTCGCGCACGTCGGCCCGCGCCAGATCGCCGATGGTCGAATAGCCGTCGCTGCGCAACGCCTTGCCGAATACCGGCCCGACGCCGGGCAGGGCGGTGACGGGGCGCGGCGCGAGCAGGGCTTGGGCGTTGGCGGCGCCGACGACGGAGAAACCGCGCGGCTTGTCCATCTCCGACGCCATCTTGGCCAGGAAGCGGTTGGGCGCCAGGCCGATGGAGACGGTCAGGCCGGTCTCTTCCTCGATCTGCTTTTGGAACCGGATCAACTGAAGCGCCGGCGGGCCGCCGTTCAGCCGCTCCGTGCCCGACAGATCGACCCAGGCCTCATCCAGCGACAGCGGCTGGATCAAGGGCGTCAGCTGTCCCAACGCCCCCAGAATGCGCTGCGATTCGAAGACGTATTTGGTGAAGTCCGGCCTGATCACAACGGCTTCGGGACAGGCCTTCAGCGCCTTGAACATGGGCATGGCGGAGCCGACGCCGTACTGGCGCGCGACATAGCAGGCGGTGGAGACCACGCCGCGCTTTCCGCCGCCGACGATCACCGGCTTGTCACGCAACTCTGGCCGGTCGCGCTTCTCCACCGAAGCGTAGAAGGCGTCGCAGTCCATGTGCGCGATCGACAATTGGTCCAGTTCGGCGTCTGCGACCACGCGCCGCGATCCGCACGCCGGACAGCGGTTCACGCGCGGCCCGGCGGGATCTTCGCCGGTCCACAGGCAGTCGCGACAGATGGCCTTGATGGCCACGCTTAAGGTCTCCGTAAGGTTGGCTTCACCCCAACTTAAGACTGGGAGCCTACGAATGCGACCAACGAGGCGTCCCGCGTTCGAGGGGCGCGCAGGTCAGGTGATGATGTCCAAGAAAGTCCTCATCGTCGAGGATAACGAGCTGAACATGAAGCTTTTTCATGATCTGCTCGATTCCCAGGGCTATGAGACCCTGCAGACCCGCGAGGGTTTGCAGGCGCTCGCCTTGGCGCGCGCCCATCATCCCGACCTGATCCTGATGGATATCCAGTTGCCGGAAATCTCGGGCCTGGAGGTCACCAAATGGCTGAAGGACGACGAGGAGCTGAACCACATCCCCGTCATCGCCGTCACCGCATTCGCCATGAAGGGCGATGAGGAGCGGATTCGCCAAGGCGGCTGCGAGGCCTACATCTCCAAGCCGATTTCGGTGATGCATTTTCTTGAAACCATCCGGCAGCACCTCGGATGAGCGCCCGTATCCTCGTCGTCGACGATGTGGACGTGAATGTCCGCCTGCTCGAAGCCAAGCTGACCATCGAATATTACGATGTGCTGACCTGCAACGACGGCCTGTCGGCCCTGACCATCGCCGCCGAGCACCAGCCGGACCTGATCCTGCTGGACGTCATGATGCCCGGCATGGACGGGTTCGAGACATGCCGACGGCTGAAGGCCCAGGCCGAGACGCGCCATATTCCCGTCGTGCTGGTCACGGCGCTGGACGGGCGCGAGGATCGGATCAAGGGGCTTGAGGCCGGAGCCGACGACTTCCTGACCAAGCCCATCGACGACGTCATCTTGTTCGCGCGGGTCAAGTCGCTGACGCGGCTGAAGCACGTCATGGACGAGCTGCGCGAGCGCGAGGAAAGCGGCCGTCGCCTGGGCGTCGATTCGGACAATGCTGCGCGGCTGCGTAGCGAGGGCGGGCGCGTTCTGATCGTCGACGACGACCAGCGTCAGGCCGAGAAGATCGCCCAGGAACTGGGCGGCGAACATCGCGTCGCCATCGAAACGGATCCCGAGGCGGCGCTGGTTGCGGCCAAGGGCGCGCTGGACCTGATCATCGTCAACGTCGCCGCCGCCAGCTTCGACGGTCTGCGGATCGTCGCCCAGGCCAAGTCGGGTGATGCGCGCCGCGCGCCGATTCTGGCCATCGTGGAGCCGACCGAACGGCCGCGCATGATCAAGGCGCTGGAACTGGGCGCCGCAGACATCCTGCCGCGCCCTGTCGATACCGAAGAACTGTCGGCGCGGGTTCGCACCCAGATCCGACGCAAACGCTACACCGACTTCCTGCGCCAGAAGCTGGACAGCAGTATGGAAATGGCCGTCACCGACGCCCTGACCGGTCTGCACAATCGGCGCTACATGACCGGCCAGTTGCAGGCGCTCGTGGGTCGCGCCGCTCAAGGCGGGGCCCAGGTGGCCGTGCTGGTTCTGGACATCGACCACTTCAAGTCGGTCAACGACAGCTTCGGCCATGACGCCGGGGACGAAGTTTTGGTCGAGTTCGCCGTGCGCCTGGCCACCAATGTCCGGGCCGTGGACCTGCCATGCCGCATGGGCGGGGAGGAGTTCGTGGTGGTCATGCCGGGCGCCAGTCTGGAAGACGCCGGCCGTGTCGCCGAACGGATTCGCCGCGACGTCGCCTCCGCGCCGTTCCGCGTCATGGGCGGCAAGGAGCAGATCACCATCACCATCTCGATCGGCGTGGCCGCCACGACCGGCGACGGCGACACGCCCGAAGGTTTGCTGAAACGCGCCGACGAAGGCGTCTATGAGGCCAAGGCCGCCGGCCGCAACCGGGTCATCGCCAAGGCGGCGTAACGAGGGCGTCCAGACAACGAAAAACGCCCGGCTGGAGACCAGCCGGGCGTTTTCAATTCTCAGCGGATCAAGGACTTACTTGATCTTGCCTTCCTTGAACTCGACATGCTTGCGCACGACAGGGTCGTACTTCTTGACGACCATTTTCTCGGTCATGGTGCGGGCGTTCTTCTTGGTGACATAGAAGAAGCCGGTGTCGGCCGTGGAGTTCAGGCGGATCTTGATGGAAGCCGGTTTGGCCATCGGAATTACCTCTGCGACGGCGAAAGCCGCTT
>Ga0308156_1004009_pt1 | contig 10623 bp, 6 predicted proteins | sample PhyAR2_FD_201041 | JGI IMG/M metagenome (GOLD analysis project Ga0308156, IMG submission 201041) | Phyllosphere microbial communities from UC Gill Tract Community Farm, Albany, California, United States - DLSL A.R2 | ecosystem: Host-associated > Plants > Phyllosphere > Unclassified | place: USA... | reverse complement strand
CTGACGCTCTTCGCGCGGGACCCGAATGCTCCGATGTCGGCCATCGCCGCGGCGGCAGGCGTCGGCAGGGTGACGCTCTACGGGCACTTCGCCGGCCGCGACGAGCTGGTCGAGGCCGCGCTAGCCGCAGCGGTCGAGCAGTCGGACCGGCTGCTCGCCGAGGTCGACCTGTCCGGCGACCCACTCGACGCGCTCGTCCGGCTCATCAGGTCCTCGTGGCGCCAGGTCGAGGCCAACAGCGCCGCGCTCGACGCGGCGCTGGCAGCGCTGGGCACGGATCACGTGCGCGCGTCGCACGACGGTGTGCTCGCCCGGGTGCAGGAGATCATCGAGCGTGGGCAGGGCTCGGGGACGTTCCGCGCCGACCTGAGCGCGGACTGGCTCACGGCCGTCGTCTACTCGACGCTGCACACGGCGTGCGCGGAGGTCGCGTCGGGCCGGCTGGCGGCCGACGAGGCGGAGAGCGCCATCATCGCGACGGTGACGAGCGCCCTGGTCGCCTGACCACGACGGCCGCAGGGCGACCTGCTCGCGCCGGGGAGTCACCTGCTCACATCGCGGGGTGACGTGCTCGCGCAGCGGACAAGGGGTGCACCGACGGGCGAGAGGGTGGTACACCACCGTCGTAGGCTGCGGGCCCACGGCAGCGGCTCTCCCGTCGACATCACGCACAAGGAACGGTCCGTCCCATGACACTGACGACGACACCCCGTACAGGCTCGCTCCTCGCCCTCGCACTGGCGGGCGCCCTCCTCAGCGGGTGCAGCGGCCCAGCAGACAGCGAGGCCACCCCCGCTCCCGCAGCGAGCCTGGCAGCGACGAGCACCTCGGCGCCGGAGCCCAGCGCCGAGCCCGCAACGGCGACCGCGACCGCGACCGCGACCGACGATGCGCCTGGCGCGACGGCCGGAGACTTCCCCACCTGCGACGAGGTGAAGGCAGTGCTCGGACCCGTGGTCGAAGGCCTCGTCGAGCTCGACGAGAGCGAGAACGGTGTGGCCACCGGGTCCGACGGCGCCGCCCTCGGCTGCAGCTGGTACACGCCCGAGACGGACGGTTCGAGCACGGCCCTCGATCGGTACGGCTTCATCTCCCTGGGCGTGTCCCGCGACCCCGAGTACACCGCGGAGAGCATGGAGCCGCTGGGGTGGGTCGTCGACGACCCCGCGGTGTCGGCCGCAGGCGCCTGGGCCCTCAAGGTCGGCGGAGGCTACGACCCAGGCGCCCAGCTCGACGCGACAGGTGTCCAGGTGGTGCGGGACGGCGTGGTCGTCGTCCTCACCTCAGGCGGTGTCGCCCTCCAGGACGTCCCCCAGCTGGCAGCACTGACCGAGGAGTGGGCGCTGGGCGCCGGGGTGGCAGTGCTCGACCTCATGGGCTGATCCCGGGGGCTGGCTAGAGCAGGCCCGGCGTCTTGCCCGGCCGCATGCCGTCAGGTCCCGGTGCGCGGCGGGCACGGGTCGCGATGTAGCGCAGGAGTGCGCTGTCGACGAGGAGGACGACACCGATCGCCCCGGCCCAGAGCTGTCCCTGGACGATCCCGAAGGCCAGGAAGGCGAGCCCGAGGACCGCGAGCGCCACGGCGACGGCGGGGCGCAGCTGCGCGAGCCCGTCGAGGCCGGTGGGCCGGGCAGGTCGGGGCGCGTCGGGGAGCGGGGATCTGGCGTCGTACGTCATGTCGGCTCCTGTGGTCGGGGTCTCGGTCCCGCGCATCGCCGACCGCCAGGACGGACGGGGCACGGGTCGGACACCCAACCCTAGGCGCAGTGCACGCAGACCGCCCGAGAAGAGCGTGGGCACGCCCCCCCCGCTGGGTCCCGGCGCGCCCTGACTCTCTGGCCCCACCTCCGTCGACGACCGTCGCGTCTCGGCCGACACCTCGTCGGAGTGGGCCATCAACTGTGCGCGGTCACAGTCCGTGACTCAGTCGTGCGCCGCCGGGCACACACAGAACGTTCTCCTGCCTCGAAAGCCTCGCCCTCTGGGACTGTGACCGTGTACAGTCCACCGCGACACATCCTCCAGGTCAGGTCATGGACGACCGCCGAACCCTCGACCACCGTCGCGGCCCCTGAGGACCCGGGTCACCTTCGAACAAAGATGCTCGACAGGAAAGGACTCCCCCGAATGCACCCAGCACGACGACGTCTCCCCCGCGGTCTCGCGGCGGCGGCCACGGCAGGTGCCGTGCTCCTCACCCCGCTCCTCGCGACCTCCGCGAGCGCAGCCGACGACCCCACCGGACCCGTCGACGCCGGGATCGTGGTCGACAAGGTCGACGGCCTCCCCGCGGACTTCATCAACGGCGTGGACATCTCCTCGATCCTCGCCCTCGAGGAGAGCGGCGTGACGTTCCGCGACTGGGACGGCCAGACCGCCGACGTCTTCGACGTGCTCGAGTCGGCCGACGTGAACTACGTGCGCGTCCGCGTGTGGAACGACCCCTTCGACGCGCAGGGCAACGGCTACGGCGGCGGGGACAACGACATCGCTGCAGCGGTCGAGATCGGCGAGCGCGCCACAGCGCACGGCATGAAGCTGCTCGTCGACTTCCACTACTCCGACTTCTGGGCCGACCCCGCCAAGCAGAAGGCCCCCAAGGCCTGGTCCGCCATGACGGTCGCGCTAAAGGCCGAGGCCACCGAGGAGTACACGGCCGACGCGCTCACCCAGCTCAAGGACGCCGGCGTGGACGTCGGCATGGTCCAGGTCGGCAACGAGACCAACAACGGCGTCGCCGGGGTCACCGGCTGGGCGGGCATGTCGCAGATCTTCAGCGCGGGCAGCAGCGCCGTCCGCGAGGTCTACCCGGACGCCCTCGTCGCGGTGCACTTCACCAACCCTGAGCGCGCGGGCTCCTACGCGAGCATCGCGAAGCAGCTCGACACCTACGGCGTGGACTACGACGTCTTCGCGAGCTCGTACTACCCCTTCTGGCACGGGTCGCTGAGCAACCTCACGACGGTGCTGGACCAGGTCGCGACCACCTACGACAAGCAGGTGATGGTCGCCGAGACCTCGTGGAACTACACCCTCGAGGACGGCGACGGCCACGAGAACACCATCAAGCCGAGCTCCGGCTTCACGCAGTACCCCTCGTCCGTCCAGGGTCAGGCGACCGCGGTCCGCGACGTCATGCAGGCCGTGACCGACGTCGGCCCCGAGGGCATCGGCGTCTTCTACTGGGAGCCCGCGTGGCTGCCCGTCGGGACCCCTGACCAGCTCGAGCAGAACAAGCTGCTCTGGGAGGCCCACGGCTCAGGCTGGGCGTCCAGCTATGCCGCGGAGTACGACCCCGAGGATGCGGGCGAGTGGTTCGGCGGCTCGTCCTGGGACAACCAGGCGATGTTCGACTTCCGGGGTGCACCGCTCGAGTCCCTGCGCGTGTTCCAGTACGCCCGCACCGGTGCGACAGCCCCTCGCGAGGTCGTCGGCGTCGAGCAGGTCGCGGTCACCGTGGCCTACGGCTCCCCCGTCGCCCTGCCTGCGACCGTGCAGGTGACGTACAACGACGGCAGCGTCGAGGCGCACCCCGTCACGTGGTCGACCTCGGCCGACTGGATCCGTGGACCGGGCACCTACACGGTCACAGGCCGCACGACAGACGGGACCGTCGTCACCGCGACAGTCACGGTCACCGCCGTCAACCACGTGGTCAACCACAGCTTCGAAGACGCCAGCACCGCGCCCTGGACCCTCAGTGGACCCGGAGCCGGGACCGGCGCCTCGATCACGGCTGACGGCGACGCCGCTGACGGCGCCCGTGCCCTGAAGTTCTGGGACGACGCCTCGTACTCCTTCGCCGTCGAGCAGACCATCACCGGCGTGCCTGCCGGGACGTACACCCTCACCGCGAAGAGCCAGGGAGGTGCGGTCGGCCCGACCGACACCCTCACCCTGAGCGCGTCCTCGGGCGGGACCGAGCTCACAGCACCGATCACGCTCGCCGGCTGGCGTCAGTTCAGCACGGCGACGGTCGGCGACGTGGTCGTCGGGGCAGACGGCACCGTCACGATCGCCGCCCACTACTCGCTGAGCGCCGGCGCGTGGGGCAACCTCGACGACCTGCGTCTCACGCAGGTCGAGACCACAGGCAGCGTCGACACGAGCTCCCTCGAGAACGCCCTCGCCGCCGCGAAGACGGTCGACCGCTCCCTCTACACCCCGGAGTCGCTCGCGAGCCTCGACCTCGCGGTCGAGACGGCCGGTGTCGTGCTCTCCGGCTCGCGCGCCACCCAGGAGGACGTGGACGCTGCGACGGCGCTGGTCGACGCGGCGGTCGCCGGGCTCGTCCCCGTCACCGAGACCGAGCCGGAACCTCCGGTCGTCCCCGAGCCTCCGGTCGAGCCGGTCACCCCGGTGATGACGCTCAGCGCCACGTCGGTCACCGCGGGCGACGACGTCACCGTGACGGTCACCGGGCTGGAGCTCCCGGAGGTCGAGATCGGCATCGAGAGCGAGTACCAGCGTCTGGCCGGGGCGACGGTCACCGACGGCACCGCGTCCGAGACGGTGACGATCCCGGCCACCCTCGAGGCCGGGACGCACATCCTCCAGGCGCGTGACGCCTCCGGGACCGTGCTGGCCCAGGCAGAGATCACGGTCGCCGCGGCCGTGGTGACACCGACGGACCCGTCCGCCCCGGGCACCACCGAGCCGACCGGAGCCGCGACACCTGCCGCCGGCTCGGGCACGGGGACGGCCGCCACCGGGACGCTCAGCCAGACCGGTGCTGACGTGGCGCTGCTCGCCGGGCTGACCACGCTGCTCGTCGCAGCGGGTGCCACGGTGCTCGTCCTGCGCCGCCACCGCGCGGGTACCTCACCCGTGCGCTGACGAGGAGCTGCAGCACCGGACGGCGGGCCGGGACATCGAGGAGCACGACTCCTCGGGTCCTGGCCCGTCGTCGTCTGCGCCGTCGGTCAGCGCAGCAGGAAGAGGCTCGCGGTGATGGTCAGGCCGATGACGAGCCTCTCGAAGAGCTTCTGGTCGATCGAACGCAGCAGGCGCCTGCCGATCACCGCCCCGAGCAGGACCAGCGGCACGAGCACGAGAGCCGTGCGCAGGGTGTCGACGGTGACGAGGGACAGACCGATCGAGAAGGGCAGCTTGACGAGGTTGGTCGCGAAGAAGAAGCACGCGGCGGTCCCCATGAACCGCAGCTTGGTCGCCCCGACCGACAGCAGGTAGAGGCTCATGACGGGCCCGCCGGCGTTGGCGACCATGGTGGTGAACCCGGCGAGGGTCCCGTAGACCGAACCGACCCCGAGGTTCGGACGCTGAGCAGCCTGCTCCCCTGCAGGGACCGACGCACCGACCGCGACCGGCATGTCAGCAGCGTCGGCGGCACCGCCGTCGCCGGCCCCGTCCTGCGCGGTGTCGCGCTCCGCGGGCCGGGCCGACCGACGGTCGACGAACCAGCGCACGGCGCGGACCGCGAGGAGCGCCAGCAGCACCCCGCCGATGGTCCGGCGCATGACGAGGTCGTCGACGCGCGCGAGGAAGACCACCCCGACGAGCACACCGCCCAGCACGGGCAGCAGCATCCGGGACAGCAGCCGCCAGTCCGCCTGCCGCCAATAGCTGCTGACGGCCACGAGGTCCCCGCAGAGCAGCAGCAGGAGCAGCAACCCCGTCGACTCCTTCGCCGGCAGGACGGTGGCGATCAGCGCGACCCCGAGGGTCGACAGCCCTGGCAGCGCGGACTTGGAGACGCCGACAGAGAGCGCGACGAGGGCGAGGACGAGCCAGGTCGTGAGGGTCATGGAGGGTGGAGGACGCTCAGCGTCCAGGCACCCCTGCCTGCTCGTCGGCTGAGGTCCAGAGGGCGCCGGCCCCGTCGGCCAGGTCCGGGGACCCTGGGTGCTCGGCCGTCGCGAGCGGGACGAGGACCGTGTCGACCAGCCTCTCGAGGTATGAGGGGTCGAGAGGCTTGCCCGTGGTGACCTTCTGGTACGAGATCATCGCAGGGGCGATGGTCGCGATCATGTCGAGGTCGCGCCCCGGGGGGATCTCGCCCCGGCGCTCGGCGCGGTCGAGCAGGTCACGCATGAGCTGTGTGCGCGCCTCGACGAACTGGCGCTGGAAGGCCGCGGCGACCTGCGGGTCCTCGCGGATGACCGCGGTCAGGCCGGCCATGAGGTCTTCGGTGTCCGAGCGCAGGTGCTTGACCTGCCGGATGCTCAGCAGGTCCCCGCGGAGCGATCCCGTGTCGGGGATGTCGTCGACGGTGAGGTCGCCGTAGCGCCGGCAGGTGATTGCGTCGACGGTCAGATGCGTCTTGGACGGCCAGCGCCTGTAGAGCGTCGCCTTCCCCGCACCTGCGCGCTCGGCGACGGCGTCCATCGTCATGTTCTCGAAGCCGCGCTCGACGAGGAGCTCGCGGGTCGCGTCGAGGATCGCCTCGTCGCGCGACTCGTCCCGGCGGCGTCCGGGCCGGCGTGCGCGCTCGGGCGACGTCGCTGTCACGTCCTCGTGCTCCACGTCCATCAGGCTCCCTCTCGTCGGTGCCCATTGTGGGCAGAGAGCACCGCGAAGAACAAATCGAGACCGGGGGGTTCCGGAACTGGTCAGTTCTGTATTACGGTCAGTGCTCCGACCACGACGTCCCCGGAGACACCCATGCCCTCACCCTCCACGCCCCAGAAGCCCGCGGCTCCGCCCGCCGGGCCGGCGGCGACCCCGACGTCGACGCACGGCTCGCGCCGCTGGCTCGTCCTCGCGACCGTCGCCCTCGCCCAGCTCATGGTCGTGCTCGACGCGACCATCGTGAACATCGCCCTCCCATCGGCCCAGCTCGACCTGGCCTTCAGCGACAACGACCGCCAGTGGGTCGTCACCGCCTACGCCCTCGCCTTCGGCAGCCTGCTGCTGCTCGGCGGACGCCTCTCCGACATGCTCGGACGACGCCGCATGTTCCTCATCGGCCTCGTCGGCTTCGCCCTCGCCTCCGCCCTCGGCGGAGCAGCCGTCAACTTCCCGATGCTCGTGGGAGCCCGTGCGCTCCAGGGCGTCTTCGCCGCCGTGCTCGCACCGGCCGCCCTCTCGGTCCTGACGACCACCTTCACCGACCCCAAGGAGCGCGGCCGCGCCTTCGGCGTCTTCGGCGCGATCGCCGGGATGGGTGGGGCCATCGGCCTCCTGCTCGGCGGGTTCCTCACGCAGAACCTCGACTGGCGCTGGAACCTCTACGTCAACGTGCTCATCGCGGTGATCGCCTTCGTGGCCGGCACCGTCCTGCTCCCCCGCGGCGGTCACTCGGGCCGTCAGTCCCTCGACGCCCCGGGCGTGCTGCTCGGGTCTGTCGGGCTCTTCGCCCTCGTCTTCGGCTTCTCCCAGGCCGAGCCGCAGGGCTGGGACGCTCCTGTCACCTGGGTCTCCCTCGCTCTGAGCGTCGTGCTGCTCGTCGCCTTCGTGCTGCGTCAACGGACCTCCGCGAACCCGGTCCTGCCCCTCGGCATCATCCTGGACCGCGACCGCGGCGGCGCGTTCATCGCGATCCTCGTCGCCGGCTCGGGCATGTTCGGCGTGTTCCTCTTCCTCACCTACTACCTGCAGGCGACCCTCGAGTTCAGCCCCATGCGCACGGGCACGGCCTTCCTGCCGATGGTCGTGTCGATCATCATCACCGCGCAGATCCAGAACAACATCCTGCTGCCGCGCCTCGGCCCGCGCATCATCGTGCCGATCGGCATGGCCCTCGGCGCCCTCGCGATGTTCTCCTTCACGCTCCTCGAGGTCGACAGCACCTACATCCACGTGCTGCCAGGTCTGATCCTGCTGGGTGTCGGGATGGGCTCGATCATGCCGCCGTCCTTCCAGATCGCAACCCTCGGCATCGACCGCCGGCAGGCCGGAGCGGCCTCGGCGATGGTGTCGACCTCGCAGCAGGTCGGTGGCGCGATCGGCACAGCGCTGCTCAACACGCTCGCTGCGACAGCCGCGACCAGCTATATCGCGACGCAGGCGTCCCAGACCCCGCAGGTCATGGCCGAGGCGGCGCTGCACAGCTATTCGACCGCCTACACCGCGTCAGCCGTGATCTTCCTGCTCGGCGGGATCGCGACGGTGTCGCTGTTCCGCACCCGCACCGACCGAGCCGCACGAGCCGCCGCGAGCGCACCGCTCGACGGCGACCAGGCCCCGGTCGTCGCGCACTGACGATCGCCCTGCACCGGGTCGTGACCAGACCCAGCTCAGCACGACGACGCGCCTGCGAGATCTTCGCAGGCGCGTCGTCGTCGTGTGAGAGGCGGTCGAGAAGAGGCCCGGAGGCGCGTAGGTCCGGCGCGACGGCTGGTGACGCTGTCGGTCGTGCTCCAGACCGGCGGTCCCCCGCTCCTCTCGGCTCAGCCCGCCAGACGCACCCGGTACGTGCGGACCTCGAAGGGGGTGAGCTCGACGGCGATCTCGCCGCCGCGTGCTGAGACCTCGGCCGCGACGTCTTCGATGAGCGACGCCTCGTGGACGGCCGCGACAGGAGCCGCGACCTGCACGGTCCCGGTCACGCGACGCCCGTCAGGCTCGTAGACACGGACGACGAGGTCGCCCGAGCGGTCGGCCGCGAGCTTGACGCCCGAGACGACAATCCCGTCGGTGGCCGAGACCAGGGCCTCGACCGGCGACCCGGTCCGCTCGCGGGCCGGCAGGTTGAGGGCGAGCCCGGCCTCGGTCGCGTCGGCCGTCGTCGCACCGATGACAAAGCCGTAGCGGTGGGTGTGCTCCCCCTGGTCGGTCTCCGGGTCGGGGAAGCGCGGTGCACGCAGCAGCGAGAGCCGCAGCGTGGTCGTCACACCCGTCTCGGGGTCGGCGTCGCGGGTGACGTCGTAGCCGTAGGTCGAGTCGGTCACGAGCGCAGCACCGAAGCCCGGCTCGCTCACGTGCACGAACCTGTGCATCGACGTCTCGAACTTCGCGACCTCCCAGCTCGTGTTGGTGTGCGTGACGCGCTTGGCGTAGCCGAACTGCGTCTCGGCTGACGTGTGCTCGGCCTGGATCGCGAGTGGGAAGGCGATCTTGAGGAACTTCTCGGTCTCGTGCCAGTCCGTGGTCTGGGTGATCTCCACGGTCCGGGACCCGGGCCGCAGCACCAGCTCTTGCACCACGCGCGACGCCGAGAACGACCGCTCGATGCGTACGTGCACCGCACCGTCGCGCGTCTCGTGGTCCAGGGCGTCGACCCCGCGGAGATCCTCGACACGGTTTCGGTAGTACCTGTCGACGTCCCACGCGTCCCACATGTTCGGGAAGTCCTGGTGCAGCTGGAGCAGGTTCGCCTCCTGCCCAGCGGCGACAGACTCACGCCCTGTCGTGAGGTCGACGGCCGAGGTGATGAGCCCCTCGTCCGAGATGGTCACGCGGACGAGGTCGTTCTCGAGCACGAGTGTCCCGTCGGTGTCCGCGAGCGAGACGGTCCCGGTGGCCGGCACCGCGACAGCCGCCGAGTGACCGGCCACACCGTCGCGGAGCAGCGGCGAGGCGTTGAAGACGATGCGCTCCGGCCCCTCCCCTGCGAGCGCCGCCTGCGCGCGGTCGATGATCGCTGTCGCCTCGGCCGCCACCCGGGCGTACTGCTCGACGGCCTCACGGTGCACCCAGGCGATCGAGGTGCCCGGCAGGATGTCGTGGAACTGCAGCAGCAGCACCTGCTTCCACAGGGCGTCGAGCTCGTCGTGCGGGTAGGTGAGCCCGGCACGCACCGCTGCGGTCGCGCTCCACAGCTCAGCCTCGACGAGCAAGTGCTCGGTGAGCCTGTTGCCCTGCTTGGTCTTGTGCTGGCTGGTCAGGGTGGCGCGGTGCAGCTCGAGGTAGAGCTCGCCGACCCACACGGGCGGCTTCGGCATCTCGCTCTTGGCCCGCTCGAAGAAGGCATCTGGGTGCTCCCAGCGCACCCGGGCGCTGCCCTCGAGGTCGGCGAGGCGCTCGGCCTTGCCGGTCATCTCACGTGTGGTGCCACCACCGCCGTCCCCCCATCCGACAGGGGCGATCGACCCTGTCGCGACGCGGGACTCGCGGAACTGGCGGGAGGCCTTGGCGACCTCCATGCCGGAGAGCTGGGAGTTGTAGGTGTCCATCGACGGGAAGTGCGTGAACATCCGGGAGCCGTCGATCCCCTCCCACGCGAAGGTGTGGTGCGGGAACTTGTTGACCTGGTTCCAGGAGATCTTCTGCGTGAAGAACCAGTCGAAGCCCGCGCGGCGCATGAGCTGCGGCAGGGCCGGGGAATAGCCGAAGGAGTCCGGCAGCCACACCCCGGCCGAGCGCTGGCCGAACTCCTGCTCGAAGAACTGCTGCCCGTAGAGGAACTGCCGGGCGATGGCCTCACCCGTGGGCATGACGGTGTCGGACTCGACCCACATGCCGCCGAGCGGCAGGAAGCGCCCGTCGGCGACGGCGGCCTTGACCTTGGCGTAGACCTCGGGGCGGTGCTCCTTGATCCAGGCGTACTGCTGGGCGCTCGACATGCCGTAGAGGAAGTCGTCGGTCTGCCCGATGAGCTCGGTCATGGTCGAGGTGGTGCGGGCGACCTTGCGGATCGTCTCGCGGACGGGCCACAGCCAGGCCGAGTCGATGTGGGCGTGCCCGACGGCAGAGACGACGTGCGCGCTGGCCTCGGCAGGCGAG
>Ga0308156_1004007_pt1 | contig 10629 bp, 7 predicted proteins | sample PhyAR2_FD_201041 | JGI IMG/M metagenome (GOLD analysis project Ga0308156, IMG submission 201041) | Phyllosphere microbial communities from UC Gill Tract Community Farm, Albany, California, United States - DLSL A.R2 | ecosystem: Host-associated > Plants > Phyllosphere > Unclassified | place: USA... | reverse complement strand
GTAATCAAGCCAATATACTTTTCCTTGATAGGAGAAGTTTTGTCGAAAAAAGCTTTTCCGCGTTTTCAGATTTGACTATAGATAACATTGAGGCGACTCAGCTTGGCCGTGTTATTGACATCAGAAGCGCCATGTTTTCCATTAGTACGGTGCTATGAACGCTTTAGATCTGATTTTGAGTTTTCGTAGTGATCTCGTGCGCCATTTTAGCAGGAATGATCAATTTTATTTATATGATTATATTTATTGGGTGCTTGTGTCCGGGGTTTTCGAATATCCTCAATTGAAGAACGATGCCGAGCTCATAAGATACCTGAATTCAAAATCGGCTCATCATTTGACGAATTTGGAACTTGCTATATGGGGTGCTAGGGAAGATCTTCGTAGCGCTTTTTCAAATGAAAGCGCTGTTCATTTATTTCGTGACTGGATGGCTATTCATGGAGTCAAAGAGTACGATCTTGAGTGGACGCTAAGCTGCAGGCCAAGTGGTTCTTCAGCATCGGCTATACGCAATGGAGTTAACGTTCTTGGATATTTTGGCGCCCCTAATGGCATTGGGGAAGACGCTAGAATGTTTATTGAATGCCTGGCGTCGAAGCGAATTTCGCATTCCGTAATAAACGTCGGAGAGGAAGAGTTCAAGGGTATTGAATGTTTAACATTGGATGATCCTCGCGGGCTTAAATATGCGATAAATGTATTCTGTATGCCTGCAGTAGAGCACGTAAGACGATATTTGGAATGTCCTGAAGATTTATCTGGCTTCTATAATATTGGCTACTGGCCTTGGGAATTTTCGGATTGGCCTGCTATGTGGAAAGACTATTTCTCGTTGGTAGACGAAATTTGGGTTTCTACATCGTACATTTATGATGCAGTTGCAAAAAATACTGAAAAGCCAGTTTTCTTAATGCCTATGGCTGTGGATGTAGGAAATGCCCAGCCCAGTAAGGCAGCGAGAGACGCATTTGGCATTCCTACGGATGCGTATGTATTCTTTTTCTCTTTCGACCTGAACTCTTCTATCAATCGCAAAAACCCTCATGCCGTATTCGATGCTTTCTTCGCTGCGTTTAAAGTTGGTTGTGAAAATGTAAGACTTGTCATAAAGACTCAGCGGCCTAAAGCAGCATCTCCAGACTGGGAAGCCTTTAAAGTATTATGTGTTGCTGATTCGAGAATTATTCTAATCGAAAATACTCTAAATAAAACAGAACTTCATGAGCTATATGCTTCATGTGATTCCTTCGTGTCTTTACACCGGTGCGAAGGGTTTGGGCGCAATATCGCAGAAGCCATGTTGTTGGGGATGCACATTATCACTACGAGCTATTCCGGAAACCTTGATTTCTGCACTGGCTATGACGTGGATCTTGTCAGTTACACTCTGAAAGAAGTCAAGCCGGGAGAGTATATGTACGCGGATGGCATGGTGTGGGCCGAGCCCGACGTGAATGAAGCGGCTAGATATATGCGGGCGGCGTATGTTGAAAGAAAGCGTGGATGGTTGTACAGCAGTTTTGAGCGATTTTCTTACGAATATGTTGGTCGGAGCTATTTAACTCGACTTGAAAAAATTTGGTTAGATAGTTGCGTTTGAGCGAGACTTTTGCAAAGCGGTAAATAGCGTTTTGGAAGGTGTCCAATTTTTTTGCAGTCTAGTGGTGTATGATGACCAAGAGTCCTAGAACTGAGCTGGAAAAAGCCTTGCTATATTCAAAAGCAAGTTTCTTTTATGTTGGTTTTTTTAGTTTGTTTGTAAATCTTTTGCTGCTTGTCCCATCTTTTTATATGCTTGAGGTTTACGATCGTGTGGTAAGCAGCCGTAGCGTTACTACACTGATCATGCTAACGCTCATCGTTGTCTTTCTAATGTCTGTCTATGGCGCATTAGAATGGATTCGTTCGCGAATGATGGTTCGTATATCCACGCGGCTGGATTTAATGCTCAGCGAACGAGTCTTTAATGCCAGCTTCAAGCAGTCGTTGTTTACGAACGGTCTTGGCGTGTCAGCGCAACCAATGGGGGATCTAGCCGGCTTAAGACAATTTTTGACGGGTAGCGGCTTATTTGCTTTTTTCGATGTGCCGTGGATTCCTGTATACATCGGGATCATGTTTTACTTTCATCCATGGTTTGGGTGGTTGACAGTCTTTGGCTCTTTGGTTGCAGTTATATTTGCCATTGCAAATGAATGGGCAACCAGCAAGCTATTGCTTGAAGCGAACCGCGAAAATGGTATGGCACTTGGAATGGTGAATTCCAGCTTACGCAATGCTGAGGTGATCAATTCCATGGGAATGCTGCCAAGCTTGCTCAAGCGGTGGAAAGTTCGTGGCTATAAGGTCCTTTCTTTACAGGCTTATGCCAGTGAGAAAGGCGGCGCTATTTCGAATGCCTCTCGTACATGGCGGCTCCTCCTTCAGTCCTTCGTGTTGGGGTTAGGTGCCTATCTAGTTATCAACAATGAAATCACTCCTGGCTTGATGACTGCAGCTTCCATTCTGGTCGGTCGTGCTCTGGCACCTATCGATCAGATGATCGGAAACTGGCGAGGCTTTGTCGCTGCTCGTGGGCAGTACGCCCGTTTGAATGAAGTGCTCCGGCAGATACCTGCGGACCCTGAACGCATGCCGTTGCCTGTTCCGAAAGGAGATCTTTCCGTAGAACAGATCATTGTCACCCCGCCGGGTGCTCATTCACCTGTCATCAAGGGCATCAGCTTCCGTGCGCCGCCTGGAGCCTCTGTCGGCGTGCTGGGGGCGAGTGCTGCCGGTAAATCGACCCTCGCACGCGCACTCCTAGGCATCTGGCCTGCGCAAAGTGGCAAGGTGCGGCTGGATGGAGCAGACATGTTTCATCTGGATCGAGCTGCCGTGGGCCCGCACCTTGGTTATCTACCCCAGGACATCGAACTGTTCGAGGGCTCCATCGCCGACAATATTGCCCGCTTCGGAGAAGTGGACGCCACCAAGGTTGTGGAGGCCGCACAGGTTGCAGGTGTTCACGAGATGATTCTGCGTCTACCCCAAGGCTATGACACCGTAATTGGGGCGCATGGAGGTGCATTGTCCGGTGGGCAGCGGCAGCGGATAGGTCTTGCACGTGCCATTTATGGCGATCCCAAGCTGGTGATCCTCGACGAGCCAAATTCAAATCTTGACGATGCGGGTGAGAGGGCACTAGGCGAAGCCTTGATCAAGCTCAAACAGAAAGGTACGACGCTGTTCATCATTACCCACAGAGTCAGCGCCCTGGCCTATGTGGATAACCTCCTGGTACTGAGCGAAGGCCAGATCGTGATGTCCGGAGCACGTGATCAGGTACTGGCTCAGCTCAAGGCGCAGCAGTCCGGTGGTCCGCAGCCAGTGGCCAACCCAGGTTCGGTGACCCCCTTGCCGCCCAAGCCTGGTAGTGCAGGAGGAGCGCCCGCATGAAAGATGTCTACATGGAAGCTGAGGCCGCAGGCCTAAAGGTCAATGATGCGCCGGTACGTCGGTTGGGTTTCATCATCTTGTTCGTAGTGTTCGGGATCGGCGGCGGCTGGGCCGCCTTGGCCCCGCTTAACAGCGCGGCCGTTGCCACCGGTGTCGTAGCGGTGGACAGCTATCGCAAGTCGGTTCAGCACCTAGAAGGCGGGATCGTCCGAGAGGTTCGGGTACACGACGGCGATGACGTCAAGGCCGGGGATGTGCTGATCGTGCTAGACAGCACCCAGGCCGGTGCTGAGCTGGAGGCGACCCGTGGCCAGTTGATCGCAGCCCAGGCGCAGGAGGCGCGTCTGATTGCCGAGCGTGATGATGCCAACGACGTCACCTTTGGTGCGAGTGATTTTCCAACCGCGGATAAGCGAGTCCGGGAAGCCAGGGCCAGCGAACGCCAGATATTCCTTGCAGGCCGCGACGCGCGCCGTGGTGAGATCGACGTTCTTAAGAATCGCGCCGCAGAGCTCGAACAGCAGATTCGGGGCTATAACGAGGTCATCGCCAGCAAGGAGAGTCTGGCCAAGTCCTATGCCAGCGAGATCAAGGATCTTACCGGTCTGTTGAAAGAAGGCTTCGTCAGTAACGAACGCCTGCGCGATCAGGAGCGCAATCTCTCACGCCTGCAGGCGGAGATCGCTGATCAGCGTTCCGCTATCGCCCGTGCAAAGGTCCAGATCGGCGAGACGCGGCTGCAGATCCTGCAGACCACCCAAAAATTCAAGTCGGACGTGGCCAGTCGCCTGGCCGATGCCCAGTCGCGAATCTATGAGTCACGGGAGCGGTTGGGCGCCTTGCAGGACAAGTACAACCGCACTGAGGTCAAGGCACCGGTCAGCGGTATGGTGATGAATCTGGCTGTGCATACCATCGGGGGCGTCGTGCAATCGGGCACGAATCTGCTCGATATCGTGCCGGATGCCGCCAAGCTCATCGTCGAAGTACATATCGAACCCAAGGATATCGACCGGGTAGAACTGGGAACCAAGGCCGAGGTTCGTTTCAGTGCCTTCAGCAATGCCACCACGCCCATCATCGAAGGCGAATTGGTCTATGTGTCGGCCGACCGTATCACCAATGAGCGTGATGGCACGCCTTACTACCTGGGCCGGGTCAAGCTGACCGAACAGGGTAAGAAGGATCTCGGGCATCGAGAACTGGTCGCAGGCATGCCTGCCGACGTGCTGATCAACACCGGTTCGCGCACCATGCTGCAATACCTGCTCAAGCCAGCGCGCAATGCCATGGCTCGCTCGTTGATCGAGGAGTAGAGCAGACATGAACGCCAAGTTTCTTGCATTGGTGGCCGTGTTGGGCTGCTCTGGCTGGGTACAGGCACAGATGCCCGTCGCGCCTAGGTCACAGGATTACGTAGACCTCTGGAAGCTCTATCAGGACAGCGCGGTGTCGGACCCCCGTATTCGGGGTGCCGAGGCGCAGGTGAAGAATCTGGAGGGCCAGGAGCGCGCCGCCTTCGGCCAGGTGCTGCCGCAGTTGAGCGGCGGAGCCTCGACCAGTCGGGTTCGGCGGGAGGAGGGCATGCAGACTCTCAACTACAACGGCGAGAGCTATAACCTGACCCTGAGCCAGGCACTCTACAACGCTGCGGCCTGGCGAGGCTTCAAGCGCTATGAGCAACTGACCGAGCAGTACCGTGCCCAATACGAGGATGCCAAGACCCAGTCGGCCGCGGACCTCGTCCAGCGCTATTTCGCCGCCTTGGCGGCTGAAGATACGCTCGAACTGGTCACCGCCGAGCGCAAGGCGACGCAGCGCAACCTGGATCGTGCCCAGGCGCTGTTCGACAAGCAGATGAGCACCGTCACCGACGTCCTGCAGATCTCCGCCAAGGTGGACAGTCTGAAAACCCAGGAGATCGAGGCGCGCAACCAGATCCAGGTGACCCGCGAGGCCCTGGGTGAGCTAATTGGTCGTGCGGTCTATCAACCGCTCAAGCGACTCAACGAAAAAGCCCAGCTGGCCATGCCCCAAGGTGACGAAGAACAGTGGGTGAATTCGGCCGTGGCGAACAACCCTGCACTGGAGGCCAAGCAGCGCGCCGTGGATGCCGCCAACTACGGTATCTCCGAGGCCAAGGCCGGTCATCTGCCTACCTTGAGCTTCAACCTGGGCGCTCAGCGCAGCGACTTCGCCTATGACAACGTCATCGCCTCTTCCGCGATCAACACCTACTCAGCCACCATCAGCGTGCAGATCCCGCTCTATAGCGGCGGTTCGACCAGCGCCCGTGTCGCCAGCTCCTATGGCTCGCGCGATGCCGCGGAGCAGGAGTACGAGTCGATCCGCCGTCAGGTGGTTAAGGAAACCCGCACGGCCTACATGAAGAGCGCTGCGGACCTGGCCAAGATCGGTTCTTCGCGTAATGCTCTGGACTCGGCGATCAAGTCCCGCGCCGCCAGTGAGCGCTCGCTCAGCCTGGGCGTGGCCACTGCCGTGGACGTGCTCAACGCGGTGCAGCAGGAATACAGCGCACGACGGGATTATCTGCAGGCGCAATACGACTTCGTTACCAATCAGCTGGTGCTATTGCGCTGGAGCGGCGGTTTCCGAGATACCGATATCCAGAAGATCAACGGTTGGCTGGCGGTACCTACGCCCGGTGAAGAGCGCAAGACTGGCGTCAAGGAAGGAGAGGTTGCCAAGGGATGAGCGGAAGGCAATAGGATTTGCATCCGCGCCGTCCACCCCCTATCGTCTGCCCCCTATTGGGGGCAGACGCTTTTCTATCTGAACGAATTGCCCTGATTGCAGTATTCACTACGAGGTAGACAGGTTCGCGGTGTTATCAGGCGAAGCCAGGTCTAGTCCAAAGGAGATAGGTTGAACAGCTACGACCTCGGGCCACGCGCCACGGACACGCCGGTGCTATTAACCCTGGTAATACCGGTATTCAACGAGACGGAAGCCATTCCTTTCTTCCTGGAGCGAGTAGGGGCCGTCTTTGCGACACAGAATGGAATCGACCTGGAGTTTCTGTTCATCAACGATGGCAGTACCGATGCGACCTTGCAGACGCTATTGGAATGCCAGCGGCGTGAGCCACGAATCCGAGTGCTGGATCTGAGCCGCAACTTCGGCAAGGAGGCGGCCATGACCGCCGGTCTCGAAGAAGCTCGCGGTCAGCTGATCGTGCCGATTGACGTCGATCTCCAGGATCCACCCGAGGTGATCCTGGCGATGATTGCCAAGTGGCGCGAGGGCTATGAGGTCGTTCTCGGACGACGCCTCAATCGCGACTCGGATTCCTGGGCCAAGCGTGCCTCGGCCAACTGGTTCTATCGTCTGCACAACAAGATCGCCGATCCCCAATTGCCGGAGAATGTCGGCGATTTCCGCCTCATGGATCGCTGCGTGGTGGAGGCGCTCAAGGAGCTGCCGGAGTCGCGCCGCTTCATGAAGGGGTTGTTCGCCTGGGTAGGCTTTCGCACCGCCTACGTGGACTATGCGCGCCCTGAGCGGATCGCCGGCTCGACCAAGTTCAACGGCTGGCGGCTGTGGAACTTCGCCTTGGAAGGCGTCACCAGCTTCAGTACTGATCCCCTTAGGGTCTGGACCTATCTGGGATCAGCAGTCTCCCTGGTGTCCTTCCTCTTCGCCATATCTATCGCCCTGAAAGTGTTGATCAAGGGTGTGGATGTGCCCGGCTATGCCTCCATCATCGTCTCTGTCACGTTCTTGGGCGGTCTGCAGCTCATGGGAATAGGCATTCTTGGCGAGTATCTGGGGCGAACCTATATCGAAGCCAAGCGCCGTCCGGTCTATGTGGTGCGCAAGAATTACACAGTGACCGATCGGGTCGAGTCATGATCACCAGGCTCAAGGCACTGCGCGAAGGCCGCGCCTTTGGCGAGCTATTGGTAGCGAGTCGCTTTGGTTTGGTAGGACTCGCCGCCACAGCTGTGCACCTTGCCATTGTCACCCTGTTGATTCGAGCTGGCTTGGCGCCGTTGCTAGCCAATCTGCTGGCCTTCCTGTGTGCCTTCGGCGTGTCCTTCTGCGGACATTACTTTTGGACTTTCCGCAGTTCAGCCGGCATCGCCAGTGCTGTCCTTCGTTTCTTCCTTATCGCGGTGGGTGGCTTTTTCATCAACAGTGCGCTGCTGGCGATGCTATTGCGCTGGACCACATTGGAAAATACCACCTGCGCGCTGATCGCCGTCCTGATCGTGCCTGTCTTGTCGTTTTTCGCTAGCAGGCTCTGGGGATTTAAGGCGTGAGTGCGATTCTCTCTTTAGGAAATTAAGATGTCAGATCTGAAGCGCAAGCGCGGAATCGCGGTTGGTAGGGATCTAGCTTGGGCGACCTTGCTTGGCGTACTCGCCTTCCTGGCAATACTCGGTCCCCGCGTACTTAACCCTGCAAACATTGGCTGGTTGCAGGCTGGCGATTTTGCGCAGTACTACTTGGGCTGGCGTTTTTTTGAGCAGGCACCTTGGAGCTTTCCAGTTGGCCTAAATCCTGGTTTTGGCCTCGAATTAGGTAATTCCATCGTCTACACCGACTCTACACCACTGTTGGCGATTTTCTTCAAATTGCTTTCGCCTCTACTGCCCGAGACTTTCCAGTACGCCGGAATCTGGTGGCTCTTCTGCTTCATATTGCAGGCGTTCTTCGCTTGGAAGATCATCGGTCTGTTTTCACGGAATCTGACCATCCAGATTCCGGCCGTAATGTTATTTCTCTTTGCACCGCCATTTCTCTGGCGCTTGCAATGTCACGTAAGTCTGACCGGGCATTTCTTGGTTTTGGCAGGCATCTATCTCGTGCTTCGTCGCGACCAACGCCACCGTATTCTCTATTGGTGCTTACTGTTTGGAACCATCGCTCTGGTTCATGCCTACTTCTTCCCCATGGTTGGCGCGCTGTGGGCGGCAGACTTAGGTTGGCGTACAGCGAAGCGTACTCAAACAATTCGCCTTGCCATTGCCGAGACAATAGCCGTAGCCCTGACTATACTTTTCTGCTGTTGGCAGGCTGGCTATTTCGCTGTACAGAATGGCTTGAGCGCAACTGGCTATGGTCAGCTCGGCCTAAATCTGCTTTCAATTTTCGATTCTGCAGACACCTGGGCGCACAGTCCCACATCGCGTTGGTCCTACGTATTGCAGGATCTTCCTGAAATTCCAGGTAACTATGAGGGCTTTAATTACCTTGGCTTGGGTACCATCGTGCTGTTGATCCTAGGTATACCTACCCTGGTGAGTGGCAAAGTGAGCCTGATTTCAGTGGTTCGTCGCAATCCATTGCTGGTCCTAGCCATGCTGGCACTTACGTTGTTCGCCATTACAAACAAGGTCGGTATCGGCTCCTATTCCTTTCAGTTTCCCATCGGCGCTCACCTAGAACGACTAGCCAACGTCTTTCGAGCTTCGGGAAGGATCTTCTGGCCCGTATATTACCTGATTATTATCATGGGGCTCTATCTGCTGGTAAGAGGCCACACTGCTCGAGTTGCAGCAGTATTGCTTGTCGGCGTTGCAGTTATTCAGATGGTAGATATGAATCTCTTCCGTATTGGTATGCGCGAAAAGATGATGGCGACCCCAGTAGATACTTGGTCTACGCCACTTAATAGCCCTTTCTGGAGCCAAGCTGCTCATCGCTATCAGCAGGTGCGAAGCTTGTCGCCAATGAACGAAAACAAGAATTGGCGTATATTTGCTAGCTACGCTGCGCAGTACAAGCTGGGAACCGATATCGTGTACTTAGCGCGCATGGATCAGCATGCACTTGAGCTGGAAAAGCATGCGGCTGGCAGAACACTGCTGATAGGTGGCTATGACCGCAATACTCTGTACATTTTGGAGGACGACCAAGTAGAACAAGCGCGTAGCAGCCTTCAACCCAATGATCTCCTCGCACTTGTAGATGGTTTCTATGTGCTTGCTCCAGACTGGGAGCGTTGCGATACGTGTACCACTAGGGCTTACCAGTCGCTGGCAGCCGTGCCGGGGGCCTTTGGTGGGCAATTAGGCCAAACCCTGGAGCTCGCAAAGGACAAACCTTTACCGGCGCATCTGGACAAAGGCTGGTCGCAGCGGGAATCTTGGGGTGTCTGGTCCAACGGTCCCGAATCCGAGCTAGACGTAGCAACTGCTACCAGCCCTACTAGCGTAACTCTGAAGTTTGACGCTTTCATTTCCTCAATTAGCCCTATCCAGCGGATAGTAATTAAAGTGAATGACCAGCCGGCTGGTGAATACGAGGTTTCTAAGCGCACGGATAACGTTCTAAGTTTTGAGATTCCTGCTGCGGCACGAGACTCTATTATCCAAAGCAGACTGGTCCGCTTAAGCTTGAGCTATCCCAATGCGCTAATTCCCAAGGCGGCTGGCATAAGCGGAGAAGATCGTATGCTCGCTATTGGCTTGAAAAGCTTGATCTTGCAATGAGGACAGCTAAGGTAATTCTATAAAGAATGGCCTTGGCTTCATGCCCAGTCCGTCTGGCCCACCAACTGAATGAAGCCCGAGCTACCTTCGGTGAGTTGCTGGTTTTCCGGGGACTCGGTGAAATGCAGCATCACGTTGGCGCGGCTCATGCCGTGCTCAAGCTGAGTAGCCCAGTAGCTCAGGCCGCTGGCTTCGCCTTCGCGGCCTAGAACGGTGCGATAGAGGGTGTTGGTGAAGCCAACATTGTCTTGGCTGCCATACCAGGTGGCAAACTCGGGCGAAGCAGTGAAATTGCTGGCGATGTCGTCAAAGCTGCGACCAAGGGCGTGCTGGTGCATCCAATACTCGATGCCCTGATACTCCGGCACCCGATCGAAGGCGGTATAGAGACGCGCGATCTGCGCCTCTTGCTGATCCAAGACGAAGATATCTCGGTCCTGAAAGCGCAGCACGTTCACATCGTGAGCTTCCAGCGCAACACTGCCGTTGTTAGCCGTCAATACCAGGGTACTGGGCGCTGTGGCGGTACGCCCAAAATCCGCTACGGTTCCTTGCACGGAAAGGACATCATTTCCCTGGCCACCAAAGACCCGCATGGTGTGGCCAAAATCGGCAACCATTTCGCTTTGTAGGAGGCTGTCTCCGTAGCTGCTGCCGAAAGCGACACCCTTTTGGATGACTACATCCGCATTCGTCCAGGCGACCCGGTCAACGATCTTGAGGTAGCCCG
>Ga0308156_1004006_pt1 | contig 10635 bp, 13 predicted proteins | sample PhyAR2_FD_201041 | JGI IMG/M metagenome (GOLD analysis project Ga0308156, IMG submission 201041) | Phyllosphere microbial communities from UC Gill Tract Community Farm, Albany, California, United States - DLSL A.R2 | ecosystem: Host-associated > Plants > Phyllosphere > Unclassified | place: USA... | reverse complement strand
AAATTGCTTCTCAATCTGGCCGAGCGCGGCAGCTAAAGCCTTCTGTTTGTTTTCATCAATTGCCATTTCTACTCCTAATCATGCCGGGTAAACACGCACGCATGGTGCCTGTGCACTTTCTGTTGCGAGTAATTATACTGTATAGTCATACAGTATCAAGTTTAATTTTTCAGAAATTGACTGGATAACGTTTGTAGCGCCCAGCCAACAGACTGACGGCGCACGGCATCACGATCGCCGTCAAACTGCTGACGAAAAGCCATGACAACACCACCCGGTGCCGCAAAGCCAAACCAGACCGTCCCTACAGGTTTATCTTCACTGCCGCCATCCGGACCGGCAATGCCGCTGACGGAAATGGCGTAATCAGCACGTGCCCGCTGCTGGGCTCCCTGCGCCATTTCACGCACCACCGCCTCGCTGACAGCACCGTATTCCGTGAGCGACGCGGCACTGACGCCAACCAGCTCCTGCTTGGCGTCATTACTGTAAGTGACAAAGCCCCGCTCAAACCAGGCCGAGCTCCCGCTCACGTCAGTAAACACTTTCGCTATCCAGCCGCCGGTGCAAGATTCTGCACAGGTTACCGTGGCGTTACGCTGCTTAAGCGCTTCACCTATCTGCGCACTCAGCGCCTGCAACTGCTGGTCATTCATTTTTTTGCTCCCTGTCGCCGTTGACTGAACATGGTGCAATCCTCACTCTTTTTCAAGCGCTCAGGGCCAGCCAGTGAAGAAATTGCGGTTTACTGTCCAGTTTTAGCCTGTACGCGTCGCCACCATAAACAGTCGTGGGAAAGCCAGCAGCACCCTGCCGTCCTGGCGCGCTGGATAGGCGGTAATCAGGCACTGGTGATAGGCCGCCAGAAACTGCTCCTGTTCAGACACGTCAAGAGGCGCAAGAAACGGACGCAACCCGGTGGCCTTCAGCCAGTGGATAATTGCCTGCGCATCGTCCATAACGTGGTAATAGGTGGTTCGCCAGATATCCACGGCACATCCCGCCTTCGCCAGCACATCATAATAGTGCTCTGTTGAGGGTAATCTTTTGCGTTCTGCAGCCTGTGCGCTGATCTTCTCGCGCCAGGGCCCGGCTGTCGCCACCTCACGCATTAACTGATGTGAAGGTTCATCCAGATTATCCGGCATCTGAATCGCTAACGCGCCCGACGGTGCCAGTTGGTTAACTAACTGCGGTAACAGTGCGGGATGATCGCCAAGCCACTGCAGAGAAGCATTGGCATAAATCACCTGCTGCGGGATGTCGGTTTTCCAACTGCCTATGTCCGCCTGAATAAACTGGCACTGGGGCAAGCGCTCACGCGCCTGCGCTAACATGGCGGTTGAACTATCAAGGCCGATAACCTGCGCCTGCGGCCAGGCATCGTAAAGCAGTTCGGTGCTGTTTCCGGGGCCACAGCCCAGATCGGTGACAAACCGGACATCTTCAACCTTAATTCTCGCCAGTAATTCATGGGCGGGCCGTGTCCTTTCCGCCTCAAATTTACGATACAACGCCGGATCCCAGTCTTGCATAGTGCGTCTCCTCTTGATGGCTACCGATTCACAGAAGATGAGACGCGTAAATACCGATAAAGTGCCCAGCCGGACAGCAAAATGCGTGGAAAAACACGGCAGGCCGAAAGAAGAGAGTCAGCGGTTTAAAAGCAGATGAGCCCGAACAGGCTGGCGGGAATAAGATCGGGCGCAGCCTGCGCCCGGCAGAATCAGTTCTTTTTCACAAACTCAGATTTGAGCTTCATCGGGCCAAATCCATCAATCTTGCAATCAATGTTGTGATCGCCTTCGACCAGGCGGATGCTCTTGACGCGGGTACCAATCTTGAGCACAGAAGAGCTGCCTTTGACCTTCAGATCCTTAACCACCGTCACGCTATCGCCATCGGCAAGTAAATTGCCGTTGGCATCACGAACGACCCTATCCTGGCCGCTGTCGTCACCGTCAGCCTGCGTCCAGATATGACCGCACGACGGGCAGTTAAGATTTTCAGCATCTTGCCAGGTGTAATCAGCATGGCAAACGGGGCAAGCAGGTAACGACATAACGGCTCCAGAAAATAAGGGCGGCACGACATAAAGGGCCGCCATCATATATCCTTACAGTTGCTAAGGGTAGAATTAAAACAGCGATCCCTGGCGCGCCTTGCTGACCGCCTCACCCAGTTGCCACACCGTCATCGCGTAATGTGTGCTGTTGTTGTAACGCGTGATGGCGTAGAAGTTAGGCAGACCGTACCAGTACTGGTAGCTGGTGCCTAAATCCAGTCGGAGCAGGCTGACCTCGTCATGCCCATCCAGCGATCCCTGTGGAGAAAGTCCTGATGCAGCCAGCATGCTGACGCTGTAACGGGTTTTAAAACCGTTATCAAGCATGGGCGCCTGTCCACTGGCCGGGACGGCAACATTTTCACCTGGACGCCAGCCGTTCTGCTGGAAATAGTGCGCGACACTGCCTATCGCATCGACGGGATCCCACAAGTTGATATGGCCATCACCGTTAAAATCCACCGCATAGGATTTATAGGACGACGGCATAAACTGACCGTAGCCCATCGCGCCCGCAAAGGAGCCTTTGAGATCGAGCGGATCGTCTTTCTCATCACGCGCCATCAGCAAGAAGGTTTCCAGCTCGCCGCTGAAGTAAGCAGAACGGCGTGGATAATCAAATGAGAGCGTTGCCAGCGCATCCAGAATACGGGTTTTCCCCATGATACGGCCCCAGCGCGTTTCGACGCCGATAATGCCGACAATAATCTCGGGTGGAACACCGTAAACCTGCTGAGCGCGCTGTAGCGCATCCTGATATTGGTTCCAGAAGGCCACGCCATTTTGCACGTTATCCGGCGTAATAAATTTATTGCGATAACGTATCCAGGCACCGTTAGGCCCACTTGGCGGTGTATACGAAGGCGCCTGACGATCCATCAAGCGCAAGACGTAGTCCAGTCGCTTTGCCTGGCCAATAATGGCATGCAGTTGCTGGCGATCGAAGCCATGCTTCGCCACCATTTTATCAATGAACTGTTCTGCGACAGGGTTACTGGCGAAATCGCCAAACATCGGTTGGACGGCATGGGACGGCTCCAGCAAAAAACCGCCTTTAGGCGCAACCAGCTCAGCGGGCGGCTGCGAAGAGTGTGGCTTACTGCTACAGGCGGCAAGCAGGACAAAAAGCGGAAGGAAAGCAAGCTTAAAACGCATCAGATATCCATATAACAGGCCAGACCAGGGATTCTAATGTTAATCGTTCAGGACGAATACATACAAACGAGATCGTAAAAAAAACGCATTTTTAACGATCTGTCCGGCTGTTTTTGTGAAAGGCCTCGATGACGTTAACTCTGGTCAAAAAAAACATTCAGTCGGCGGCCAGGCTTTGCTAAGTTCAATACCCGCTGCGGTAACCCGGATGATGCAGACGCCGTAAAATGGTAATATTTCTGCATGGTCTGTACAGCACGATAGCGGCTGTATATCTCCCTCGTTAAACCCCAGCGTCAACCGTGACGGGAAAAGGAAGCGTCAACCTTGAGTAAGAATGAGATGAACAAAGCAGCGCACATGGACTTGAGTACCCACACCCCAATGATGCATTGGTGTGTCAATGCTGATTATTAAAGGTTATTTTCCACCAAAGAATAAAAACTACATTTTAACCTACACCTTCGTAACTATCTGATTTTAAGAATATTTTTTGCTGTATTCATCCAGCGTTACACTCCCTCTGTTTTCCCATCCTTCTAATAACACAGGGCATCTCCATGAGCCGATACCATGTATCCAGCAGTGAAGGCCAGTATGAGAAAGACTCTGGCGAACAAGTTTTGGCTAACAAGCTGGGGATCGCTACTTCTGGTGAGATGGATGAGGCTGAACTTGTACTGTTAGAACAACTCTATCAGTCCGTTTTTGAAGAACAGTTCCCGCAAGGACAGCTCAGCGTAGCCATGCTAAAAAGCTGGCATCGCCGCTGGTTAGGTAACATATACGAGTGGGCTGGACAAGAAAGAGCGGTCAATATCAGCAAAGGCGGCTTTATGTTTGCCCCTTCAGCACAATTGCCAAAACTGCTGAGCGAATTCGACAACAAGTATCTGGCTCAATACACGCCGTGTAGCGGCATGGACGAAGAACAACTCATCACTGCTATCGCCATAACCCATGTAGAGCTAATACTTATCCATCCATTCAGAGAGGGAAACGGGCGTCTGTCTCGACTATTAACCGACGTGATGGCCGTTCAGGGAGGATACAAACCGCTGGATTATCAAAGCTGGGAGCAAAACAAATCCCAGTATATCTCGGCTATACATGCTGGCGTATCAATGGACTACGAACCGATGAAACACTGGGTCAGAGAAGCATTAAGAAGGAATTAGGCAAGGCGTAGATGGGCAAACTTTTTGCGCGCGGCTTCCAGAGAAGCTTCAATCCTGGCTGAAGGCTGTCCTGTCTCGACCGCCGTTGACGTCGCTACGGAACGTCTTATTTCCGAACGAGACGGCTTAGCATAAGTTACCTGCTCTTTTTTGTTGTTGCTCATCACGCAGTTCCCCAACATTGGACTAGTAGGTAGATATAACCTTGTAACTATTATATCAAACTTTCCAGCCGACTTCACTTCATCAGATAAACGGATACTTAAAAAGGGCTCATCGACTAAAGCCTTAAATCAATATCACCAGCAAGACGCAGTTGGCTAAGCGAGTAACGCCTCTATCCAACGGTGACAGACAACACGAATGAAAGCTCGTAGCGAATACGTTATTCCCCCTACCATCCCATGCTGTCAAAATGCTCAAGGATTAACCGGGCATCGGCAGAATCTTTCTCTGTCCGGGATAATCTGCCAGGTCTAATGACATCGCACTCTCTGCGTCAATGACGTTTGCCCTTTCCCACCTACATACCCACATCAAGACGCTTTCCGCACGCTTCGCTGCTAAACTGGAATAACTAATTCCCTGTAAGACTCCAAAAGTTCGCCCCGAAATTATTGAGATTTTTAACCGTGAAAGTTTTTGGGATCAGTGAGCCATCTCGCCCTTCTTTTAGATATTTATGGACAGATTCCTTACATATAACTTTTAGGTATTCCCAATCTCGATACAAATTTTCTTGTCTTTTCTGCGCTTGTCTTGCAGCGCTAACTTTCCGTACTGGCACTTTAGAGAAATAGCTTGGTTCTTCTTTTGCAAGATAAGAGAATGTAATGCTTCCGTGCTGCCAATCTGCATTCTGATCGATCCGCCAGCTGTAGTTTATCCGAACAGAAAGGCGTTCACTGAACGTCGTTGGGAAAAATTTTTGCTCATCTACACTAAATGTAACTTCTTCTGCCTCGACCTCAGAAACCCCTGCCCTCATTTGCAAAAATGCGTCAGCCAGATTACGGCCAGCTTCTTGGGCTGCGTATCTTGCTTCTTCACGTTTTTTGGATGACTTTGACAATCGAAGTGCAGTAACAGCTTTTTCAAAGCAAGAGAGTTTCTGTGTGACATATGATCCGCAGTCATAAAGCCTGAAGTCCTGAAGATAGTAAGATTGAGCTTCATACAAGCATTTATCGATACATTTTTCTAATTCGCTTTCATCAATGCCTTTAAGCACTTTACGAGCCGCATGCGAGATCTCAAAATAACTCATCAGAAAACCTTCCTTATGTCTGAAACCACAGGCAATAGCAATCTTCCTACCTGTTCGGATAGTTAGCATATTTTGCCTAAGACCAACTGGCAAGTAGTGCTGAAGCCTCTCAGACCGGCTTCAGCCAAGGAGCAGCTGAGACCGCGTTTACAGCTGCTGCGACCTTAATAGCAAAACCAATCACGCGGCTTCATAACTGATTGTCAGAAACAATACTGCCAGCCAATGATGGGATACCACTATGAGTTGAAGATTTCCTGCGAATGAATGTGACAATTTTCATTAAAATCCTCGCACACGAAAAAAAACAGGTGTAAAATCCTCACTAACGAAACATGGGTAGGGTGGCAAGATGCGTCAAGATATTCCAAGTACCTTAGTAACAAACTTAACCAAGGATTTGGTTATGGGGATCAATGAGTCACTCTATGCAGGCGCAGAGCGAGCTTTTATTCGTGCCAAACATGATGCAACAGGTCATCGAGCATCTATCCTCGGGAACATGCGCCATTGGTGTATGAATGAAGAATTTTATAAATCCCTACTGGCAAACGGTTGTACCCCTAGCCCATTGAAGGGTAACAATTTAGTTACTGGGAAAAGTGGGATTTTCAATATCGGACGCATCAATGACAATAACGTGTCATGGAACAATTTAACGCGCGCCAAAACCAGACAAAGACTGGCTGAGCATAATCGCTTCATCGAATCACTTGTACAGCCGAGTCTTTTTGGTGACCCTGATGATATCCCTACAGCTACAGTGTTTTTTCTGGCCCGCTTTTCGGGTAGTTTCTCCGAGCAACCAGAAACTCCTCTTTCGGTAGAACTAGTTGTTCCAAGTCATGACATGCGATCTTGGCTTTTCCGTGAGGATATAGCTCTGTTTTTGACTAGGTATGAACAGGCTATCTCGCAAAGCGATAAAGCGTTACCAAAACTGAAAAGCCACAAAATTAGAAAAGATGGAACAGAGGAATAAATTGAATGAGTAGAGGTATTGCAGAGTTCCAGCCAGACAGGTTAGTGCAGGTGCTCGCAGCCAGGAGACTCTCTCAAACTCAACTAGCTACGATGGTTGGGGTATCCCCTGCAACTATCAGTAAATGGCGTTCGGCGCAGCAAGCTCCAGAAGCGGAAGCTCTCCAGAGATTGGCTACTGTGGTTAATGTTGCCCCTGAATGGTTTACACGCCCACTTCCTGCGAAAATGTCTAAGCCACTTTTCCGTAGTAACGCGAGTGCACATGCCGCCGCACGAGCTATGCTGGAGGCCCGAATAGAATGGGCTAATGAAGTGGTGGTCAGGTTAGAAGAATATGTAGATTTACCTGATATTTGTTTGCCGGTTCGCTTTTTCTCCAACATTGATGAGATAAGCGATGCTGATATTGAGGATGCTGCGCTTGAATGTCGCACTAAGTGGGGATTAGGAAAAAACGAGATCCCCGACCTAGCATTAGCTGCCGAGAGTAATGGCATAATTTTAATCAGAGAGGAAACTGGCATTGCTCAAATCGAAGGGCTCTCAGCCTGGAGCTCTGAGCTTGAAAGGCCATTTGTTCTGCTCTCTTCTGATAAAGATAATGCTTTCAGGAGTCGCTTCGATCTTGCTCACGAGATAGGGCATCTGATCCTACACAAAAATGTGGGCAATGAACTCGACTCTGAGCGCTACAAACTGAAAGAGAGTCAGGCTCATAAATTCGCAGGTGCCTTGTTACTACCAGCAGAGCCACTAGCAGAACAGATTCGATTACCTGTAACGTTAGATAGTTTGTTGCTACTAAAACAGCGTTATGGTGTTTCTGTCGCAGCAATTATTATGCGCTTACACGTTTTGAATTTGATTTCTGATGAAGATAAATCAAATCTTTTCAAGCGGCGCTCTGCTAGATGGGGAGCAAAATCTGAACCAGGTGATGATTATAGACAACCTGAATTACCTCGATTGCTTAAGCGTACAATCGACTTATTAATCTCTTCAGGTCTGTTTACCTTGGACGGTATTACTGGTTTCTTTGGATTGTCAGCCACAGATCTCGAAATGCTATTGGGTTTGCCAAGCAACTACCTAAAAGGACAAGCATCAGTTGTACATTTGGCAACTTTAAAAAATCAGATCCAGAAGGCTCGAGATCAATCTAGGTCAAATGAAAACAGGGTAGTTCAATTTATCAGACGAAAAAAATAGAATGATTTTATTCAATCAAGGAAGATAAAATATGAAAGATTTCAATCACCTTAGTTTAGCTTTTGATATAAGAACTATTTTTGAAAGGGAGCATGAGATGCTGAATGATCTATCATTCCCCTTTTTTAATCAATTTCCAAAAGACTGTTGTCAGAGTGCGTCTATATTTTTAGGAGTATGTCTCAAACAATTTTTTCCAGATGCAGAAGTTAAAATTGTTCGAGGCACAACAAGAGGTGATGATGAATATCATCACTATTGGGTTGAGGTGGATAAAAGAATCTATGACCTTACACTTGATCAGTTTGAGAAATGGTTAGAGCCTAAGTTTTCAAGAGTATCCAGACCGATTTATTCTGAAAAAAGACATCCACTTGCTAAGTATTATTTTTATAAAAAGAAGGAAAACATAACAGATGCTTTCGTTGATTTTATAACCGGATATGCAAATCTTAATGAGGTTTTGAACGCCTTTAATTATTGTTATATAGAATTAAGAAAACTAGGGTGGTTTTCTGATTTTAAAAATTTAAAACGAGATTTGTATTAAAATTCCTTAATGTCAATAATTTTTAGCATTTGCATAAGGATGCATTTAAATGAAAAATAACGACATCAAATTATTAAAGCATTCAGAATAAATTGTTAAATTCTTATAAATCATTACCAGATTGAAAATGATCATCCAGTGTATGTTAAAGGCTATTTTAATCCATAAAAACCTGTCTGTAAACTATATTCACATCGATTAACAACGACTATATAACATCCACAAAAAGGAATTCAACAATGTATTACCAAGTACTAATCGAAACGTCGGAGAGAGTTGGAAAAGCAGGTGGAAATAAGCAGTACTTTGAGCTAGACAAAACTGATTTGACTGAAATTGAGGAACGAATTGTATATCCATTTCTTAGGAAAGAAGATTTCCAGTTTGATGGTTACTTTCTAAAGGTGGCTGAAATTAAACGCATTACAATTAAAGAAACACAAAAAACAACACAAGAGCTGTCACAATACGAAAATGATAATATGCCCTCTGGCATAATTATGTTTGTATCACCTAAAGATATTGTTAGTTATGATAAGCATACCAAGGATATTACTACGGTTATTTTTGATAAAGCCAAATGTTCTTTGCCAACCAAGAGTGCGACAAAAAATAATTCACCCACCCTTGATTTAACAAAAGTTTTTATTGTTCACGGCCGGGATGACCTTGCAAAAACGGAGACTGCACGATTTATCGAGAAACTTGGTTTTACTGCGGTTATCCTTCATGAACAGGTAAATTCTGGAAAAACAGTTATTGAAAAAATAGAAGCGCATACAAATGTAGGATTTGCTATTGTTTTGTACACTCCCTGTGACACTGGTAGCCTTGCTGGTGAGCATACACAGAAATCACGAGCAAGACAAAATGTTGTGTTTGAGCATGGTTACTTAATTGGTAAACTAGGACGACATAATGTTTGTGCACTAGTTAAAGGAGATATAGAAATTCCAAATGATATTAGTGGCGTAGTTTATATCCCTTTCGATGACCATAGTGCATGGCATCTTTCAGTTGCAAAAGAGCTACGTAATGCTGGGTACTCCGTCGATATGAATAAAATAATTTAAGCTAATCTATCATTCATCTGAGCAGCAGAATACCTTATTGAGAACTGTACACTAATTTATTGGAAATATTGCTTTGATCTGCCGCTCAATTATTATAATATATCACTCCAGCTGACCGAACTAAAACAAAGCAGGTAGGTTAATCAAATCTCTGGTTTAACTAGGCTGATGTTTTTCGGTTAATTTAATGCCTGTTCATAGTAGGTGGCCTGATTTAATCACACCCTACTCTTTTTTATCAAGCCGTACATATAAATTAGTGTTTCTTTTGTAGCACTAAATAAGGGTGATTCCAGCATATATCACCGTTACTCACTATCCCATCATGCTCAATCGAACTACATATACCGGGATTAGCCAGCACTGCTTCATACACCGCCTTACTCTCAATACCCTGAATCATATGCGAAAGAACACATCGACGAACACTCGCAGTGATCTTGTCGGGTTTAACCATCAAAGACTGACGGACAGCATTGCGTATGGCCCAACCGCGACCGGGGCAATTAACATGCTCATCAAGATAACGCGCCACCAACGTGTTAAGTGCCCTTCTCACGGGCCGAACAAACTCAATCCACTCATCAGCCACACACACCGCCTCATTGTAACCATACAAATCACAAAGCTTACGAAACGCAGCGCTGTCCTTATGCTTACGAAACTCTCCGAGTGAATAAATCAGAGTATAGATAAGCAACTTAGCAGCCTTTTGATCAACGTTGAACCGACGCATAACCTTCTTCTTGGTGATCTTTGTCAGCTGACCTGCTCCCCGTTGATTAATACACCGCGATGTTAGTAATGTCTTCATCAGTCACATGAGGACATCCCCATGAAGAAGCGATTTTCCGACGAACAGATCATCAGTATTCTCCGCGAGGCCGAAGCCGGGGTTTCAGCCCGGGAACTCTGCCGTAAGCATGCTATTTCAGACGCTACCTTTTACTCCTGGCGCAAGAAGTTTGGTGGCATGGAAGTTCCCGAAGTGAAGCGGCTCAAGTCGCTTGAAGAGGAGAACGCCCGCCTCAAGAAGCTGCTCGCTGAAGCCATGCTGGATAAGGAGGCGCTTCAGGTAGCTCTTGGCCGAAAGTTCTGACGACAGACCAGACGCGGGAAGCCGTGGAAGTCATGTGTGAGGCCGCAGGTCTGTC
>Ga0308156_1004004_pt1 | contig 10635 bp, 10 predicted proteins | sample PhyAR2_FD_201041 | JGI IMG/M metagenome (GOLD analysis project Ga0308156, IMG submission 201041) | Phyllosphere microbial communities from UC Gill Tract Community Farm, Albany, California, United States - DLSL A.R2 | ecosystem: Host-associated > Plants > Phyllosphere > Unclassified | place: USA... | reverse complement strand
CCACCATTTCGGGTCGTTAGCTCAGTTGGTAGAGCAGTTGACTTTTAATCAATTGGTCGCAGGTTCGAATCCTGCACGACCCACCAATGTAAAAAAGCGCCCTAAAGGCGCTTTTTTGCTATCTGCGGTATGGATGATTCGAACCTGCAGCAGGTCCGAGCCGAACGCAGTGAGGCAACAGAGCCGTTTACGGCGACGGCCCGAAGGGCGAGCGAAGCGAGTCATCCTGCACGCCCCACCAATGCAAAAAAGCGCCCTAAAGGCGCTTTTTTGCTATCTGCGGTATAACATCACTCTTCCGTCAACGTTGCTATCAACGACTTAATCGCCGGTGTCGCCTGCTTCTCGTCATACACCACATACAAATCTGCCGGTATACGTACCTGTAATGGACGAAATACCACACCGGGCCACTGCATTTGCGCATAGCTGTCAGCAGCTAACGTAATCCCCATTCCCATGCTGATCATTGCCAGCACCGTCTGTGGTTCATCGGCTTCACGCACTATCATCGGTGAAAAACCGGCCTGCTGACACACTCGCTGTAAGAACGACCAGTCAGAATGCGCAGACGGCATAGTGACAAAGTACTCATTCTGCAGTTCGGTGAGCGCAATTGCGCTTTCCCCCACCAGCCGGTGATCCTCCGGCAGCGCAACCAGAAATGCCGCATCCCGTAAGCGGATACTGGTAAACCCTGCGGTGGGCTCGATAGCCATTCGCCAGATCCCGACATCCAGCTCCCGACGCTCCAGCAGCGCCATTTGCATTACCGGTGACTTTTCGCGAAAGATGACATCAACGTTCGGATGCTCTTTCAAAAATGTGCGCATGACCGTACGCACTTCGCTCCACATGGCGGTACCGACAATGCCCAGTGCAATCCGCCCCGCCTCACCCCGTCCAATTTGTTCGACCCGCGCCAGTGCCTGGTTTGCGCTGGCAAGCAGTCGACGGGACTCTTCCATCAATACTTTACCCGCATGGGTCAAGGCGACGCTTCGTGAGTGGCGAATAAACAATAAGGTACCGAGCTGACTTTCCAGCTCTTTTATATGCAGGCTCAACGGCGGCTGCGACATATTGAGACGGGCCGCAGCCCGTCCAAAATGAAGTTCCTCAGCGACGGCCAGAAAATAGCGCAGCAGCTTAAGGTCGGTTCGGTAGACGCGTTCCATCAACACATATCCTGGCGATAACACTTATGCTCCCACCTTAAAGCCTTTCACCGCCAGCCGGGAAAACTTTAATGCGCAACTGTGCGCAACTCGCTGTTTTTACTGGTGTGGCGATAGTTAAAGCTGAAATAAAACACCACGGCGAGCACCAACGCATACGCCGCAAATACCAGCCAGATGGTCTGCCAGTCTTTCACCCCGTCCACGGAGAAATAATCTACCGCCGCGCCGCTCAATACCGATCCGAAATAAGCACCGATACCGTTAACGGTCGTCATAAACAGCCCTTGCGCGCTGGCGCGGATATCAGCGCTTACCTCCTGTTCGACAAACACCGAGCCGGAGATGTTGAAGAAGTCGAACGCGCAACCATAGACCAGCATTGACAGCATCAACAGCCCGACGCCTGTCGCGGAAGGATCGCCATACGCAAAGAGTCCAAACCGCAGCATCCAGGCCACCATGCTCATCAGCATCACGGTTTTTATGCCAAAACGTCGGAGGAAGAAAGGAATGGTCAGGATGAACAGCACCTCTGACATCTGCGAGACGGAGAGCAAAATAGAAGGATATTTCACGATAAAGCTTTCCGCATACGCCGGATTACGCGCAAAATCATGCAGAAAGGGGCTACCGAAAGTATTGGTGATTTGCAGCACGGCGCCCAGCAGCATCGCAAACAAAAAGAACACCGCCATTCGGGGCTGTTTAAACAGAACGAACGCATTCAGGCCAAGTTTACTTGCCAGCGTCGATGAGGTTTTATTCTTCGCCACCGGAATGGCTGGTAACGTCAGTGAATAGATTGCCAGCACCAGCGACGCGGCAGCAGCAATGTAGAGCTGAATGTTAGTTAACTCTGCCCCCATCAGGCTTATGGCCCACATCGCCACAATGAAGCCTACCGTGCCATAGACCCGCACCGTTGGAAAATGGGTCACCGTGTCCAGCCCTGCCTGCTCAAGACAGGAGTAGGAAATGGTATTCGATAGCGCAATGGTCGGCATAAAGGCCATGGCATTAACCAGCATGACCCAGAACATCAGCCCCGGTTCATTGACCTGCGCGGCATAGCAAAGCGCAACGGCACAGACGAGATGGCAAATCACATATGCACGATCTGCCCGCAGCCACTTATCGGCAATAATGCCCACCAGCGAGGGCATCACGATCGCGGCAAGCCCCTTCGAGCTGTAGACCATACCCACATCAGAGCCAGAAAAACCCAGGGTGTTAATCATGTAAGCGCCGAGAGTAACGAGCCAGCTTCCCCAGATAAAATATTGCATAAAGGACATCATCTTTAAGCGCGTCGTGATGTTCATACCCGATTCCTTATAGCAGAGTGGCCCTCACGGGCCACGGTGTTGTTTCGCTCAGGCAAGCTGGCGCAGAAAACCGCAGATAAGATCGATGAAGTTCTGGCGAGAGAGTTCGGCTGCGGCAAGCGTTTGTTCATGCGACAGTTTTACATCGCTCAGACCTTCAGCAAGGTTGGTTATGGCCGAAACGGCGACCACCTTCAGGCCACAGTGGCGCGCCGAGATCACTTCCGGCACCACTGACATTCCCACCACATCTCCGCCGATGATCTGCATCATGCGGATCTCAGCCGCGGTTTCGAAGTTAGGGCCTGGATAAGAGACAAACACCCCCTCATGCAATGGAAAGCCCTTCTCGCTCGCCACGGTCTGCAGCAGGGCACGGCAATCTGCGTCATAAGCATTGGCCAGCGAGAAAAAACGGTCGCCAAAACGGTCATCGTTCAGCCCGACCATCGGGGTACCCGGCAGGGTGTTGATGTGGTCGCTGAGGGCAACCAGGCTTCCCGGTTCAACCTCCGGACGTAATGAACCGGCGGCATTGGTACTGAACAGCAGTTCGCAGCCCAGCAGTTTGAAGGTGCGGATTGCATCGGTCATGACGGCGATGCCGCGGCCCTCATAGAAGTGACCGCGCCCTTTCATACAGGCGACCGGAACACCGGCAAGATGCCCCAACACCAGCTCACCGGCGTGACCGTGAACGGTGCTCACCGGGAAGCCCGGCAGTTTTTCATAGCTCAGTACCACAGCGTCAACAATCTGCTCGGCGAGCGCGCCAAGACCTGAGCCGAGAATAAACGCAACCCGCGGAGTGAAATCAGGTTTAGCGGCACGAATGATGTCGGCAGAGAACCAGGGATTATTCGAGAGGGTCATAAAAGCTCCTTGAGAATTAAGATCGCGATATCACCGATCGCATGTCCTTAGTCTTATATCTGGAGCCTGCGGGTTACCTCCAATACACTTTCTCTGCACCATCAATACTGATTTGGTATCAATACCTTTCCCTGCCAGATATGGCAGTTTTGCTCAAGCTAATTGCGTTGGCGCCGATACCTCTGTTTTACAGCGAGAGGAAAAAGTATGACGACCATTCAGGCTACAACCCAGCCCATTCAAACCAGCGGTGGCGGGAGTCGTTCTTCCGGCGGCAACGATATCGCTGCCCAGATCAGCCGTATCACTGACAAGATAACCAAGCTGACTCAACAGTTAAAAGAGGTTGCGAACGGTTCCGGCAGTGCGGAAGAGAAGAAGAAACAGCAGGAGCTTATCCAGGTGCAAATCAAAGTGCTGCAGGCACAGCTCGCACAGCTGCAGCGCCAGCAGGCGGAAGAAGCCCAGAAGAAACAAGAGCAAAGTCTGGTCAACGTGGAAGGTCCGAAGAACACATCAGACAATCATCAAATAGACATCTACGTCTAACGCTCTGTTGAGTTAAACAGTGGATCGCGTATACGGGCCTCGGTTAATCGTTGCGCCTGGATACGCACCACTTCCCAGATAGCCTGCGCAGCCCCGGAGAGCGAACGGTTTTTTCGCCGTACCAGCATCAGTTTTCGCTCAATAGCAGGCGTCAGTCGCTTCACGACCAGACGGCTTCCCTGCGGCAAAGGGAGCGCCAGGGCGGGTAATACACTGATCCCTATGCCGGCCTCCACCATGGGAAACAGCGTTGCCGGGTGTCCAATCTCCTGCACAATGGTCGCCTTAACGCCCTGCGTCACCAGCGCAGAATCAATCAGCGGACGGCTGCCCGAGGCATAATCCTGTAATACCAGGTTCGCTCCCTGCAGCGCCTGCCAGTGAACAGACGGCTGCGCGGCTAGCGGATCGTCGTCCCGGCAAAGCAACAGAAACGGCTCAGAAAGCACAATTTCACATTCCAGGTCACTCACCTGACCGGGATCGATAACAATACCAAAATCCACATCACCCTGACGGATGCTCTCCAGCACCCACTGCTGCGGCCTGTCATGCAAAACAAAATCGATATCCGGATAGCGATGATTACCCTCTGCAATACACTGCGGGATAAGGTGCGCGGATATCGTCTGGCTGGCCGCAACCCGCACGGTACCCGACAGCTGCTGTCCCAGTCGACCTACATCTCTGAGCGTACTGTTGAGTTCGTCCAGCAGCCGTTCAAGGCGCTGAGCCAGCTGCTGTCCGGCTTCCGTGAGCACGACTTCACGCGTGGTGCGATCAAGCAGCCGGACACCCGTCTGGCTCTCCAGCTCTTTCACGCTGTGGCTTACCGCGGACTGGCTCAGGCCGATGATCTCCCCTGCCCGGCTGAAGCTGCGGGCATGGGCTACGGTGACGAAGATGCGAAGCTGGCGTAAGGAATAATTCATCTGTTTAATTCATGAATGGATGCAATAAATCAATTTTATTTCTCAAACAGAAAAAAGCACAATAGCGATATCTGTTTTCAGGAGTCATTATGAAACTATTTCGTATTCTTGATCCGTTTACGCTTACTCTGGTTGTCACGGTATTACTGGCCTCCTTCTTCCCCGCACGGGGCGGGTTCGTTCCTTTTTTTGAAGGACTGACGACCGCGGCCATCGCGCTGTTGTTCTTTATGCACGGCGCAAAGCTCTCGCGCGAAGCCATTATTGCGGGGGGGAGCCACTGGCGACTGCACCTGTGGGTGATGTGCAGCACGTTCATCCTCTTCCCTGTACTCGGCGTGCTGTTCGCATGGTGGGCGCCGGTGAATGTCGACCCGGCCCTTTATACCGGCTTCCTGTATCTGTGCATTTTGCCGGCCACCGTGCAGTCCGCTATCGCGTTTACCTCTCTGGCGGGCGGTAACGTCGCAGCCGCAGTCTGTTCAGCGTCGGCATCCAGCCTGTTAGGGATTTTCGTTTCGCCGCTGCTGGTGGGTCTGCTGATGAACATGCACGGTGCGGAAGGTAACCTGGAACAGGTAGGTAAAATCTGTCTGCAGCTGCTGCTGCCGTTTGTGCTGGGCCATCTCTCTCGCCCATGGACGGGCGCGTTTGTTGCAAAGCACAAAAAATGGATCTCAAAAACCGACCAGTCGTCGATTCTGCTGGTAGTCTATTCAGCCTTCAGTGAAGCGGTTGTGAATGGCATCTGGCATAAGGTGGGCGCAGGCTCGCTGCTGTTTATCGTGGTGGTCAGCCTTGTTCTGCTGGCGATTGTGATTGGCGTAAACGTCTTTGTGGCCCGCAAGTGCGGCTTCAACAAAGCCGATGAAATTACCATTGTCTTCTGTGGCTCGAAGAAGAGCCTGGCGAACGGCATTCCTATGGCAAACATTCTCTTCCCGACCTCAATGATAGGGATGATGGTACTGCCACTGATGATTTTCCATCAGATCCAGCTGATGGTCTGCGCGGTGCTGGCGCGTCGTTACAAACGCCAGACGGAAAAACAGGCGCAGGAAGAGACCCGCGCCGCGAAAGCTTAAGGACGTTTCAGGGGCTGAACCAACTGCGTCAGCCCCTCGGTTTTAATCAGTAACGTGATAGCCATCAGCTCACCCAGTCGTCCAGCCGGGAACCCATCTTTGCGGGCAAACCACAGCAAATAATCTTCCGGTAAATCAATCAGCCTGCGGCCTTTATATTTACCGAATGGCATCTCCGTGTTGGCGATCTCAACGAGCTGCTCTTTCTCCACGTTACTCTCCTAACAGGCGCATCATTTCTGCTTCGTCGATAACCTCAATGCCCAGCTCCTGAGCTTTTGCAAGCTTCGAACCGGCGGCTTCCCCGGCAATAACCAGGTCGGTTTTCTTCGACACGCTGCCTGCCACTTTTGCCCCCAGCGCAACCAGTCGTGCTTTAGCATCATCACGTGAAAGCTGGCTCAGGCTGCCGGTCAGCACGACCGTTTTGCCGGCAAACGGGCTGTCGATCTCGTCAGCGTTGACCACGACCGGAGCCGGCCATCTGATGCCCTCTTCCAGCAGCTTGCCGATCACTTCGCGGTTGCTCTCTTCGGCAAAGAAGTTAAAGACATGCGTCGCGACGACAATCCCCACGTCCGGGACTCTCTGCAGCTCGTCAATACTCGCCTTCTCCAGGGCTTCCAGCGTACCGAAATACGCTGCCAGCCCCGCCGCCGTGGCTTCACCCACTTCGCGAATACCGAGCGCATAAAGGAATCGGGCAAAGGTCGTCTCTTTGGCAGCATCCAGGGCATTAACCACATTCTGGGCCGACTTCGGTCCCATGCGATCAAGACCCGTGAGTTTACCCGCGGTCAGTTTGAAGAGATCTGCAGGCGTATGAACATATTCTTTCTCTACCAGCTGATCGATAATTTTGTCACCCATTCCGTCGACGTCCATCGCCCGACGGGAAACGAAGTGCTTCAGTGACTCTTTACGTTGTGCCCCGCAGATTAAGCCACCCGTACAGCGAGCCACCGCTTCACCTTCAACGCGCTCAACGTCAGATCCGCATACCGGGCAATGCGTCGGGAACACGATGGCGCGCGTATCGTCAGGACGCTCTGACTCAACCACGTTCACCACCTGCGGGATAACATCGCCCGCGCGACGAATCACCACTTTGTCACCAATGCGCAGGCCGAGACGTTCAATTTCATCGGCGTTATGCAGCGTGGCGTTACTCACCAGCACGCCGGCAACCTGCACCGGCTCCAGACGGGCAACCGGGGTAATCGCGCCCGTACGGCCCACCTGGAACTCCACGTCACGGACAACGGTCATCTGCTCCTGCGCCGGGAATTTAAACGCCACTGCCCAGCGTGGCGCGCGCGCCACAAAGCCTAACTGCTCCTGCAGCGCAAGTGAGTTAACCTTGATAACCACGCCATCAATATCAAAACCAAGCGTCGGGCGGTCTTCTTCCACTTTGTGGTAGAACGCCAGCACGGCTTCCGGGGAGTCGCACAGCTGAACACGGTTACTCACCGGCAGGCCCCACGCTTTAAACTGCAATAAACGTCCGAGATGGGTATCCGGCAGTTCACCGCCTTCCAGAATCCCGACGCCATAGCAGAAGAAAGTAAGCGGTCGCTTCGCGGTGATACGGGGATCAAGCTGGCGCAGGGAGCCTGCCGCCGCATTACGCGGGTTAGCAAACACTTTCCCGCCGGTACGGCGCGCCTCTTCGTTGATTTTCTCAAAGCCCGCCTGCGGGAGGAATACTTCACCGCGCACTTCCAGACGGGCTGGAATATTATCCCCTTGCAGCTTCAGCGGGATCGCACGGATGGTGCGTACGTTGGTGGTAATGTCTTCACCCGTCGTACCATCACCCCGCGTCGCGGCACGCACCAGCACACCGTTTTCATAGAGAAGGCTGACCGCCAGACCATCCAGCTTCAACTCGCAGCACCAGGTCAGGGAGTCGCTGCTTTTGAGGCGATCCTGCACGCGCTTGTTAAACGCGAGGAAGCTCTCTTCATCAAAGACGTTATCCAGAGACAACATTGGGACTTCATGACGTACCTGACTGAAAGCACCCAGCGGCTCCGCACCCACGCGCTGCGTGGGTGAGTCGGGCGTAATCAATTCCGGGTGCTGCGCCTCTAGCTCGCGCAACTCGCGCATCAGACGGTCATACTCCGCATCCGGCACTTCCGGCGCGTCCATAACATGATAGAGGTATTCATGATGGCGAAGCGTGGTTCGCAGTTCAGTGAGTTGTTGTTCGATTGAGTCCATATCACACCATCAATGAGAAAAAACCCCCGACATGCGGGGGTTGAGGAGGAGTCGATGTAAACGCGATGATTACGCGTTGGCTTCCTTAACTTCGCGGATGCGGTCCTGATACTCGCGCAGTTTCTGCGGCGTCATCATACGACGCTGATCGTCGAGCACCACACCACCGACTTCGTCAGCAATGTGCTGCGCGGACTGCAGCATCAGCTTAAAGTTTTGCAGTTCATCACCGTAGGACGGCACCTGCATGAAGATAGTGACACCCGGCGTCACGAAATCACCGGTCATTTCCGGGTCAAAGGTACCAGGGTTGACCATATTGGCCAGGCTAAACAGCGCCGGACCGCTACCGTCAGGACTCAGGTGACGATGGAAAATATTCATGTCGCCAAACTTGAAACCTGCCTGTTGAATGCTGTTAAGCAGGACATCGCCATTCAGGTGGGTGCCATGATGCGCAGCCACGTTCATGATGATGACCGCTTCTTTACGCTGCGGTTTTTCAACAACCGGTTCTGGCTCAACCACGGGCTCTGGTTCAACGAGCGGGGCCGGCGCAGGCTGAGGTGCAGGCTGCACGTGAACAGGCTGCTGCGGTTGGTGTACCGGCTGTGCAGGCTGTTGTGGCGCGGGTTGCTGCACAGGCTGTTGCTGAACCGGCTGTGGCGCAGCAGGCTGCTGATGGACAGGCTGTTGCGGCGGCTGACGCACCGGCTCTTCTCCAGGCTGCGGCGCCTGCTGGCGCGGCTGTGCAGAAGCATACGGCGGTTGATACTGGTGCTGCGGAGGCTGACGAGGGGCTTCATGCTCCCCATGAGCCGCGCCGGGCGCAGTATTGACCCGATGAACACGAACTTCACCCACGCCGTCGTCGTCGCTTCCGTCGATGTCATTTTCACTGTCATCGTCATCACGACTGGACTTCATGCGCTTCAGTGGGCGATCGCGAAACATAGAGGAACGCTCTTTACGGCTGGTCCAGAAACCATGTACCAGTAAAGCGATTATGGCGATCGCGCCAACAATGATTAATATCAGACGCAAATCCTGCATCATTATATTCTCTGTTGTTCTAACACCTTGCCACCACGGCAAACATTTACTCACTAAGAGTATTTGCCGTTTACGTCAAGTGCAAGTGTGTGCAGAGCATTCACAGCATAAAGATGAACTAAATCGTGCTTTTTGCTGTTTTTTCGAACATTTCCGAACTGGTCATTGGTCCGTAAGTGGATAATATAGGCGGGCAATTCCACTGGTTGTGAAAAAAGGAGTACAGCCTGGTTATGGTTTCAACATCATCTTCTCCCCCGCGCAGCGGCGTCTGGTATTTTTCTCAGGGCTGGAAACTGGTCTCACTGCCGGGGATTCGTCGCTACGTCATTCTGCCGTTGCTGATTAACATTATCCTGATGGGCGGCGCGTTCTGGTGGCTGTTCACCAGACTGGAGAGCTGGATCCCTTCGCTGATGAGCCATGTGCCGGACTGGCTGCAGTGGCTGAACTACCTGCTCTGGCCGATAGCGGTTATCTCCGTGCTGCTGGTGTTCGGCTACTTCTTCTCGACGATTGCAAACTGGATTGCTGCGCCGTTTAACGGCCTGCTGGCAGAACAGCTGGAAGCACGTCTTACCGGTGCAACGCCGCCGGATACGGGCATGCTGGGGATCATGAAAGATATCCCACGCATCATGAAGCGCGAATGGCAGAAGTTTGCCTGGTATCTTCCCCGCGCCATTGTGCTGCTTATCCTTTATTTTGTCCCTGGCGTCGGTCAGACGGTGGCCCCGGTGCTGTGGTTCCTGTTCAGCGCCTGGATGCTGGCAATCCAGTACTGCGATTATCCGTTCGATAACCACAAGGTGCCGTTCAAAACGATGCGCAGCGCCCTGCGCACGCAAAAAGTCGCGAATATGCAATTCGGGGCGCTGACCAGCCTGTTCACCATGATCCCGGTGCTCAACCTGTTCATCATGCCGGTCGCCGTTTGCGGCGCAACGGCGATGTGGGTTGACTGCTACCGTGCTAAGCACGCGTTATGGAAGTAATGCAAAAATGTGTAAAAAGGGGGTGGCTTATGCCGCCCCTTATTCCATACTGATCCCCATTATTTCCTTGCAGTATATAGATATGCGAATTCCTTACTTCCCCCTACCTGTTCAACAGGTATGCTGGGACGGTATCCCAATTTCATACAGTTAAGGACAGGCCATGAGTAAGATTTATGAAGACAACTCGCTGACTATCGGTCATACGCCCCTGGTTCGACTGAACCGTATCGGTAATGGACGCATTCTGGCGAAGGTCGAATCACGTAACCCGAGCTTCAGCGTGAAGTGCCGTATCGGTGCAAATATGATTTGGGATGCTGAAAAACGTGGCGTGCTGAAGCCAGGCGTTGAGCTGGTTGAACCGACCAGCGGTAACACCGGTATCGCACTGGCCTATGTTGCGGCGGCGC
>Ga0308156_1004002_pt1 | contig 10637 bp, 10 predicted proteins | sample PhyAR2_FD_201041 | JGI IMG/M metagenome (GOLD analysis project Ga0308156, IMG submission 201041) | Phyllosphere microbial communities from UC Gill Tract Community Farm, Albany, California, United States - DLSL A.R2 | ecosystem: Host-associated > Plants > Phyllosphere > Unclassified | place: USA... | reverse complement strand
GCTCGTGCTCGGGTTGCCCGTCGCCTCCGAGGTCCCAGGTGCCCAGGCGCGTCTGGGCCATGCCGATGGCGGTGACCTCGGCGTGGCCGAGCGAGATGTTGGTGGCGAGGACGACGTTGACGCCGACCGACACGATGCGCCCGGTGGCGGTTTCGGCGATCATCGCCGCGAACGGACCGCCATTCCCCTCGCGCCAATTGCGGTCGGCGAGCCGGTTGACGACGGCCATGCGCTCGTCGCGGCTCGGGATCACCTCGGGCACGTCCGCCAGTTCGTCCCGGACCCAGCCGGGGAGCGAGATCGTGAACTGGGCGGCCAGGGGCGGAAAGTCCACGTCAGCTCTTCGAGCGCTTGAACAGCGCGTGCAGGGCGAAGTAGACGATCACCGCGACGAAGATGACGGCGGCGATCTTGGCGAACAGCCACATGACGGAGAGCACCACTTCGACCAGGAACCACGCGATCGCCACGGCGATCACGACCCCGACGATGGTCCAGATCGACTCGGTCTTCATACCCCGAGCCTACTTGGGCTTGCGATGGCGGAGCAGCCGCCAGATCGTCAGGCCGGCGCCGACCATAACGGCCGCGTCGTCGGCGAGCCCGATGGGCCCGAGCAGCTCGGGGATGATGTCGATAGGCGAGGCCCCGTACACGAGGGCCGCGGCGCCGACGAGCACCGATCCGATGACTCTCCGTGTGTTCATGGCGTCAACCCTGCCTCACCACGCTCCACCCGTGCGAGGTCTGCTCGACGCGCAGCTGGGCGGGGATCTGCTCCTTCATGGCCTCGACATGGCTGATGATGCCGACAGTGCGGCCGCCGGAGCGCAGCTCGTCGAGCACCTGCATCGCGGTGTCGAGGGTCTCGGCGTCGAGCGATCCGAAGCCCTCGTCGATGAAGAGGGTGTCGAGCTTGATGCCGCCGGCGCGGTTGGTGACGACCTCCGCGAGTCCCAGCGCGAGGGCGAGCGAGGCGAGGAATGTCTCGCCGCCCGACAGCGAGGGGGCTGGCCGGGCGCGGCCGGTGAAGCTGTCCATGACCTCGAGCCCGAGGCCCGACTGGGCGCCGCGGGCGGCGAGGGCGTCGGTGTGCTGCAGGCGGTAGCGGCCGCCCGACATGTCGCCGAGGCGGATGTTCGCCTGCTGCACGATCTCCTCCAGCTCGGCGGCGAGGACGAAGGTCTCGAGCTTCATGCGCTTGGTGTTGTGAGCGCGTCCGGCGATGGTGTCGGCGAGGCGCTTGATGCGGTCGGCTTCGGCTCGCAGGTCGGCGATCTGCGCGTAGTCCTTCTCGATCCTCGCGACAGCGGATTCGAGCGCCTGTGCGCGCTGGGCGGCACTGGTGCCCGCCGCGACGGCCGCCTCCCACGCGGTCTTCGCCTCGGCGAAGGCGGCCGCGCTGGCGGCGGTGTCGACGGGCTCATCCGGCAGCATCTCGAGCTCTAGTTCGAGCAGGCCGCGTTTGGTGGCGGCGAGATCGGTGTCGTGGCTCTGGATGCGCTCGTCGAGCGCGGCGCGGCTACCCGCGTCTCGCAGGGCGGCAAGGGCCTGGTCGGGTGCGTCGAAGCCGGCCTCGCGCACCGCGGCCTCGAGCGCGGCTCCCGCATCGACGGCGCTGCGCTCGGCGCGGCCGGCCTCGGAGTGCGCCGCGATGAGGGCCGTGGCGAGGCGGACGAGAGCCTGCTCGACATCGATGCGCTCGGCGACCGAGGCGGACGCGCCGCGCGCGTCGGCCACGGAGGCGCGGTTCTGCGAGAGGGCGGCGGTGGCGGCTTCGATGCGTGCCCGGAGGTCGCTGCGGCGGGCCGTGAGCTCGTCGCGCTCGGCGGTGTGCCGCGCGGCCTCGGCCTCGAGGGCGGTGCGCTCCTCGGCGAGCTTCTGCGTGCGGTCAGCGGCGGCGCGCGCGGCGGCGAGGGCGGCGGTGGCGGCCTCGAGGTCGGCGGTGAGGTCGTCGACCGTCCGGCCCCCGGCGTCCTTGACGGCGTCCTCGTGCGCGCGGGTGGCGTCGTTGAGCGCGGCGTTTGCGGCCTCGTAGGCGGCGCTCGCGGCCGCGCGCTCGGCGTCGGCCTGCTCGACGTCATCGGCGGTGACGGCGTCGTCGCCACGCGCGGCGGGCACGGGGTGCGACGTCGAGCCGCACACGGTGCAGGCCTCGCCGTCGACGAGCGCGGCGGCCAGCTCGCCGGCCATGCCGGCGAAACGGCGGCGGCGCAGGTCGTCGAGGTGCGCTTCGACCTCGTCGCGCCGCGCCTTCGCGTCCCGCGCGGCGTCGAGCGCAACGCGCTGCGCGCCGGCGAGCGTCGCCACCGACCGCGCCGCGACGAGCTGAGCTTCGAGCGCGGCGACGTCGTGCGTTCGGGCGTCGACGGTCGCGGCCAGGGCGGTCGCGGCGTCGATCTCGCCCCGCACCCGCTCGACCTCCGCGGGCAGGGCTGCCGCGCGCTCCTCGAGCGCCGTCGCCTGCTCCACCGCCGCGGCGAGCGAGGCCTCGAGCTTCTCCAGCGCACGGGCGTCGGCATCCAGCCGGGCCTCGATCTGCTTCAGCGGACCCCACGCGCCGATGCGCTGCTGCGCCGCGGATACGAACTCCTCGAGCTCGGCCACCTCGGCCTCACCGCCGAGCGCCTCGTCGGGGTGCCTGTCGCTCCACGCATCGCGCGCCGCGTCGAGCGCGTCGTTCGCCGCGTCGAGGGCGGTCAGCGCCCGGGCGACGGTGTCGCGGGCGCCGCGCACGGGCTCCGCCCGCAGCGCGGCGTCCCGCTCGGAGCGCAGCTCGTCGATCTCGCCCGCACGCGCGTCGAGCGCGGTGAACGCCGTCCGCAACCCGGCGAGCTTCTCCTGCTTCTCGCGCTGGCTCTCCCGCTCGCGATGCTCGGTCTCCGCCGCGGCCAGGGCCTTCTGCGCCTGCTGGCGCGCCGCATCCGTCTCCTCCGCGGCGTGGCGGGCGACGAGCGCCGCGCGGACGGTCCATTCGATCCGCTCGGCCAGCGGAGTGCCGTCGGCGAGCGGTTCGACGAGGGATCCGGCGATCTCGGCGGCGTGATCGACCTGCACGTCGAGGCCGCGGCTCTGGTTGTCGGCGCGGGTCTCGGCGGCCTTGCGCTGGTCGTCCAGCGACTTCTCGTAGTCCTCGAAGCGCTTGGTGCCGAAGAGGGTGCGCAGCAGCGCCTGGCGCTCGTCGTTCTTGGCGAGCAGGAAGCGGGCGAAGCGGCCCTGCGCGAGCAGGATCACCTGCAGGAACTGCTGCTTGCTGAGGCCGATGATGTCGGCGATGAGCGGGTCGGCTTCGACCGCGCGCGCAGCGCGCCCGATCCAGGAGTCGTCGACGAGTTCTTCGATGCGGATGGTCGGCGCGGCGGTCGTCGTGCCGTCGCCGCGCTTCTTGGGGCGCTCGTATTCCGGCGTGCGGGTGACGCGCCACGTGCGGCCCGCGGCGGTGAACTGGAGGACGACCTCGGTGATGTCCTCGGGTTCGGCGTGATCGCTGCGCAGGCGCTTGTCGCCGGTCTCGTAACGGGGCACCGAGCCGTAGAGGGCGAAGCAGATGGCGTCGAGGATCGACGACTTGCCGGCGCCGGTGCGGCCGGCGATGAGGAAGATGCCGTCGGCGGCGTACGCGTCGAGGTCGACGATCTGCCGTTCCCGGAACGGGCCGAAGCCGGCGATCTCGACGCGATGGATCCTCACGCCGGCACCTTCTCGTTCTCCCCGATGTCGTTGACCAGCACGCGGCGGGCGGTGACGACGTCGTTGATGAGCTCGCGCTCGGCATCGTCGGCGCGCTCACCGTCTCGCACGTGGTCCAGGAACGTGTCGATGAGGTCGACGTCGCTCACGGCCTCCTTCACACGAGAGCGGTAGCTCCGGCCGTCATCGGCGGCCCGGCCCTGCGGATCCATCTGGATCGTGGCGCAGAAAGCGAAGCGCTGCTGCAGGCGCCGCATGGGCTCGGCCTGCGGGGTGGGATCGGTGAGGATCGCGCACACCCACGAATCCAAGTGGGCGTCGTGCGCGGCCTCGGTGAGAAGCTCCTCGAGGGTGCCGCGCAGGCTGACCAGCGGCCGCGGCACCGGCAGATCGAGCCATTCGGCCGAGGCGAAACCGGTGGCGTCGAGGTCGACGAGCCAGGATCCACGGGGCTTGCTGCCCTCGCCGAAGCTGTAGTGCAGGGGCGCGCCGCTGTAACGGATGTGGGGAGCGAGCTGGTTGCGGCCGTGGATGTGGCCGAGGGCGACGTAATCCGGGCCGTCGAAGGCGCTGACCGGCACCACATCGAGCGAGCCCTGGCGAATCTCGCGCTCCACTCCGCCGGTCGCCTCGACGCCGGCGGTGAAGCAGTGCGACACCACGACCGAGCGACCGCCGCGCTCAGCGTGGTCGGCGCCGATGAGGGTCATCGCGTGGTCAATGGCGTGCTGCTGCGAGCGCAGCTCGACCCCCGGCCACACGCCGCGGACGATGATCGGCTCGAGGTACGGGATCCCGTAGAAGTGGACCGGACCGTGGCTGTCCTCGAGGGTGATCGGGGTGCCCACGCGCGCGGGGTCGGTGACCACATGGATGCCGTCGCGCAGCAGCGGCGAGAGGAATCCGAGGCGGGCCGCGTTGTCGTGGTTGCCGCTCGTCACCACGATCTGCGCCCCCGTGGCGCTGAGCTCGCCCAGAACCTCCGTGAGCAGCGTGTAGCAGGCGGCCGCCGGCGTCGCCGAGTCGAACACGTCGCCCGCGATGACCACCACGTCGACGGCGTGCTCGCGCACCTGCGCCGTCAGCGCATCGAGCACACCACGAAGGGCATCGAGGGTGCTGTGGCCGTGGAACGACCGCCCGATGTGCCAGTCCGAGGTGTGCAGGATTCGCATACCCACCACGGTAAGGACGGGGTCCGACATTGCCGCGGAGGACCGCCGCACAGGCGCCGGATCCCCAGCTCGCCCTAGGCTGGCGACGGACGGAGGCCCCTGGTCATGGAGATCAAAGTCGTCGGCGCTGCCATCGTGCGCGATGGCCTCATCCTTTGCGCGCAGCGCGGCCCCGAGCAGTCCCTGCCTGGCATGTGGGAATTCCCGGGCGGAAAGATCGAACCGGGTGAGTCGCCGGAAGAAGCGCTTCGACGAGAGGTTCGCGAGGAGCTCGATTGCAGCGTCCAAATCGAGCATCGCCTGAACACCCACACGGAGAAGTATTCCTTCGCAAGCGTGACCCTCACCGTCTTCCTCTGCCACGTCACGGATGGAACTCCCCGGCCCACCGAGCACAGCAACCTCAGGTGGACGAGCCCAGAGCGCCTCGACCAGCTGGAATGGGCTCCAGCCGACATTCCAGCCGTGCGAGAAATCCAGAAGCAGTACTCGTCCGATATGGGAAGCGAATGCCGATAAATTGCTTCCGTGCCTTCGTTCGCCCTCGCGCAGATCGCTCTACTCACGAACCTCTCGATCGCCGAAGTCGTCGAGGCACTTGCCAGCGACCCGACCTTCCCGCCTGTGGAGGATGGGAGTGAGCTATCGGCCGAGGCAGCAGAGCGCATCCTTCCCGCACTCAGGCGTCTCGCGCGCGATCGATCGCCTCGCTGGGTTCTGGCTCCTGGCGACCGAGTTCGCCGAAAGAACCTTCATGCTGTCTACGGCGGGAATCAGCAATACGGCATCGTTCGGTCCTCGACGGCACCCGAGATCTTCGTGTTCACAGATCCGGCAGCAGCCGAAGAGCATGGCTACGGAGAGTATGAACGCCCTCTGCCCGACGGTAGCTACTCGTACACCGGCGCTGGCCGCGTTGGCGATCAGAGCTTCAAGAACGGTCTCGGCAACCAGGCGCTTCTGAGCTCACCTGAGACGGGACACCGGATTCGGTTGTTTCGCGCCAAGCCGCCGTACGCCACCTACATCGGCGAATTTTCGCTGGGCGAGCCGCGCTACCAGCGCGCGCAAATTCCAGATACTCACGGCACCCTTCGAAGCGGAATCATCTTCAACCTGCTGCCGATTCGCGCGGCTATTCATCTGGTTCCGGACCCCACCCTCGCACGGCGGGCTCAGCAACTGGAGTGGTCTCCTCGGGACTCCACCAACACAGTCGGCCGTGCTGAGGTGCTACTCCCCGGTAATCGCGAGATCACCCGCGCGGAGTTTGAGCTGCAGACAGATTTCGGCAGCTGGCTCCAGGCTTCAGGTGACACGGTTCGACGCCTCCTCCTCCCCGTCGATGGGACGACGATAGAGCCAGATCTCTACGTGCCCTCCCGTGATTGGGTCGTGGAGGCGAAGCGCTCGACGGCGCGAAACGATGTGCGGATGGCTGTTGGCCAGGTGCTCGACTATGCAAACGTCGCGCGTCGCAGTGGATATGCCGCGGCGCCGATGATCCTCCTGCCCGGCTCGCCGACGGACAGCCTGATATCGCTTGCCCGCGAAAGCGGGATAGCCCTCGCAATGCGCGAGGCGCCCGCCCACTTCAGCTTTCTGGAACCGACATCTAGATGAAAGGCGCCCTCTTTGAGGGATGAGCGGACGCGGTCACGCAACCCGCAGCAACCGGAACTCCCGCCGCCTCAGTATCCGCAGCACCCAGCTCGCCGGCGGTCCGAACGCCCGCAGCCCTTCCTCCGTCCCATACGTCTCTACGGCCGTGACGTCGAACCACTCGCCGCGCCACAGCACCCGGCCGCCGCCCGCCGCGACGAGGTTGCGGTACCAGTTCACGCGGTCGCCGTAGGTGAGCTCGGCGACAAAGCCCTCCGGCACCCGCGCCAGGATCAGCGGCGCTTCGAACGTGCGTCCCGACCTGCGACCCACGTGCTCGACGAGCGAGAACGGCCCCCGTCCGCGATGGGCGGCGCGCAGCGTGATCGGGTTGAGGGTGCGGTTCAGGAGCTTGAGGAAGCGCTGCGTGAACGTGGGCATGGCGCCAGCTTGGACCCCGGGCTGGAGCTTGGGCGTTTCGACTCGCTTCGCTCGCTCGATGACCGAGCGCGAACGCCGGTGAGGGTGAGGCCTGTCACCGCGCCCCGCCCCGTGGCTACGCTCCCCCTATGACCCGCGCCGAGGTTCAGCCGCCGCCCCACCAAGGCAAGACCGCGTTCGTCCTCGGGGGCGGAGGCGTGCGCGGGGCCGTCGAGATCGGGATGCTGCGCGCCCTTCTCGAGCGGGACATCCGGCCCGAGCTGGTCGTGGGCACCTCGATCGGTGCGATCAACGGCGCGCTCGTCGCGAAGGATCCGGCCCTCGGCGTCATCGACGCTCTGCTGCACGCCTGGGTCAGCCCCGAAGCGAGCAAGGTCTACGGCGGATCGCTTGCGGGCCAGTTCGGGCGCATCCTGCGCACCCGCACCCATCTCAACTCCCCCGAACCGCTCAAACAGCTGCTTGAGAACTCCCTCGGCCGCCACGCCACCTTCGAAGACCTGGCGATACCCCTGAAGGTCGTCGCGGCCGTCATCGAGCGCGCCGCCGAGCACGTCTTCTATACCGGCCCGCTGATCCCGGCGATCATGGCGTCGGCGTCGGTGCCCGGGGTCTTCCCCGCGACGAAGATCGGCGACGAGCACTTCATCGACGGCGGCATCGTCAACTCGATCCCCATCGAGCACGCGGTCGAGGCCGGGGCGACCCGCATCTTCGTGCTGCAGGTGGGGCGCATCGAGGAGCGCCTCGTCGCCCCGCGCACCGCACTCGAGACCGCCCGCGTGGCGTTCGAGCTCGCCCGCCGCCACCGCTATGCCCGCGACCTCGCGCATCTGCCTGACGACGTCACCGTCCACGTGCTGCCCTCGGGCGGCGCCCTCGACGGCGACGATCGGATCACCGCCTACCGCAACATGAAGACCGTCATGGATCGGATCGAGCGCGCCTACGACGCCTCCAGCGCCTTTCTCGACCAGGTCGCCGAACCCGCCCGCTGACGCACGGCGCCTGGATAGCAGCGCCCCATGGACGCACCGGTGGCCCGGACTCGCGTGACGCGAGTTCCTCCCCGCTGGGTGCGTCGCGTGATCCTGGCGCCGCTGGTGGTGATCCTGGCCGTCGCGATCGTCGTGGCCGACCCGATCCTGCTGCTCGTCGGTCTCGTCGTCACCGCGCTGCTGCCCGGGTTCCTGCGGGTGCCGCGCATCATCCTGCTGGTGACGCTGTACCTGCTGTGGGACGCGCTGGTGCTGATCGCGCTGTTCGGGCTGTGGGTCGGATCCGGCTTCGGCTGGAAGCTGCGCACGCCGGGGTTCCAGCGGGCGCACTACTCGCTGATGGCGCTGGGGCTGCGCATCCTGTTCGCCGCTTTCACGCGCCTGCTGCGACTGAAGATCGTCGCCGAGGGTGCCCCCTCGTTCGAGGCGCTGTTCACGCCGGGCACTCCCCTGGTCGTCGCGAGCCGGCACGGCGGCCCTGGCGACTCGTTCATCCTCGTCGACACCCTCATCAACCGCGTTGCTCGCAACCCGCGCATCGTGTTGAAGGACACTCTGCAATGGGATCCGGCGATCGACGTGATCCTGAACCGCCTGCCCGCGAAGTTCATCGTCCCGTCGGGGTTCGGCCGCGCCGCTCGGGCGAGCGGCGTGGAGGCGCGGATCGGCCGCCTCGCCTCGGGCATGGGGCCCGCCGACGCGCTGCTCATCTTCCCCGAGGGCGGCAACTTCACAACCTCGCGACGACTGGCCAGGATCGACCGCCTGCGTGAACTCGGACGCACCACGATGGCGGGTCGCGCCGTGAAGATGCGCCACGTGATGGCTCCGCAGCCGGGCGGACTCTATGCGGCCCTCGCCGCGGCCCCCGACGCCGACGTCGTCTTCATCGCTCACACCGGCCTGGATCGCCTGGTCTCTCTGCGCGACATCTGGCGCGAACTGCCGATGGACAAGGAGATCGTGCTGCACGCGCACCGCGTGCCGCGCGCGTCGGTGCCCTCCGACCGAGAGGATCAGGCGCGCTGGCTCTTCGACGAGTTCGCCCGCATCGACGCCTGGATCGATGCCCGCAACGCGGCCTGGGACATCGCCCACCCCGAGGAGTAGGCGCCAGTCCGGAGGCGTGACCAGTGTGCCGTCAGGCCTCCGCGAATCCTTAGTCGTGTGTCCGCCCGGCGGTGCTATCGACGCTGTGGACAACTTCCCCGGACTAAGCGTGTGATCCGTACCTTGGTGACATGGTCCCCCGCCGCACCACGATTCCGGTCGCTGCTCTGCTGATTGCAGTCGTAACCGCTTGCGCGCCCACCCCTGCTCCAACGCCCACGCCCAGCCCGACCTCGACAGGGTTTGCGTCGGAAGAAGCGGCTTTCGCGGCCGCGGAGGACACCTTTCGCGAGTACATCAACGCGGCGAACGCCGTTGACCTTGCTGATCCGACGACGTTCGAGGCCACCTACGCGTGGACGACCGGCGATGAGTATGTAACTCAGCGCGAGCAGTTGACGCAGATGCATTCACTCAAGTGGACGCTTAGCGGCGTAACTACATTCGACGGATTTAAGGGTGTTGATGTCAACGTGCAGACCTCAGCGGTCACCGCCCTCGTCTGTCTCGATGTCTCGGACGTGACGATGGTCGACGAGACGGGCGCATCTGTTGTGCCGCCGGATCGCCCGCCGCGGCAAGCGCATGAGCTTGAGTTTCTCCCTGCCTCGCACACCGACACCGGACTGCTCGTGTCACGAGTTAACCGGTCTGAGGCTGCGTCGTGCGCGCCTTAGCTCTTGTGCTGGCGACTGTCGCCCTTGTCGCGGGCGCTGACTTCGGGGGCGACGAGAACTCCGGACTCTTTGGCGCCTACGTGGCGCCGGATGATGGTTCCGGGTCGGGGGTCATCGCCGAGGCGCGACGAGACCTCCGGCCAACGCAGCCGGGTCGAGCCTTCGTCAGAGAAGGCCCGGATCAGGCAGGATCTGTCCTGTACTCCGGTCCACCGGCATACGTCGCACCACCCGACGAGACCGACGGACGCAATGTGTGCCTCAACGATCAGCTCGAGGTCATCGGCACCGCGTGCGCCGAGGCCGTTGAGGAGCCGGCGCCCGAAGAACCGGAGGAGCCCGTTGGGCCCCCCGCTGTGGTCACCCTCGCGGATATCGCCTCGTTCTTTCCCATCCCGCCGTCGGTCACGACCGAACCGGATGGGATCGGCGCAAAGAACATGCCGCTCAACAGCGTCGCCACCTCGAGCCCCCAGACGCTCGCCGGCGAGCTGTTCGGGTTCCCGGTCAGCGTGACGTTCACTCCCGCGGGGTTTCGACAGGACTGGGGCGACGGCACGGTCACGGACTCGCGCCACGGCGGCGCATCGTGGGCGGCGCTGGGACAGGCCGAATTCAGTCCCACGGCAACCAGCCATGCGTACACGGCGAAGGGCACATACGACCTGACCGTCACCGCGCTCTACACGGCGGTTGTCGACTTCGGCGAGTGGGGCACACGAGCGGTCGACGGGCTCATCTCCGTCCCCGGAGCGGCGCGGGCTCTGCGAATCGTCGAGGTGCACACGGCGCTCGTCGCGCACGACTGTGTGGCGGGTCCGGCGGGAGCGGGCTGCCCCGGGAGTTGACCGGGTGCGGAGCTTGGGCGTTTCGACTCGGTCGTTCCTCCCTCGCTCAACGAACGAAGAGGCTCGACGAACGAACCAGCGAAACTCCCCCCGGAG
>Ga0308156_1004001_pt1 | contig 10639 bp, 7 predicted proteins | sample PhyAR2_FD_201041 | JGI IMG/M metagenome (GOLD analysis project Ga0308156, IMG submission 201041) | Phyllosphere microbial communities from UC Gill Tract Community Farm, Albany, California, United States - DLSL A.R2 | ecosystem: Host-associated > Plants > Phyllosphere > Unclassified | place: USA... | reverse complement strand
GTATCTGTTACACCAACGGTTGGCAAGAGCATCTCAAGCTGGCGATTATTGCAGCGGGTGCTCACGACATCTTCTCTACCAAAGAGCTGAGGGCAGAACACCACATCAAAGGTTTTACGTGGGTGTTGGATAACAAACCCCTGCTGATGCGTAAGTACAAACTTACCTCCGACGAGTGCTACACCATCGCGTATGCGGTGATGGAACACCGTGGCAGTTTTAAAGGGAACTACAACAGCATCGTCTCCGAGATTGTGGCGGCAGCTGACCGTGGGATTCCATCTAAGGATGATGTGACTAACTACATCAGTCGCAGCTACTTGTATGCTCGCGACAACTTAGAGAAAAGTATTTCGAATGCGAAGTTCCACGCGGTGGCTCACATTCAGGATAAGTTTGGACGCAACGCATATGCGAAAGTTCCAGACTGGTACCACGATATGTTCGCCAGAGAACTGGCTGAACGTCGTGACATTATCGACATGCTCGATATCGACTTCTTTACACCAGACTTGGTGGAAGATTTAGAACGTAAACTCAATAACAACCCGTAAGGATTATCAAAGATGGCTAAGATGACTTCTGTTAAAGACCTGATCGCAGACCTGAACGCTGGCGCTAAAACTGAGCTGGTAGAGCGTCGCCTGACCGAAGAGTCCGTTACCAATCTGGTACGTGGCTTCGAAGAAGGTACACCGACTATCAAAGTCACCCCGAACGAAAAGGGTGAACACAAATTGACTATCGCGGACATGGATACCATGGATCAGTATCGCGCTAACTTCCATGAAGCGTTCGGTAGCATCACCAAAGACCTGATTGGTGAAGAAGCGCGTAAAGACCCAGAGCTGGGTGCGATGGAAGTGACGCTGGATATCGGCAAGACCACCTTCTCGACTGCGTTCGCCCGCCCAACCGGCGATGCGCCTTCGCAGAAAGAATGGGCTGCCGCCATCGGCTTCGGCTACAGCACCATCAAGAACAAAGCGCTCGAAGGCGCGCTGCGTCGTGACTTCGCCAAAGGCTTCCTCGAAGTAGAAGAAACTGAGGACGAAGAAGACGAAGAGTAATGGTTAAGATAATCATCGACCATCACCCTGACGTTATTCCGTTCACGGCAATCCGTAAAGACGGCACGATTGCATCACCCGACGAAGTGGGTGTAACAGTCCGCGTTGTCAAGTCGCCAACACCAAAGCCGTTGGATGGCGTAGCAAAACTCTATCGCCGGAAACGACGGTAGGGTTACAAGAGAGAGCTGTCTTATGACAGCTTTCTTTTTTTTGATCTTGAGAGAAACTTTATGAACGAAATGATGAGTCCCATTACCAATGGGGCGCTGCCCTGCACATTGTCCCGTGAAGAAATCATTACCCGTGTTGGTTTGCTGGCTGAAATCCACATTCGTGGTTTGCTCTCTTCGCTGACCTTACCGGAATTCACCGAGATTGCTGAGTACCCGGTTGAAATCATGACCTGTACCGCCAACGGCTATCAGCGATTCTTATCTGAAACTACCGCGACGATCATTCAGAAAACCGCCGGGTTTATCCTGCGTTATAAATCAGCACTGGTTTATGAGTTGGGTGAAAGTGTGATGAATGTTCTCGAGAAGGAACACATCAAGCTGAATGGTTCCGACTTAAACAAACTCGAAGGTGGTGACAAGAACCTCCTGACATTGTGGTCAGTTGCCAACCCAACCTTGGTGGATGTCGCGCCATCCTCACGCTATGACGTCTTCGCCACCTTCTTGTTTATCAGCCACGTTAAATGGTTGGTCATCCGCTTAGAAGCGGAAGGTGAGAAACCGCCTGCTGTGTCTGAACCAAAAAAATAAAAAAGCCACCCACTCCCGAAGGAGTGGGTAAGCTTATCTTTTTTTGCCTTAGGCCAGCTGGTTCGCTTTCTGTTCTTCGGAAACAGAGTTGAAACCACCCGCAGTCGCTTGGACATCCGGGTTGATACCATCGTACTGCTGAGACGGAGTCAGCCACAGCTTACGCGTCATAGGACGCAGGCCGTAGAGCTTCATACGTTCCAGTTCAGACTGAGCGGCCTGCATCGGACCCCAACCCGTCCATTGCTGGCTGGTGAAGGTGATGGACAGTTCGTTCGTCTGAGGACCGGCGTTCGGATCACGCTCACCGGTATCCTGACCCGCAGTTTCAGGGATCATGTTGGTCAACCACCAGGCGTTCTGCGCTTTACGCTGATACGCATCCGGTTCAATGTACAGCACAGTAAGGCTATACATATCCGGCAAGTGGTCTGGCACGTTCGGGTTGATTGCCACAATACCCGGATGTCCGGTTTGTGGGTCACAGATCCCGTAGACCAGCCACGCCGCCAGCATGTTCTGGAACACTTTACCGTACTTATCGGGACTGGTGTGGGTCACAGAGGACTGTGCTTCCGTTACCAGACCGGCTTCGTACTGAATACGGTTGTTACGACCCTGTTGGGTCTGAACCGCTTCGTGACTCAGTGTTTTATCCAGACCAGTGATGGTGGTGTGGACTTCGATGAAGGACTTAATAGCCTGACGCCACAGGGACGGGTTAGGCATGTAGTCCACCCAGCGCGGGAATTCCATAACTCGCGCGATGACGTTACGACGCAGGCGGTGGGCGTTCGTGACGAACTTACCGACCTGTCCGACCGGGCCGTTCTGGCCCGATGCGAATGGGTTAACCATGTCGTAAGTACCACCGTCAAAGTGGAACCCCTGGTTGGGTTGAATCAAACGATCTTTGATAGCCATTTATCAGCTCTCCCGACGGTAGACTTTGATAGTGGTGTTGACCTGAGTCAGCAGCACGCCACCGTAAGCAAGCAGATCCAGCGTTACAGAGTAACCGTTCGATTTGTCTTCTGCGGTGAAGTACGCTTTCGGTACAATATCCGCGATACCGTCCAGACGACCTTCCAGCGCTTCGATAATCTTATCTTCCAGCATCTTCGCGCGTTCCGCATCGGTCATGCGGTCTTCACCCGACATTGCCGCCCACACACGGTCAGAGACACGGTAGACGTAAGCCATGATGAAGTTGAACATCGCGTTGTTCAGGACAGATCGTTCTTCGTTGTAGATGGACTGAATTGCCGGGATGAAGTCACGGTAGTAGTCGTAGCTACGCGCAGTGATCAGGGACACGTCCCAGTCAGAAGCGTACACGTCCATACCTTTCCACGGCATACTCAGGTCAGTCAGGTCGGTGATAATGGTGAGTTCGCCACGACCGAAACGTTTCTCCGGTTTAGCGTAACCATTGCCTGCACCCAGATACTGCGAGAACATATTCGCCAGGGTGTAGTTCATCGGCACCGGCTTCTTGTAAGAGGAGCCGCGGATGAATGCAGATTGACCGGTGACCATACCACGCGCTGCTGGGGTACCGTATTTCACGGACTCCGGCACGGAGGTGATCATCTCAATCAGGGCCACCTTCGCACTCTCCTCCGTTTGGAGGTCGTTACGGCCTTCGTTATAAACGTGGGTCGCCAGAGTGAGGAAGGTATTGCGTGACTTACCGATAAAGTTCACACAAGCCGATTTGGTGTCGAAGCTGAAACCGGAGTCCCAGAAACAACCCAGTGAATATTTCAGTTCGTTGTCGTAACGAACTTGGCCACCGGATGGGAACAGAAGCATTTCACGACGAACGAGTTCATCGTATACATCGTTACCCAGGGTGCCATCAGCGCCGCCTTGCAGGAAGTGAATGTTGCTGCTACCGAAGACCGCTTTACCGGTTTCCGTGGCAGGGTTCACTTGCAGACCGTCGTACGGCTGGCCAATCAGATCCAGACCACCGAAGATATCGATGAGATATTTGTCGGTAGGTGCGTTCGTCATGCTACCCGCAGCCAAGTCAAGCACGGCTTCAAGTTGGTCATGATAAACGTGGAACGTTTTGAACGGACCGTAGTTTGGCAGCTCGCCAACATCCGGGCTAACCTTACGGTAAGCATCGGCAACAACCACTTCGAAGTCCAGCTGCGTTCTCATCGGCTGATAGTATGCGTCAGGTAAGAAACTGAAGTTCACACTTGACATACTGTTCAGGGTTTTCCAGATGACCGCAGACGAGACGCCCGCCAGTGTTTCAAACCACTGGAGGTTGTAAACACGTCCACCGACTTTCGTCTGGTAAGCCGAACCCAGTGCCGGAGAGGATTTCTCACTCAACGGTACCAGTTTGAAACCGAAGCCGTTCGCATCCGCACCCGCGTAAGGCGCTTCAATATCGAACAGTGGGTACATCTTCGACTTCGCGCCGCCCTCACCGGTCAGTGTACCGTCGATAGGTACCGCAGCGCCGATGGCCGGACTGTTGCTGTCAATAACCACGCTGCGCAGTACGACGAGCAGGCCATCAACCTGAGCTTCGACTTTCGCTTTACCGGTGTTATCGTACTGCACGGTACCGCCCGCATCACGCACGTACTTCGGCACTTTCGTGGCGAGTACATCTGCGTAGAAACGGATGGTGGCCGTTTTCGCATCATCAGGAATAAGGCGCTGGTACATACACTCGTTGGCGTTGGCATTGAACATCGCCTGGTACGGTGTGTTGAACGTCGCGTATGGGCCGCGGAGATCGAAGATGCCTCGGCCCATTAAGTCGAGGGCGTTGTCACCACTCAACGGGAACGCTTCGTCACCAACGCAGCGTGCGCCAAAGGTGAAGATCAGCGGCTTATGAATCGGGTCACCCGTAGGTGCCCTCACAAGTGCGGGTACGGAAATATCTTCCATCCCTTCCTTGTAGTTCACGGGCGCGCCGTTACGTGGAATATAGCTCATGGAACATCTCCATAAATTCGTCTTTTAAGACCAAACGGTCATACTAAGGTATCAACTCATGGCACTTGAAAACGCTTACACAGGCAACGTCTTCCGTAGCTTTGACCTGAATTCACTCGCTGCCAGTATCGAACTGGCTCGCAAACTCAACCAAACTGTCGCGCAATCTGACGAGGTTCACTACGTTGTTGAGACTGCCGATGTAAAATCGTTTCCTTTACCGATAGTTATCGGCGACGACGTGTATGTAGATGCACGCACGTTTACCTCGTTGGATAGAAACAACGAGCTAAAAATTCGAAACCCAATCGAACACGCTTTGCGTCTCGATCAGGCTCGTTGGGAATTAGTGTGGAAACGAAACAATAGTCGGCTCGGTGCTTTGATGGCACAGCTTCCATACCACCATGAGATTTATAGCAAATGGGTAGGCGATGCGATTACGCATGCGTACGCACTCACTCCATATCAAAGCGGGCAAATCCGAGCAGCGGCTGCTTTGTTCTCTGTGGGTCAGTTCTACAACAACTTCGAAGACGAGATGAAGATGCTGCGTTTGCAGCAAGAATTGTCCCGTCAACTGGGTACGCCGTTCGAGATGTTCGAGGCCATCAGTGGTCACACCGACTATCTCTTCCCGCGTAACATCGAAGAGTTTGTGGAGATGGTGAAGCTCGCAGACATCACACCACGCTTGAAAGACTTTAGCGTGTTGTCGTTACAGCAAATGCTCAACACCAGTTTCTTCGGGGTTAGCTATGAGAAGCAACTGTGTACCAGCGCGCTGGAATACCCGCCTTCTCTGCTGGTCATGATTCGCGCGTCACTGGAGAACAACATGTTCAACCGTTCTCGTTTGGGTGGCACGATTAAGAAGTCGGACACCGCGAAGAAGAAAGACAAGTTCTTGTTCACGTACGAACTCATCATGAACCAGAACACCAAACCCACTAACATCAAAGGTTAAGAGGTTCCATTATGGAGAACTGGCTGGTCGCCCACGCGGTTGACAACGCTTGGCAGCGTCCGAACCTTGATCGGGCACTGATTATTGAACCGTATCGTATCACGCCAAAAACCGGCGCGACCGGCTTTGTCCGTAACGGGCCTGTGTCTGTATCTCTACCGGACGTAGGTTGGTGGCACGCATACGTGGTGGATAAACTCCACATGAACTGGGGGAACCTCAATATTCCCCCAAACCGCTGGAAGCGGGTATCAGCCTGTGTGAATGCGTTCAGCACCTTCATGCAGCTGTATAACGAAAACGGGAAAACCTTCCCGGTCTCAAAGGCGTTCGTAATGCGCCGCGATACCGGAGAAATCCTGTTAGCGATTCCACAAACGGATCGGTACAAGTGGCTGGATACCGACGACATTTACTGGCGTATCTTTCCCGGCTACACCGGCACCATTGTGGCCAAGCAAGTGCACCCGACGTTTGTCGAGTTCTTTGAAACGCCCAATGCCAACAAAATCAAAGATGCCATCGATCGTTACAACTCACTGGTTGGTCAGAACAACGGCTACGTGAGTTTCTGGGTCAACGGCTCGTTGATTATCAATCCGGTACCTGCGGATATCTCAACGTGGGATGATGTTGAGATTGTGGTGGATGGTCGCGGTATTCGCGTGGTGGATTTCCGTTGTGGTGATTTACCGACATTCCAGTCGACGCTGGATGCGAAACGTAAGTACCTGTTGCATTTCCCGAAAACGGCAAGCATGCTTTGGATTTTCAACAACGACGTTGAGATTCAAATCCTGAATGGGCGGGAAGGTCGCTACTATCACCGTCATCGTCATCTGGCGATTCGTCAGGTCACGTTTAATGACATCAGCATCCCCACCGAGCGGCTGAGTCAGTTGCGTAATGCGTTCAGTAAACCGATTACGGATTTGGACGATGTGATTATCCGTGTCATTATCCGTGAAGACTATCTCGCGATGGAACCATTGTTCAATGCCAGCCACATCCATGACCTGTACAAGATGCCTGACAAGGACATCATTGCAGCGATGGTAGGGGCAAACGCGACGGTGCCAGAGTGGACAGCGAAGGTGTTGGAGAATGCGGCCTTTAACAAAGTTGCTGCGGCGAAACAGGCTAACATCACTCGTGACCTTACCACGGATGCTTACGGTTATAATGCCGTGACTCGCTACTCGGCTGATACGCCACAGAAGCTGAGGTTGGATAACGGTAAATGGACAGCAACGCTCCCTGACCTGTTGGCGTCACGCTCCGTGGTGTACGAGTATGACTCGTCGGGAAAACTGCTGGGCTGTTACCCGAATCGGAACACCTCGGTGTATACAGCGAAGAACGCCACAGCACGTTACATCGAAGGGATCGCCGGTGACGTGGATACCGCGATGAACATCACTGACAACGCCCCAGACTTCACGATTGCGGAAGGGGAGAACGTTGCACTGTGGATTCGTAAAGTGGTCAGTGGTGTCGGCACCAACGAATACACCGAAGCGGTATTGGGGAAAGACTACACGCGGGAAGGTAATGCGATTCGCTGGAACGTTGACCGGACACGTCGTTGGCCGACCGTGGTGCGGGATGACCGTCACCTGTTCTTCAGTCAGACCGTGAAGGTCAAAGAAGGGCAGCTGCGTATTCCAATTCTGGGCCGCTCAAACAGCGAGCCGATTCGTACGCTGTGGACAACGATGGAAACAGTGGAAGTTTGGTTAAACAAACGTCCGCTGGTCTTTGGTATCGACTACGTTGTGGTCTGGCCTGAGATTGTCATCGTCTGTAAAGTCTGGGCCAGTGACACAGATGAGAACGTGGTGGATGTGCGTGCTCGTGGAGTTACCGGGAAGTTACATGTGCCGAAAACCGGTTTCGTCTCAAGTGGTCTGCTGTCCAACAACAGCCATTTCGATGTGCGGGACGATAAGGTCATTCGTATCGTTGCCGGGGGCCGTATCCTGACCCGTAACGAGGTGGTCTTCCGTGAAGACAACACAGTGGGTGTAGACGTGGTTCCCGACGGCTTCCCGTTCTCTGTGGATGATCCGACCGTACCACTGCGCACACTCATTACGGGCGACACTTATGCGCTGCGTGATGCGTCACGCGACATTGACGCCCGTACTGAGGACTATCTGTCCGCGTGGTACCCAACACCCCCACCGGTGAATCCGGTACCGTTAAAGAGCTGGTATCATCTTTACAGCCCGCTTTTAAACAAAGTGCTGTGGGATTACAAGCAAGGGTACCTCCATTTGGTAGAAGACGATCCAGAATACCGGATTTCGACTTCACAGCTGGACATCGTGATGGAGGGCTATATTGACCTTCTGAACTTCGACCCGGCTTTCATTGGCTACGATAAAGCCTTTGTGCGTGTGCACCCGCACTCGCAATACCAGGTTGTAGAGGTTGATGAATTGGGCTTTGCTTTCTTGGACCGTGTGAATCAACGGTATCTGAAAGGTGAGGTGCAACTTAACCAGTATCTGAAAATCAAAGGTTCTAAAGCATGACCACTTTATTGACTGATCTTATCGACAGAGACCGCGGCTTTCGCGTCTGGGGGGAAGGCGACCTCTACGACGAGAAGACGGGCACCGGCTTTGTCCCCAATCCAAAAGACTGGATTGTGCATGACAACAACATCGTTGAGCGTGTCTTAACGGTTAACTACTCCACCCCATCATGGACAGTGGAGGTGATTAACGCCATCCCGGTGACGAACACGGACAAGATTAACGGTGGGCATTATCCACTCCGTTCTGATAAGTTCCGCATCTATTTCGACACCACCAAAAACCCCGCGACGATGGTGATGGACAACAACATCACGTTCAACGGGCCGGATGTAGATGGGATTCGTATCTTCCGTGGAACGGATATTTCGGATAATGGGGAGATTCTGTCGGGCTTCTACAAAAACGGTCGCCTTGACAAGAACTACCTGCCGATGCAAACCATCTCCAAGGACGGTGTCGAGACTGTTGTTAAGTCGCCACTGCCGGGCAGTCTGTTAGCACCCGTCGGGCACGGTGAGTTGTTCAGCTTTGTCGTTTATGCCGACTCCGGTGATATCATCGAAATCGGTACCGGGTACTTCATCAAGACAAACCTCGTGATGCCGCAGGATACTGCCAGTCGTCAGATTCTGGATATCAAACTGGTGTCGCCGTTTATCGTCGATGACAACGGTACTGTCCTGACGTTGCCGATTAATATTCCGCTGGACTCTATTCCGCTGTCGGTCGTCGTGAAATACTCGGACGGTGAAAAGACGCTGAGTATCGATGGTTCTCGTGTGATTCTCAACGGGATTCGTAACGCAGGCTCCCACGACACGTATTACCTGTCAACCAACGCCGGTAACGAGCTGCCGCTAACGCTCAGCTACCTGCTGGCCAAAGGGGAAACGTACATCGGGGAGAACCTCATCAACGGGACAATCTTCAAAGATTATACCGCGGTGACGGAAACAGTCGATGGGGCGTACTCGATGAAACTGTTTGTGGTGCCAAAGTGGCTGAACGCCAACCAAGGCTATCGCCTCCAGTATTATCTGTACAACCTGACCCGTGGACAGGTCTACGATGCAACAGCAGCGTGTACTTTAACAGGCGGGCAAGCATTCGACCCAATGCTCTACGGCGTGAAACAGCGACTGAATGTCCAGTGCGACATCTCTAAAGTGGATTCGAAGTTCCGGGCGTTTATTCAGGCGCAGTCCTTCTCCATTACGCTGGTTAATCCGGGTACCGAACTGAACACCAACTACTTCCTCGAATATCTGCCTGATGGGCTGAAGTACGGGGACGGTATCTGGGCGACGTTCAAATACTCGAACGTTAACTACTCGGAAATCGATGTGCGTTGTGGTAAAGCTACTAAGGCTGAATGGCTGGCAGCGCTTTACGACCCATCGTACCCGCTGTACGACCGCCGTAACGAATCCGGTCCACTGGAACCGACTCACTTCGAAATCCACGTTGGTGGACAAGTGGTGACTGCGGCTGTGGATGACTGGATGAGTGCCAAAGTCGTGAACTACAAAGTCGGGCTCGACGATACGCTGGTGATTCGTTGGTTACGCCGTACACCAACGGATACCCTACAACTCGCTTGCTCACCGATGTTGGCACACAACATCAGCTAACACCTTCCTCCTCCCCGGCCGGGGAGGAGGCTAGGAGGAACCATGATATTACGTGAACGTGATTGGGGTTTTTATCCGGGCGCTTTAGCGGATGACACCACCAAGAACAAACACTTTATGTATTTCGCCGATACCTTAAAAGGGCTCGGTGTAAAGCATTGGTATTTGCATCTTGCACTTCTTGACCCGGAACTGCAAGGCGTAGATCCGCACGACCCACACCTGACTGTTGAGCAACAGGCGCGTGTGATTGCAGAATGTGCACGTAACCCATGGTACTACATCCGTGAATGCTTACGCGTTCCTGCGGATGGTACCGACGGGGTACCGTTTAAGATTGACCGCGGTAACTTCGCGATGTTTTGGATATTCTTCAACAACATCGATGTTGCTATCGAGTTCCTTCGTCAGCACGGTAAAACCGTCGGGATGTGCTCGCTCCTGAGCTGGCTGCTGCGTTTCCTTGAGAAGTCGCGTACGATTCTGGTCACCAAAGGACCGGTGCTGCGTGAAGAAACCATCACCAAACTGAAAGAGCTGCGTAACTGCTTGCCTAAATATCTGTGGCCTATCCACCCGGATGACCCAGATAACAAAGAAGCCTTTGCGTGTATGGCGCAGGGTAACAAACTGATTACCGCGATTGGTCAGAACGATGAACAATCTGCAAACGGTGTGGGTCGTGGTT
>Ga0308156_1003991_pt1 | contig 10675 bp, 9 predicted proteins | sample PhyAR2_FD_201041 | JGI IMG/M metagenome (GOLD analysis project Ga0308156, IMG submission 201041) | Phyllosphere microbial communities from UC Gill Tract Community Farm, Albany, California, United States - DLSL A.R2 | ecosystem: Host-associated > Plants > Phyllosphere > Unclassified | place: USA... | reverse complement strand
GTGCCGGTCGGAGAACGAACTGCTGCAACGGACGTTGTTGACGGATGTGTCGGCGGCGACGCGGATCGGCCGGGTCGCCACCCTGACACACCGGCAGGTGAGCCTGGTGTCCGGGGACCGGCTCCCGGCCCGGTGGCCGGCACTGCGCGAAGCATTGTTGGAGGGGGCGGTGAGCGTGGCGGGGTTCCTTGCCGCGGTCGGCCCCCTGGAGAAGTGCCGCGACCGGATCACGCTCGAGGAACGACTCGGGGCGGACGAGTTCCTCGCCGAACACGCCCGCGGCGTCCGGGACATCGATGCGGGGCCGGACGCACCGCGGGGGCCGAAGCCGACGCCCGCGGATCTGCACATCCTCGCCCACGCCCTCGCCGCGATCCTGGACCCGGACGGCGCGGAACCCGACGACAAGAACGCCCAACACCACCGCGGCGTCACCATCGGACGGTTGAAAGACGGGTTGCGCTCCATCCGGGGCTGGTTGTCGCCAGAAGTCGCGGCACAGTTGGAAGCGATCTTCGACGCGATCAACAACCCGCGCGGTGACGGGGCACCCGAACCCGGAGTCAGGTTCGCAGAGGGTGACAGCGGTGACAGAGGTGACCGGGACGTGGATACCGACCACGCCGCTTCTTCCCGTGACGCCGAGGGCGGGTTCGATCCCGCAGCCGAGGGCCTTCCGGACACCGAGGACCGGTTCAACTGTGATCCGCGTGCGGTGATCGACTCACGCTCCGCGTCCCAGAAACGTCATGACGCGTTCGCCGCGGCGATCGGTATCGCGGCCCGCCACCGCTCGATGCCCACCGTCGCCGGTGCCTCTCCGACGCTGGTCGTCACGATCGATGCGACAGGCCTCGCGGGCGGGACCGGGTGGGCGCGGCTTCCCGGCGCGCACGGGCACCCGTTCGCCCACACCCCCGCCCGCGTCGCCGCACAGACCGGCTGCACCGGCACGATCCACCGCGTCGTCATGGACGAAGGACGCATCATCTCCCTCAGCACCACCCAGCGCGTCTTCACCGCCCACCAACGCCTGGCGATCATCGCCCGCGACCGCGAATGCCTCATCCCCGGCTGCCACACCCCCGCAACCTGGTGCGAGATCCACCACGTCACCGAACACGCCCACGGCGGACCCACCCACACCGACAACGGCGTCCCCCTCTGCTACTACCACCACCGATCCCTCAACGGATCCGGATGGCACATCCGCATGCACAACGGACTCCCCCAAATCCAAGGACCCCCCTGGTGGGACCCCCACCAGGAATGGCGCACACCCACACCCAGCCTCCCCGACACGGGCTGGCACGACGACACCACCCGGACAAGCCCCGCGAGGGCAGGCGCCGGATGAACCCCCGAACCTCAGCGACCGGTCAGTGCAGGCGGACACGCCTGTGTGCAACCGGACCGATCAGAGCAGGCGGACCGGTCAGAGCGAGCGGGCGCGCACGCCGACCCTCGTCGCGGGATGACAGCGACCGGCCCCGGGCGTCACATCCGCGCGTAGCGTGCGCGGGCGATGCAGAACAGGCCGTAGAGCACGAGGCCCGCACCCACGACCCACAGGATCACGACTCCGAAGGGCAGTCCGGCGAGCGCGCGCAGCGCGGAGTCCATGCCGCCCGCCGTCTCGGGGTCGTGCGTGAGCGCGGCGATGACGAAGAGCACTCCCGCCACACCGACGGCGATCCCCTTCGCGATGTAGCCCGCGATGCCGAATGCGACGATCCCCGACCGCGCGGTGCCGCCGGGGAGGGAGAGCTTCTTCTCGAAGGCCCGGGTGATGCCCTGCACGATGAACGCGATGCCGATCGCGGCGACGACGAGCCCGACCAGCACCAGCAGCGCGACACCGGCGGGCACCGCCAGCAGCTGGGCGCTGAACGACTGCGACGACTCCGACGACTGCGACTGGCCACCCATCGCGTAGACCAGCGCCGTGCCGCCGATCGCCAGGTAGGCGGCGGCCGTGCCGATGAACTTCACCCGATGCGCCCATTTCTTCTTCGTGTCGGGGTCGCGCTCGACGACGGCCTCGGCGATCTGCCAGATCGCGAGGGCGAGCAGCCCCAGCACGATCAGCCACAGCAGGAAGACCCCTGCCGGCGTCTGCTGGATCTGCTGCAGGGCACCGCCCTGGTCGGCGTTCTCGCCACCGCCGCCGGTCGCGATCGAGATCGCGATGCCTCCGATGAGGATGTGCAGGATGCCGAGGACGACGTAGCCGACACGGGCGAGGATCCGGAATGCCGTGGAGTCCTGGGCCGCTCGGGCCGTCGACGATGCCGACGCACGGGTGTTCATCATGGCGCACTTCTTTCGATGGGTTCTGCGCGGGACGGGTCTGCCCGCGGGGGATCTTCCGATGTCTCGGCGCTCGCACGCGCGGCACGGCGGGTCCGCCAGAGCGCGATGCACGCCCAGACGACGGTCGCGACGGCGACGCCCTCGAGCATCCCGGCCACCACATCGCTCAGCCAGTGCGCGTGCAGGTAGGTGCGGCTCCACATCATCGTGAGCACCCACACCGCGCCCAGCGTCCAGACGTACCAGCGCCGGAAGATGAGGCCGAGGATCACCACCACGGTGGTCGCGACGGCCGTGTGCCCGGAGGGGAACGACGTCGCGACGCTCTCGGCGAGAGAGTCCTCGGGGCGCGTGCGGCCGATCACGGCGGCCATCGTGGCGCCGATCGCGACCACGGCGACCATGGCGATCGCGAGCGTCGCGGCATCCCACCGCCGTCGTCGCCAGAGGAGCCAGACGATCAGCACGGCGCCGATCACGATCATGCCGATCGTGCCGCCGACGATGGCGGGCACCCACGCCACGACGATCCAGACGTCACTGGTGAGGGCCCCCATGAGGTCGTTCCACTCGTGGTCGATCGGCAGCGGCTCATGCCCGCCGATCGCGACGACGGCGCGGAGCGCGACGAAGGCGAGGGTCGCCGCGACACCCCAGACCAGGGCCGTGGTGCCGCGGGCGACGTCTGCCACGACGGATCAGGCGAGGGGGTCGTTGTTGCGCATGCTGCGGCGGGTGACCCGCTCACCGGTGGCCGGGTCGACGGCGGTGCGGTCCACCGTCTCGACGCGACGACTGCGCATCACGAGCACGAGGCTGATCAGGAACACCAGGGCTCCGGCGATCATGAGGATGTAGCCGATCAGGTCGAGGTCGACGTAGCCGCCGGTGTCGATGTTGAGCGCGAAGACGAGGATCGCTCCGATGACGACGAGCGCGATTCCGGTTCCGATTCCCATGGTGTCCATTCCTCCCCGAGGCCGCCCCTGCGACCTCGCGACGACAACGATATGGTCAATGAGCACTGAGTCAATAGTCATGGACACGACGATTCTCCCGTGGTATGGATGGGAGCGATGACTGAGCTCGAACGCCGCGCCGCGATCTTCGCGGCCCTCGCCGACCAGACGCGCCTGCGCATCGTCGACCTGCTCACGCTCGGCGATCTGTCGTCCTCCGAGATCGGCACAGCCCTCGATCTGCGATCGAACCTCATCGCGCACCACCTCGGAGTCCTGGAGTCGGCGCAGATCATCAGCCGCGCCCGCTCGGAGTTCGACCGGCGCCGCAGCTACATCGGACTCCGCCCCGAGATCTTCGACACGCTCGCACCGCCCAGCGTCGCTCCCCCGCGGCGCGTGCTGTTCGTCTGCACCGCGAACTCCGCCCGGTCGCAGCTCGCCGAGACCATCTGGCGCGATGTGAGCCCGGTCGACGTCGCCTCCGCAGGCACCCGCCCCGCGGCGACCGTGAATCCGCAGGCCATTGCAGCCGCGGCACGTCACGGCCTCGCGATCGATCAGAGTCGCCCGCCCCGCCACATCGACGAGGTCCGCGCCGAGGGCGACCTCGTGATCACCGTCTGCGACGACGCCCACGAGATCCTGCTCACCCGCGACGACCTGCCTCGCGACGACCTGCACTGGTCGGTGCGCGACCCCGCCCGCGCAGGCACCCCCGCCGCCTTCGACGACGCGTTCGAGGCGCTGGGCCTGCGGATCCGCGCGCTGTCGTCGCGACTCATCGCGGCGTAGCGCTCACGGACGACGGCATCGCTTGTACAGTGATCGCGTGGAGTCCGAGACCCAGCGCAGCGCGACGCCGACGCGACCCGTCATCGTCAGCATCGTCGTGGTCCTGGTGGTGGTGAGCGGACTGTCGAACGCACTCCTCGGTCTCGCGGTGCTCCTCAGCCGCTACCAGGTGCCGGACGCCGATGTGCTCGCCGTCTCGCTCGTCGGGGCAGCCGTGATTCTCTTCGGCCTGCTGACGATCGCCGTCGCGTCCGCAATCGGTCGGGGCAGTCGGCTCGCCCGCCTGCTGCTGACCATCTACGTCGGGATCCAGCTCGTGCTGCACGTCATCACCGCCCTCACGACCACGTGGGATTGGGCGGTGCTCGTGCAGTCAGTGCTCGAGTTGCTGGTCCTCGCGGCGGTCTGGGCGCCGCCCGCCAGCCGCCGGTTCTTCGCGGGCTGACGTCCGGGCGAGGATCCGCCGGTGCGCGATCCGCACCACCTCGATCGCGAGGATCGTGACGATCGTGATTCCGGCGATCAGGTACGCCGCGTCCTCACCGGGATCGACCAGCTGGAAGAACCGGCCGGCGAGCGGAACCGTGAACAGCACCGACAGCGCGACGAACATGCCGCCGACCACGAGCACCTTGTAGCGATCGAGCGGACGCGCCAGTACCGCGAGCACCCAGATGCCCACGATGGCGAGGATGATCGTCGATCCGGTCCGCAGCTGGGCCTCGGTGATGCCGAGACCCATCGCGGCGCGCGTGTACACCGTCAGCGCGAGAGCGATCAGGAGGCCGGCGGGAATCGCGAAGGTCAGTGATCGACGCAGGAACCCCGGCACGTAGCGGCTGGTGTTCGGCATCAGCGCCAGGAAGAACGCGGGGATGCCGATGGTCAGGCCGTCGGTGATCGACAGCTGCCGAGGCAGGAACGGGAATTCGAGCACCATGACCCCGAAGAGCACGGCGAGGGTGGTCGCGTAGACGGTCTTCGTGAGGAACAGCATCGAGACGCGCTCGATGTTCGCGATCACCTGCCGCCCCTCGGCGACCACGTCGGGAAGGTGCGAGAACTGTCCGTCGAGCAGCACGAGTCGGGCGACGGCCTTGGTCGCGGGCGATCCGGAGTTCATCGCGATGCCGATGTCGGCGGTCTTGATCGCCAGGGCGTCGTTCACACCGTCGCCGGTCATCGCGACGGTGTGGCCCCGGGCCTGCAGCGCGAGGACCATGCGCTTCTTCTGCTCGGGCGTCACCCGTCCGAACACCGTGTGCGCGTCGAGCACGGCACCGAGCTCGACGTCGTCGTCGGGAAGCCGCCTCGCGTCGTAGCCCTCCCCGGCGTCGAGGCCCAGCTGCCGCGCGATCGCCGCGACCGTGCGCGGATTGTCGCCCGAGATGACGCGCACGCCCACGCCCTGTGCGCGGAAGTACGCCAGCGTCTGCGCGGCATCCGGACGCACCTTCTCACTGAAGGTGATCACCGCCACCGGCGTCAGCCCGGTCGGCAGTGACTCGGCCGCCTGTGCGGACGTCGAATAGGGATCGGTGCTGCGTGCGAGCACGAGCGTGCGCAGTCCCTCAGCCGCCAGACGCGTGACGGCTTCGCCGACCTCGGTGCCGGTGTCGGTCGCGGCATCGCCCAGCACCATCTCGGGGGCGCCGAGCACCCAGGTCTCCGCTCCGGCATCCGCGAACGAGAGCGCACTCCACTTCCGCGCCGACGAGAACGAGATGTAGACCGCCGCGTCGCGGGGCCGTTCGACGGGATAGGGCTCCCGCAGGCAGCGCGCGGTCGCATTCGCATCCGGCGCGTCGCCGAACCACGACAGCGCGTCCTGCCAGGCGCCGGCCGCCGGGTCGAGCAGCACCAGGTCGCGATAGGCGAGCTCGCCCTCGGTGAGGGTTCCCGTCTTGTCGAGGCAGATCACGTCGACACGCGCCAGGCCCTCGACGGCGGGGAGCTCGTTGACGAGCACCTGCCGCGACGCGAGTCGCGCGGCCCCCACGGCGAACGCGATCGACGTCATCAGCACGAGTCCGAGCGGGATCATCGCGGTCAGCGCCGAGATCGTGTTGACGATCGCCTGCGTCCACGTGCCGGTCCTCCACGCCGTCACCCATCCGCCCGCGACCATGATCTGGGCGTTGAGCACGAGAAGCCCGATCGGCCCGATCCCCCAGCCGACCCACTTCAGCACGCGGTCGATCGAGGTGCGCAGCTCGGATGCCACGAGCGAGAAGCGCTTCGCCTCCGCGGCGAACCGGTTCGCGTATGAGTCCGCACCCACCCGCACTGCGCGAGCAAGACCCTCCCCGGCCACGACGATCGACCCGGACAGAGCCTCGTCGCCGTCCTGCTTGTCGACGGCATCCGACTCGCCGGTGAGCATGGACTCGTCGATCTGCAGCGCCCGGTGCTCGAGCACGACGGCGTCGGCCGTGACCTGGTCCCCCGCACGGAGGACCAGCACGTCGCCGCGCACGACCTCGGCCGGAGCGATCTCGACGTCCTGCGCATCCCGACGCACCCGCGCGCGCGGCGCGTTCAGCAGCGCGAGCCGATCGAGCGCCGCCTTCGCGCGGAACTCCTGCCAGCATCCGATGATCGCGTTGCCGAACGCGGCGAGCCCGAACAGCGCATCCTGCCAGCGACCGAGCAGCAGCAGCACCAGGAAGCAGGCGCCGACGATCGCGTTGAACAGGGTGAAGACGTTCGCGCGCACGATGTTCCAGGCGCTGCGACTCGAGTCCTCGGCGAACGCGTTCGTCTGCCCGGATGCCGTCAGCTCGGCGACGCGGGCTGACGTGAGGCCGATCCTGATGTCCGTGTCAGCGTCGGCGTTCGTCTCCTCGTTCGTGTCGGCGCCCAGGCTCGTGCCGGCACGGTTCGTGGCATCCTCGTGTCGAGACATTCCCGTTCCCCCGATCCGCCCGCAGCGACGTTCGCGCGCTTGCGCACCACGCTAGCGGGACGGCGGGCGGAACCCGAGGAAATCTCCGGCGCCGCGACGCGTCCTGCCTCAGACCTTCACGGCAGCGAGCTCGTCGCGAAGGAGCGCGGCCCCGGCGCTGAGCGCCCGCAGCTTGCCGCGCGCCACGTCGCGAGGCAGTGGCGCCAGGCCGCAGTTCGTGCTCGGTACGAGCTTGTCCGCGTCGACGAATCGCAGCGCGGCGCGGAGCGTCTCGGCGACCTCCTCCGGCGTCTCGACGGTGTGGCTGGCGACGTCGACCGCTCCGAGCATGACCCTCTTGCCGCGGATGAGGTCGATGAGCTCCAGCGGGACGTGCGAGTGGTGGCTCTCCAGCGAGATGGTGTCGATGCTCGAGGCCTGCAGCAGCGGGAACGACGTCTCGTACTGCCGCCACTCCGCCCCGAGGGTCGCTTTCCAGTCGGTGTTCGCCTTGATCCCGTACCCGTAGCAGATGTGCACCACGGTCTCCGCGCGCAGCCCCTCGGCCGCTCGCTCGAGCACCTCCACGCCCCAATCCCGCACGTCGTCGAAGAAGACGTTGAACGCCGGCTCGTCGAACTGGATGATGTCGACGCCCGCCGCCTCGAGTTCCTTCGCCTCCTGATTGAGGATCGTGGCGAATTCCCGCGCCAGCTTCTCGCGGCTGCCGTAGTGGCGATCGTAGAGCGTGTCGATCATCGTCATCGGTCCGGGCAGCGCCCACTTGATCGGCTGATCGGTCTGCTGGCGGAGGAACCTGGCGTCGTCGACGAACACGGGCTTCTCACGACTCACGGCGCCGACGATCGTCGGCACACTGGCGTCGTACCGGTCACGGATCCGCACCGTCTCGCGCTGATCGAAGTCGACGCCTGAGAGGTGCTCGATGAAGGTCGTCACGAAGTGCTGGCGACTCTGCTCCCCGTCGCTGATGATGTCGAGCCCGGCGGTGCGCTGCTCCTGCACGGCGATGCGCAGCGCATCCTGCGTGCCCTCGCTCAGGCCCTCTCCCTCGAGCTTCCACGGCGACCACAGCGTCTCGGGCTGGGCCAGCCAGGACGGCTTCGGCAGGCTGCCGACGATCGAGGTGGGCAGAAGCGTGTTCATGTTCGCGGATTCTCCGTTGGTCGTTCGGCAGCGGTCAGGCGACGGGTGCGAGGTCGCCGGCACGGGCCAGGTCGGCGGCAGTGACGGGCTCGGCGGCGCCGTACGAAGCGGCCCACTGCTCGAGCAGGTCGCCGTGCGGACGCATGAGGTGCTCGTCGGTGAACCTGCCCTGCTCGGTCGCGAGCCGACTGCGCTCCTCGCGGTCGTAGGCGATCTTCGTCACCGAGTAGTCCTGCAGCTCGAGGCTGGGCTGGTAGAGGCTCGCCGCGGCCGAGTTGGCGTTGTAGATCTCCGGACGGTAGATCTTCTGGAACGTCTCCATCGTGCTGATCGTCCCGATGAGCTGGAGGTTCGTGTAGTCGTTCAGCAGGTCGCCGCGGAAATAGAACGCCAGCGGCGCGACGCTGCCTCGCGGCATGAAGTACCGGACCGAGAGGCCCATCTTGCCGAAGTACGCGTCGGTCAACGACGAGTCCTTCTGCTCGTACTCGACGCCGAGCACCGGGTGATGGTTGTCGGTCCGACGGTAGGTCTTGCTCGTCGAGACGCTGATGCAGATCACCGGCGACAGCGAGAAGCGCTCGCGGTACGCCTCGGAGTCGAGGAAGTGCTGGAAGAGCTTGCCGTGCAGGTCGCCGAAGTCGTCGGGAAGAGCGAACCCGCCCGCTGCTTCGCTGGCGGCCGGCAGCCGCACACTGAAGTCGTAGTCGCGCACGTACGACGAGAAGTTGTTCCCCACGATCCCGTGCGTGCGCGTGCCGGTGAGACGGTCGACGATCTGGATGTCCAGCACCTCGAGCAGGGGGAACTCCCGGTCTTCGCCCTCGGCGGCGAACTGCACCGCGACCGAGACGATCTCGTGCTCGAGCGTGTACCGGTCGCCGTTCGGGTTGTCCCAGCGGGCGAGGTCGTTGAACCGGCGGTCGATCATCGTCAGGGCGTTGTGCAGGTTCTGCTGACGGTGCTCGCCGCGCGCCAGGTTGGCGAAGTTCGTGGTGATGCGGGAGTCGTTCGAGGGCGAGTAGTCCTCGTCGAACCGGGTCGTCGTGATGCGGAACGTGAACTCGTGGGCCATGAGATGCCAATCGGTGCGCTGATCGGCCGGACACGGCCTCGCGGAAAGGGGGTGCCTCCATGGTGCGGCCAGAGCGCACCTATCGTGTAATGCGTCGCGACTATGCCAAGACATAGGCTGTGACTATGGCCAGACGTTCGAGCGGCATCACCCTCCAGCAGCTCACCTACTACATCGAGGTGGCCGCGGAGGGGTCGATCAGCGCGGCCGCCGATCTGCTCTACGTCGCTCAGCCCACCATGTCGGCGGCGATGAAGGACCTCGAGAGCCGAGTGGGGCGCGATCTGCTCGTCCGCTCGGCCCGCGGAGTGACGCTCACCACCGACGGCGTGGAGTTCCTCGGCTACGCCAGGCAGGTCGTCGAGCAGGTCGCGCTCCTCGAGCAGCGCTACCTGGGGCGACCGCCCTCGCGGCGCCTGCTCGGAGTGTCGACGCAGCACTACTCGTTCGCGGTCGATGCGATGGTCCGCATGGTGAAAGCGAGCGGCGCCGCCGAGTACGAGTTCTCGCTGCGGGAGACGCGCACGTGGGACATCATCGAAGACGTCCGCACCCTCCGCAGCGAGCTGGGCATCCTGTACCGCAACGACTTCAACCGCAACGTCATCGACAAGCTGCTCCGCGACTCCGGACTCGCGTTCCGCCCGCTCTTCGTCGCCGAACCGCACATCTTCATCTCCCGCAAGAACCCCCTCGCCTCGCGGGAGCGGGTGACCCTCGACGATCTCGCCGACGTTCCGCGGCTCACCTTCGACCAGGGCGCGAACAACTCCTTCTACTTCGCCGAGGAGATCCTCTCCACCCTGTCCAGCCCGCGGGAGATCAGGGTCTCCGACCGCGCGACGATCTTCAACCTCATGATCGGGCTCGACGGGTACACGATCTCGACGGGAATCATCAGCGACGACCTCGACCCCGAGATCGTCGCCATCCCGCTCGACGTCGACGAGCGCATCGAGATCGGCTGGATCGGGCACTCCGCGATCCCGCTCACCGAGCAGGCGCAGCGCTACCTCGCCGAGCTCCGAACGGTCGTCGCGAGCTTCGGCGTGACACTGCTCGGCTGAGCTCGCGACGAGCACAGTCCCCCGCCGCCGCGGCTAGCACCTCGCTGCCCTCCCGCGCAAGACTCATCCGTCGTCGACAGGCGCGTGCCACCATCGACCCATGAGCATTCGAGGCGTTCTTCCCCGCATCGGCGGGGACTCGTTGTCGGGGGCCGAAGACGACCTGATGGTCGACATCGCATCCGGCAGTCAGACGGCTTTCGCGCAGCTGTACGACCTCACGTGCGCGCGGGTGTTCGGACTCATCCTCAGCGTGATCGAGTCGCGGCCGTCGGCCGAGGACGTGCTGCAGGAGACCTACGTGCATGTCTGGGCGCACGCGCGGGAGTTCTCCGCGTACGGAGGAAGCGCGAGCACCTGGATCGCGGAGACGGCGCACCGTCGCGCGATCGAGCTCATCCGCGCGACGGGGTCG
>Ga0308156_1003987_pt1 | contig 10679 bp, 9 predicted proteins | sample PhyAR2_FD_201041 | JGI IMG/M metagenome (GOLD analysis project Ga0308156, IMG submission 201041) | Phyllosphere microbial communities from UC Gill Tract Community Farm, Albany, California, United States - DLSL A.R2 | ecosystem: Host-associated > Plants > Phyllosphere > Unclassified | place: USA... | reverse complement strand
ATTTTTCTTTTTTAAAATGAAAAAGAAATTTTGATTGTCTGGGTGGAGAAAATTAAATAAATTGATTAATTTAACCTTAGTCCTTGCGAAGCAAATTCAGTTACGTTAAATTCACTTAAAAGATCTTGTGCGCTGAAATTTGTCGATAGCCACGGATCATTTCCGGACATCAGGATTTCCTTTAAACAAACCGAGTAATAGATTTATTATTTTAACAGCTTATTATATAAAGCCATGACAAATGTAGAGAGACATCAATATATCTTAAAACAATTAAAAGAAGTCGGCGTAGTTCAAGTAATTGATCTGTGTGAAGAATTGGGAGTTTCTTCTGTAACTATTCGGAAGGATTTGACTTTGTTGGAAGATAGTGGATTGTTGTTTAGAACGCATGGCGGGGCGACACAATATAATCCGTATACGACTGACCGTACTGTATTCGAAAAAGAGAAACTTCGTTCGGATGATAAAAGTAGGATTGGAAAGAAAGCAGCTGAGCTGATCGAGGAAAACGACTCTATCATTATAGCTTCTGGCACAACGATGCAGTCGCTTGCCAAGCAGATTGTTCCAAAAGGCAATATCACTGTAGTAACTTCGGCATTGAATGTTGCTATGGAGTTAATAAAATATCCTTCTGTTGAAATTATGCAGCTGGGAGGGACGCTTCGCAAGACATCTACTTCCGTCACAGGGAAATATGCAGAAAATTTGTTAAAAGATTTTTATTGCAGTAAATTGTTTTTGGGAGTGGATGGTATCGATTTGGAATATGGTGTGTCAACTTCAAGCGCCCAGGAAGCACAATTAAATCGGATTATGATCGATACTGCTCAAAAAGTGGTGGTGCTTGCAGATTCTTCTAAATTTGGCCGGCGAAGCTTTGGGAGAATTTGTGGTTTTGAAAAAATTGATATGTTAATTACAGATGATAAGGTTAATGCAAGCTTTGTAGAATCACTGGAAAAAGCTGGTGTAAACGTGATTGTTGTTTAATAAGAATTAAGCTCAAGACCATTCTGATCTTTTAATTAAAATTCCCCCAATAACTGAATGACTTTATGGGGGAATTTCTATTTTTGAATAGTTCGTTTAAATAATCGCTGGTTCCTGCTGGCTCAGGCAGTGGAAACTTCCCAGTCCCCAAATGATGTCGACCGAATTTATTCCAATGACTTTACGTTTAGGAAAGCAGCTTTGGATGATGTCCAGTGCTCTTTGGTCGTTTTTGTCGTTGAAGACTGGCACAACAACAACATCATTGGCAATGTAGAAATTAGCATAAGAAGCGGGTAATCTGGTACCATCATAAATAACAGGGGCCGGCATTGGGAGCTCAATGATATGCAGGGGTTCTCCGTTTAAGAGTTTAAATGAACGAAGCATTTCCAGATTTTCCTGAAGAATCTGGTAATTCTCATCTGAAGGATCTTCTTCTACAACAGTTAGTACTGTATTTTCATTAACGAAGCGTGTAATATCATCAATGTGGCCGTCTGTATCATCTCCAACTATACCATCACCAAGCCATAACACTTGTTCTTGACCGTAAAACTCTTTTAAATATATTTCTATTTGTTCTTTCGTTAAGTGCGGATTTCGGTTTTTATTCAACAGGCACGCCGTTGTTGTCATAATTGTTCCTGCACCATTAAATTCAACTGATCCTCCCTCCATGACGATGTCAGGGGTAAATAAAGGAAGACCCAATTTTTGGGCAATGCGAGTTGGAACGATATCGTCAAGTTCAAATGGAGGATATTTACCACCCCACGCGTTGTACCCCCAGTCAACAACTGCTTTTTGATTTGTCGACGGGTTAATGATAAAAGCAGGGCCGTGGTCTCTACACCAAGCATCATTGGTTGGATTAAAATAAAATTCGATATTGCTAAAATCTGTCGTCACGTCTTTCAGGGCCTGTATAGCAAAATTTTGCATTTCCTCATTAGCGACGTTAATTCTTACCTTTTGGCCTTCGGATACGACCTTAATAAATTGACAATAAGGTTCGTATATGGTTTCGATTTTTCCAGGCCACGATTCCTCTTTGTGTGGCCAGCTCAGCCATAAGGCCTCTTGCTTAGCCCATTCTGGAGGAAATGAGAATCCCTGTTTTTTTGGGGAATTGTCAAAATAGGTCTGTATAAATGTATTTTTCTGTTCCATACTTATTTTAAGGGGATTAAAAAAGCCATTTCAGTTCAACTCAGCACAGCTATGTACCTTCGCAACCGAAATGGCAAGTATATGCAATATTAGTCTTCGTCAATAAAACGTTTGGTGATTGGGGAGTATGTTTCAATTCTTCGATCTCTCAGAAATGGCCAGTGTTTTCTAAAATAATCCGATTCATTTAAGTCTAATTCGACGACCTCAATTTCCTCCTTGTCATGAGAAGCTAGGTAAAGCAATTTCCCCTGTCCATTTGTTACGAAACTTCCGCCCCAGAATTTCATGGCACCATTTTGTTCATATCCAACCCGGTTAACAGATACCACTGGAACGCCGTTAGCAACTGCATGGGAGCGTTGTATGGTTTGCCATGCGTTATATTGATCTTTGTTGGTTTCTTCGTCCTGATCAGTTGCCCATCCGATAGCCGTAGGATAAAATAAAATTTCAGCGCCCATTAAGGCGGTAATCCGAGATGCTTCAGGGTACCATTGATCCCAACAGATTAAAATTCCTATTTTGCCAAATTGTGTTTTGAATACTTTGTAGCCTAGATCACCCGGCGTAAAATAGAATTTTTCATAAAAAGCGGGGTCATCTGGAATATGCATTTTCCGATATTTTCCTAAATATGAGCCATCCGCATCTAGTACCGCGGTTGTATTATGGTAAAGTCCTTCGGCTCTTTTTTCAAATAATGAAGCGATAATGACGACTCCAGTTTCCTTGGCGATAGCCGATAGCGCATCTGTGGATGGACCGGGGATGGATTCAGCCAATGCGAAATTGTCATAATCTTCTACATCGCAGAAATATAAAGAGGTAAATAGTTCTTGCAGACACACAATTTGCGCACCTTTTGCAGCGGCCTCTTTTACTTTAGCGATAGCTTTTTCGAGATTCTCTTGTTTGCTTGCGGTACAGCTCATCTGTACAACTCCAACTTTTACTTTGCTCATTCTTTAATGCTTATTTAATTCAAGCACAAAGATACTATTCTTAATTTGGATTTGGTCTTTAGGTAAAAACAAAAAGAGCTCTTAGAGCTCTTTTCGTAATCTTGCTACAGGGATATTCAATGCCTCCCGATATTTTGCTACTGTTCGTCGTGCAATATTATAGCCTTTTTCTTTCAGGATCTCAGTAAGCTTTTCATCAGCTAGCGGTTTCCGTTTATTTTCTTTTGAAATACACTCCTCCAATATTTTTTTAACCTCTTTATTGGATACCTCTTCCCCAGAATCTGTTTGAATAGCTTCGGAGAAAAAAGATTTTAGGAGAAAAGTGCCGAATTCTGTCTGTACATATTTTGAATTTGCCACCCGCGATACTGTCGATATATCCATGTCAATTCTATCCGCAATATCTTTCAATATCATGGGTTTTAGCTTTCGATCATCACCTGTCAGGAAATAATCATATTGGTATTCCATGATGGCATTCATTGTTTTGAGTAAGGTTTGCTGACGTTGCTTTATGGCATCAATAAACCATTTTGCTGAGTCAAGCTTTTGCTTGACGAATTGTACAGCTTCTTTCATTTTTTTATCCTTTTGATCCGATTTTTCATAGTGCTCGAACATGTGCTGGTAATCACGGCTTATACGGAGCTCGGGCGCGTTTCGGCCATTTAAAGTCAAATGTAGAATACCATCATTGTTGCTAATATGGAAATCCGGGATAATATGAAGCTGTTTACCAGCGACCGCGCCAGAGTCTCCAGGCTTTGGATTAAGTTTTAGGATCTCATTCACTACATTTTTTAAATCCTCGGATGAAATACCCAATGATTTTTCTAATTTATCATAATGCTTTTTGGTAAATTCTTCGAGGTAGTTCGCTACTACTTTAATAGCAAGTTTAATTGTAGGATTTTGAGTGTCTTTTTTTTGCAGCTGGATCAAAAGACATTCTTGTAAATCCCGGGCGCCAATTCCGGCCGGCTCAAAATCTTGAATGACTTTCAACATATCAAGCACTTCATTTTCTTCAGTCATTACGTTTTGCCCAAACGCTAGATCGTCTACAAGATTGATAATAGGACGGCGTAAGTACCCGTCGTCATCAAGACTGCCAATAATTTGCTGGCCAATTAGAAAGTGCTTGTCATCTAAGGCCAACAGGTCTAATTGCTGTTGTAAATGCTCATAAAAGGAATGCTGGATTGCAACAGGCATTTCTTTCCGATCATCATCATCATCGCCATACTCATAGCCGTTACCATAATCTTTGAAATCGTCCTCCTGAATATAGTCTTCCAAGCTAAAGTCGTCTGAGTCGAATCCATCTTCATTGTCAAAATTATCATCGGGATCTTTGTCAGGATATTCTTCTATAGGATCGGTCATATTAGTCAAGCTACCATCTTCTAACGCAGGGTTTTCCTCTAATTCTTCCTTGATTCTTGCATCTAATGAAACAGTCGGAACCTGCAACAATTTTATAAATTGTATCTGTTGCGGAGACAATTTCTGTAATAGCTTTTGTTGTAATGTTTGTTTTAACATGCTAATAGTTGACTTTTTTACATCTAAATTTAAACAAATATCATTATTATTTTAAAATAAAATCGATAATAAATAAAAAAGGGGTATAATATTTGTGGAAGGCGGCTTAAAAAGGGAAATTTGACCTATCGAATTATGCTCAATTTTTGGGTTGTTTTGCGCATACCATTTATTGTTAAAAAATGTAAATAGTTGATTACAGCGATTTATTTAGTTGTATATTTAGCCCCTGAAAATAGATAGAAAGGCATGTCAGGCGGGGTTAAAACCTTTTGCTGGTCGGATGTGTTGAATATAAGGTAAATTTCCATTTATGTTTAAACGTATTAAGAATAGAATTCTTCGTTATTTCGTTATAGCAATATACTTTGTCATTATATTGGTTTGTGCTATACAATTGAATTTTCTTTGGCTTTTCGGTTATTCTCCGACTAAAAAGGATATTGTTATGCCTAGTGTTAATATCTCAACGGAGTTATATACCGCGGACAGTGTTTTAATTGGCCGGTATTTCGATGAGGATAGAAATCCAATTCCGTTTGACAGTATCCCTAAAACAGTAACGAATGCTTTGATAGCAACCGAGGATGTACGTTTTTATAGTCATAAGGGTGTTGACTTTTTTGGATTAGGATCGGGAATTTTATCGACTTTAAAAGGAGATAAGCGGGGTGCAAGTACAATTACGCAGCAATTAGCTAAAAATCTTTATCGTACTCGCTATAATAAGTCGGGTGGTTTGTTGACACGTCTTCCTGTTGCCGGATTAGTGGTGACTAAATTTAAGGAGTGGATGACAGCTTACAAACTGGAGCAGCGTTACTCCAAAAACCAGATATTGGAAATGTATTTGAATACTGTCTCGTTCAGTAATAACGCTTATGGAATTGAAACGGCTGCAAAACGATATTTTTCAAAAGGAGCGAATCAGTTGACTCAAAACCAAGCGGCTGTTTTAATAGGGATGCTAAAAGGTACTACATTGTATAATCCGATTCGAAATCCTGAAAATGCATTTGTACGAAAAAATATCGTATTAAGTCAAATGTATAAAAGTGGCTTTTTAAAAAAAGAAGAGTATGATGGTCTGATTAAAGAAAAGATTGTTTTGAATACGAATAGTCAAGATATAAATGCTGGTGGAGACTCTTATTTACGTACTGCTGTAGCGAAGTGGTTGGAGAAATGGTCAGAGGAAAATAATTATGACATCTACACTGACGGGCTGAAAATTTATACCACTATAAATTCTAAACTTCAAAAGCATGCTGAAGAAGCGGTCGCCAAGCAAATGGTAGAATTGCAGCAACGTTTAAATAATACTTGGGATGGACAGGAGCCATGGCGCGATTTGTCAGGCAAAGTTATTCCTAATTTTTTGGATAATTTGGCTAAAAAGATCCCTTATTATGCTTTTTTGAGTAAAAAGTACGCCAATACTCCTGATAGTATCTCTTATTTCCTCAACAAGAAGAAGAAGATGGAAGTCTATAATTGGAAGGATGGAGGCAAGATTGAAAAGGAGATGTCTACAATGGACTCTTTGAAATATTATGCTATGATGCTGAATGCGGGGATGATGTCAATGGATCCGTATTCAGGTGAAATCAAAGCATGGGTTGGTGGAATAAATCATCAATATTTTAAGTATGATCACGTGATGCAAGCGAAACGACAAGCGGGATCTACGTTTAAGCCTTTCGTATACTTAGCAGCCTTAGAATCGGGAATGTCTCCTTGTGATAAAATTACAGATAAGCCTGTTACCATCAAGATTGATAAAGGTGATTCTGTTGAGATATGGGAACCTAAAAATGCTGACTGGAATTTCTCCTACCGTGAAATGTCTTTGCGGCATGCGATGGCCCGCTCCATCAATTCGGTTACAGTTCAGTTAACTGATATGGTCACGCCTTCGAAAGTTGTTGATGCGGCTCACCGTTGTGGTATTACGAGTAAATTAAATCCGGTTGCTTCTGTAGGGCTTGGACCTAATGATGTTTCTGTTTTTGAAATGGTGAATGGGTACTCAACAATGATGAACCATGGCGAGCGCGTGACACCTTTGCTGGTTTCTAAGATTGAAGATCATGATGGTAACGTGATTGCAACGTTTCAGGCAGAACGTAAACAGGTCGTTGATAAGCAAGATGCGTGGTTAATGACGTATATGCTCCGTGGTGGGATGGAAGAGCCAGGTGGTACGTCTCAAGGATTGTGGGAGTGGGATTTATTTAAAAAGGAAAATGAAATAGGAGGGAAAACAGGTACTTCTTCTGAATATGTAGATGGCTGGTATATGGGGGTGACAAAAGATCTGGTTACAGGTATTTGGGTAGGGTGTGACGAGCGGAGCATTCACTTTAAGAACTCGCATACGGGAGAAGGTTCTCGTACTGCATTGCCGATTTTCGGAGTTTACCTTGAATCCGTTTATAAAGATAAAAATTTAGGGTACACCATGGGTAAGTTTCCAAGCCCTACTGTTGAAATTACAAAATCATACAAATGTGAAACGCCGCGTTACAGTGATCCGGAACCAGAGCAGATGGATTCTACTCAGTTAGAGGTGCCTACTGATGAAGGATTTATCGGGCCGGAAGAAGAGGGTGGTGAAGAAAGTCAACTTGAACGCAATAATACGGATCAACTTGAGCGTAACAATACTGAAGGTGGTGCGGATAGTTTGCAAAGTGAAAAATTATCATCGTCTGAAGATGGGCCTGTTCAGAATTAAATAACTGCTTTTAATACTTGTCTTCAAAAATATGAAATGGCCGCCTAGTTTTTATACAGGTGGCTTTTTTTTGCTAAGCGGCGTAGCTTGTGCCTCTTTTGGCGAAATCTCGGTGTGGCTGCGGGAAAAGATTATTCCAGTTTGGATTAGATTTACGGATGAGTCTTTCAATCTGCATGGCTGTAAAATGATGTAGTTCGTCTATCTTTTTGTTTGCTGTCTCTAAACTTGTAAAATCTTCCGTATAGATTATTCTATTTAGGCTTGGGCCTTGATTGAAGATAAGACTGTTGGATTGCTGTAGCTTCATTACTGTAGTAAATATGTTGGTGCTGAGACCAATTTCGAAGCGTTTCCGATTGCTATCTGTCACTATATATAGAATAAAATTGCTCATAATGCTAAATTATTTGGACGTTTAAAATTTATTTACTAATTTTATTGGCACAATATTACTAATAAAATTAGTTTTTGTAAAATATTTTTTTGAAAAAATAACATGTCAAATATTTCGTCCAATCTGAAGTTCCTTAGAAAAGGAAAGAAAATTACACAGCAACAATTTGCTGATATCATGGAAATTAAGCGAGCGTCTGTCGGGGCGTATGAAGAAGATAGGGCTGAGCCTAAATATGAGTTGTTGAAGAAGATTGCTGAATTCTATGGGTTGACTATGGATGAACTGGCAAACGATGTTATTGACGACAAGTGGAAGCCAGTTCCCAAAAGTAATGCATCCAATTTAAGGGTGCTAAGTGTTACTGTGGATACGGATAACCGTGAGAATATTGAACTGGTGCCTGTAAAGGCTAGTGCTGGGTATTTAAATGGGTATGGTGATCCGGAGTATGTTGCAGAATTACCTAAGTTTTCGCTTCCAATGTTTGGTCAGGGCACATTTCGCGCTTTTGAAATTAAAGGAGACTCGATGTTGCCTTTGCCGTCAGGATCTATTGTCGTGGCGGAGTATGTGGAAAACTGGCATGATATTAAGCCTGGAAGTACGTACGTAGTCGTGTCGAAGGAAGATGGCGTGGTGTATAAACGTATCGCTTTTAAATTTAAAGAGGATAAAGGCTTGAAGCTCGTTTCTGATAACAAAACATATGTGCCTTATTGGGTTGAGACGTCGGATATCCTTGAAGTGTGGAAGGCGAAGGCTTTTATAAGTACGCAGCTGCCTGAACCGACGCCTGAGCCGACAATGGAAACATTGACGAGTATGATGGCACAAATGCAGAAAACGATTAATGCAGTTGTTGACAATTCAAAGTAGTGAAATATTTTTAGCATTTTGAGCGATATTTGTTTTTTATTTTATAAAGTGCTATATTTGCATATCTGAAAGGAAGGGGGCTCGTATTGCCCCCTTTTTTTAATTCAATTAAATAGCATTTCTACAGAAAGAACAATGCAGCATATAGAGAAACGAGTTGTTGAACTCATAGATGAGAAAATAGCGGATCGCGATGACTTATTTATTGTCAGCGTGAAGATGCATCCAAATAAAATTCTAGAGATTCTTTTGGATGGGGATAATGGTATTAATATTGACGATTGTGCACAGGTGAGTCGTCATGTGGGTTTTCATCTGGAAGAAGAAAATGTAATTGATAATGCCTATCGTTTAGAGGTTTCCTCACCAGGTATCGATGCTAATTTTGTGAATATCCGACAGTATCAAAAGAATATAGGTCGTACGATTCAGGTAAAGTTGATCGATAATACTAAAATTGAAGGTACATTGGTGACGCTGGATGATACGAAGATCAATGTTCTTCAGAAGATTAAAGAAAAAGGTAAAAAAGCGCAAGAGGTAGAAAAAGAACTTCCTTTTGATCAAATAAAAGCAACAAAAGTGGTAATTTCATTTTAATAATAATGAGTAACAGCAACATCAATCTGATAGACTCTTTTCAAGAGTTTAAGGAGTTTAAGAATATCGATAGACCTACTGTTATCACAGTATTGGAAGAGGTTTTTCGTAGTATGATCCGTCGTCGTTTTGGTACGGATGAAAATGTGGATGTTATCGTGAATCCAGATAACGGGGATTTGGAGATTTGGAGGACTCGTGTCGTTGTTGAAGATGAATTTTCAGAGGATGATGATCTTGAAATCGAATTAGCTGAAGCTAGAAAACATGACGAAGACTTAGAAGTAGGTGATGATTTTATTGAGCAGATCACCTTAGAAAGTTTTGGTCGCCGTGCAATCCTAGCGGCTCGCCAAACGCTTGTGTCGAAAGTTTTGGAATTAGAAAAAGATGAGGTCTTTAAAAAATATAAGGATAGAGAAGGAGAGTTGGTTATTGGTGAAGTGTATCAGATTTGGAAGAAAGAGATCTTGGTATTAGATGAGGATGGTAATGAATTAATTCTTCCGAAGTCTGAACAAATTCCTGCCGACTACTTCAAAAAGGGCGATGGTATACGTGCAGTCGTGCATAAAGTTGATATGATGAATAATAATCCAAAGATTATTATTTCACGTACCGCACCAGCGTTTTTACAACGTTTGTTTGAACTGGAGGTCCCTGAAATTTTTGATGGTTTAATTACCATCAAAAAAATCGTTCGCGAACCTGGAGAAAGAGCGAAAGTTGCTGTTGAATCGTATGACGACCGTATTGATCCGGTAGGAGCTTGTGTGGGTATGAAAGGGTCCCGTATTCATGGTATCGTACGTGAACTGCGTAATGAGAATATCGACGTTATTAACTTTACGACAAACCATTCCTTATATATCGCTCGTGCTCTGAGTCCTGCAAGGATTAGTTCAATCAAAATTGATGAAGAAAATAAAACTGCAGCTGTATACCTAAAATCCGATCAAGTTTCGTTGGCAATTGGACGTGGTGGGCACAATATTAAATTGGCAGGAAAATTGACTGGATATGAAATTGACGTTTATCGCGAGAATGATGAGTTCGATGAGGATGTTGATATCGAAGAGTTCAGCGATGAGATTGAAAGCTGGGTAATCGATGAATTAAAACGTGTTGGTTTGGATTCAGCGAAGTCTGTGCTATCTCTTAGTGAGGAAGAGTTAGTGAGACGTACAGATCTAGAAGAAGATACAATTCGCGAGATTGTACGTATTTTGCAAGCTGAATTTGAATAAAATTCAGCTCATTAATTTTTTTCTATCTAACATTCGGAATAAATTGTTTATGGATGGAAAAAAACATATTTTTGTAATTATATTAAAATAGTTTATATTATAGATGACTGAAGGAAAAGGAACAAACTTGCTTAAAG
>Ga0308156_1003984_pt1 | contig 10687 bp, 6 predicted proteins | sample PhyAR2_FD_201041 | JGI IMG/M metagenome (GOLD analysis project Ga0308156, IMG submission 201041) | Phyllosphere microbial communities from UC Gill Tract Community Farm, Albany, California, United States - DLSL A.R2 | ecosystem: Host-associated > Plants > Phyllosphere > Unclassified | place: USA... | reverse complement strand
CTTTCGCCGCTCCCTGCTCATCTCACCCATCTCCCGATGACTACCGCAGCCGCCAGCCTGATTTGTGAAACAACGCCCATTTGAGCTATAAAAAAACCGCCCCTTAGGGCGGCTAGCTAGTTAGTAGGTGGCGACTCCGTTTAATGCGCAGACCACCTTCTCCAGCGCAACCCTAAGCCCAGCATCAACGCCGTCATAGAATTGAGCAGCACCAAGCCTAGGGTACTAATGGTAGGAACCGGTGTAGGCGATGTGGCAGCTGGGGTCACCGTAATGCTAAAAGCTTGTGTGACGCTATGCACCGTAGTATCAGCGGCTTTAACGTGGGCAGATTTTAGTGTGCTGTCCACAACGGTGACGCTAAAGTTTTTCGCCTCTAACAAGGTAGGCGTTCCGGTAATGGCGCCGGTATCGGCGTTCAGGGAGAGGCCTGCAGGCAATTGGCCTTGAGTGACAGTAAAGCCATATCCGCCTGCCCCGCCGGTGGCCACAATGCTAGCGTTGTAGGGGATGCCCAATACCGCATCTGGCAACGTGGCGTTTTCTGCGGGAATCCTCACATCAGCGAAAGCCACTGTGATCGTCAAAGCCAGCTGAGCAAATTGACCTGTGCTATCAGTGACCTGGAAGGTGACGGGGAAGTCGCCTGCTGTACTTGGCATACCCGAGACCAAGCCAGTGCTTGCGCTCAGCGTCAGGCCTGCAGGCAAAGCGCCACTGCCCGATGCTAGGGCATAGGTATAGGTGCCACTGCCGCTGCTCGCTTGCAGCTGGAGGCCATAGGCCTCGCCCAGTTTCGCGCCTGGTGCACTTGCCGGTGCAGTCAGTGTCAGGCCGGCGACTACAGTTTGGGCAAACGCTGTGCTTTGCGTTGCATCATAGTTGGCATCACCGCTGTAGGACGCCACGATAGAGTGGCTGCCCACCATGGTAAGCCGTTGTGTGTTAACAATAGCTACACCATTCGCCAGGGCAGCAGAGCCCAGGACAGTGCCATTGTCACGGATGCTCACTATACCGGTAGGTACGGGAGCAGTCTTGGCTCCAAACGCAACACTCTTGGTGGTATCCAATGCCACAGAAACAGTGAATGCCACAACCTGATCAGGCGTTGATGGGTTGGGTGTGGATGAGATGTTCGCAACTGAAGCAGCCTGTATCACTGTCACGGTTTGCGTTGCTGATACGGCATCCAGATAGTTGGTATCACCCATCTGTTTGGCGGTGATAGTGCAGGGGCCGGTTGCGTTGAAGGTGACGACCTTGCCAGAAAGACTACAAACTTTGGTGGATGCTGGGTCAACGGTTACCGTGACGGGCTGCGTCGACTGACCTCCAGTTATCTCGACCGTATAGGTATCTCCTACTCTAACACTTAATGGATTTTCCGTCGTAAATGCGATGGTTTGCGCCGCTTTCTCAATTTTCAAATTAACCGGCGTGAGTATAGTCTTCGATTTATTGGAGTCAATGGCTGTAATATTTAGAGTGTGTACTCCCGCAGGTAGTGTTGCAGATGCCGATACTACGCCTGAGCTAGTGATAGTAATGCCATCAGGAATATCTTTCCCGCTGAATACAACTTCCCCGGTTCCGCCAATGCTGTCCAATTGTTGACTATAAACTGTTCCGTACACACCTGCAGGCAAATTGTCATTTACCTTGAAATCTCTAAAGTTACCTGTCACCTTCGGCAATTGATTCATTGCTGCGATCAAACGGGATAATTCAACATCATAAAAATCCATCGGGATAATTCCATTTGGAAAAAATTTTATATCATCTATCCCATTAGATGATTTTTCTGATTTTTGATTTATTGCAAAATTCACTTGAGGCATAAAAGAATTTGCACAATCCTCGGGAACCCACAAGCATGAAGATGTTGATGAAGACATGAAGTTAAATTTCAAGTCTGTGTTTTTAGGGCTTGAATAATCCGACATGAATTTTAAAATAGCATCAGATTTATCATTCTCACCAGCCATGTATGCATCCTGAGCCCGAATAATAAAATCACCAGAAATAAAATTAATGTCAGCCCCATTATCAGTCCAAGACGATGGACTTAAATTGACCCCTTTGACACCACCAAAGCGATTTAAAAATACTAATTTCCCGCGTGCATCTCCAAGTGTTGTCGAGGCTTCAGCATTCAATACCCATTGAATTTTATTTTTATAATTTTCTCTATATTCTTTAAAAATTGCGTCATTTGTAGGTGCATTTTTATTTTGCTCATCTTCTTTAACACTTACGAATATCGTTTCCTTTGGATGCGCACTCAACCAGATATTAATGTCATCTAGAAATTGATCGAAGCTAATCCCAAGATAATGAGATCCGTGATATAGCGACCATTTTTTATCCTTTTCTGGCTTTACGCGAATGTCAAAAAATCGAATACCCTCATTCAATTGAGCATAAAAATCTGATTCCGTCCTCTGCGTCTTAACAAACGAATTCATAATTAGGTCATCATAATTCCACGTAGCGGAATCATGTGTCCCCGGTACACTCATCAGTGCGATATTCATGTTATCAGGCAAATTTGAAGTCCAGTTTTGCAGATCAACATGATTGATAACGTTTATATAGACGTCATTTGCCTGGCCATAGGCAATAACATCATATTTACTTCCGGTGTATAGTGTACTCCATTTTTTATTAGTCCAATCCGAATCCATGCACACTCTTATGCCACCAGGAGATTCGCCCTCCATTATCATTTTTAAATCAAAACAATGAGTTTTATTCAAAATATTAATTTCTTGTCGTTCTGATATTTTTTTCCCGGAGGGAATTGATTTTCCGTTAATATTTTTATCTGGCCTTGAGTCGCCATCCCAATCACTATTATCAATGGCTGATGTTTCCAATTTAATAATGTCTTTGTTAGAGAAATTATTAATATACAAATATGTTGTCCTAGAAGCTGCAGTAGCAATACCGGTGAATAATAAACTAGATAATATTGCGACCGGTATGATTTTGCTTGATCCAAACATAAGTTAATTTCCTAATAAAGCTATTTACTCGGTGATTGCCGCTTGGTACACAACATTGATGACATAGTTGGCTCAAACTGTGCAAGCTTTTTCCGCTTCGACCGATGTCACGATGCCTCTGCTGGCATCTACACTGCAACACCACCGCTTGCTGAATACCTGATCGCGCATGACAGCAACTGGCAGCTATGGGGAGAAACGGAGTCGTAAAATTGCGTTGATTATCAATGGCTAATCCCCAGGGTAATCCAGGTCATTGCTTCTATTGAGATTTGCTAAGCCACGGCTATCGCTACTTATTTCGACAATCCACTCCGCCTACATCTTCACAAATCCTTACCAAGTTGCCTATCACTGAATTTTGGTATTCGACAGGTTTTTATCTATTGATACGTGCTGCTTTGAGCTATATCGCGTTTGGTAAAACATGACTGGAGCAAGGAGGGTCGGAGCTGGCTATGCCCAGTTGAATCGCACAGGATTTTGTAGATGGTCTTGAGTTCGCTCGGCAGCCATCCGCCCAGCGCTGCCAGAGGGCGATGATGTGATGCGTCTCCTGGCCTACCGTCACGTTGCTCTCGTCTTTACAGGCTCAGCACAGCTGAATAGCAAAAAACGTTGTGCAGGAGAAAAGACCATGAGCACGCGTTGTTGTGGCTTCGGAATGCAGTCATCGCTGGATGTGAGGGCATCAAGCAAACGCACATAAAGGATTGAGATCTTCAGAGTGAAAGATATCGGTTGGCAGCGCTTATATATGTACAGCGATAGCGTACATATAGCCGTCGCAGGGAGAGCTCTTATGGCCCGCGCCGGCGGCGACCATCAGCCCCATAGCCGGCTCGAACATCCGTGAGCGGATGACCGCACTGCGATGGTGATCAAAACGCGCGATGAACCGACGGGCGGCAGCAACCGCTGCAGAGCCGCCATTAGAACTGGCCGCAGGAAGGAGGGGTGTGGGAGAGATCTTCAACAGTCGCGGATTTTCCGTCAGGCGGCTAGATTTTCGATCGTCCAGAAGTCTATCTTTGCGTTCCTCATTCTCATACGCTAATTCGGCCAACTAGCGATAATGGGTTTTATCGATAGTGTGAAAAAATTGCATCGGCCCTAACACCAGGGTGGCTGCATGAAGGCTACTGTTGCGCCTGGTAAATTCGAAGTTAGGATGACGGCTAGCGGCAAGAACCAGTCGGTCATTGGCAATAACCACCGTTCATCAATGATCCAGAGGAGAATAAGTCATGTCCATAAGCAGCAAACTTGAAGCCAAGTGCGCGCGTGGACGCGCTCTCTTGGAGCGTGCATGTGATGCTTACGAGGCCGGCGACTTAGCCGCAGCAAGTCAGCTATTTCGAAAGGCTGCGCGTCTTGGAAATCCAAACGCGCAAGTCAATCTTGGAAACCTCTACGACGCTGGAGAAGGTGTTGAGGTGAGTTTGGGATCTGCGGTGCGGTATTACCGACTTGCGGCGAAAAATGGCCTGCCAGAAGCAGCCTACAATTTGGCGGTTGCGTATCGAAACCGAGGTAAGAATCGATGGTCCCAGTTTTGGCTTAGGCGAGCGAGCGCGATGGGTGATTCTGACGCCACCGTCGAGATAGCCGCAGTTGAAAAGGAGAAGGCGTGAGAACCGTAACGCCGGGGCTATCCCATGGATAAGCTGGCCACTCGTTGTTGATTTCCACACAGAAGTGACCCACTAACCCCCAGGAGGGGGGCGGACGAAAACTTGGACTACAAGGAGGTAGTTCATGTATTCATACGTAGATCGCATTCGAGCCGTTGAGCTCTACATTAAGCTGGGCAAACGCGTTAGGCCTACTATCCGGCAGCTGGGCTATCCCACCAAAAATGCGTTGAAGGTCTGGCGTCGGTTCTCCGCGAGTTTTGAATTTTTCTCACTTAAGTTTGAACTCGGAGCGTTTTGAGCTCGGTATGAGGGCGTGCCAGGGCGACTGTCACTAGGTCGCGGGCCCATCTGGCTGCAGGGGTGTTGCACCTGCAAATTTGAAGGTAGGATGGCGGCTATCGGCCAGCAGCTGTCGTCCGGTTGGTTGCCGTGAAAGGCAGGTCTAGGATTTATGAGCGGTCTGTCGCCGAGCGCCAAGCTTGATAGGACGGCGCCACAAGCTTGAGGTGCGCATTACCGGTCCTTCGTGTTCACCAGCAATCGACCTGTTGTAGTCCTTCGATTGAACCGCATCAACGACCGCCCGTAGGCGTAGCTATATCCTCTGTTATGCCCTTTTTAGAGGGCGCTAAGGATGGGCTGGGAATGCCAATAGGTATTCGTGACTAATGCTGGTGGTACGCGCATCGCCTGTCACAGGAACTCTGCGGATGGCCAGCACCTGATTCATTCCTGGCTTGGGGTAGATGACGAGACGACCTTCCTGATCGCTTTGCACGACCTGCTGGTCCTCACCCAATGAAACTCGAATGCCTGCAATAGGCAACCCCTTGAAACGCACTTGTAAGGCAAGTGGTTCACCGGCCTTGGGCGTATCTGCCTGCTGCGGAATCAGTTCGAGTTCCTGGCCAAATTCTCGTTTGGCGACAGCGCCCCACTGCACGATGGTCTTGTGGTATTTGACCGCGTACACCCCACTAACCGCACCGGGGTTCTCATTCATGGGCATGTTGACCATCGGACCGCTGGCGGTCTTGCTGAAATAGCCATTTTCAAAGTAGGCGGTGAGCATGGCAGGCTGCCGCGCAGGGATGACTTTAGCGCCCCCCGGGGCCGACTGGATCTGCACCGGGATATCCCGGCCACGCCTGTCATAGGCATGCACGGTTTTGAGTTTGTCCAACGAGAAGCTTTCGAGCTTACCCTCATGTCCACCGAACTGCACGGTGTAAGCGCCTTCGGCGTTAGGCTCAAGCCACACATTGTGAGCCTGGGCGGTTGTGAGGGTGAATGCGCAGGCAGCAGCACTGAGCACCGAGAATAGGACGGGAAACTTCATGGTAAACCTCTCAGAACTGGTATTGCATGCCCGCACTGAGGGTACGAGGGGCCCCAGGTGCATAAAGCTGGGTGCCGCCGATGACGGAGCTCGTAGTTGCATAAGCCTTGTCGGCCAGGTTGGCAAGCTGAACGTAGATGCGGTAGCTGTGGTGGCCCCTGGCGGTGTAACTCACCCCAAGATCCCATGTGTTGTAGCCGCCATAGGCCACCGTATTGGCTGCGTCGACAGCGTAGTTTCCCACCTTGCGATACGAGACGGTGGTCGCCCATTGCGCTTGGGGTTTCCAAGTGGCGCTGACGGTACTGGTGTACTTCGGAACCCCTGCTACCCTGTTGCCCACCAAGTTAGGTGACCCGTTTTCAGTCACCCGCGAGATAGCGCTCCCGTAAGTCAAAGCCAGTTTCAACGACCGGTGCACGGCCCAAAGCGCGCTGACCTCGATACCGGTTCGCCGAGTGGATCCATAGTTCTCATAAACGCCCGGGGCCACGGCACGGATCTCGTCGCTGGAGTTGAGTCGGTAGGCGGCGACATCTAACAAGACTCCTTGCCAAGGCGTCAGCTGCATACCCACTTCGGTCTGACGGAACACATTGGGGTTGAGCGCCGCAGCGCCAAGTGCGTATTTGGCAAATGTGCTCGGCATCGCAAAGCCTTCGGCCCAGCTTGCTCGCAGCTGCAGCAGGCCTGGCATTACCTCGGACTTGATGCCTAGCTTCGGGCTGGCATAGCTCAATTTCGCCAAGGGTCCACAGGGGTCAGAGCCTGTTTCCGCCCCTTTCAACTGGCAGCCGCCGTTAAAGCGGTCCCAACGGATGCCCGCGGTAGGCGTCAAGAGACGGTGCCAAGGTAGCTCCACTTCGCCAAAAACAGAAACGCTGTTGAGTTTGCTCTGCCGGTTATTGATCGCTGAGCTGGTGCGCTGGCGGTTTGTGCTGCCGTCGTAGTACTCGTAATCAGTACTCTCTCTGAAAGTCTCTAGACCCAGCACCCAGTTCAATGGCTGGTTTGCAATGTGACTGTGCCCGTTGAGACTCGTCCCTGCTCCAAATACCGATCGGTCATAAGCCTCCTCGCGCTGCTTCCAGCCACTGCTGGTGGGCCGCGAGAACCAGCGCGTGAAATCCTGGCGCGTGAGATAGGCAAAGCTCAGCAGCTTGACCTGTGGCGTCAAGCTGTAGTTCACATCGGCGCGCAGTGTTGCGAAATGCTTTTTGGAGCCATCGTTCTGGGTTCTGGGATCTATCCCATACGGATCGGTCACGAACTGCTGCCCCGTGATGTAGCTTGCTGAATCTCCGTCGGCTTGGTGCAAGCGCCCTGACAACGCAAACTCCAAGTCTGGCGTAATGCTGTGGCGCCACCTGCCAGAAACCGTACTGCGCTGGGCGTCCGATTGCGGGCGAAAACCGTTGCTGCGCGCATGCTGTGCAGCCAGATTGATGTCATCGCCATTCTCCAGCTTGCGGCCGAAAGCCCATTGACCGTCCGCGGTGGCATGAGAGCCCAAGCGCATGTCTAATTCGTTGTAGTCGCCTCCTTTTCGTGTGGTGATGGCCACCAGTCCGGCACGGTTGAAGTTTCCGTAAAGCGGCGACACGGGCCCCTTGAAAACTTTGAGCTGCTCGATCTCCAAAGGAATGATGACGTTGAAATTCACATAGCCGTCAGCATGGGACATGGCTTCATTCAAGGGGATGCCATCCAACACGGCACCAATATCTCCTCCATGACCACCACCTCCAAACCCACGCATCACGATGCCGTCAGCAACGCCAGGAATTTGGTAGTTCTGGACATTCATGCCAGGAACATGGCGAAACAGTTCCTTGGTTTCACTGATATGGAGATTCTTGATAGCCGTGTTATCGAAGTTTGTCGTAGTAAACGCTTCGGAGGCATCGCCCATCGATTGGCCTTTGACCTCGATGGTCGGAAGTTCGGGATGGTCGACTTCCATTGATGCAAACTTCTGCGAACTAGGCAGGTCCGATGCTAGTGCGGGGAATGCGGCTGCTAAAGCGAATGAAAACACACTGCGGCCGGTTTTTATCAGTGTCTGCATAGTTCTTCCTATTTGTAGGAAGAAATTAGCAATCTTCATACCAATCGATAGCGCCCATCGAAGGATGGCTCTAGCTCAGCCGTATGCCCTAGATTGGATCAGGAACGAGAGTGGCTTGCACCGACATGATGCATATGCTCTGGAAGCACCACGATATTGATGCTGCCGTGGTGCACGCCGCGTTCAGCCAAGATGCAGTCGGCGAAATGACGGACCGCTTGACTCGGCCCCTTTAGAAGCACCGTTTCGAGGCAGTTATCGTGGTCAAGGTGTGCGTGGGTGGTGGAGATAGTCAGTCCATGGTGTTGGTGCTGAATCCTTGCCAAGCGATCTGCAAGCTCGCGCTCATGATGGTTGTAGGTGTACGAAAGGCAAGCAATGCAGGGCCCGCTGGCGTTTTGGGTTTCGCGTGCCCTCGCCAGATGGACATGCAGAATGTCTCTCACCGCTTCCGAACGGTTGCTATAGCCTTTTGTGGCGATGTGCGTATCGAACTCTTGGGCCAGCCGGTCGTCTAGCGAGATTGTGAATCGTTCCATGTACAGAGCCTGAGGATGGAGCAAAGGGTGCCAGTTTAAGGCTTCAGTATCACATCACTCCATCATTTTTGAGAATGTCAAAGATGGGTGGTAGTGCTGAAGTTGGCAGTCCAACGGAGCTGCAACTTCAATTCTTTGGCAGGTGCAAGGCGTCAACACTTCGCAACTGGCACTCTGTAGTCCTACAGCTTAAACGCCATAGGCGGGATCAAATCATTGGCAAAATATCCGTCGCCTCGCTATAGGCCCGCCATGAACAATCTAGCGCCTCAACCACAAACCCACAACGCCTTCAACGAGACTGGCGAGTCAAAGATTCAAACATCATTCCCACATGGAATCGATGCCGAATGGATAAATTACGCACTGCTTGCAGGGGGCGTAGGCCTCTTCACCCTGGACATTGCTCGCCAGGTCATCTATCCGTCGGAGGGCTGCTGTGAGCTGTTTGGCTTACCGTTTCAGCCTAGCTACCCGACACAAGTTTTTGAAGACCTGGTCATCAAAGAAGATCGCAACAAGCGTTCGAGCCATGCAACTCGAAGCGATGGAACAGCGAGTCTGGACGTCGAGTACCGCATTGCACGTGCAGATACCGGAGAGGTCCGCGTGCTTGAGAGACGAGCGACGTTGGTACAGCGGCAAGGAGAAGCGTCAGAATTCGTCGGTGCGGTAAGAGACATCACGGCACAACGCCGAGCAGAGGAGGAGGCCCGCTTGCGTGAACATGCGCTTGAAACCTTCTCTCAGACGCGTGCGTTTATCGTGCAGCTTACGTCTGCCCAGCGGAACCAAACTGATCCAGACAAGATTATGCGGCTCACCTCAAAATCCTTGTCTCAATGGCTGAAGGTGGATCGCGTTGGTTTTTTCCGGCTCATTGCGTCAGATCGCACACAGTACGTAGGTTGCTACTCAAGCGAGTCGCTACCAGTGCTTCGTGGAGTTACAGATGCCGCTCTTTTCGGCGAACGTTCAAGCAAGGCTCGTAGTTCGGGACATTTTTTGAGTTTTTCGGACAGTAGGCATGATCCTTCAGGCGGGCTTGAGGAGTATGCACAACAAGGTGTACTAGCAGGTGCCTGTGCGCCATTGCAAAGCGACAAACGCTGGCATGCAGGTATGTTCGTACACCATGGCTCAGTGCGTACTTGGAGCGAGTCCGACTTAGCGCTGATTGAAGAAGTGGCATCGCTAGCATGGCAGGTTGTCGAGCGTGCTGAAGCATTGATGCGTTTGCAAGATCGAGTAGTGCGGCAACAAGGGCTTCTTGCGGAGACCATCACAGACACCAATCGACAGCGCGCGGGCCGGGAGGCTGCTGAATCGAAGGTGAGGCAATTGCAAAAAATGGAAGCCGTCAGCATGCTCACTGGCGGGATTGCCCATGACTTCAACAATATGCTTGCAGTGGTCATGGGATCCTTGACGCTGATTCAGCGCAAGTTAGCTAAGGGTCAAACCGACATCACTCGCCAGATAGACTTGGCCCTTGATGGTGCAAAACGAGCGTCTGTGCTGACGGGGCGGCTTATGTCTTTTTCTCGACAGCAACCGCTTAAGCCTGAGCCAGTAGATGTCAATCGGTTGTTAGCCGGAATGTCAGATATATTGTCTCGTAGCGTCGGTGAATCCGTGCAATTGGAGACCATCGAGTCTGCAGGACTTTGGCTTGCGAGAGCGGATGCACACCAATTAGAGAACGTGCTACTAAATCTTGTTGTTAACGCACGGGACGCCATGCCTGATGGAGGGCGCTTGACCATCGAAACGGCTAATGCGTACATCAGTCAGCCGTATGCGGAAGAGTTCGATTTGCCAGAAGGGCAATACGTGAAGATCGCGGTGTCCGACACCGGATGCGGGATGTCGCCGGAAGTTTTGGATAAAGCTTTCGATCCATTTTTTACCACCAAGCCAGTGGGCAAGGGGTCAGGACTGGGGCTAAGCCAAGTCTATGGGTTTGCAAGCCAGTCAGGCGGTCATGTAAGAGTCTACTCCGAGGTCGGCCTCGGAACCACCTTTAAGATCTATCTACCCCGTCACTTAGGCAGTGGCGTGACGCCTGATCGCACCGAAGCTCCGTCGCGACAACG
>Ga0308156_1003980_pt1 | contig 10703 bp, 7 predicted proteins | sample PhyAR2_FD_201041 | JGI IMG/M metagenome (GOLD analysis project Ga0308156, IMG submission 201041) | Phyllosphere microbial communities from UC Gill Tract Community Farm, Albany, California, United States - DLSL A.R2 | ecosystem: Host-associated > Plants > Phyllosphere > Unclassified | place: USA... | reverse complement strand
ACGCCGAGGCCGGCCGAGATCTTGCCGAGTTCCAGTGCGATGTTGGACATGTGCCCACGCTACCCGCCGGGGCGCATCTGCGGCGAGGGGCGGATCAGTCGGAGTCGGCAGGCGGCCGCGGATGCGACGGCAGGTGGCCGCGACTCTCGCGGCCGAGGAACGTCGCCCGCGTGACGGCCCCGCGGCCGAACCGCGCGAACGTGGCGTCGAGGGTCCCCTCGAGCTTCTTCCAGTGGGCGTCGTCATCCCACAGCGCCACGCCACCCGAACCCGCGGGGCGGAGACGTTCGGCGCGCACCCCGATCAGCCGCACCGGGAGGCGCAGATCGACCGCCGCGAGCAGCTCTCGCGATGCGTCGGCGAGCCGCTGCCCGACCGAGGAGGGCTCGGGCAGGGTCATCGAGCGGGTGATCGTGGAGAAATCCGAGAATCGCACCTTGATCGCGACCCCCGCGGCCTCGACGCCGGCGCCGCGCAGACGAACCCCGACCCGATCCGACAGACGCAGCAGCTCGGCCCGGAGCAGATCGACGTCGGCGACATCGGTCTCGAAGGTCTCCTCGTGGCCGATGCTCTTCTCGATCCGCGTGGTCTCCACCTCGCGCGGGTCGACGCCCCGGGCGAGCTGCGCGAGCCGGGCTGCCCCCGCCGGCCCGACGATCCGCTCCAAGACCTCCGGCGGCGTCTCGCGCAGGTCGCGGATCGTGCGGATCGCGCGCGACTCGAGCAGCTCGGCGGCCTTGGGCCCCACTCCCCAGATGGCGCGCACCGGCTTCGGATCGAGGAAGGCCTGCGTATCGGCGCCGGGCACCACAAGCAGGCCGTTGGGCTTGGACATGGTCGATGCCATCTTCGCCACGTGCTTGGTGGCGGCCACGCCGACGCTCGCCGTGATCCCGATCTCGGCGGCGATCTTCTCGCGGATAAGCTGCGCGATCCGGCTCGGACTGCCCCACAGCCGACGCGCGCCCCGCACGTCGAGGAACGCCTCGTCGACCGAGAGGGGCTCGACGAGCGGCGTGAAGCTGCGGAAGACCTCCATCACCTGCGCCGACACGGCCTGGTACCGCTCGAAATGCGGGAGCACAACGAGCGCGTGCGGGCACAGCCGCAGAGCCTGCCCCATCGGCATCGCGGATCGCACGCCGTAGCGACGCGCCTCGTAGGAGGCACTGGAGACGACGGATCGCCCGTCGGGGGCGCCGATGACCACGGCCTTGCCCTTCAGCGACGGATCGTCGAGCTCCTCGACCGAGACGTAGAACGCGTCCATGTCGATGTGCAGGATGCCGGTCTCCGAGTCATCGGCATCGGCGGGCGACACGATGCGCCCCGACCCGTCTGCCCGTCCCATGGTTCCATTCTCTCCGCGATCACCGACATCCGCCCGCGCCCCTCACTGGTCGAAGGCGGGACCGTCCAGCAGCCCCGACGCCAGCACGCGGAGCGTCACGACGCGGGTGGCGGCCTCCTCGAGGCGGTCCGGGGCGACCTCCTCGGCGATGGCCGCGGCCATCGCGGGCGCCGTGCCGGCGTTCGAGCCGGCCACCATCAGCGCCATGTCGGCTCCGACCGAGATCGCAGTCACGGCATTGCGCACCGGATCGGCGTATCGCTCCTCCCCCGACGACAGCAGCATGCCGAGGTCGTCCGTGATGGCGACGCCGTCGAACCCGAGGTCGTCGCGGAGGATCCGGTACCACTCCGGCGAGAGCGAGGCCGGGGCGTCGTCCACCGCCGTGAAGCGCAGGTGCCCCGTCATCACCAGCTCGGCCCCGGCGTCGATCCCTGCCTGGAACGGCGGGGCGTGCTCGACGCGCCATCGATCGAGCGGCAGATCGGTCTCCGGGATGGCGTGATGCGAGTCCCCCGGTGCCGCCCCGTGCCCCGGGAAGTGCTTGAGCGTCGAGAGGACGTGACCCTTCTCACCCTTGACCGCGGCGGCGACGCGATCGGCTGCCGCGGCGGCGTCCGCCCCGAGGGCGCGAGGACGGATGAATCCGCTGGTGGCGCTGCCGACGTCGGCGATCACGCCGAAGTTGACGCTGATGCCGGCCCGCTCGAGCAGCGAACCCCTCGCCGCGAACGCCGCACGGGCGGCGTCGACGGGCTGCGCCTGGAGAGCAGCGCCGGCGGGAGCCGTGTCCCAGGCGAGACGCGAGACGGTTCCGCCCTCCTGATCGGTGGCCAGCAGCGGCGGCAGCGTGCCGTCGTCGCCGTCCATCGCGTCCGTCAGAGCACGCAGGGCGTCCTCGCTCGGCGGAACGTTCGAGCCCATCAGGATGAACCCTCCGAGCCCGCTGTCCGCGAGGTAGGCCTCGAGCGGGAGCGGGTCCGTCCCTCCCACCGTGCCCATCACCACGGTGGCGGCCCGCTCCTGCGCCGACATGTCGTCGACGATCGCGCGCGCCAGCACGGTCGCGATCTCGTCGCGAGACGCGGGAGCGGCAGCTGTGGCCTCCGCCGGGCGCGGCGCGGCCGACGACGGGATGGCGACGAGAAGGCCGAGGCCGGCGAGCGCGGCGGCGAGCCACGCGGACCGGCCTCGGCCTGACAGAGACATCACGCCTGGCCGGCGCGCTCCAGCACGAGCTCGCGGACGCGAGCGGCGTCCGCCTGGCCCTTCATCGCCTTCATCACGGCGCCGATGACGGCACCGGCGGCCTGCACCTTGCCGTCGCGGATCTTCGCGAGGACATCGGGCTGGGCGGCCAGTGCCTCATCGATCGCGGCGATGAGGGCGCCGTCGTCGGACACGACCGCGAGCCCGCGGGCGTCGACGACCTCCTGCGGGGTGCCCTCTCCGGCGATGACGCCCTCGAGCACCTGACGCGCGAGCTTGTCGGTCAGCGTGCCGGCGTCGATCAGCTTCTGCAGGGCGGCGACGTTCTCGGGCGTGACGAGCGCGGACGGCTCGCGCCCCTCGGCGTTGGCCGTGCGGGTGATCTCGCCCGTCCACCACTTGCGCGCGGCGGCGGGCGTCGCCCCCGCGGCGATGGTGGCCTCGACCTCGGCCAGCAGCCCGCCGTTGGCGACGTCCTGGAACTCGAGGTCCGTGAAGCCCCAGTCGGCCTTCAGGCGGCGGCGACGCGCGGCCGGCGGCTCGGGAAGCGCCGCGCGCAGCTCCTCGATGAGCTCGATGCTCGGCTCCACCGGCAGCAGGTCGGGCTCCGGGAAGTAGCGGTAGTCGTCGGCGTCCGACTTCGGGCGCCCGGGCGAGGTCTCGCCGGTGTCCTCGTGCCAGTGGCGCGTCTCCTGCGTGATCGAGCCGCCGTCGGCGAGGATCGCCGCCTGACGCTGGATCTCGTAGCGCACCGCGCGCTCGACCGAGCGCATCGAGTTGACGTTCTTCGTCTCGGTGCGGGTGCCGAGCTTCTCGGCACCGCGCGGTCGGAGCGACACGTTGGCGTCGCAGCGCAGGTTGCCGCGCTCCATCCGCGCCTCGGAGATGCCCAGGGCGATCGCGATGTCGCGGATCGTGGCGAGGTAGGCCTTGGCGACCTCGGGCGCGCGGCCCTCGGTGCCGAAGATCGGCTTCGTCACGATCTCGACGAGCGGAACGCCCGCGCGGTTGTAGTCGACAAGCGAGTACTCGGCGCCCTGGATGCGACCGGTGGCGCCGCCGACGTGCGTGAGCTTGCCGGCGTCCTCCTCCATGTGCGCGCGCTCGATCGGGATCGTGATGATCTCGCCGTCCGAGAGCTCGACCTCCACCGACCCCTCGAAGGCGATCGGCTCGTCGTACTGGCTGATCTGGTAGTTCTTGCCGAGGTCCGGGTAGAAGTAGTTCTTCCGGGCGAAGCGGCTCGACGGCGCGATCGAGCAGCCGAGCGCGAGGCCCAGGCTGATCGACGAGCGGATCGCCTCCGCGTTCACCGTCGGCATCGAGCCGGGCAGGCCCATGTCGACGGGGGCGATGAGCGTGTTCGGCTCGGCGTCGTGGTTGTCCGGGTGGGCGGGGTTGGCCGCCGACGAGAACATCTTCGTCCTGGTGTTGAGCTCGACGTGGACCTCGAGACCGATGACGGGCTCGAACAGCTCGAGCGCCTTGTCGAAGTCCATCAGCTTGGCGGCAGCCATCAGCGCGCCCCTCCCTTGAGCTCGGGAGCCCGGTCCAGCAGCAGACCGCCCCATTCGTCGACGAGCAGCGCCTCGAGCGCGGCTCCCACCCGGTACAGCCGGGCGTCCTCGCGGGCGGGCGCGAGGAACTGGATGCCGACCGGCAGCCCGTCCTCCGCCGCGAGCCCCGTCGGCAGCGAGATGCCGGGGACGCCGGCGAGGTTCGCCGGGATGGTCGTCAGGTCGTTGAGGTACATCGACAGCGGGTCGTCGATCTTCTCGCCGATCTTGAACGCCGTGGTCGGCGCGGTCGGCGTCGCGATGACGTCGACCTGGGCGAACGCGGCGTCGAAGTCGCGCTGGATGAGCGTGCGGACCTTCTGCGCGCTGCCGTAGTAGGCGTCGTAGTAGCCCGCCGAGAGGGCGTAGGTGCCGAGGATGATGCGGCGCTTGACCTCGGGCCCGAAGCCCGCGTCGCGCGTGGCCGACATCACGTCCTCGACCGTGCCACCCGGCACGTCCAGGCGCATGCCGAAGCGCACCGAGTCGAACTTGGCGAGGTTGCTCGACGCCTCCGCAGGGAGGATCAGGTAGTACGCGGCGACCGCGTACTCGAAGTGCGGCGCGCTGATCTCGACGATCTCGGCACCCTGCGCCTCCATCTTCGCGAGCGACTCGTGGAACGACGCCGCGACGCCCGGCTGGAAGTCGGCGTCGGGCAGCTCGGTCACCACGCCGACCTTCAGACCCTTGAGCACGTCGCCGCGCGCGCCCTCGCGGGCGGCCTGGGCGAACGACGGCCAGGCCTCGGGGATCGACGTGGCGTCGTGGATGTCGTGGCCGCCGATGACGTCGTGGAGCAGGCCCGAGTCGAGGACCGTGCGGGTCACGGGGCCGACCTGGTCGAGGCTGGAGGCGAGCGCGATCGCGCCGTAGCGGCTGACGCCGCCGTACGTCGGCTTCACGCCGACCGTGCCGGTGACGTGGGCGGGCTGGCGGATGGATCCGCCGGTGTCGGAGCCGAGTGCCAGCGGCGCCTCGAACGCGGCCACCGCAGCGGCCGAGCCGCCACCGGATCCGCCGGGGATGCGGTCGAGATCCCACGGGTTGCGGGTGGGGCCGTAGGCGGAGTGCTCGGTCGACGAGCCCATGGCGAACTCGTCCATGTTCGTCTTGCCGAGCGGCACGAGACCCGCGGCGCGCGAGCGGGCCACGACGGTGGCGTCGTAGGGCGACATGTAGCCTTCGAGGATCTTCGATCCCGAGGTCGAGGGCATGTCGGTGGTGACGAGCACGTCCTTGATGGCGAGCGGCACGCCGGCGACGGGGCCGAGGTCCTCGCCCGCGGCACGGCGACGGTCGATGTCGGCGGCGACGTCCAGCGCACGGTCCGAGACGTGCAGGAACGCGTTCACGTCGCCGTCGACGGCGGCGATCCGGTCGAGGTGGGCCTGTGTGGCCTCGACGCTCGAGATCTCGCGAGAGGCGAGCTTGTCGGCGAGGTCCGCCGCGCTGAGGCGGGTGATGTCGGTCACTGCTCTTCTCCCAGGATCGCGGTCACGCGGAAGCGGGATCCGTCGGCGTCGGGCGCGTTCTGCAGGGCCTGCGCCGTCGTCAGCGTCTCCGTCACCTCATCCGGGCGGAAGACGTTCTGCATGGGGATCGGGTGGCTCGTCGCCGGGACGTCGGGGGTGGCGACCTGCGCGACCTTGGCGATGGTGTCGACGATCGCGTCGAGCTCGCTGGTCATGCGGGTCACCTCCTCGTCGCTCAGCTGGATCCGGGCGAGCACACCGAGATGGCGCACGAGATCAGGGGTGATTTCAGACACCCCTCGAGTCTACGTGGTGGCGCCCGGGGCACTCGGCCTAGCCTGGAGCCGTGACCACGTATGAGCCGCCGCGCCCCTGGATCGCCAGCTACGCCGCGGGCGTGCCAGAAGACCTCGACGAGATCACCGGATCGCTGCCGGATCTCGTCGCCGCGTCGGGACGCGAGTTCGCTCACGCGCCGGCTCTGCAGTTCTTCGGCCGGACCACGAGCTATGCCGAGCTGAACGCGGCCATCGAGCGCGTCGCCGCGGGGCTCCACGCGCGGGGCGTGCGCAAGGGCGACCCGGTGGCGATCATCCTGCCGAACTGCCCGCAGCACATCATCGCGTTCTACGCGATCCTGCGCCTGGGCGCCGTGGCCGTCGAGCACAACCCGCTCTACACGCCACGCGAGCTGCGCAAGCAGTTCGAGGATCACGGTGCCAAGCACGCGATCGTGTGGACCAAGGTCGTCAGGCAGGTGCAGGACTTCCCCGCCGACCTCGCCGTGAAGACCCTCGTCTCGGTCGATGTCACCCGCGCCATGCCGCTGCAGATGCGGGCGCTGCTGCGTCTGCCGATCGCGAAGGCGCGCGAGTCGCGCAGCCAGCTGACAGAGAAGGTGCGCGGCACAACGCCCTGGGAGGAGCTGCTCGCCAGCGAGCCCCTGCCCGCGTCGCACCCCGGCCCGAAGACGGAGGACCTGGCGATCATCCAGTACACCTCCGGCACGACGGGCACCCCCAAGGGAGCCGCCCTCACGCACTCCAACCTGCTCGCCAACGCGGCGCAGGCGCGCGCCTGGGTGCCGACGATCCGCCGCGGCCTCGGCACGAACGTGTACGCCGTGCTGCCGATGTTCCACGCGTACGGCCTGACGCTGTGCCTCACCTTCGCGATGTCCATGGGGGCACGTCTTGTGCTGTTCCCCAAGTTCGACCCGGACATGGTGCTCGATGTGATCAAGAAGCACCCCGCCACGTTCCTCCCGCTTGTGCCGCCGATCGCCGATCGCCTGCTCCGGCGCGCGAAGGAGCGGGGCGTCTCGCTCGCGGGCACCGAGATCGCGATCTCGGGGGCCATGGCGCTGTCGCCCGAGCTCGTCGAGCCGTTCGAGGCAGAGTCCGGCGGCTTCCTCGTCGAGGGGTACGGGCTCAGCGAGTGCTCCCCCGTGCTGATGGCCAACCCCGTCGCCAACCATCGGGTCGCCGGAAGCGTCGGCCTGCCGATCCCCGGCACCGAGTGCCGGGTGGTCGATCCCGACGACCCGACCCGCGACGTCGAGCCCGGCGGGCGCGGCGAGCTGCTGGTACGCGGACCCCAGGTCTTCGGCGGCTACTACGGCAAGCCGGAGGAGTCCGAGGCCGTGTTCGTCGACGGCTGGTTCCGCACGGGCGACATCGTGACGATCGACGAGGCCGGCTTCGTGCGCATCGTCGACCGGATCAAGGAGCTCATCATCACGGGCGGCTTCAACGTCGCCCCGACCGAGGTCGAGAACGTGCTGCGCCAGCACCCCGACGTGGTCGACGCGGCGGTCGTCGGCCTGCCGAGCGAGCACAGCGGCGAGGAGGTCGTCGCCGCGGTGGTCGTGGAGCCCGGCCGCGAGCTCGACGTCGAGGCGCTGCGCGCCTACGCGCGAGGGATCCTCACCCCGTACAAGGTGCCGCGCCGGGTGTTCGTCGTCGACGAGCTGCCGACCTCCATGATCGGCAAGGTGCTGCGCCGGCAGGTCAAGGAGCGGATCGAGGCCCTCACCTCGAACGCCCCCTGACACACCCGCGCGCAGCGGTGCCCAGGCATTTGCACATGCGCGAGCGGTAGCGTTGACAGGTGACTGACGAGCAGGATGCCCCGATCGAGACCGACGCCCCCTCCACCCCCGGATTCGAGGAGCTCGGAATCACCGGATCCGTGCTCGCCGCGATCCGCGCCCTCGGCTACGAGACGCCGTCGCCGATCCAGCAGGCGACGATCCCGACCCTGCTGAGCGGCCGCGACGTCGTCGGCATGGCGCAGACCGGAACGGGCAAGACCGCCGCCTTCGCGCTGCCGATCCTCGAGCGCCTGGACGTGGCGCGCGCAGTGCCCCAGGCGCTGGTGCTGGCGCCGACCCGCGAGCTGGCCCTGCAGGTGGCCGAGGCCTTCGAGTCCTACGCGGCGCAGATGCCCGGCGTGCACCTCCTCCCGGTCTACGGCGGCCAGGGCTACGGCGTGCAGCTGTCGGCCCTCCGTCGCGGCGTGCACATCGTCGTCGGCACCCCCGGTCGCGTGATGGACCACCTCGCCAAGGGCACGCTCGACCTGTCGCAGCTCGAGTACCTCGTGCTCGACGAGGCCGACGAGATGCTCAAGATGGGCTTCGCCGAGGACGTCGAGCAGATCCTGTCGCAGACGCCCGAGGACAAGCAGGTCGCCCTGTTCTCGGCGACCATGCCGCCGCAGATCCGCCGCATCGCGCAGCAGTACCTGCGCGACCCGCAGGAGATCTCGGTCAAGTCGAAGACCTCGACCAGCCCGAACATCACGCAGCGCTACCTCGTGGTCTCGTACCAGCAGAAGGTCGATGCGCTCACGCGCATCCTCGAGGTCGAGAACTTCGACGCGATGATCGTCTTCGTCCGCACCAAGAACGAGACCGAGACGCTCGCCGAGAAGCTGCGCGCCCGCGGCTACTCGGCCGCCGCGATCAACGGCGACATCCCCCAGAACCTCCGCGAGCGCACCGTCAACCAGCTCAAGGAGTCGAAGCTCGACATCCTGGTCGCCACCGACGTCGCCGCCCGCGGCATCGACGTTCCCCGCGTCAGCCACGTCGTCAACTTCGACATCCCGACCGACACCGAGTCGTACGTGCACCGCATCGGCCGCACGGGTCGTGCGGGCCGCACGGGCGACGCGATCAGCTTCATCACCCCGCGCGAGCGCTACCTGCTCGCGCACATCGAGCGCGCGACGCGCCAGCAGCCCGCGCAGATGCAGCTGCCGACGGCCGAGGACGTCAACACGACGCGCCTCGCCCGCTTCGACGACGCGATCACGGCGGCGCTGGAGGACACGGCGCTGCTCGACACCTTCCGCGACGTCATCGCCCACTACGTGCGCAACCACGACGTGCCCGAGGCCGACGTCGCCGCCGCGCTCGCGATCGTCTCGCAGGGCGACAAGCCGCTGCTGATCGACACCGAGCAGGACGCCCTGGCCGCCGCGGTCGCGGCGGACAACCGCCCCCAGCGCGACCGCAGCGCCCCCCGCGAGCGTCGCGAAGGCGGCTCGGACGAGCGCGCCCCCCGCCGCAGCCGCGGCGACTTCCAGGCGTACCGCATCGAGGTGGGACGCCGTCACCGCGTCGAGCCCCGCCAGATCGTCGGCGCGCTCGCGAACGAGGGCGGCCTGCGCCGCGACGACTTCGGTGCGATCAACATCCGCCCGGACTTCTCGATCGTGGAGCTGCCGGCCAACCTCGACGCCAGCGTGCTCGAGAAGCTGCGCGACACCCGGATCTCCGGTCAGCTCATCCAGATCCGCGCCGACCGCGGCGCCCCCGCGCGTCGCTCGTACGGCGACCGCGACGGCGGCGACCGTCGCTCGTACGGCGGCGACCGCGACGGCGGCCGTTCGTACGGGGGCGAGCGTCGCTCCTATGGCGACCGCCCGGCGCGCGACGACCGCGGCGGCGACCGCCCCGATCGCAAGCCGCGCCACCGCAACGACTGACGTCTCGGACGCACAGTGAAACGCCCGCCGGATCCGATCCGGCGGGCGTTTCACTGTCTGCGCCTAGGAGGCGGAGGAGGCGCCGGCCGCAGAGCCCGGCACCACGATCGCCTCGGTGCGGGAGAACTCGTCCGCGATCTCGTCATCGTGGCGATAGGTCGCCGAACTCACGGCCCAGGCGACGAGCAGGTTGAGCGCGAAGCCGGGCACGATCTCGTACAGCCCGGTGCCGAGCAGCGGCCACACGAACACCGTCACGGCACCCACGATCATGCCCGCCAGGGCGCCAGTCGCGCTGAGGCGGCGCCAGAAGAGCATCAGCAGGATGATCGGCCCGAACGCGGCCCCGAAGCCCGCCCACGCGAAGCCCACCAGCTCGAGGATCGAGCTCTCGGGGTCGAGCGCCAGCAGGATCGCCACGACCGCCACGACGAGGACGCACAGCCGACCGAAGAGCACCAGCCGCTTCTGGCTGGGCTCGCGCTTGAGCACCACCTTGGCGATGTCCTCGACCAGCGCCGAGGAGGTCACCACGAGCTGGCTCGAGATGGTCGACATGATCGCGGCGAGCACGGCCGAGAGCACCAGGCCCGCGACGAACGGATGCATCAGCGCCTGCGCCATCTCGAGCAGCACCGTCTCGGGGTTGTCGAGCTCATCGCCGCGGAAGTACGCGATGCCCACGAAGCCCGCGATCACCACTCCCAGCAGCGACAGGATCATCCATCCCATGCCGATCCACCGGGCCGTGCGCGCCTCGGCCGCCGAGCGCAGCGCCATGAAGCGCACGATGATGTGCGGCTGCCCGAAGTAGCCGAGGCCCCAGGCCAGCGACGAGACGATCGCGATCACGGTGACGCCGGTGAGGTCCTCGCCGCCGAGCAGGGAGAGATGCTCGGCGGAGACCGCGTCGCCCACGGCGCCGAAGCCGCCGAGCGCGACGATGGCGAGCACGGGGACGATCAGCGCCGCCGCGAGGATCATCAGGCCCTGCACCATGTCGGTGAGCGACGCGCCGAGGAAACCCCCGAACAGCGTGTAGGCGAGCGTGACCCCGCCGACGATCAGCATGCCGGCGAGGTACGAGCCGCCGAAGGTCGCCTCGAAGAACACGCC
>Ga0308156_1003978_pt1 | contig 10707 bp, 11 predicted proteins | sample PhyAR2_FD_201041 | JGI IMG/M metagenome (GOLD analysis project Ga0308156, IMG submission 201041) | Phyllosphere microbial communities from UC Gill Tract Community Farm, Albany, California, United States - DLSL A.R2 | ecosystem: Host-associated > Plants > Phyllosphere > Unclassified | place: USA... | reverse complement strand
ACACCGGCTCCCGCATCACCGGCTCCCGCTGAGCACGCCGCGCCCGCCGTGCCGCCGCAGCCTTTCGCGCCGCAGCCGCCGGCTTTCGTCGCTCCGCCGTCGCCGTCGCCTGCTCAGCCCCAGCCGCCCGTCGCGTCCGCGCCACCCGTCGCGCCGACGGCCGTGCCGCTGCCGCACGTCTCGTCCGACGCGCCGCAGTTCAGCGGTCACGCCGAGTTCGACGTCTACGCGAACGACCCTGGCCGTGTCGCGTCTCCCACCGAGGGCCGCGAACCCGGCAGCGATGACGCGCACCCGACGACGGGGATCATGGCGGCCATGGGCGGGGCGCCGTCCTCGGCACCTGCTCCCTCGGCACCTGCTCCCTCGCCACAGGCGGCCGCGGCATCCGCCCCTGAACCGTTCGCTCCTGTGCCGCCGTCGCCCGCATCGGACGACCCTGCACCCGCATCGGACGGCCCGCTCGAGCAGCCGGTCCGCGCCGTCCGACCGGTGCCGCCGTCGTTCCGTGACACCGGCGCCGTCGATGCAGCACCCCCGGCCCCGAGCATCCGTCCCGCCCCGATGCCGAGCACCGAGCAGCCGCCGGCGTCGGCCGAGTCGGCTGCGCCGATCGGAATGCCCGCCCCGGTGGCACCCCCGGCCGGTCCCGACGCCGGGCTCGCGGGCGACGTCGACAAGACGGTGGTCACCCCGCGTCCCACCGACGACGACCTCGATGCGACCGTGGTCGTGGCCCGCAAGCGCGGAGTGCGCCGATCGCTCGTGCTCGACGACGGGCGCACCTTCGCCCTCTCCGGCGCGAGCGTCGTGATCGGTCGCAACCCGATGGGCGATCCCGGAGAGCAGCGTCTCGCGATCACGGACACGACCCGCACCCTCTCGAAGACGCACGCGCGCCTGGTCGTGCACGATGACGAGTGGCGCCTCACCGACCTGCATGCCACGAACGGCGTCGTCGTGGTCGAGGAGAACGGCACCGAGACTCTGCTCGACCCGGGCGAGAGCGTGACGGGCAACGGACGCTTCATCCTCGGCGAGGTCGGGATGCACGTCGTGGCGGAGCGCGATTCGTGACCGTCTCCTCCGTCGTTCTCAACGTCGCGGCGCTCTCCGACACGGGGCTCACGCGCACCGCGAACGAGGACTCCGTGCTCGCGGCATCTCCGGTGTTCCTCGTGGCCGACGGGATGGGCGGGCACGAGGCGGGAGATCGGGCGAGCGCTGCCGTCGTCGCAGCGTTCGAACCGCTCGCGGGTGCGACGATCGAGGTCGACGACGTGCGCGAGGCGCTGGGTCGCGCGGCGGAAGTGGTCGAGGGCATCGCGGCGGAGCACAAGCGCGGGGCGGGAAGCACCGTCTCGGGGGTGGCGCTCCTCGAGCACGAGGGCACTCCGCACTGGCTCCTCTTCAACGTCGGTGATTCTCGGGTGTATCGCCACCACGGCAACGAGCTCACCCAGCTCACGATCGATCACTCGCTGGGTCAGGAGCTCGTGGATGCCGGCGAGCTGCGCCCTGAGGACCTGGCGACCTTCGCGCAGCGCAACGTCATCACCCGGGCGATCGGCGGTCCGGACAGCACCGCCGACAGCTGGCTGCTCCCCGTGATCGACGGCGAGCGGCTGCTCGTGTGCTCCGACGGGCTGACCGGCGAGGTCAGCGATGAGGGCATCCGCGCGATGCTCACGATGAACGGGCGCCCCGAGACCGCCGCTGCGGCGCTGATCAGGCGGGCACTGCACGCCGGCGGGCGTGACAACGTCTCGGTCGTCGTGATCGACGTCGTGTCCGGCGGCTCCCGCATGCGGCCCGCTGACGACGGCACGGCAGGCCTCGCCGCGGCATCCGCCCTGACCGACTCGATGCTCGAAGGCACGACGATTCCGGTGCGGGTGAGATGACCGACGACGAGAACGTCGAAGAGACGGTCATGCTCACGCGCCGCGATCGTCGCCGCGCGGGGGCGAAGGCTGCGGCCGACACGGGCGAGACGCTCGCGCCGTCCGACGCAGAGACGGCGTCCGAGGCGGAGACGGCGTCCGACGGGGATCGTGACTCTGTCGATGAGGCCACGGTCGTCGTCGACCGCTCGCGGCCTAGTGCGGATGACTCCGCCGATGAGGCCACGGTCGTGGTCGACCGCTCGCCCGAGCCGGCCCCTGACGTCGACGATCCCGACGATGCTCCTGCCGATGAGGTCACGGTCGTCGTCGACCGCTCGCGGACCGCTGCGGATGAACCAGCCGACGAGGCCACCGTCGTGGTCTCGCGCGCACCGCGCCGCTCCCGACGTCGGAGCGAGTCGACCGATGAGCTCGTTGAGACGGATGAGCTCGATGAGACGGACGAGCTCGATCCGTCGGGCGCGAGCGTCGACCCCTTCGCGGCACCCGCGGTACCCGAGCCGGCCATCTACAAGCCGCGTCCGGCACCGGTGGCGCCGAGCGCGCCTCCCGTCGTGATCGGCGGGGCGGCCCCCACACGCGTTGCGGATCCGGAGCGCCCCTCCGTCGCCAAGCGCGCGCGTCGGTGGAGCACGCTCACGCTCGCGGCATTCGCGGCTGCCTGCGTGGTGTCGGCGGCCGGTCTGGTCGGCGTCGGATTCCTCGTCTTCGGATGACGGCGTTCGTCAGCTGACCCGGGTGGCCTCGGCGTTCGGGTCCGGACGGTTCAGCAGGCCGCCTTCGCGCTCGATCTCCGCCGGATCGATCACGGGGTCCTCGCGGCGGCGTCGGAGAACGATCAGGATGCCGAGCACGCCGAGCAGACTGGTGCCGCCGATCGCGGTGAGCAGCGCGGCGTCGCGGGTGAGCAGGAAGGGCGATGCGCCGTGGTCGGGGCTCACGGCCGCCGCCGGGGGACGGGCAGCGCTGTCCACCGTGTCGAAGAAGGGGCTGGCGGGGCCGCGGGTCGTCTGATCGGGCAGCAGCTCGATCGCGGCCGCCGGCTGGATGAAGCCCCACCCGTTCACGTCATCTCGGTTGTCCGCGTCGGCGCGCAGGGCTGTGGCGGCGAGGCGGTACGCCCAGCCGGCGGGGGGATCCTCGGGGTGGGCCTCGGCGACGAGAGCCGCTGCCGCGCTCGCGTACCCCGTGGCGAAGCTCGAGGCGGGGGCGTCGGAGGCGAACACGCAGTCACCGCCGCCGGGGAAGGCTGTCAGCACGTCGCTGCCCGGCGCTGTCACATCGACCTGCGGGCCATGGATCGACGAGTCCGTCGCGAGTCCGCGCGGGTCTGCGGCGCTGACGCCGAGCGCCTGCTCGTAGGCAGCGGGGTAGCGCGCGGCATCCTCCGCGTCCGCGTCGGATTCCCGGTTGCCCGCGCTCGCGACGACGAGCGCCCCGACCGCTGCCGCATGCTCGACGGCGGCGCGCAGCTCCGCGGAATCCGACGTCTGTGACATCGACACGTTGATGATGTCGGCGCCGTTGTCGGCCGCCCAGTGGATGCCGTCGGCGAGGCGCTGCGAGGTGGGCCCGAATCCCTTGTCGACGTCCTGCTTGCCGTCGCTGCGGAACACGCGGACCGACAGCAGCTTCGCGTCGGGAGCGAGACCCACGACCCCCGATCCGGGGACCGGCTGCGCGGCGATCTGGCCCGCGATGGCAGTGCCGTGCCCTGTCGTGTCGGTGAGTCCGTCGCTGCTCTCTCCGTCGCCCACGAGGTCGACCCCGCCGATCACGGTGCCCGCGAGGTGCGGATTGCCCGCATCGACTCCGGAGTCGACGATCGCGACGACGACCCCCTTGCCCGTGGCGAGACGGTTCGCGTCCTCCGCGCCGAGCCGCGCGAGCGCCGAGGGCGCCTCGGCGGAGAACACGACGGTTCCCGGGGTGCAGGCCTCTCCGGCGGTCGCGGCCGGCACGGCATTCGTGTGCACGGTGCTCGGGCCCGACGAGAGGGGCACCGTCGCGGATGCGGGCGCGGCGGCTCCGAAGACGGCGGCGCCCAGGGCGAGGGCGGCGACGGCGGTCAGTCGGCGACGCATCAGTTCGATCCGGAGCCCGGGGTCTCCCGCGCGGCTTCGGGGCTCAGCGCAGGGCCCGCCGCGAAGAACTCGAGCCACGCGTCCGACACGCGGCCCACATCCGACAGCGAATAGCCGAGCTGGGCGATCGCACCGCTCGCGGCGTCTTCGGCACTCTCGTCGAGCGTCGCACCGGGAATCGCGTAGGCGGTTCCGGACTCGTCGATCAGGACGGCCATTCCCACCGCATCCTCCGATGCGCCGGTCACCTGCATCAGCGCGCCGCCGCCGACGGTGACGTCGACGCGGGAGCGGTCCTCGGGCAGCTCCGCGGTGGTCGCGCCGAGGACGGTGCGGGCGTCGTCGGCCAGAACCGCGCAGGGTGTCTGGCCGGACTCGAGGGTGGTGAGCGGCTGCGCGGGCCAGTCGGTGCCGCCGACGTTCGGGATGGTCGGGATGTCGCCCACCTCGGCGGGGGACACCTCGACCTCGCGGGCCTGCGCTCCGCTGCCGAGCAGGTAGAGCTGGTAGGCGAGGGGGCTGAGCAGCCCGAGTTCGCCCGAGGCGAGCGCGACGTATCGCTCGTCGGCCGGTCTGCCCTGCGTGTGTACGATCGTGCCGGCGGTCAGATCGGTGCCGGGCACCGAGGCGCCGAATCCGTTGATGCGGATCGGGCCGAGCTCGTCGCCGGATGCGAACAGGTTGAGCCAGCGTCCGTCGACGTCGAGGATCTCGCTCGCGCCGAGACCCGCGGCGCGCAGCACGGCGTTCGCATCGTCGGGGGCGACCGCGTAGCGCAGGCCGTCGGCGATGACGAACAGGTCTTCGCCGCGCGTGACGACGGCACCCGTGCCGGCCGAGATCGCGGCGACGGGGTCGTCGGACACGGTGACCGCGGCGCCGGTGCCGTCGTCGATGCACGCCGTCCACGACGAGTTGATCAGAGCGTCGGGCGCGGGCAGGTCGTCGGGCGCGCCGAGGATGCCGATGGCGGGACCGACCGGGATGCCGTCGAGGGCCGCCTGATCCGTGCGCACGACCTTGAACTCGCCCGCCGGGATCAGCAGGCGCGCGCTGGCGGTGTTGATCACCGGATACAGCGTGCCCTCGACCGACACGTACCGCGAGCCGGTGTCCGTCGCCACGATCAGCCGGTTGTTCTGCCAGTCGCCGGGAAGGCCGGGCTGCATGATGCCCCAGAACACGCCGACGAGGATCACGCCCACGGTCAGCGCGACACCCGCCACGACGGCGCGCAGCGGCTTCGCCGGGTCGAGCTCCTTGCCGCCGGGGGCGCCGCCGGTGAAGGCGGACAGCAGACGGCGGCGGCTGAAGCCCTGGGCTTCGATCAGATCCTTCTTGGTCGCCATCGGTCAGACGAGCCCCGCCGTGATGACGCCCAGCGGCAGCAGCAGTGCGAGGGCGATGACCTCGACCGTGTCGCCGAGGCGGGTGAGGCGCAGACGCGCACGCGGCGTGAGAAGCGTGAGCCCGACGAGGATGACCGTGGCGACGACGAGCACCAGCAGCATCCAGGTGCGCACGTCGGGCAGTGCGAGAGCGACGGTGATGCCGGTCGCCGCGAGTCCGATCGCGCCGATCGCCATGAGAACCAGCACGCCGAGGCGCGCGTGGATCTGCCGCGACTGGAACATCATCCCCACGAAGGCGAGCACGCACAGCACCGCGCCGAACGCTCCGCTCGCGGCCACGAGCGGTGTCGCGACGAGCGCCGCGAGGCCGAGTGCGGCCCGCAGCGCGATGAGCGTGCGCGTGCCTGCAGCGGCGCGGCGCTTGACCTCTTCGGCATCGATCGGCTCGGGGGCCGAGAACATGTCTGCGTCGCTCTGCGGAGAGATCACGCGGATGCGGGTGGAGCTGAGCGCGAGCCAGGGGATGCCGTTGGCGAGAAGCGCCGTCGTGGCCAGCATGATCGCGTAGGGGGCGAGGGCGTCGCCGAAGAGCGCCGCGGCGGTGGCGGTGACGCCGATCGAGGCGCCGAGGGCGATGGGCACGAGATGGATCTCGGGCTTGTCCTGCGTGACGGCCAGGCCGATACCCCCGACGATCACGAGACCGAGTCCCATGGCGGCGAGCGGCCAGCCCCAGATGCTCTGCACGGGGACCGCGAGATACCCGGCGAGGCCACCGTAGGCGGCGGCGGCGAGGCCGAGGGCGTGCCCGGCCTCGGGCTGACGCAGCCGCATGAGCACGGCCGCGGCGACGCTCAGCACCACCGCGCCGGATCCCGCGATGATGGCGGGGATCAGCGAGGTGGGCGGAGTGGCCACCAGTAGCAGCGCGCACAGTGCCAGGAAGGTCATGCTGATGAAGAGCGCCGTGCGCGAGCTGTCGGCCGGTGTCCACGACCCGTGCTGCTCGGCCGTCGCATCGATCACGGCCTCCACGACGTCGTCGTAGACGCGGGGCTCGCTGGTCAGCCCGCCGCGGACGAGAGTGAGGAGCTCACCCTCGTGCACGCCCTGCGCCGCGGCTCCGCGCGCCGGATCGAGCGGTGTGCCGTCGGCGCGCTGCAGCGCGTAGCCGCCGTGCGTGAGCGTGGGGTCGAGCACGCCGAGGCTGCGGGCGAAGCCGGGGATGATCTCGATCAGCGGTACCTGCGACGGCACGCCCACGTCGAGTCGCCGGTCGTCGCTGACGACGGAAAGTCGCAGCACGGTGCCTGCCGTGGCGCTGCTCTGAGTCATGGAACGAAGCCCCCTCCATGGTGTGCAGCCGCGAAGGAGGACGTGTGGCTGCGCATTCCGCCTCTCACCCTAGTTGAGGCATCCGACAACGCGTAGTCCTGGGGCGGCCTATTCATCCATCGAATGCACGATCTCGGTGCGGACGGCCGCGCCGCTGTGGAGATCGGTGCGGATCTGATCTAGCCTGGCCGCTGAAACGTATCGTGGGGGCCGTTTCGATGTCGTTCCGTTCAGGGACGCGCCTCCGCGTGCTCGGAGCACGACGAAGGGGCGGTATGAGCGACACCGATTTCTGGCTGAATCCGGCCGGGCTGCGTGAGCAGGCGGGAGCCTTCACGCAGTACGCGGATCAGGCGGCGAGCGCTCGCGCCTGGCTGGAGGACCACACGATCACCGACGACGGGAGCTTCGACGCCTACACGCGGGTCGCGGGTGCCGCGATCGAGATCCGGTCGTCGCTGATCGACTGGTTCGATCACCTCGAGCAGGTGCTCGACGGCACGGCCACCGAGCTCATCGCCGTCGCCGACGAGGGCGAGGGCATCGACCAGGAGCAGGCCGCGCTCATCGACGCGACCGACCCCGACGTCTACAACGACAACACCCAGTCGCCGTCGGGGAACCCGGAGCTCGCCCCCAGCTACGACCGCACCGACGACTCGCTCCCGGTCTGGGGACCGCCCACCGGGGGAGCCGCGTTCTTCTGCGACCTCGGCAGCTACGACGAGCTGAACCAGCTGAGCACCAACCTCGTCCCTGGCGACCTCCTCAGCCCGAGCGAGTGGATCGACACGGTCTTGGGATGGCTGGGCGCTCAGACCCTGCCGCAGCGTGTCCTCGAGACCTACGGCGGGCGCTGGGGCGATGTCCAGCAGTTCGCCGACACGATCAACGGCCTCGCATCGCTCGTGGACGACATGCACGGTCACCTGGCCAGCGCCGTCGCCTATGCGGGCATCCAATGGCAGGGCTACGCGTCCAACAGCGCGCAGGCCTATCTCGAAGACCTCCTCAACGCTCTCTCCGATGCGCAGAGTGCGCTGGCCGACGCGGGAACCGTGTTCTCCGACTACTGCACCGGGGTGATCCAGTCCGCCGAGCAGATCGCCGGGGCGATCTACGGACTCTACGACGCCGTTCTCGTCGCGGCCGCGGGCGCGGCCTTCGGCACCGGCACGGTCTGGACCGGCGGAGGAGGGCTCATCGGCTACGGCACGGCCGGCGTCTCGCTGCTGTGGGCCGCCAAGAAGCTCGCCGACGTGAATGGCATCCTGCAGGACATCTCGGCGCTGTACTCGATACTCGAAGCGCTGGGCAATCTGTCCGGCGACCTGTCGAACTTCGCCGCGACGATGCCCGTGCCGACGATGGAGCAGACCTCATGACCCTCGATCCCGCCGCGGACCCGACCCCGGAGCCGCTCGACCCCGATGCGGCGTTCGCCGGTCGCGTGAGTTCCGAGCGAGCGCCGTTCGCGCTCTCAACGATCGCCGCGAGCGCCCCGGTTCTCGTGCAGCTGGCGAGGCAGATGCGCGAGGTGCGCGCCGGCACCGACGACCCGCAGCTGCGTGATGTGCTGGACGGCATCCTGAACGGTCGCGCTCCGCTGTCGGCGCTGCTCGCGGACGGTGTGCTCCCCGCTCCGCCCTCAGCCATGCCGGATACACTGCGGAAGCTGTGGGAGTCGAACGAGGAGGCGCAGCGATGATCGGTGTGAAGGTGTCGACCGCCAAGGGATCGCTCACGGGCATCGACGGCGGGATCGACGAGATCGCCCGCATCCTCGAGGCGCTTCGCGATGAGATCGCCGCGCTCGAATCCCGCTGGGACGGCGAGGCGCGTGAGGCGATGTCCGTCGCGGTGCGCGACTGGAACGTCTCCCTCGAACGACTGCGGCTCATCGGCCGGGATGCGAGTCGCGCCGCGGGGCAGACGGTCGACCGGGTCGATGCGTTCGACCGTCGCCGAGCCGGCGCGTGGCACCGGTGAGCCGGAGGGCGACCGCAGCTGGGCTCGCCGCAGCCGCCGTGGTGCTCGCCCTCACAGGATGCGCGCCCGGAGCGTCGACAGGACTCACCGTGGCCTATGAGGCCGACGGCGTGCAGCGGACGGTCACGCTCGATCCCGACCAGATCACCTGCGACGAGGGCAGCGTGCACGGGCTCGCGATCTCGAACGACCCGCAGGGGCGCTTCTCGATCGGACTCGGCGGCGATCGCCGCGGGTCGGTCGGCGCCGGAAGCGACGAGGGATTGGTGCTCTTCGAGGGCACCGAGCTCGACCTGTCCGCATCGGGCACCGTGCTCACCGTGGGGTCGTCGGAAGGAGAGGTCTCCGTCATCGAGGGGTGGGAGACCGGTGACGACGTGAACGTCTCCGCCGATGATGCCGTGCAGTACCCGGCGGTCCTGTCCGGATCCCTCTCGTGCGACGATCCCGTCTCCGTGCCGGTCCCCGACGAGGGCTCGTCCGAGTCGGCTCCGCCCGTGGGTGTGAGCGTGACGTTCACCGCCGCAGGCGCGGTGCGCACGGCCGCGTTCGTGCCGACCTCCGTGTCGTGCGACGCCCGCGTGACGGCGACCGGCATCGATCCGCATCCCGGCACGTTCTCCCTCGATCCGTCGGGGCGGGTGCAGATGACCGTCTCCGACGAGGAGGGCACGACGGAGTTCCGCGCAGACGATGTGGACGTGGCCGCCGAGAGCGACGGTTCGTACTGGCTGAGGAACATCGAGGGCGACGTGCGATTCTGGGCCGGCCAGACCGGTGGGACGCTGTCTCCCGATGACGCGGAGACGGACACCGGCACGCTGAGCGCCCTGATCGTGTGCCCGTGACGGGAGCTCGCGGCGGATCCCCCTGCCCGGGGCGAGCAACCGGACTCCGTTTTCTCCATCGAACGTACAAACCGTCCGCGGATGTCCCCCGTGTTCTGGCGATTCCGGGAGATCTGATCTAACCTGGCTCCTGAAACGAATCGTGGGGGGTTGTTTCGAAGTCGTCCCAACACAGGGATGCGCTCCCCGCACGTGTGTCCGTGAGGACCGGAGGGAGTGAGTTATGGCTGATGTCATCTCCGCAGAAGAGGGGGCTCTGCGCCGCGGAGCCCAGGCGGTGCGGGAGACCAAGTCCGGGATCGACCAGCAGACCAAGAAGGTCCGCAGCGAGATCGAGCAGCTGCGCGGCTTCTGGACGGGTGCGGCAGCCGCATCGTTCACCACGCTGATGTCCCGCTGGGACGAGCAGGCTCGTCAGCTCAACGAGGTCCTCGTGACGCTCGAGGATGCCCTCGCCGGCACCGAGCGCGACCAGGCCGCGACCGAAGAGGCGCACCAGCAGACCATTTCGGGCCTCGGCTCGATGATGTCGGGCGCCTGAGCGCTCGCATTCACAGGACTATAAGGAGAACATGATGCAGTCGATGTCAGTTCGCCCGGAGCAGGTCAACGCTCTGGCAGCTCAGATCCGCAGTGGTTCGCAGGGCATCCGCTCCGAGCTCGACCGTCTCGAGTCCGAGGTCGGCAAGCTCCGCGCAGCCTGGGACGGTTCCGCTCAGCAGGCCTATGACCAGGCTCAGGCGAAGTGGAACCGCTCGCTCAGCGAGATGCAGCAGCTGCTCACGCAGATCGCTGGAAAGACCGAGGAGATCTCGGGCCAGTACGTGCAGACCGACAAGTCGGCTGCCGGGCGGTTCGGGGCCTGATCCCGTGGCGCGGGCCCGGTGCAGAGATGCCCGGGTCCGCGCCGTCTGCTGTGCTGTTCGGCCCGTCGGTCGGAGGGCAGCGCAGATGATTCGGGATCATTGCCGTTGTGAAGAGGAGGGGCGTCGATGAGCATCGCAGTCGACTTCGATGGAGTGTTCGCCGAGCTGAAGCGGCTTCTGCGTGAACTGCAGGAGTTCCCCAGCCCGGACGAGGTGGCCGTCGCTGAAGGAGATGTGTCGAACTCGACGCGCGAGTTCCACCAGGCCGTGGCCGGCGCGGCACAGTCGATGGGAATCGCCACGGAGAAGGTCCTGGCCAAGCTCCA
>Ga0308156_1003973_pt1 | contig 10724 bp, 18 predicted proteins | sample PhyAR2_FD_201041 | JGI IMG/M metagenome (GOLD analysis project Ga0308156, IMG submission 201041) | Phyllosphere microbial communities from UC Gill Tract Community Farm, Albany, California, United States - DLSL A.R2 | ecosystem: Host-associated > Plants > Phyllosphere > Unclassified | place: USA... | reverse complement strand
GAACGAATCGATCGCCGACGTCTTCGGTGCGCTCACCGAGCAGTATCTGCTCGGGCAGGCCGCGACCGACGCGACCTGGCTCATCGGGGCGGAGATCTTCACGGATGCGGTGCAGGGCAAGGCCCTCCGGTCGATGATCGAGCCGGGCACGGCATACGACGACGACGAGCTCGGCAAAGATCCGCAGCCTGCCCACATGAGCGACTTCATGCGCACGACCGAAGACAACGGCGGCGTGCACATCAACTCCGGCATCCCGAACCGCGCCTTCGCGCTGTTCGCGATCGACCTCGGCGGCAACGCCTGGGAGACCGCGGGCACGGTCTGGTACCGGGCGCTCACCGGCGGACTGTCGAGCACCGCGAACTTCACCGAGTTCGCCGATGCGACGGTCGCTGCGGCATCCGCCATCGACGACGCCACCGCGACAGCCGCTCGACGCGCGTGGTCGACCGTGGGAGTCTATGAAGATGAGCGAGTCCCCCGCACCGACTGACCGTCAGGTCGTCATCGCGGTGGTGCGCACCGGCGGAATCGCCGGCATCCGTCGCCAGTGGCGGGTCGAACCCGACCCGGCCGATGCTCCCGAGTGGCTCACGATGATCGACAGCTGCCCGTGGGATGCCGACGGCGACCCGTCGACCGGCGCCGATCGGTTCGTCTGGCTGATCCGCGTGCGCACGCCGTCGGAGAAGCGCGAGCGCGAGCTCCCCGATTCCGCGCTCGAGGGTCCCTGGCGCGAACTGGTCGACGCGGTGCGCGCCACGGCGAAGGCTGCCGCCGCGACGGACTGACGTCTACCCTGAGATCGGGCCGACACCACCGCGTCGGCGCGAGGGAGGCATCATGCTGACATCCGACGAAGCGGCTCGGCTGCTCACCGTCGCCCGCGACGCGCACACGCGCGGCGACGTTCTGCTGCACCTGCAGGTCGAGGTGAGCCGACTCACCGGCGAGGCATCGTCGTGGGGGTCGGCCGACAACCAGTTCACGAGCAACGAGAGCGTCGGGTACTTCCTCGGCGAGGTCGAGGGCGTCGGCTGGCGTCTCGAGCACACCGGCTACACCTTCGTCGAATCGGGTGCGACGACCTCGGCGCGCATGCTGAGCACCGGCACGGGTGTGGTCAATCACGGAGCCGTGGCGGGGTACTTCACGTTCCGTCGCGCGGCCTGATCGCCGCATCCGCCCGAATCGGGCAATCCGGTGTGAATCCGACCTGCCGGGCGGTCATCGAGAGGCCATCGGGGTCAGAATGGTGCGCATGGGTCTTTTCCAGCAGCGCCCCGAAGAGCAAGAGAACGAGTGGGCCCTGCCCTCGGAGCCGCTCGAACGCTCCGAGGCCGAGGTGCTCCCCACGACACCCACCGTCGATCCGCTGTCGCTCGGCATCGGTCTCGAATCCGGCGGCTCGGTGACCTCGATCGTCTTCCCCGTCACTCCCGCGCCCCCCGCCGAAGACGACTGACCCGTCCACAGCGCCCCGATGACCGCGCACACCGGTTCGGCGGAGTCGTCTCAGCGATGCGACAGAGACGGGGCGGGCCGGGAAGTGTCGTCGGTCGCGGCTACGGTTGAGGGATGACGATCACCGCCGCCGCAGACGGCTCCGCCCTGGGCAACCCCGGCCCCAACGGCTGGGCCTGGTACATCGACGACGCGAACTGGGCCGCCGGCGGATCACCGCACGGCACCAACAACCAGGGTGAGCTGCGCGCCGTGCTCGAGCTGCTGCAGGCGACCGCAGGCATCTCCGAGAAGCTGCTGATCGAGTGCGACAGCCGCTACGTGATCGACTCCGTGACCAAGTGGATGCCGGGGTGGAAGCGCAAGGGCTGGCGCAAGTCCGACGGCGGCCCCGTGCTCAACCGCGACCTGCTCGAGGGCATCGACGAGGCGATCCGCGGCCGCGATGTCGAGTTCTCCTGGGTCAAGGGCCACGCCGGTCACCCGCTCAACGAGGCCGCCGACGAGCGTGCGAACGCCGCGGCGAAGGCCTACCAGGCGAAGCAGGAGCCGCGCCGCGGACCGGGATTCACCATGGCGACGGATGCGGGCGCTGCCGCCGCGGCATCCGCACCGATCGCCGCGTCGGCGTCGACCCCCGCGTCGAAAGCGGCGCCCACTGCCCCGTCGTCTCCCGCGAAGACGGCCGCCACCGCGACGGCGGTCGCCGAGCCCCTCTGGGCCGAGGCATCCGACCTGCTCGACGGCCTCGACGCCCCCGTCGACGACCCGATCGTGGTGCGCCTGGCGCTCACCGCCGATGAGCACGCCCGCCTGCGCGACAGTGCTGAAGCGCAGGGCATCTCGCTCGAAGAGGCCCTGCGCCGCCTGATCTGAGGCGGTGCACTGACTCCGCGCCCGCGTACACTCGCACCATGTCGAAGAAGAATGTCGCACGCACCATCGGCCGGATCTTCCTCGGCTCCTTCCTCGTCTTCGCCGGCGTCTCTCACCTGACGTTCGCGCGCGAGGAGTTCCAGGCACAGGTGCCCGACTGGGTGCCGCTGGACCCCGACGTGACGGTGCTCGCCTCGGGTGTCGTCGAGGTCGGCCTCGGTGCGGCCCTGCTGGTGGCTCGTAAGCGGCGCGGGTTGGTCGGCGTGCTCGCCGCGCTCTTCTTCGTCGCGGTCTTCCCCGGCAACATCGCCCAGTGGGTGGAGCACCGCGACGCATTCGGCCTCGACACCGACACGAAGCGCTTCGTGCGGCTGTTCTTCCAGCCGGTGCTCATCGCCCTGGCGATCTGGTCGACCCGCGCTCCCCGCCGCACGGGTTCCGATTCGTCCGCATCCTGAACCGGACGCCTCGGTCGCCGTCCACGACTCCGCACGGACGCAGGCAGGACAGCGGAAGAGGAGGCGATTCTCGAGAGAACCGCCTCCCCTGCTGAGCGGAGTCGTGACCGTCAGACCGTGAGCAGCTCCCGCTCGAGTCGGTCGTACGAGGCCTCCATGCCGTCGGCCATGCCGGTGGCGAGGATCATGTCTCGCGTCTCCTTGTCGGGGTACTCGATGTAGAGGGTGATGAGGGTCGCGCCGTCTTCCTCGTAGAGGTTCAGATCGTTCAGCGTCTCGACCGGCATCCCGATCATCCTCTCGGTCTGCACCGACCGCCGGGGGGCGTCGATCAGCAGCGCCTCGCCTTCGAAGCCGAACGGCTGCCCCTCGGTGTCTCCCACCGGCGCCCACGAGTTGCGATAGGTCTGGCCGACCTCGGTCGCGACGACGCACTCGGTCATCTCCCACCCGTCGGGTCCGAGCAGCCACTTCTTCATGAGCTCGGGCTCGTTGTGGGCGCGCCAGACCAGGTCTCGGGGCCCTTCGACCAGACGCGTGATGCGCACGTGCACGTCGTCCAGCAGCTCCACCCGGGTGCCCTTGCCCTGCGCGTAGTCGCGGAGGTCCTGCAGCACCGCGTCGAGCTGGCTCATCGCGAGCGTCGTGCCCTCGACGGCGCCCATCGCCACGACCTGCTCGAGCGCCTCAGCGGAGGCGAAGTAGCTCGTGTTGACCATGCGCGTGCCGTCGGCCGTCGACTCGAACGTGAAGACCATGCGCATGGAGGGCAGGTCGGCGTCGGGCGTGCCGTCTTCGTCGGCGAACGCGTCGAGCACCTCGAAGCTGTGCGGAGCGTCGATGCGCAGGAACTCCCACGTGCCCGAGGCCTTCTCGCCCCGGGGGCCGTTCATCGTGTAGTTCGCCTTGCCTCCGACCGTGTGATCCCAGGCGGTGAAGGTCGCGGGCCATCCGGGAGGACCCCAGAAGCGCTCGAGCTGGCGCGGGTCGGAGTACGCGTCCCAGACGCGCTCGACGGGTGCCGCCAGATCGGCGACGACGGTCATCGTCAGGTTCTCTTCGTCGGTGGTGACGTCGGTGACAGGCATTGTCAGACTCCTTCTTCGGTTCGTGGATCTTCTGTGTCGGTGCTTGCGGTGCTGTTGCCGGTCGTGTCGCTGCGGGGTGCCGGCGGCTCGGCCAGCAGCTCGTCGAGGCGGGCGATGCGCGACCGCCACAGCTCTTCGTATCGGGCGAGGAGCGCCCTGGCGCGGGCGATCATCTCGGGGTTCGCGCGGACGAGCCGCTCGCGTCCCTCGGCGCGCTTGACGATGAGATCCGCCGCTTCGAGCACGGCCACGTGCTTCTGCACCGCGGCGAACGACATGTCGTATTCGGAGGCGAGGGTCGAGACGGACTGCTCCCGCTCGATCGTCCGACGCAGGATGTCGCGTCGGGTCGACGTCGCCAATGCGTGGAACACACGGTCGACCTCCGCTTCGCTCAGTTCTCTTTGTGCAACCATTTGGTTGTACGTTATGCCTGAGGGAAGGGGATGTCAACCCCGATCTTGTGACTTGCGGCTTTAGATCGGACTAGATGCTTTACATCGGACTACCCGAGGCTGAGCCGGACTGAGTCCGATCTAAAGCAGAGTGCTGGGGGCCGCCTCCCTTCGGAGTGGCAATGAAGCCAGCTGCGGTCGCGAGGAAAGTCAGATCGTCAGGCCGACTCATGCAGGACGACGGTCAAAACGCGCGCACATCCAGACCCCGAATACGGATGGTTGGCGGTCGGCAGAACCTGCGCCGAAACCCATACACCACCCGTTTCGGCGCCCTAACGTTTCGGCAGGGGGTTACGGCGGGGCGACGCTCGGCGTGTCGCACTTCCCCTGTGACTTGCGGCGATAAGTGTCGTGGTTCCCGCGTCGATTATCGTCCGATGAGGAGTGCTTCTTGGGCGGCGTCGACGGCCTCGGGGATGAGGTGCGTCTGCTTGTTGATGTCGAGTATGCGGTTGAAGAAGCAGATCGCCGAGTTGGAGAAGGTGAACGAGATCCTCCGGTCAACGAGCATGTTTTTCGCGACCGAGCTCGGCCGCCCCTCGTAGAGATGATCGCGTTCGTCGACAAGATGCGTGGTCGTTTCGGGGTCGAGCTCGTGTGCCGTGTGTTGCGGCAGGCCGAGGTGGGGTTCCTCACCGCCCGCGGATACCGGGCCACGAAAGCGCGTTCGGCGTCGGCGCGGCAGCAGCGCGATGAGCTATCGCTGGAAGCCCTCCTGAACGCGACCTCCAGCACGGTCGAGTTCGATCTCGATCTGAGTCGCAAAACGATCGTGCTGACTCTCCGTTAGGGGAATGGACAAAGCGGAAGCGCGATCTGGATCGAACTCTGTGAGCCGTCGCGGGAGGTACTTGCCCGCGCCGATCCAACGCGAGTTCGAGAGCAGTATGAGTTCAGCCGTTTTCTCGTAGAGGAGGGCCGCAAGTATGTGACGTTCAACCGGGTCGGTTGCGTCTCGATAGTCATCCAGCAAGTCCGTTATGACGTAGCGACGGAACGTTGCTTCCGTAGGGTCAAGGGTCGGCCCAGCCTCGTATTTGCAAGACCACTCGTGTTTGTACCTCTCGTGTTCGGTTGCGCCACGGACAGCGATCCCATCAATAAGCATCTGGACAATCACTGGTCGATGCTGTTCGAACCCGCGGTTCGCCCAGACCGTGAAGCCCGCTTCGGTATACGCGAAGACCTCAAAGATCTCGTCCTCGAAGCGGTACGCCGCCGCCAGACTCGTGCGGTCGTCGGCGAAGATCTCTTCACCGAGAAGGAGAAGGTCGATGTCGCTGGTCGAGGTCCTCGTTCCGCGAGCCGTGCTTCCCGCGAGCAGCGCGACACTCGCGTGCGGAAAGTGGTGCGAGACGAAGCGTTCGACGATAGCGAGATAACTCATGAGATAAGAGCATAGGAGCTGGGCTCAAAGCCGCGTCACACCGCTTAGGCTTCCGCCGGAAACGATCGTTTGTGACGTGCCAGCGCTTGCTCCGCGAAAAGCGGGGTCAGAAACGTCCGCCGATACTTAGTTTCGACGGACGTTTGCGGTGCGGTCGGTGACGATGGGTTGGCCCGTGGGTTCAGGGCGGGCTTTGCGCGCTTGGAGTGTTGCGGCCGTGAGAGATCCAATGGCGATGGCAGAGAGGGTTACGGCTGCTGCTAGCAGACTTGCGCCTCCGAGCCATCCGGCGATCGGGTAGGTGATCAGGAAGCAGGCGTGGGAGAGCGCGAACTGTGCCGTGTAGACGAGGTTCCGGTTCTGCGGTGTCGAGGCTTCGGCCAGCAACCGGGACGACGGCGTGTTCACCAGGGAGGTGCCCATGCCGAGCAGTATCCAGGTGAGAAGAGACGCGGGCCAGCCGGCTGTGGTGGCGGTGAGTAGCCCGGTGAGTGCCACGGCGGCGAGCAGCCCCACGACGATGAGCGGGTGCGGCGTCGCATGGCGACCTCTGCTGCCCGGTAGGTGCGCAACGTCTCGAGGGTTTGTCGGGCGAGGGCCTTCTGCTCCGAGACGTCGTCCTGCCAGTAGTGGCGCGTCGCTGAGCTCGCCGTCTCCGGCCGCGCAGGGATGGATAGAGGCTGCGTCGCGTTCGGGTCGAACGGGTGCGCGTCACTCATGCGAGGGAGAGGAAGAGCTTCTCCAACTCGTCCGGGGTGCTGGTGCCATCGGCGTCGGGATCGGTCATGCAGTCGCGCAGCGCGGTGGAGATGACGAGGAACCCTGCCCGGTCGAGAGCCTTCGAGACGGCCGCGAGCTGCTGGACGACGTCGCGGCAGTGTGCGTCGCTTTCCACGGCCGTGATGACGGCGGCGAGCTGCCCTTGAGCGCGCTTGAGCCGGTTGACGACCTTCCGCTTGGCCTCAGCGTCGTGGGCGAACTCTGCGATGGGGGTTTCGATTGCGCTCATCTTCGTTCCTTCCGGGGAGTTGACAATCACGATACCCCCTGGGGTATGCTGAGTCCACTCCAACCCAATACCCCCAGGGGTATTACAGATTGAGGATTCACATGTGCAGAGCAACGAAGTGCCGAACCTGCGGGAAGACCACGTGGACTGGCTGCGGGCAGCACGTCGCGTCCGTGCGCAAGGGCGTGCCGGCGTCGGATTGGTGCAACGGCCAACACACCCGCGGTGAGGTCCAGGCCGCGCAGTCGCAGCGTGGCGGGTTCCTCTCCCGCCTGTTCGGGAAGTGACGCGCATGGCCACGATCGATCTGACCGGTGAGAGCTTCGGCGGCACGGTCGCGGGGGAGGGCATCGCCCTCGTCGACTTCTGGGCGGCGTGGTGCGGCCCGTGCCGCGCGTTCGCTCCCGTGTTCGAGGCCGCGTCCGAACGTCACCCCGACGTCGTCTTCGCGAAGGTCGACACCGAAGCGGAAGTCGGTCTCGCCACGGCGAACCGCATCACTTCCATCCCCACGCTCATGGTCATCCGTGACGGTGTCCTGGTCTACAAGCAGCCCGGCGCGCTCCCCGAACCCCAGCTCGAGCTTCTGATCAGCAAGGCCCGCGAACTCGACATGGACGACGTGCGCTGGCAGATCGCCGAATCGCCCACCGCGGCCTGAAAGGACCCCCTATGTGTGCACAGATCACCTGCTCAACCTGCGGCAAGCCCACCTGGGCCGGCTGCGGACAGCACATCGAACAAGCCCTCGCGGGCATTCCCCGTGACGAGCGCTGCAGCTGCGCTCACTGACAGCGACACGAAAGCCGAACCATGCTCCTCGAACGCCTCTATGACGACGACCTCGCCCACGCCAGCTATGTCATCGGCTGCCAGCGCACCGGCGAAGCGATCGTGGTCGACCCGCGCCGCGACGTGCAGGTCTACCTCGACCTCGCCGCGAAGAACGGCATGACCATCACCGCCGTCACCGAAACCCACATCCACGCGGACTACCTCTCCGGCACCCGCGAGCTCGCCGCCCGCACCGGAGCGACGATGTACGTCTCCACTGAGGGCGGTCCCGACTGGCAGTACGGTTCGGGGTTCCAGGACGCCACCCGGATGATGCACGGACACCGCATAACCATCGGGAACATCACCGTTGACGCGGTCCACACCCCCGGGCACACCCCCGAGCACCTGTCGTTCCTGGTCACCGACGGCGCCGCCTCCTCCGAGCCGGGATACGTCCTGACCGGTGACTTCGTGTTCGTCGGTGACGTCGGGCGACCAGACTTGCTCGATGAGGCCGCCGGCGGTGTCGACACCCGCTTCGACGGTGCTCGCGACCTGTTCGCCAGCCTCCGCGACCGTTTCCTCACCCTGCCCGACTACGTGCAGGTGCTCCCCGCTCACGGGTCGGGATCCGCATGCGGCAAAGCGCTCGGCGCCGTCCCCAGCTCGACCGTCGGCTACGAACGGCGCTTCGCGTGGTGGGCACCGTACCTCGCGGCCGGCGACGAGCAAGGGTTCATCGACACGCTGCTGAACGATCAGCCCGACGCGCACGCGTACTTCGCGCGCATGAAGCGGCAGAACCGCGTCGGGCCGGCCCTGCGCGGCCAGCTCAGCCCGCTGACCGAGTACTCGGCGTCCGAGCTTCACGAGGACATCGAGGGCGACCGAGTCATCGTGGTCGACACCCGCCACCACTCCCTCGTCCACGAGGGCACCGTGCCGGGCGCGCTGAACGTCCCCGGGGTCGCGAAGGCAGCCAGCTACGGCGCATGGGTCTACGACCCCGACACCGAAACCCGTCCGCTCGTGCTGCTCATCGACTCCTCGAACACCGCAGCCCAGTTCCGGGACCACCTGCTGCGCGTCGGTATCGACCAGGTCGACGGGTTTACCACCACCCTCGACGGTCTTCCCACGGTGCAGCCTAAGACGATCGCCCCGACCGACCTCGACCAGGTCGACGCGGCGCTCCTCCTCGACGTCCGCAACCGCACCGAGTACACCGCGGGCCACATCCCCGGCGCCAAGCAGCTCTCCGGCGGCCGTGCCCTCTGGCACACCGACGAACTGCCCGCCGGCAAAATACTGACCTACTGCCAGAGCGGGGTCCGCAACAGCGTCGTCGCCAGCGCCCTCCGCCGCGCCGGGCACGACGTCATCGAAATCGAAGGCAGCTACAACGCCTGGGTCGCCGCCACCGCACCCCAGACCACCGCCGCCTGACCCGACAAGGAGCTCGAGTGAGTACGTCCATCGTCATCGCCATGACCCTCGCGGTCCTGGTCGGTGTCGCACTCGGGCTCCTCGGCGGCGGGGGCTCCATCCTCACCGTCCCCATCTTCACTCTCGTCCTCGGCACCGGAACGAGAGAAGCGATCGTCTCCTCCCTCTTCGTCGTCGCCACCACCAGCGCGGTCTCCACCGCGTTCCGGATCGGTCGACGCGAGGTGCGGTGGAAGGTCGCAGCGATCTTCGCCGCGACCGGGCTGGTCGGGGGCGTAGCTGGCGGGGTGGTCGGCCAATTCCTTCCGGAACCTGTCCTCACCATCTTGTTCGCGACGATCATGATCCTCACCGCGATCGCGATGATGCGGCCCCGACATGAGCACGCTGAACCTCGTCAGACGCCGCCCGTTGTCCGCGGGATTCGAACGGCAGCCACGGGCCTCGGGGTCGGAGTTCTCACGGGAGCTCTGGGAGCTGGCGGCGGGTTCCTCATCGTCCCCGCCCTTACCTTTCTCGGCCTCCCCATCGCCGCAGCCGTGGGGACGTCGCTCCTGGTCATCGCCGTGAACTCGTCCGCTGGGTTCCTCACGCAGATCAGCACCGCGGCTATCCACTGGCCCACCGTCCTCACCTTCACCGCCCTCGCCGTCGCCGGTTCCTTCATCGGGCTGGCCCTTTCGCACCGCCTCCCCGCAGCCAGCATCCGCACCGGGTTCGGGGTCCTGGTGCTGGCCGTGGGGCTGACCATGCTCACCACCCTCATCATCCAGGCCCTCTCCGCCTGACCACCGCAGAAAGCCCTTCATGCCCAACGCGACCGACACCGCGCCCCGCACCGGGGAACACGTCGACGGATACGAGGTGCCCGTCCTCGACGAGCACGCCATCCGCATCGCCGCCGGCATCCTCCTCGCCGCCGGCATCACCGCCCTCGCCCTCACCCTCGTCTCGGGCAGCATCCGGCCGCTGCAAACATTCGGCCTGTTCTTCCTCGTCGACATGACAACCCGCATCCTGATCAGCGACCGGCTGTCTCTCACCCTCGCCCTCGCCCGGGCGCTGAGGCGTCGCTGTCGCCCGCTCTGGGTCGGCGCGCCGCAAAAGGTCTTCGCATGGTGGCTGGCGCTTGGCATTGCCGCCGTGTCATGCGTAACGATGAGCGCCGGAATCGTCCCCCTCACCGTGACACTCGGTCTCTGCGGGATCTGCTTCACTCTCCTCTTTCTGGAAGCCGTCTTCGGGTGGTGCGCGGGATGCGCCCTGCACCAACGCCTCACCCGGCAACCCACCCGCCACTGCACCAACGGCGCCTGCGACAGATAAACCCCCACCCAAAGCTCGAAAGGACGCTCTCATGCGCCGCCTCGCCCTCACCACCCTCACCGTCATCGCCGCAATCACCCTCACCTCCTGCGCCGCCACACCCGCACCGCAGGCCGACCTCGACCCCAACGCGGTCATCATCGACGTGCGCACCCCCGCCGAGCACGCCACCGGACACCTTGACGGTGCCCTCCTGCTCGACGTCACCGCAGGCGAACTGCAACCCGCACTGCCCGACCTCGACCCCGAAGCCGCCTACCTCGTCTACTGCCGGTCAGGCAACCGGGCCAGAGCCGCCATCGACCTCATGAAGGAGGCCGGCTTCACCGACCTCCGCAACCTCGGATCGCTCGAGGACGCAGCCAGTGCAACGGGACTCCCCATCGTCCAGCCCTAAGACGTGCGCGCTCGTCCCCCCACGAGCGCGCACCC
>Ga0308156_1003969_pt1 | contig 10734 bp, 12 predicted proteins | sample PhyAR2_FD_201041 | JGI IMG/M metagenome (GOLD analysis project Ga0308156, IMG submission 201041) | Phyllosphere microbial communities from UC Gill Tract Community Farm, Albany, California, United States - DLSL A.R2 | ecosystem: Host-associated > Plants > Phyllosphere > Unclassified | place: USA... | reverse complement strand
GACCCCGGCGCCGCGGCGGAGCTGACCCCGCTCCTCGACGCCTACTTCGACGGGCTGCCCGTCGACTTCCCCGAGCAGATCGACATCGACTGGCGCCTGGCCGAGGGCTTCTCCCGCGCTGCGCTGCAGACGATCTGCACGATCGCCTGGGGCGAGACCCTCAGCTACGGCGAGGTGGCCGCCCTCGCCGGTCACCCCGGAGCCGCGCGCGCCGTCGGGACGGCGTGCCGCCTCACCCCATTCTCCATCATCGTCCCGGTGCACCGCGTCGTGCGCTCCGACGGCTCCGCGGGGCAGTACGGCGCTCACCCCGAACGCAAGACGTTCCTCCTCGACCTGGAGGCGCGGCACTGATCGCACACGGCGACACACCCGACGTCGCCCCCGAACAGCGTGGACCCCGGCGAGTAGGCCGCCGGGGTCCACGTGTACGGCGGTGTCCCGCACCGCGAGGGCATCGATCAGTGATCGACGGCTTTCTCGGCACCGAACCCGGTGAGCGAGCGCACCTCCATCTCTGCGGCCAGCGTCGGCGACTCCTTCGTCCTGCTCGTGATGGTCCCGAGCCAGCCGAGGAAGAACCCGATGGGGATCGACACGATGCCGGGATTGTTCATCGGCCACAGCACGATGTCGATCCCGGGGATCATCGAGGTGGGCGAGCCCGAGAACACCGGAGACAGCACGATCAGGATGATCGCCGCCCCGAGGCCTCCGTACATGCTCCACACCGCGCCCCGCGTCGTGAAGCGCCGCCAGAACAGCGAGTACAGGATGGTCGGCAGGTTCGCCGATGCCGCGACGGCGAAGGCCAAGGCGACGAGGAAGGCGATGTTCTGCCCCTGCGCCCCGATGCCGCCGACGATCGCGAGGATGCCGATCACGATCACGGTGCGGCGGGCGACACGGACCTCGCCGTTCGGATCCGGCTCGACCGGGTTGCCCGCCGCATCCTTCCTGCCCTTCTGGATCACGTTGGCGTAGATGTCGTGAGCGAATGAGGCGGCGGCCGTGATGGTGAGGCCGGCCACCACGGCGAGGATGGTGGCGAAGGCCACCGCCGAGATGAATCCGAGCAGCACCGGACCGCCGAGATACAGGGCGAGGAGCGGAGCGGCCGAGTTCGGTCCACCCGGCGCGGCCGCGATGACATCGGCTCCCACGAGAGCACCGGCGCCGTAGCCGAGCACCAGCGTCAGCAGATAGAACCCGCCGATCAGCCAGATCGCCCACACCACCGACCGACGCGCTTCCTTGGCGGTCGGGACGGTGTAGAACCGCATCAGCACGTGCGGCAGACCGGCGGTGCCGAGCACCAGCGCCATGCCCAGCGAGAGGAAGTCCCACGGGTTGGCGCCGTACTGCAGCCCCGGAGCGAGGATCGCGTCTCCCTTGTCGGAGTTCGCCACCGCCGCCTCGAGCAGGGTGTTCAGGTTGAACCCGTGGATCGCGAGGACCCACACGGTCATCGCGATGGCACCGCCGATGAGCAGGAACGCCTTGACGATCTGCACCCAGGTGGTCCCCTTCATGCCGCCGATCAGCACATAGACGATCATGAGCACGCCCACGACAGCGATGACGATCGACTGCCCCACGCGTCCGTCGATGCCGAGGAGCAGCGAGACCAGACCACCGGCACCGGCCATCTGCGCGAGCAGATAGAAGAAGCAGACGGCGAGCGTGGTGATGGCCGCCGCCATCCGCACCGGACGCTGCTTCAGGCGGAAGGAGAGGACGTCGGCCATCGTGAACTTGCCGGTGTTGCGCATGAGCTCGGCCACGAGCAGCAAGGCCACGAGCCAGGCGACGAGGAATCCGATCGAGTAGAGGAACCCGTCGTAGCCGTTGATCGCGATCGCCCCGCAGATGCCGAGGAACGATGCCGCCGACAGGTAGTCGCCGGCGATCGCGAAACCGTTCTGCGGCCCGGTGAAGGATCGACCCGCCGCGTAGTAGTCGGCCGCGGTCTTGTTGTTCCGGCTCGCGCGGATGACGATGAACAGCGTCACCGCGACGAACGCGACGAAGATCGAGATGTTGAGCACGGGATTGCTCTCGACAGCGAGGGTCTCGCCGGTGGCGGTCAGGACGTTCATGCGTGCCCCTGCGCCTTCTCGAGTTCTTCACGGATCTCGGTCGCTATCGGATCGAGCTTCCGATTCGCGAAGGCGACATATCCCATCGTGATCGCGAATGTGGTGACGAATTGTCCGAGTCCCAGCAGCAGCCCGACGGTGATATCCCCCCAGACGCGCTGCGCCATGAAATCGGTCGCGAACGCCCCGAGCAGGACATAGACGAAATACCAGATCAGGAAGAATGCCGCGAGCGGGAAGATGAATGATCGCTGCGTGCGTTTGAGCGTGCGGAAACGTTCGGATTCCTCGACGGCGATGTAGTCGATTCCGTCCGCCGATTCGGCAGGTGAATGGTCGGTCATGGGGCCTCCTTGCCACATGGTCTACGTCTCGCGCGGGCCGGCCTCGCGAGTGGTAGGGTCGACGCTACGAAACGGGGAACGGTGCCGTCACCCCCGAAAGTAGGTAGTCGTCGTGAGCACAGCGACCGGGATGGAATCCGAGACCGAGCTCGTCGCCAGAGCCGTGCGCGAGCTCTCTCAGCGAACCCGCTTTCCCGTCGCGTTCGGCGGCCTGATCGACGAGGGGGTCGTCAGCGTCTCGAGCATCGTGGGCAACCGGACCCGCAGCCTCGACGGCCTGCGCGTGCGCCCGGAGCGTGGACTCGGCGGCCGCGCGATGATGGAGATGCGCCCCCGCATGACGAACGACTACGGCTCATCCCGGCAGATCACCCACGACTACGACATGTTCGTGCTCGGCGAGGGGCTGCACACGCTGCTGGCGCTGCCGATCATCGTGTCCGGTCGCCCCCGGGGCGTGCTCTACGCCGGGGCCTGGGACCGGACTCCGGTCGGCGGGGTCACGACAGCGCCCGCCATGCAGATCGCCCAGTCCGTGGCGGACGAGCTGCGCATCCGCGATGAGGTCGATCGCCGCCTGCGCGGGTCGGTGCCCCCGCCCGACGCCGTCGCACCGCGCCAGCGCGAGGAGCTGCGCGAGAGCTTCGCCGAGCTGCGCAGCATCGCCGCCTCGGTCGACGACGTCGACCTGCGTGCGCGCATCGCCCAGGTCGAGCAGCGCCTGGTCCTGCTCGCCGGCGACGCGGGCTCCCCTCCCGCGACGGGACCGGTGCCCACCGTCCACCTCTCTCGGCGAGAGACCGACGTGCTGGCGTGCGCGGCACTCGGCGCGACGAATGCCGAGATCGCCGCCCAGCTCGGACTCCGGGAAGGCACGGTCAAGGCGTATCTGGGTACCGCGATGTCGAAGCTCGACGCCTCGACGCGCCACGCTGCGGTGACGAAAGCGCGTCGCGCGGGCATCCTTCCCTGAGGGCGAATTACCGCCTCAGGTCGCGATCGCCGTCAATCTGGAGTTCTCCGAATGACGAATTGCTTCTGATATCCCCGTGGCCGCTGTATCGTCGTCACCATGGCAAGAAGAATTGTGCACCAGCTGGTTGATGACATCGACGGCAGCATTCTGGAGGTCGGTGAAGGCGAGACCGTCCATTTCTCACTGAATGGCGCTTCCTACGAGATCGACCTGAATGCAGAGCACGCGGAGGAATTGCGCACCGCTCTCGAGCCGTACATCTCGGCAGGGCGCCGGGCGGGCTCCTCCTCGGCCGCACGATCGACATCCCCGTCTCGCAAGCGCCCCGCGCGCAACCCCGAGGTCGCGGCCATCCGCGCCTGGGCGAACGACAACGGCTACACGCTGTCCGAGCGCGGTCGCATTCCCGCGCCTGTGGTCGAGGCGTACAACGCCGCCCACTGATCATCACCCACCGAACGAGCCCTCGGCTGAGTCGGTACGCGCCGCAGAACCCGCGCGCCGACTCGGTCGGAGGTCGTCGATTCCTCAGTCGGAGGGCACCGCGTCGGTGCGCGCCCAGGCCTCGTCCTTCAGCGTGATCTCACCCGCCATGTCCGAGAGGAACCGGATCACGACGTCGCGCTCCTCCGGAGTCAGACGCGCGGCGGAATAGAACCTCTTCGCCTGCTGCTTGCCGACCGTGTCCATCGCCGCCTGCCGGGTCTCGGGCGTGATCGTGATGGCGAGCGCGCGCCGATCGGTCGGGTGCGGGGCACGACGGATGTGCCCGCCCTTCTCCAGCCGATCGAGCAGCTTCGTCGTCGATGCCGTCGAGATGCTCAGATGCGTGGCGATGCCACCGGGCGTCGCCACCACTCCGCGGTTCTCGGAGACGATCAGGTAATGCAGAGCCCGCATGTCGGTCTCGTTCAGGCGCATGTAGCGCCGCGAGGCCTGTGACAGCTTCAGCTCCGCGTCACGCAGCTCACCGAGCGCGCCCATCAGCGCCGCGATCTGCTGGAGGTCTTCCGGCCCGACACCCGAACGGTCGATGAGCACGCTTCGCGGGTCGCTCGACTCGACATCGTAGATCGCCGAGTGTGCAAGCCCGTCGGGTGACATCGTTCCGCGACGCGAGACCACATCCGACGAGCCGCTCCCCCGAGGGCTGGCGTCAGATCCGTTGTTCATGGGATCATGCTACACACGATTAGTTTCATGTTATGTTGATAATTAGCTAAGCTAGCGAAATCTTGGAGGTTCCCCGTTGGATGAGGTCACCCTCCTTTCCCCAGACGGAGACGCGATCGGCGTCTTCCCGAAGGACGAGGTGCACACGACGCAGACGCCTCTGCACCTGGCGTTCTCGTGTCACGTCCTCGACGAGGACGGTCGACTTCTGGTCACCCGCCGTGCGCTGGGCAAGCGCACGTGGCCGGGCGTATGGACGAACAGCTTCTGCGGACACCCCCGCCCCGGCGAGGACATGACGGCCGCGGTCCATCGCCGTGCGCAGGATGAGCTGGGCCTCACCATCACCGACGTCACCCTGGTGCTCGCCGATTACCGCTACCGCGCTGTCGACGCGAGTGGGATCGTCGAGAACGAGATCTGCCCCGTGCACATCGCCCGGATAGCCGGGACTCCCTCGCCCGATCCCGACGAGGTCTCGGAGTGGGCATGGGTGGACCCCGCCGACTTCGCCGACGCGGTCGCGACGGCCCCCTTCGCCTTCAGCCCCTGGCTCGTCGAGCAGCTTCCGCAGCTGCGCGCACTCGGGGCGGTCTGATCATGAGTTCCACGGCCGTCCATGAGGACAGGGGAACGCAGGTGGAGGAGGTGCTCCGACGCCGCTTCACCGCGCACAGCGACAACGCGCAGGCTTACGGCGGCGAGTTCGCGGCGCTGTGGCGGGCTGCCGCAGACCACGCCCTCGGCGGCAAGCTCGTGCGCCCCCGACTGCTGCTCGACATCCACCGCGCACTGTCCCCCGAGTCCGACACCGAGCAGGCGACGGCGGCCGTCGACGTCGCGACCCACATCGAGCTCCTGCACTACGCCTTCCTTCTGCACGACGACGTGATCGACGGCGATCTGACCCGCCGCAAGCGCCCGAACCTCATCGGCGCACTCGCCTCCGCGAACCCCGGGGCGACGGAAGAGGCCTCGCTGCACTGGGCCCGCTCCAGCGCGATCCTCATGGGAGACCTGCTGCTGTCGGCAGCCGTGATGGGTTTCGCACGCGCCGATCTCCCCCACGAGACGCGCACCCGGCTTCTCGACCTCGTCGAGCAGACGATCCTCGAGACCGTGGCCGGGGAGCACACCGATGTCGCGCTGAGCCACGGGATCGTCGCACCCGACCTGCACACGGTGCTCAACATGAGCGTGTACAAGACGGCCACCTACTCGTTCTCCCTGCCGTTGCGGGCGGGCGCCATGCTGGCGGGGTCCTCGTGCGCGGCCGAAGACACTCTGCACCTGGTCGGCCGGCACCTCGGGCTGGCATACCAGCTGCAGGACGATCTGCTGTGCGTGTTCGGGGACCACCGGATGCACGGCAAGGATGCCTTCTCCGACCTGCGCGAGGGCAAGGAGACCGCGATCATCGCATACGCGCGATCGACCTCCGCCTGGCCGCGCATCGAGCGCACCTTCGGCAGCGTCGACCTCACCATGCACGAGGCGACGGAGATCCGCGACCGGCTTCGCGAGTGCGGCGCCGAGAGCTTCGTCACCGGGCTCATCGCCGATCAGCGCGCAGCCGTCGACACCCTGGTTGCCGACGCCGAGCGCAGCGGAGAGATCAGCACCGATGCGGCGCGCACCATCACCGCGGTCGCCGCTCGCCTCGACGGGCGACAGTCGTGAGCGCCGCTGCGGCGCAGGCCGGCGGCGACAGCCTCGGACGTTTCAGTCGCGCCGCCGACACGGCATCGACCGACGTCATCCGCACCTATTCGACATCGTTCGGACTGGCGACGAGACTGCTCGGAGAGCGCCACCGCCAGCACGTGCGCAACATCTACGCCATGGTGCGGATCGCAGACGAGATCGTCGACGGCGTCGCGGCCCAGGCGGGTCTCGACGTCTCAGCGCAGACCGCGGCCCTCGCGTCGTACGTCGCCGAGACGCACCGCTCGATGAGCACCGGGTACAGCACCGACCTCGTTCTGCACGCTTTTGCGCGCACGGCCCGGGAATGCGGGATCGGCGAGGACCTCACGCAGCCGTTCTTCGACTCCATGAGCGCGGACATCACGAGTACCGCCGACTTCACCGCCTTCGACGCCGAGGCGCACGAGCGCTACGTGTACGGCTCAGCGGAGGTCGTCGGGCTCATGTGCCTGCGCGTGTTCCTGCGCGGGGCGACCCGCACCGACGACGAGCACGCCGTGCTCGTGCACGGCGCGCGCCAGCTGGGCGCCGCGTTCCAGAACGTGAACTTCCTGCGCGACCTCGCCGATGACACCGACCGCCTGCAGCGCGGCTACCTGGCGGAGTCCGGCAGGCTCAGCGACGCCGACCGCGACGAATGGGTGAAGAAGATCGACTCTCAGCTCGACGACGCCCGCCTCTCGATCCCGCTGCTGCCGAAGGATGCACGCGCTGCCGTGCGCAGTGCACTCGCGCTCTTCGAGGCGCTGAACCGCCGGGTGGCCCGGACCCCCGCCAGCGAGCTGTACCGCCGACGGGTGCGGGTGCCTGATCCGATCAAGGCCCTGCTGGCCGCACGTGCGGTCGCCGTCACCGCCGTGGAGCGCGACCGATGAGCCGCGTCGCGGTGATCGGCGCCGGCGTCGCCGGCCTCGCTGTGGCGGGACTGCTCGCGCGTGACGGTCACGAGGTGACCGTGTACGAGAAGAACTCCCGCGTCGGCGGACGCGCCGGAACGATCGAGCGCGACGGATTCCGCTTCGACTCCGGCCCGTCGTGGTATCTGATGCCCGAGGTCTTCGACCACTTCTTCACGATGATGGGCACCACGACCGCCGAGCAGCTCGACCTCACGGTCCTCGACCCCGGCTACCGGGTCTTCCGCGAGCCTCGGGAGGACGGCGCCCCGTCGGCGTCGGTGACGGTGCCCAGTGGCCGAGCCGCGGTGACCGAGCTGTTCGAGTCGCGAGAGCCGGGGTCGACCCGGGCACTCGACGCCTATCTGGATTCGGCCCACGAGGCACGGACGATGGCCGAGAAGTACTTCCTCTACAACCCGTTCACGCGCCTGCGCACGCTGACGAGTCCCGAGGTGCTGCGTGCGCTCCCCCGCCTTCTGTCGCTCCTGGGCACCCGGCTGCAGTCCTTCGCCGCCCGACGCTTCCGCGATCCGGTGCTCCGCCAGATCCTGGGCTATCCGGCCGTGTTCCTGGGCACCGATCCGCGCAGCGCGCCGGCCATGTACCACCTGATGAGCGCCCTCGACCTCGACGAGGGCGTCAGCTACCCGCAGGGTGGCTTCTGGCGCGTCGTCGAGCGGATCGCCGACCTCGCCCGCACCGCGGGGGCGACGATCGTCACCGACGCCGATGTCACGGCCATCCGCACCCGCGACTCCGGAGGCGAGCGCGTCGCGAGCGGCATCGAGTGGCGTGACGCCGAGGGAGTCCTGCATCGGGACGACGCCGACATCGTCGTGTCCGGCGCCGACCTGCACCACACCGAGACCCGCCTGCTTCCGCCCGAGCTGCGGACGTATCCGGAGAGCTGGTGGGATCGTCGCACGAGCGGCCCCGGAGCGGTGCTGGTGATGCTCGGCGTGCGCGGCTCGCTCCCCGAGCTGCCCCACCACTCCCTGTTCTTCACCGACGACTGGGACGCCAACTTCGACGCGATCTTCGGCGACCACCCGGCGATCCCCTCTCCCGCATCCACCTATGTGTGCCGGCCGAGTGCGACCGACGAGACCGTGGCCCCTCCCGACCACGAGAACCTCTTCGTGCTCGTGCCGATCCCCGCCGACACCGATCTGGGCGGCGGCGGGTCCGACGGCGCGGGCTCCCCGCTCATCGAAGAGGCCGCGGATGCCGCGATCGACCTCATCTCACGATGGGCGGGCATCGACGATCTTCGCGAGCGCATCGTGGTGCGCGAGACCAAGGGCCCCGCCGACTTCCGCGACGACTACAACTCGTGGCGCGGCGGGATGCTCGGCCCCGCGCACATCCTCTCTCAGAGCGCGATGTTCCGGGCGCAGAACGCCTCGCGCCGCGTCGCGGGGCTCTACTACGCCGGCGGGACGACCGCGCCGGGGGTCGGCGTGCCGATGTGCCTCATCAGCGCGGAGATCGTGCTGAAGCGCATCCGGGGCGACCACTCGAGCGGCCCGCTCGCCGAGACGACACTCACCACTCCCACCCCGGTCTCATGATGGGTGTCGTGTACCTGGCGATCCTCCTCGCCACTCTCGCCTGCATGCTGCTGCTCGACTGGCGCTTCCGCCTCTTCTTCTGGCGCGATGCCGTCTCCGCCTCCCTCGTGACCGTCGTGGGTCTGATCTTCTTCCTGCTGTGGGATGTGGCCGGAATCGCCGGCGGCATCTTCTTCCGGGGCGAGGCCGTCGTCGCGACGGGGATCGTGCTCGCCCCCGAGCTTCCGATCGAAGAGCCGGTGTTCCTGCTGTTCCTCGTGATCTGCACCATGGTCGTCTACACCGGCGCGATGCGCATCCTGGCACGACTGCGGGTCCGGCGCGTCACGGAGAAGACGTCATGACGTACATCGAGCTCTCCGCGTGGTTCCTGGGAGCCGCCGTCGTGGTCGCGATCGCCGCCTCGCTGCTCGCGGGTCGTCGCCGCGCGAGCCTGGCCGGCATCGGCATCACCGTCGCCGTGCTGTTCCTCCTCACCGCGGTCTTCGACACCCTGATGATCGCGACGGGTCTCTTCCACTACTCATCCGGCCATCTGCTCGGCATCCACATCGGGCTCGCACCGCTCGAGGACTTCGCGTATCCGATCGCGGGCGCGATCCTCCTGCCGGCGCTGTGGGCGGCGCTGCGGGCTCGCCGACGCTCGCGGGTCGGCCCCACCGGCGAGGAGGATCACTCGTGAACGCATCGACGAGCTCGGCACGCAGCGACGTCGCGCAGATCGTGCTCTCGTCGCGCCCGATCAGCTGGATCAACACGGCCTTCCCCTTCGCTGCGGCCTATCTGCTCGCGACGCGCGAGGTCGACCTCATCCTGATCCTCGGCACCCTGTACTTCCTCGTGCCGTACAACCTCGCGATGTACGGCATCAACGACGTGTTCGACTACGCCTCCGACCTCGCCAACCCGCGCAAGGGCGGCATCGAGGGCGCGCTGCTCTCGCCCCGCATCCACCGCGCGACACTGTGGGCGGCGGTGGTGACGAATGTCCCGTTCCTCGTCTACCTCGTCGTCGTGGGAAACCCCGCGTCCTGGCTCTGGCTCGCGATCAGCGTGTTCGCCGTGATCGCGTACTCGGCACCGGGACTCCGCTTCAAGGAGCGGCCGTTCCTCGACTCCACCACGTCGAGCCTGCACTTCGTGACACCCGCGATCGTGGGCCTGACTCTCGCGGGCGGAGCGGTCACCTCCACCGCGGTGATCGTGCTGGCCGCGTTCTTCCTCTGGGGCATGGCCGCTCATGCCTTCGGCGCCGTGCAGGACATCGGCCCGGACCGCGAAGGCGGCATCGGCTCGATCGCGACCGTGATCGGCGCCCGCGCGACCGTGCGGCTGGCGATCGGGCTCTGGGTGGCGGCCGGCGTCGCCATGCTCTTCACGTCGTGGCCGGCTCCGCTCGGCGCCGTGCTGGCCCTGCCGTACATCGTGAACGCCGCTCCGTGGTGGAACGTGACCGACGAGACGTCGTCCGGGACGAACCGCGCGTGGCGCCGCTTCATCGCCCTCAACTACTTCGCGGGCTTCCTGGCGACGATGATCCTGATCCTCGCCTGGCTGTCCTGACGCCCACCACACCCGACCTGTCCGTCCCTCCCCGTTCTCCTTCCCGAGAGGAACCCGATGTCCAGCCCTGACCGCTCGCCGAGCCCGTCGACCCCGCCGACCCGCGAACGCCCCCGGCGGCACTCCTGGGTCCGTGTGCTCCTGCCGGTCGCTCTGATCCTCGTGTGGCTGGTCGGCGCAGGGCTCGGTGGTCCGCTCTTCGGCAAGATCGACGAGGTGTCGTCGAACGACCAGACCAGCTACCTCCCCGAGTCGGCCGACGCGACGCAGGTGCAGAAGCTGCTCGGCGAGTTCCGCGACAGCGACTCGATCCCGGCCATCGCGGTCTTCGTCGGAGACGGCGTGCTCTCCGAGAGCGACGTCCAGACCATCACGGATGCCGTGGCCGACGCGCCGTCCGTC
>Ga0308156_1003963_pt1 | contig 10739 bp, 9 predicted proteins | sample PhyAR2_FD_201041 | JGI IMG/M metagenome (GOLD analysis project Ga0308156, IMG submission 201041) | Phyllosphere microbial communities from UC Gill Tract Community Farm, Albany, California, United States - DLSL A.R2 | ecosystem: Host-associated > Plants > Phyllosphere > Unclassified | place: USA... | reverse complement strand
CCAGCTCAAGTGCTAGTGAGTGTGGATGTTTCCAGTAAAAAACGTGCATTTGAAGAAGCGGGCCTGCTGTTCGAGAGTCTCCATGGTCTCTCGCGCGCCTTGGTCACCGACAGTCTGTTTGCACGTGAGCGACTGGGCTCCACCGGTCTGGGGCATGGCGTAGCCATTCCGCATGGGCGCATCAAGGGACTCAAGTCCCCGATGGCTGCGGTGTTCCAGCTCGAGCGCGCCATTGGCTTTGACGCCCCGGATGAGCAGCCGGTCAACCTGCTGATCTTCCTGCTGGTGCCCGAAGCTGCCACCCAGCAGCACCTGGAAATCCTCGGCGAGATTGCCGAGCTGCTGTCCAATGCCAGCCTGCGCGAGCAGATGAAGGCCAGCACCAATGCCGAGCAGCTGCACCAGATGATCGACACCTGGCAATCGTCTGCCAACAACACCTCCACCGCCCACGCCTGAGCGCCGCGCGCCGGTGTGTACTCTCAGGCGCTAATCCCTCATCTCAATACTTTTTCCTGCTAGGCTTGGGCGCTGGCGGGCAGCTTTGCTGTGCGCGCCCTGGCTTTGAAAGGACTGCACCGTGAAACCCAATGTCGTAAGCGCCGATGTGTTGTTCGAGGAGTTCCGTGCGTCGCTGCGCTGGGAATGGCTGGCGGGTCTGGGGGCCTCCGAGCGCCGCTTTGACGAAGTGGCAGTGCGCAGCGCCCGCTCCAGCGCCGATCTCGTGGGCTACCTCAACTACATCCACCCCTACCGCGCACAGGTGCTGGGCGAGCGCGAAATCGCCTATCTGACCAACTCCACCACCGAGGACTGCCGCCGCCGCATTGCGCGCATCGTGACCTTGGAGCCGCCGGTGCTGGTGCTGGCCGATGGCCAGGGTGCGCCCGATGAACTGCTGTCGATGTGCGAGCGCGCGCACATCCCGATGTTCTCCACCAAGGAATCGGCCGCCTTTGTCATCGATGTGCTGCGGGCCTTTTTGTCCAAGCATTTCGCCGACCGCACCACGATGCACGGCGTGTTCATGGACATCCTCGGCATGGGCGTGCTGATCACCGGTGAATCCGGCCTGGGCAAGAGCGAGCTGGGCCTGGAGCTGATCACCCGCGGCAATGGCCTGGTGGCCGATGACGCGGTGGACCTGTACCGCATCAACCAGACCACGATCGAAGGCAAGTGCCCCGACCTGCTGCAGAACCTGCTGGAAGTGCGCGGCATCGGCCTGTTGGATATCCGCGCGATCTTTGGCGAAACGGCGGTGCGCCGCAAGATGCGGCTCAAGCTCATCGTGCACCTGGTGCGCAAGGAAACCATGGAGCGCGACTACGACCGCCTGCCTGCCGCACCGCTGACCCAGGATGTCCTGGGCATTCCGGTGATGAAGGTGGTCATCCAGGTGGTGGCCGGCCGCAATATCGCCGTGCTGGTGGAAGCGGCCGTGCGCAACACCATCTTGCAGTTGCGCGGTATCGACACCTACCAGGAGTTTGTCGACCGGCACCGCAAGGCCATGGCCAGCGGGCGTGAGTTCTAGCCCACCGGGGGCATCCTCCAGCCGTTTCAGACCAGCCGCAGATCCTTGACCTGGGCCTGCGGGAACACCTGCTGCAACTGCGCCGGCGACAGGCCATACATGCGTGCAAACAGGCCGCCCAGCACACTGCGGTACTCGTTGAGCACCGGGTAGTCGCGGTTCTGGAACAGATGGGCCTCGCTGACGTCCATCTGCTCGCCCACGATCCGGCCACCGGCCTGCGCCGACAGCCCCCCGCCCAGCATCCAGTACGCCGTGCCATGGCCGTGGTCGGTGCCCTTGTTGCCGTTTTCGCGGAAGGTGCGGCCAAATTCGCTGATCACCGCCACGACCGTGTGGCGCCAGGGCTCGGGCCCCATCTCCTGCGCGAAGGCGGCCAGGCCTCGGCCCAGGTCGTCCAGCCGGTTGGCCAGGTTGCCGCTGGCGTTGCCCTGGTTCACATGGGTGTCCCAGCCGCCCACATCGACAAAGCCCAGGTCGAACTGGTCCCGCATCAACGTGGCCATGCGCTGCGCCACCAGGCTGAAGCCCTTGGCGCTGATCGCATCGCGCCCGGCCTTGTCCATCTCCTCCTGCATGCCGCGCAGCACGGCCTCACGCACCGCAAAGCCCTCGTTCACGGCAGGCGCCAGCGCCGTGCCGGCATACATGGCGGCAATGGCGCGGCTGCGGTTGGCATCCACGCCGCCCTTGCCCACATTGGCCAGCGCGGTGTTGGCAATGCGGGCGGGCCCGCGCATGCACAGCGGCAACTGCGCGGTAAACGCCATCGGCGCCAGGTCGCTGCGCCCCTGCAAGGTTTGGGCCAATCGGTTCATGAAGCCGGTGCGAAAGTTCTGGTGCGCATCCAGCGGCTGGCCCAGCTCGATCGAGTCCTGGGTTTCAAAATGGCTGCGCGAGAGGTCATCGCTGCCGGCAAACGGCACAAAGCAGGCCTGCCTGCTTTGCCACAGCGGCAGCACGCTGCCTTCCATCGCCGGGTGCAGGCCCCAGCGCGCATCCAGCGGCAGCGCGCCGTTCGCCTCGCCCGGGCGCGGGATGGCGATCGTGGGGCGCGCCTCGTAGTAGAAATCGCTGTGCGTGGGCACCAGCAGGCTGTTGCTGTCATAGGCGCCGCGCAGGAACACCAGCAAAAAGCGTGGTGTATCGCTGCGGGGCGCGGCGGCGCGGGCGCGCGCCAGACTGAAGGCCAGCGGCAGGCTGGCGGCGGCAGAGAGAAAGTGGCGTCTTTGCATGGCGTACCTCGTCAGCGGACCATCATTTCGGGAGCAGAGAGAAAATAGGTGTTCCAGTCGGGCACATTGCGCGCCTTGGCCAGCGCTTCGCGGGAGGCCGCGCTCCACTGCGCCACGCGGGCCTGCGCCGTTGCGCGCTGCGCCAGATCGGGGTACGGGGGTTGCTCCAGCGGCGCCTGGGGCTCGGCGCGGAACAGCACAGCACTGCGGGTCGCGATCTGCCGCGCCACATCGAAGCGCGCTGCCATCTGGCCGGAGCTGGCCCAGTCCGATTGCGAGGCGGGATAGCCATCCGGCGTCTCATGGCCGTAGATGGGCTGGCCCAGGCGGTTGATCCAGCCGATCACCGGCCGCACATCGCTGGCGACACGCTCGTCATAGCCCAGGCGCACGGCGCCCAGCACATAGTGCATCGGATCCTTGAAGCGCTGGCCTTGCTGGGCCAGCGCCTCGGGCGCGGTCAGCAGGCTGCGCAAGGTCGCGGCAATATCGCCATGGCTGCGGGCAAAGGCCGCTGCGGTGCGCTGCACCAGGGCGGGCGGCGGGTTGTCGCTGATGAAGAACACCGCCAGCTTGCGCGCGATGAACTGCGCGGTGGCGGGCGAGGCCACGATGCGGTCCAGCGCCTCGTCCACCGCCGCCAGCCCCTTGGCCCGCAGCGGCTGGCCCAGCAGCACCTGGGGCGCATAGTCGTGCCGGTTGGGGTTGAACTCGAAAAAGCCTTCGCGCCGGTAATCGGCCTGCAGCGCCGGTGGCAGGCGGGGCGGCGGCGCATCGGCATCGCGGGTACTGAATCCCACCCCCGTCAGCACATGGGCCATCGCCTGCACATCGGCCTGGGTGTAGCCGCTGCCCACGCCCATCGTGTGCAGCTCCAGCAGCTCGCGCGCATAGTTTTCGTTGATATGGCCTTTGGCATTGCTGGCGTTGTCCAGGTACAGCAGCATGGCCGGGTGGCGCATGCTGGCCTCCAGCAGGCTGCGGAAGTTGCCCAGGGCATGCGGGCGAATCGCCCGCTCCTCATAATCGCCAATCCAGAGCCGGGTTTCAGCCTTGCGCGTGCTGACATTGAAGTGGTTCATCCAGAACCAGGTCATCTGCTCCTGCAGCTGGGCCGGCGAGTACAGCGCACGCAGCACCTGGCGCTGCTGGGCCTGGGCAGCGAGCTGGTTCAGGTGGCTCTGCACCTCCTGGCGCAGGCGCGCTCCTTCGCCCTCTCCCTGGCCTTGCTCGGTGGCCGTGCGTGCTGCCTGGCGCTGGGCGGCAATGCCGCGCTGCAGATCCTCCATGCTGCGCTGGCTGATTTCCAAAGCCGCGATGTGCTGCTGGGCCGGTTCCGGCAGGCGTGGCGGCTGGCGCGGTGCAAGCTGCTCGTCCAGCCAGCGCTGCAGGCCCAGCCGCTGCAACTGCCGGTCGGCGCTGTCGCTGGCGCCCCAGCTGACACGGTCCAGCCACTGCTGGCGCTGGGCGGCGCTCAACGGCGTATCGGGCAGCGCCGCCGGTATGCTGGCCGCATCCGGTGGTACGTGGGAAGCGCAAGCGCTGAGCCACAAGGTGCCTGCCAAGGCGGCGGCGCTGAGGGTGAGCAGTCGGTAGGAGCGCATGGGATCTGGGAAACCTGGTGCAGAGGGCCCCATGGTGCGCCTGCACCGTCGCGCTGCTGTAAAGCTATGTGTGCAAAACGTAAAAAGCGAAGCGTTTGGGGCGCTTCGCTTTTCAGGGGTTGACGGGCAACGGTGGGCGGCTCTGCTTATTTGGCCTTGACCGCACACTCCGCGCACTGGCCATACAGCGCCATCGAGTGGTCATGCACGATCCAGCCCTTGCTCTTGGCAATCGACTGCTGGCGCTTTTCGATCTCGGGGTCATAGAACTCCTCGACCTTGCCGCAGCTGGTGCAGACAAAATGGTCGTGGTGCTGGCCTTCGTTGAGCTCGTAGACGGCCTTGCCACTCTCGAAGTTGCTGCGGATCAGGATGCCGGCCTGCTCGAACTGGGTCAGCACGCGGTAGACGGTCGCCAAACCGATATCGGAGCGCTCTTCCAGCAGCACGCGGAACACATCTTCGGCCGTCATGTGGCGCTGCGCACCGTTCTGGAAGATATCCAGAATCTTCAGCCGGGGCAGCGTGGCCTTGAGGCCAGTGCTTTTGAGTTCTTCAATATTTTTCATAACAAGGTCTTTCAAGTGGGCCCGATTGGTATACGGACTTCTGGAGAAGGCCTGGAGACCAGCCGCTACAATGGCCGATCATATCGCTATGTCTATAACCATGCCTGAATTTGTTCGTTCCGGTGTCCGCATGGCGGCGCTGTTGGCCCTGGGCGCCAGTGTGGCCGCTTGCGGCTCCTTCAATGAAGCCAGCCGTAAGTTCGCCAGCGCCATCACCCCCTACAAGGTGGAGGTGGTGCAGGGCAATGTGATCACCAAGGAGCAGGTCGACGCACTGCAAAAAGGCATGAGCCGTCAGCAGGTCAAGGATCTGCTGGGCACTCCGCTGCTGGCCAGCGTGTTCCATGCCAACCGCTGGGACTACGTGTTCACCATTAAGCGCAAGGGCGTGCCGGAGCAGGAGCGCCGCTTTACCGTGTACTTCGACGATACCGGTCTGGAGCGCTTTGAAGGCGATGAAATGCCCAGCGAGCAGGAGTTCGTAGCCTCGGTCACGACCTCGATCAAGAACCCCAAGGTGCCACGCCTGGAGGCGACGCCTGAGGAGCTGGCCAAGTACAAGGCCGATTCGTCCGCCCCAGCCCCCAGTGCAGATACCGGCACCAGCGACGCGATCACCACACCGCCCCCCGCCAACTACCCGCCGCTGGAATCCCCCCAGCGTTGATGCCATGGCGCTGGCATGCACCCGCGCTGCGCTGGCAGCGGGTGGCCAGCACCGCCTTTGGGCCGTGTCCGATGTCCGCTGAGATGCTGCCCGCTTGAGCCCCAGGATCCGATCCATGACCGCCCCCCTTTCCTCCTCCACCAGTCCCCGTATTGCCGTCGCCATTGCAGGCGCCAGCGGCCGCATGGGCCGCATGCTGATCGAAGCCGTGCTGGCCAGCCCCGACCTGCAGTTGAGCGGCGCGCTCGATGCGCCGGGCAACCCCAGCCTGGGCACCGATGCGGGCGCTTTTCTGGGACGCAACACCGGCGTGCAGATCACCGCCGACCTGGGCCAGGGCCTGCAGGGCGCGGATGTGCTGATCGATTTCACCCGCCCCGAAGGCACCTTGGCGCACCTGGCGCTGGCGGCGGAACGTGGCGTCGGCGTGGTCATTGGCACCACCGGCTTCAGCGACGCGCAAAAAGCGCAGATCCGCCAGTTGGCAGACAAGACCGCCGTCCTGCTCTCGCCCAATATGAGCGTGGGCGTGAACGTGACCTTCAAGCTGCTGGAGATGGCGGCCAAGGCCTTGCAGGAAGGCGGCTACGACATCGAAATCGTCGAAGCCCACCACAAGCACAAGGTCGATGCCCCCTCGGGCACGGCCTTGAAAATGGGCGAGGTGATTGCCGAAGCCCAGGGCACGCAGCTGGCCGACCGCGCCGTCTACGAGCGCTTTGGCCACACTGGCGCGCGCGTGGCCAACAGCATCGGCTTTGCCAGCATGCGCGGCGGCGATATCGTTGGCGACCACACCGTGCTGTTTGCCGGCGATGGCGAGCGCATCGAGATCTCCCACAAGTCCAGCAGCCGCGCAGGCTACGCCAATGGCAGCCTGCGTGCCGCACGCTACCTGGCCCGCCAGAAGGCCGGCCTGTTCGACATGTACGACGTGCTCGGCCTGAAATAAACCCAGCCCGGCACAGCCACCCCGCTTTTTAGAAGGACGGCCAACCATGACGATCTGGCAATGGCTCTCGCAAGCAGACGGCGTCGCCCGGGCCACGGCCCTGGTCTTGTTGCTGATGTCCGTCGCCAGCTGGGTGCTGATTCTCTACAAGGCCTGGTGGCTGGGCCGCGCCCATGGCGCCACCTTGCGCGCCACTGACGCCTTCTGGCAGGCCAGCAGCTGGGAGCAGGCACGCCTGGAGCTGCCCAAGATGGACCGCGCCGCCTTGCTGACGCCGGTGGCCGATGCCATTGCGCACATTGTGGCGGCCGAGCCCGCCGCCCACCACAGCCTGGCTGTGGCCAGCGGCGCCCAGGTGCAAACCACCCGCGTGCTGCGCGAGGCGCTGCATGGCGCCAGCCACCGGCTGCAATGGGGGCAGACGGTACTGGCCTCCATCGGTGCCACGGCCCCGTTTGTCGGTTTGCTCGGCACGGTCTGGGGCATCCACCAGGCACTGGCGGCATTGGCCGGTGCAGACCATGTCAGCCTGGAGCAGCTGGCCGGCCCTGTGGGCGAGGCGCTGGTGATGACCGCCGCCGGACTGGCCGTCGCCTTGCCGGCCGTGCTGGCCTACAACCTGCTGGGCCGCAAGCTCGCGCAGGTCGAGGAGCTGCTCGAAGGCTTTGCCCACGACATGCAGACCTGGGCCTTGCAGCAGGCGGCCCAGGCGCCGCAGGCCTACGCCGGCATGCAGGCCCACAACGCTGTGGACGCCATCGCGCTGGTGGGCAGCCGCTGAGCCGCCGCCCACCCAGCCTTTTGCACCATGGCATTCGGTCGCTTCAACAAAACCCCGGCCAGCCCGCCGATCAGCGCGATCAATGTGACGCCGCTGGTCGATGTGATGCTGGTGCTGCTGGTCATCTTCATCATGGCTGCCCCTTTGCTGGCCGCCTCGATTCGCCTGGACCTGCCCCCGGCCGCCAGCGCCACGCGGGCTAACCCGCCCGCCGCGATTGCGGTGCAGATCAATGCCCAGGGCGAGTTGTTTGCCGATGGCAAGGCTACTGATATGGACGCCCTCAAGGACCTGCTCAAGCAGCAGGCCGAACGCAATCCGCAGACCGAGGTGCAGCTGTCCATCGACCAGAGCCTGCCCTATGCCCGCGCCGTCGAGCTGATGGATGCGGCGCAAACCGCCGGCCTGAGCCGCATGGGCTTTGTGGCCCAACCGCAGGCGCCCGCAGCGCGCTGAGCCCCTCTGCCCAGCCCCGCCCGGTCGCGTTTGGCTGGGCCTGACAGTATCGTTTGAAGCTACCTGACCGGGCGCATGACCAGCTCCGTACCCGTTTGGTTATATTGCTGGCTGTGCCGTCCGCATGGGGCGGTGGCACCCAGGCCCTTGCTGCACCAGCATGCAATGGCCCATCAACGAGGAACACACGGATGGACTCCACCCTCTACCAGGTCAATGCCCAGTCGGCGTCCGGTGACCCGCGCATGGCGCCGCTGTATGCATTGGCCGTCTCGGCCGGCGCGCCCGCCGATCTGGCCCGCAAGATCCGCGCCGGCTTGCTGCTGGTTGGCGCATTGCTGGTCGCCAGCGGGCTGATCTTCTGGGTGGCGGCCAACTGGCAGGCGCAGTCGCACTGGTTCAAGCTGGGGCTGATTGAAGGCACTCTGGCGCTGTCCGTGCTGGCCGCCTGCCTGTGGCCACGCCTGCGGCTGGCCGCCCTGTTCTGCGCCACCCTGGTACTGGGCGGTCTGCTGGCCTATGTCGGCCAAACCTACCAGACCGGCGCCGATGCCTGGCAGCTGTTTGCCGCCTGGGCCGCGCTGGCGCTGGTCTGGGTGGCACTGGCCGCCAGCGATCTCCTCTGGTCCGTCTGGGTACTGATCGCCGCCGCAGCCATCGTCTTTTGGACCGGTAAGCTCGACCTCTGGCAGGTGCTGGTCGCCGACCGCGACAGCTTTGCGCAGCTGATGCTGCGCCTGGCGCTCTGGCTGGCGTTGGCGCTGGTACCGCTGCTGGTGTACTGCGTGCCGGCCTTGCGGGTGCGTGGCGGCATGGGCTGGTGGTCGCAACGCCTGGCGCTGGGCGGCGCACTGGCGGCCTGGTCGGCCATTGCCACCGTGCAGCTGTTTGACGAGGCCACGCGCCAGACCGTGGCGGCCTTTGCGCTCAGCGGCACCCTGGTGGCCGCCAGCCTGCTGCTGTCGCTGTTCAGCCGTTTTCGCGACTTCATCTGCACCTGCCTGGCCACGTTGGCGGCCAATGTCCTGGTGCTGTCGCTCATCGCCCGCTGGATATTCGAGTGGCATGAGACCGAAGCCCTGCTTGCCTTTGCCGTCATCGTGATGGTCTGCCTGGGCATCTCGGTCAAGGCCCTGATCACCGCGCAGCACTACCTGCACGCCCAGCAACGCGACCATCAGGAGGTGCTGTGATGGCTGCCATCCGTCCTTTGTCCTTCTTGCGCACACAACCTGCCTGGTGGGCCCAGGCCCGCCTGCAAGGCCTGGTACAAGGCGATGCGCCGGCCCCGGATCTGGAAGAGCCGCCCGTCCTGGTGCTGGCACTGGCCATGCTGGGCGCACTGGCCAGCCTGGTGCCGCTGGCGGTGTTTTTGGCATTTGCGCTGGGCGAGCGCTTTGTGTTCGGCACCGGCGGCGTCGTGCTGGGCCTGGTGTTGCTGGCCGCAGCCGGTGGCTTGATGCACCAGTCGCGCCAGGCCTTCGTCAACTGCGTGGCGCTCGTGCTCTGGTGCGCAGGCGGGCTGCTGGTACTGGTCAACCTGGGCGATGTCGCCGACTCGCGCCTGGGCATGCTGCTGATTGGCACGCTGTCGGCGCTGGTGCTGATGCTGGGTGCCGCGCTGGCACAGATGCGCTGGATCCAGTCGCTGATGGGCCTGGGCTGGGGCATGGCCGTGGTGGTCAGCCTGATGGCGCTGCAGTCCTGGCTGCCAGCGATGCTGCCGCTGCAGCTCGATGCACTGCTGCCCGCCCTGCTCTGGTGCCTGTGGCTGCGTGCCGAGCCCGCCCGCCTGGCCCAAGCGGCGCAGCGCTGGTCCCAGCCACGCTGGGCGGCCTTTGCCGATGCGGCCATCGTCGGCGTGCTGATCAGCCATGTCGCCTCCGGCTATGTGGCCCGTGCGGTCTTCTGGGAACAGCGTGGCGACTTTGTCCCCTGGGCCTTCCCTGCCGGGCGCGCACTGGCCGTCGCGGTGGTGGCGCTGGCGACCTGGATGCTGGCGCGGCAATGGCGCGCCCGAGGCACCACCAACCGCCAAGGCGAGCACAGCCTGCTGCTGGCCGGTGCCATGCTGGCGCTGGCCGCGTGGTTCAGCCCCGGTCTGGCCGTCGTCAGCCTGGTGGCAGCGGGCGCCCTGCTGGCGGCGCGCTGGCGCATTGCGGTGCTCTGCGCGCTGCTGGCGCTGGTCGCGCTGGCCCAGTTCTACTACCACCTGGGCTGGTCGCTGGCCGCCAAGGGCCTGGGCCTGGCGCTGGTTGGCGTGCTGCTGCTGGCCTGTCTGTGGGCCTTGCGCCGCGCAGCCGATGCACATGCAAGCGCAGGCGCGCCGCCAGCAGCGCCACAGCGCCGCCTGCAATGGGTGGGTCTGGCCGTCGGCGCGGTGCTGGCGCTGGGCATCGTGAACTGGGATGTGCGCGGCAAGGAGCAGGTCATTGCCCATGGCCAGCGCATTCTGGTGCCGCTGGTCCCGGTGGACCCCCGCTCCCTGATGCAGGGCGACTATATGGCGCTGAACTTTGCACTGCCCTTTGACATGCGTGAAAAGCTCCAGAACATCGTCAGCCCCCGCCAGCTGGTACGGGCCAGCATTGACGACCAGGGCGTGGCCACCATCCAGGGCCTGCTGACCGCTACCGACACCTTGCAAAAAGGCGAACTGGCCCTGCCGCTCAAACGCCTCAAGGGCCAGTGGGTGCTGGTGACCGATGCCTATTTCTTCCCCGAAGGCCAGGGGCGGCATTTTGAGCAGACGCGCTATGGCGACTTCCGGGTGCTGCCCGATGGCCGCGCGCTGCTGGTGGGCCTGGCCGATGCCGATGGCCAGCCGGTGCTGCCGCTGCCCGGCCGCTCGATCTGGGAAAGCCCATTGGGCATCCACAGCCCGGAAGCGACCAGCGCAGCCAGCGAAGCGCCGGTGCCAGAGCCCGACGAGCCGGTG
>Ga0308156_1003959_pt1 | contig 10755 bp, 6 predicted proteins | sample PhyAR2_FD_201041 | JGI IMG/M metagenome (GOLD analysis project Ga0308156, IMG submission 201041) | Phyllosphere microbial communities from UC Gill Tract Community Farm, Albany, California, United States - DLSL A.R2 | ecosystem: Host-associated > Plants > Phyllosphere > Unclassified | place: USA... | reverse complement strand
ACGGCGAACGCGATGGCGCCCAGCACGAGGAACGGACGGCGACGGCCGAACTTCGACCGCGACCGGTCGCTGAGCGTGCCGAAGACCGGCAGTGCGATGAGCGTGAGCACTCCGGCGATCCCGCTCGAGATCGAGATGGTGGTCGTCGCGGTGGCGGCGTCGATCTCGGTCGCCTTGAGCGTGAGCGTCAGCAGCGCCGCGGACATCTGGGCCGCGGCGGCGCCGACCATCGCGAGGACCAGGAAGAAGACGAAGCCGCGGCGCGGTCGCAGGTTCTGTCGGAACAGCGCGGTCGGCGTGGGCTCGGCGACCGGGGCCGTGACGAGCGACGGGGCCGTCGGGGCGGCCGATTCGGGGGTGTTCATGGCTGGCTTCCTTGCCGGCGGCCGTGGGTGCGGCCGCGCCTTGTGAGTCGGGATCCCGCGGGAGCGGGTTGCGTGGACGCTAACACGAAAACATGGAGGCAGCAATGTTTTCGCCGATGGTTGATACGGTGCTGTTATGGCAGGGCCCCGTGGCGAGTACCGCAAGACCGCCGAGCGGCGCACCCAGATCCTCGATGCGGCGCTGGAGGTGTTCTCGAAGAACGGCTACTCCGCGAGCTCGGTGAACGAGATCGCGCGCGTCGTCGGGATCACGCAGACCGGCGTGCTGCACCACTTCGCGGGCGGCAAGATGGCGCTGCTGCGCGCGGTGCTCGAGCGTCGTGACGCGGCCGCCCAGGGGATGCTCGAGGGGAAGCAGGGACGCGACTTCCTGAAGGCCATGGTCGAGATCTCGCGCACGCAGCGCGGCCAGCGCGGTGTCGTCCAGCTCTACACGATCCTGGCCGCCGAGGCCACGGACCCGGACCACCCGGCGCACGAGTACTTCACGCAGCGCTTCGCGGTGATCGCCGACGCCGTCACCGGCGCGTACGAGCAGGTGCGCGCGGACGGCGGCCTGCGCGAGGGCGTCGACCCCCGGCGCGCGGCGATCAGCTCCCTGGCCTCGATCGAGGGGCTGCAGCTGCTGTGGCTCGACGGCCTCGACGTGGACATCGCCGAAGACAGCGCGCGCACGATCAGCGGGTTCCTCACCGACCCGCTGTGACCCGTCCGTCAGTGCGCGAAGGCGACGGGCGGCGCCGGCGGCTGCGGGGCGAGGAAGCGGCAGGAGAACGTGTGGGTTCCCGAGCCGATCGTCACCGGATCCGATCCGTCCGGCAGCAGCACCTCGGCCTCGGTCGACGGCGGGATGGTCACCACGAGCGAGAACTCCTCGCCCTCCAGGGTCCAGCCGACCGCGGCGGGGCCGTACGGCGTCTCGTGGGTGGTCGACGCCCACGTGAGGTGCGGTGAGGGCAGGGGAGCCACGTGGATGCGGCGGTAGGCGGGCGCGGCCGGGGCCAGGCCCGCGACGCGGCGCTGCAGGAAGTCGGCGACGGCCCCCAGGGCGTAGTGGTTGAACGACGTCATGTCGCCCGGGTTGATGCTGCCGTCGGGCAGCATCGAGTTCCACCGCTCCCAGATCGTCGTCGCCCCCATCGTCACGGCGTAGAGCCAGGAGGGGCACTCGCGCTGCATCAGCAGCTCCCATGCCGCGGCGCCGTTCCCGGTGTCGGCCAGCGCGTCGCACACGTGCGGTGTGCCGAGGAACCCGGATCCGATCCGGAACCCGTCGGCGAGCACCTGCTGCGCCAGCAGCTCGCCCGCATGCGCCCGCTGGGCCTCATCGAGCAGGTCGAACCGGATCGCGAGGGCGTAGGCGGTCTGCGAGGCGAACGCCGCGCGCCCCGAGGGCGTCAGGTACTCGTCGCGGAAGCGGGCCCGGGCGCGCTCGAACAGAGCCCCGTACCGGGCCTCGTCCTCGGGCTCGTCCAGCACCGCCGCGGCGTCGCGCATGATCCGGGCCGACTGTGCGAGGTAGGCGACGGCGACCGGCTGCCACGGCAGTCGGGCGGCCCACGGCTGGTCGTCGGGCGCGGCGGCGTCCAGCCAGTCGCCGAACGAGAAGCCCGACGCGAACGCGAGCTCGGGCCCGCCCCGGGCGGCGAAGCGGTCGGTCCAGGCCTTCATGGACCTCCACTGGCGGCGCAGCACACCCGCGTCGCCGTATCGCTCGTACAGCGTCCACGGCACGACGGTCGCCGCGTCGCCCCAGCCGGCCTCGGCATCGAGCGGCGGCATCTTCTCGTCGGCAACGAACCACGGCACGTACACGGGCACGTTCCCGTCGTCGAACTGGTCGGCCGCGAGATCCTTGAGCCAGCCGGCCAGCATGCCGCCGGTGTCGTACAGGTAGGCGGCGGTGGGGGCGAACACCTGGAGGTCACCCGTCCAGCCGAGCCGCTCGTCGCGCTGCGGGCAGTCGGTGGGCACGTCGAGGAAGTTGCCTCGCATCCCCCACACGACGTTCTCGTGGAGCCGGCTCAGGAGCGGATCGGACGCGGCGAACGTGCCCGTCCGGCGCATGTCGGTGTGGGTGACGACCGCGACGAACGCCGTGGGGTCGAGCTCGCCGGGCCACCCCGTCACCTCCGCATAGCGGAAGCCGTGGAAGGTGAAGGCCGGCTCGTACGTGAACGCGGTGCCGTCGCTGACGATCTCGTCGGTCGCGTCCGCCGCGCGCAGGGGGCGGGTGCCCAGCTCGCCGTGCTCGAGCACCTCGGCGTGGCGCAGGGTGATCGCCGTGCCGGCCGCGGCGCGGGGCACCCGCACGCGCAGGCGCCCGACGAGGTTCTGGCCGAAGTCGAGGATCGTGCGGCCCGAGGGCGTGGCGATCGTCTCGACCGGGGTCAGCGTCTCGACGCGTCGGACCGGCGGGCCGTCGGGGGCCACCAGCGTGGCGGCGTCGTAGGGCACAACCGCGACCGCGTCCCAGTCGGCGTCGTCGAATCCCGGGGTGTCCCAGCCGCGGCGCTCGCGGCGGGCGTCGTAGGTCTCGCCCCCGTACAGGTCCGCCCGCGTGAGGGGCCCCAGCGTCGAGCGCCAGCCCTCGTCGGTGCCGTACGTGCGGACCGAGCCGTCGGCGAGCGTCACCTCGAGTTGTACGAGCGCGGCCGTCCGATCGCCGTAGACGTCGCGCCGGCCGCCGAAGCCCAGGTAGCCGCGGAACCATCCGTCCGCGAGGTGCACGCCGATCGCGTTGGCCCCGGGGCGCAGTGCCTCCGTGACGTCCCAGGTGCGGTAGCGCAGCCGCCGGGCGTAGGTGGTCCAGCCGGGGTGGAGCACGTCGTCGCCGACCGGGGCGCCGTTGAGGCTGAGCGTCATGACGCCGTGCGCGGTGGCGCGCAGTCGTGCGCGCACCACGTCGGCCGGCACCTCGACCTCGCCGCGCAGCAGGGCCGCGGGCTCTCCTCCCTCGCCCGCCGGCGGCAGGGTGGGCGAGATCATGCGCGCGGTCCAGAGGGCCGGATCGAGCAGGCCCGCCTCGACCGGCACGGAAGCGCTCCAGTCGGAGGACGATCCGTCCGCTCCCCACACGCGCACACGCACCTCCTGGCGCTGCCGGCTGGCGAGCGGCGCGAAGGGCCAGGCCACAAGCACCTGATCGGTCGACTCGACCCGTCCGGTCGTGGCGCCGCCGGCCTCGACCTCGTACGCCGCCTGGCGCCATCCGGGCGCGTCGGCGCCCGTGACCCAGGACAGGCGCGGTGCGGCCTCGCCGATCCCGAGCGGTTCGGAGTGGTGCTCGATCGTGATCCGGTCGACGGTGATCATCGGTGCTCCCTTGCTGCCTGGATCGTCAGGCTACCTGAAAACATGAAAGGCGACATATTTTCACCCCACCCGACGCGATGCGCTCGACATCGGGCGGATCCGTCCAGGCGCGACGCGAGACAATGGAACCATGGCCGATCGCAACGACACCCTGTTCGCCCACGCCCGCGAGGTCATCCCGGGCGGTGTGAACTCGCCCGTGCGCGCGTACGGATCCGTCGGCGGCACGCCGCGCTTCGTGCAGTCGGCGCGCGGCGCGTACATCACGGACGCGGCGGGGCGCGAGTACGTCGACCTGGTCGCCTCGTGGGGCCCGGCGCTGCTCGGCCACGCGCACCCGGAGGTCGTCGAGGCGGTGAGGGAGGCCGCCACCCGCGGGCTCTCCTTCGGCGCCCCGACCGAGGGCGAGGTCGAGCTCGCCGACGTCGTGGCCCAGCGGGTGACCGCCGGGGGGCTGCGCCCCATCGAGCAGGTGCGTCTGGTGTCCACGGGCACGGAGGCCACCATGACCGCGATCCGCCTGGCGCGCGGGGTGACCGGCCGCGACCTGCTCATCAAGTTCGACGGCAACTACCACGGCCACTCGGACGGCCTCCTCGCGTCGGCCGGATCGGGCCTCGCGACACTCGCCCTGCCGGGCACCGCCGGCGTTCCCGCGCCCATCGCCGCCCAGACGCTCGTCGCCCCCTACGGCGACCTCGACGCGGTGCGCGAGATCTTCGCCGAGCTCGGCGACCGCATCGCGGCGATCATCGTCGAGGCCGCCCCCGCCAACATGGGTGTTGTGCGACCCGCCGCCGGCTACAACCAGGGCCTCGCGGCGATCGCGCACGAGCACGGCGCGCTGCTGATCCTCGACGAGGTGCTCACCGGATTCCGCGTCGGCCCGGCCGGTTTCTGGGGCCTGCAGGTCGAGGGCGGCGAGCTGTACGAGCCCGACATCATCACCTTCGGCAAGGTCATCGGCGGCGGCATGCCGCTCGCGGCGCTCGGCGGCAGGGCCGAGGTCATGAGCCAGCTCGCGCCGGTCGGCCCGGTCTACCAGGCGGGCACCCTCTCGGGGAACCCGCTCTCGGTCGCCGCCGGCCTCGCGACCCTGCGGCTGGCCACCCCCGAGGTGTACGCCGCGGTCGACGCGAACGCCGCCCGCGTGGCCGAGCTGGTCTCCGCCGCGCTCGCCGCGGAGGGCGTCGAGCACGCGATCTCGAGCGCCGGCAGCCTGTTCAACCCGGTCTTCGCCGCCGAGGCGCCCCGCGACTACCCCGCCGCCAAGGCGCAGGCCTCGTTCCGGTACGGCCCGTTCTTCCACGCCATGCTCGACGCGGGCGTCTCGCTGCCGCCGAGCGTGTTCGAGGCGTGGTTCCTCACCGCCGCGCACGACGACGCGGCGCTGGGCCGCATCGCCGACGCGCTCCCGGCCGCGGCCCGGGCCGCGGCGGCCTCACGGGGCTGACGCCCGCCGCCGTCGCGACACGCCCCGGATTCCGCGGCGTGGGCGACGGATTCGGGCTCGCGGGGCCCGCGGGCAGAACTCCCCGCGTAGACTGGCGGGACACTTTCCGCCTGCCTGAGCCGCCGCGTTCGACGAGCCCGAGGAGACGCCCATGCTGCCTCTCCTGCTTTCGTTCGCCGCAGGGTCCCTGATCCTGACGGTGCTCGCGAAGCCGCTCGGCGCGCGGGTGTTCTACGTCGGAGCGCTCTTCCCGCTCGCCGCCTTCCTGCACGCCGCCTGGTCCGGCGGCCGGGTGCTGAGCGGGGACATCCCGTTCTCGGCATATGAGTGGATCCGCCCCCTCGGCATCGAGATCTCGATGCGGATGGACACGCTCGGCTGGATCATGGCCCTCGTTGTGAGCGGCGTCGGCGCCCTGGTGATGCTCTACTGCCGCTGGTACTTCCGCGGCAAGACCGAGGGCCTCGGAGGGTTCTCGAGCGTGCTGCTCGCCTTCGCCGGGGCGATGTACGGCCTGGTGCTGACCGACGACATCGTGGTGCTCGCGATGTTCTGGGAGATCACCAGCGTCCTGTCCTACCTGCTCATCGGGCACTACCACCTCCGTGCCGCCAGCCGCCGCGCGGCCCTGCAGGCCCTGCTGGTGACGACCCTCGGCGGCCTGGTGATGCTCATCGGCGTGGTGATGCTCGCGGTCATCACCGAGACGACCAGCATGAGCACGATCCTCGCCGACGCCCCCACCGGGCCGCTGGTGAACGTCGCGCTGGTGCTGCTGCTGGTCGGCGCGCTCAGCAAGTCGGCGATCTTCCCCTTCCACTTCTGGCTGCCCGGCGCCATGGCCGCGCCCACCCCGGTGAGCGCGTACCTCCACGCCGCCGCGATGGTGAAGGCGGGCATCTACCTGCTCGCGCGCTTCGCGCCGACGTTCGCCGAATCGGATCCGTGGCGCCCGATCCTCGTCACCCTCGGCGTCTTCACGATGCTGCTCGGTGGTGTGCAGGCCCTGCGCGAGAGCGACCTGAAGCGCATCCTCGCGTTCGGCACGGTGAGCCAGCTCGGGTTCATCTCGGTGGTGATCGGCTACGGCACCCGCGATGCGGCGCTCGCCGGCATGGCGCTGCTGCTCGGGCACGCGTTCTTCAAGTCGGCGCTGTTCCTCGTGGTGGGTGTGATCGACCGCCAGCTGAACACCCGCGACATCGGCGAGCTGTCGGGCGTGGGCAGGCAGGCGCCCGTGATGGCGGTGATCTCGTTCGTCGCGATCGGCTCGATGGCGGGCCTGCCGCCCACCCTCGGCTTCCTCGCCAAGGAGGGCGCGTTCACGGCGTTCCTCGAGGCGTGGGGCGCCGGCGAGGGCTGGGGCATGGCGGCACTGGTCGGCATCACGCTCGGATCCATGCTGACCGTGGCATATGGCGCGCGGTTCCTGTGGGGCGCGTTCTGGACCAAGCGCGGTGCCGACGGCGCACCCGCCGCCGCGACCGAATGGCCCGACCCGCCGATCGGCTTCCTGGCCGTGCCGCTGATCCTCTCGATCCTGAGCCTCGTCGGCGGCATCGCCGCCCCCGTGCTCGACAGGTCGATCGCCCCCTACGCCGACACGGCGGCCGCCGTCGCGCCCGTCGCCGAGCACACCGCCCACCTCGCGCTCTGGCACGGCCTCGGCCCCGCGCTGCTGCTGTCGGGGGTGACCCTGGCGGGCGGCGCGCTGATCCTCTGGTTCGCTCTGGCCTCGGGCTTCGACCGCACGGGGCGCGTGCTGCGCTTCACCGCCAGCGACGTCTACTACGAGGTCACCCGCGGGGTCGACCGGCTCTCCGTCATCGTCACCACCGTCACCCAGCGCGGCTCGCTGCCCATCTACGTCGCCACGATCTTCATCGTGCTGGTGGTCGCCGAGGGCGTGGTGCTGTTCGCGGCCCCCGACTGGCGGATCGCGCTCGACGCGTGGCAGCACCCCGTGCAGCTCGCCGTCGCCCCGCTCATGATCGGCGCGGGCATCATCGCCGTGCGCGCCCGCAAGCGCTACACGGGCGTGGTGCTCGTGGCGGTCACCGGACTCGGCATGATCACGCTGTTCGCGATGATCGGCGCCCCCGACCTCGCCCTCACGCAGGTGCTGGTCGAGACCGTCACCCTCGTCGCCTTCGCGCTGGTGCTGCGCCGCCTGCCCTCGCGCATGGGCGCGCACAACGGCACCGCCGCCCCCGTGCTGCGGGCGCTGCTGGCGATCGCCGTCGGCGCGACGATGGCCGTGCTCGTGGTCATCGCCTCCAGCGCGCGCGTGCACCGCTCGGTCTCCGAGGGCTGGGAGGACCTGGCGTACCGGATCGGCCACGGCAAGAACGTCGTCAACGTCGCGCTGGTCGACCTGCGCGGCTGGGACACGATGGGCGAGCTGTCGGTGCTGATCCTGGCGGCCACGGGCGTCGCCTCGCTGGTGTTCGTCACCCACCGCAGCGACACCCTGCAGCGGCTCACCCGCGGGCTGCCCGGCGCCACCCGCGCCCAGCCGGTGGCGGTGGAGGGGCGTGGCGGCAAGGGCGGCGGCCATCCCCGTGCCTGGCTCGTCGGCGGTCCGAAGATGAGCGCCGAGTCGCGGTCGATCGTGCTCGAGGTCATCGTGCGGATCCTCTTCCACACGATCATCGTGGTGTCGATCTACCTGCTCTTCGCCGGCCACAACCTGCCGGGCGGCGGCTTCGCGGGCGGCCTCGTCGCGGGCATGGCCCTCGTGATGCGCTACATCGCGGGCGGCCGGTACGAGCTCGGCGTCGCGGCCCCGACCGACGCCGGCTGGCTGCTGGGCAGCGGCATGATCCTCGCCGTCTCGACCACGCTCGTCCCGCTCGTGCTGGGGGCGGATCCGCTCACGCGCGCCGTGTGGGAGGCCGACCTGCCGATCCTCGGCCACGTCGAGTTCGTCACCTCCACCATCTTCGACATCGGCGTCTACCTGGTTGTGATCGGTCTCGTCCTCGATGTCCTGCGCAGCCTCGGCGCCGAGGTCGACCGCCAGATGAAGGGCGAGGACGAGCGCTTCACCGCGAGCGTCAGCACCGCCACCGACACCGTCTCGACGCAGCAGGAGGGCGGACGATGAGCGTCTCCCTCACCCTCGTCATCATCATGGGCGTGCTCTACGCCGCCGGCGTCTACGCGATGCTCGAGCGCAGCCTCACCCGGGTGCTCATCGGCTTCCTGCTGCTGGGCAACGCGACCAACCTGCTGCTGCTGATCGTTATGGGCTTCCCCGGCACGGCCCCCTTCGCCGGCGAGGCCGACTACCCGGGTGACGAGGGCGCGCACAGCGATCCGCTGCCGCAGGCCCTGATGCTGACGGCGATCGTCATCACCTTCGCCGTCAGCGCGTTCCTGCTCGCCCTCATCTACCGCTCCTGGCAGCTGGGCCAGGCCGACACCGTCGAGGACGACGCCGAGGACCTCGCGCTGCGCACCCGCACCGCCGAAGCCGAGGCGGCGCTCGGCGAGGAGATCGCCGTCGAGGCGCCCACCGACTTCGTCGACGCGGTCGCCGCGCCCCTGCGCGCGATCGACGGCGCCGACGCCCTCGGCCTCCTGCCCGACGCCCCGGTGAACCTGCCGGACGACCGCAAGCCCGAGGGGGACCGCGAATGACCCCCAGCCTGCTCGTCCCGCTGGTCGTCGGCCTGCCGCTGTTCGGCGCCGCGATCACGCTCGTCGCGGGTCGCCGCCGCAAGCTGCAGGTCAGCATCTCGGTGACCACGCTGATCCTGACGCTCGCGCTCGCGATCGTGATGTTCCTCATCGTCGACGCGGGCACACCGCTGGCGGTGTCGGTCGCCGGCTGGCCGCTGCCCTTCGGGATCGTGCTCTACGTCGACCGCCTGGCGGCCCTGCTCGTGGCGGTGTCGAGCCTCGTGCTGCTGGCGGTCCTGCTCTTCTCGGTCGGCCAGGGCGCCGCCGACGGCGACGACGAGACGCCGGTGTCGATCTTCCACCCGACGTATCTGATCCTCGCGGCCGGCATCTTCGACGCGTTCATCGCGGGCGACCTGTTCAACCTCTACGTCGGCTTCGAGATGCTGCTGGTGGCCTCGTACGTGCTCATCACGCTGGGCAGCACCGAGTCGCGCATCCGCACGGGCGTGGTGTACATCGTCGTCTCGCTGGTGTCGTCTGTGCTGTTCCTCTCGGCCGTCGCCGTGATCTACGGCGCGCTCGGCACGGTGAACATGGCCCAGATCGCCGAGCGCATGGTCGATCTGCCCGAGAACGTGCAGCTGCTGCTGCACCTGCTGCTGCTCGTCGCGTTCGGCGTGAAGGCCGCGGTGTTCCCGCTGTCGTTCTGGCTGCCCGACTCGTACCCGACGGCGCCCGCGCCGGTCACGGCGGTGTTCGCGGGCCTGCTGACGAAGGTCGGCGTCTACGCGATGATCCGCACCGAGACGCAGCTGTTCGCCGAGAGCGACGTCAACACGCTGCTGCTGGTCGTGGCGCTGGCGACGATGATCGTCGGCGTGCTGGGCGCGGTCGCGCAGGCCGAGCTGAAGCGGATCCTGTCGTTCACCCTCGTCAGCCACGTCGGCTACATGGTGTTCGGCCTCGCGATCGCGACGCCGGCGGCGATCGGCGCCACCGTCTACTACACGGTGCACCACATCGTTGTGCAGACGACGCTGTTCCTCGCCGTGGGGCTCATCGAGCGCCGGGCGGGCAGCACGTCGATCCTCAAGGTGAAGGGCCTGTTCCGCGCCGCGCCCGTGCTGGCCGCGCTGTACCTGATCCCCGCGCTGAACCTCGGCGGCCTGCCGCCCTTCTCGGGCTTCATCGGCAAGTTCGCGCTGTTCGACGCGGCCGCCCAGATCGGCACGCCGCTGATGTACACGCTCATCGTGGGCGGCATCGTCACCTCGCTGCTGACGCTCTACGCCCTGATGCGCGCGTGGAACCTGTCGTTCTGGCGCGAGGAGGACGACTCGGTCGAGACCGAGGCCCGCATCCAGCACCTCGAGAACGCCCCCGCCGCCGACGAGGTCAGCGAGCGCCGGGTGATCCCGCGCATCATGACCGCCGCGACGACCGGCATGGTCGTCGTCTCCGTCGCCCTGACCGTGTTCGCCGGTCCCCTCTACGAGATCTGCGAGCGGATCGGATCCGGCCTGCTCGAGCCCGTCTCACTGGTCCAGCTGATCCAGGTGGAGGAGGACTCATGAGCCCCACCCTCCGCGCCCAGGCCTCGCGCGTGTGGCGGCAGCTGCCCTTCTTCGTCTGGCTCGTCCTGCTGTGGATGATGCTGTGGGGTCAGTTCACGGCGCTGGCCGTGCTCAGCGGTGTGGTCGTCGCGCTGATCGTCACCCGCACGTTCCACCTGCCCACCGCGGCGCTGTCGGGGCGCGTGAATCTCTGGCACGGGCTGGTGTTCATCGTGCTGTTCCTCGCCGAGCTGGTGCGGGGCGCGATCACCGTGGCCTGGCAGGCGCTCGGCCCGGGCGTGACGCCCTCGGCCATCATCCGCGTCCCGCTGCGCACCGACGACGACCTGATCATGACCCACGTCGCCGTCACCGCGTCGCTCATCCCCGGCTCGCTCATCGTCGAGACCGACCGCGAGTC
>Ga0308156_1003958_pt1 | contig 10757 bp, 9 predicted proteins | sample PhyAR2_FD_201041 | JGI IMG/M metagenome (GOLD analysis project Ga0308156, IMG submission 201041) | Phyllosphere microbial communities from UC Gill Tract Community Farm, Albany, California, United States - DLSL A.R2 | ecosystem: Host-associated > Plants > Phyllosphere > Unclassified | place: USA... | reverse complement strand
ATCGATCCTGAACGCATTGTTCGCCACCTCCACCTGCACGCTGAATGCACTTGAGCCTGTCGAGGTGCTGACCTTCATCATCGACCAGGCTATCGAATCGGACGCCCTGGCCAGCTTGTACCAGCTCAGCGAGCCCTTCGAGCCCAGCTTGCTGCTCAAGGACACCGAGTTCGACGCACTGGCTTGGAAGGGTCCGCTCTGCTTCGGCGCAAAGCCAAGCAGCGTGCTGGCTGAACAGGCCGCCGTGCTGTGCCTAGCCAGGCGCTGTGGCATGGTCCTGGCCGCGCCAGCCCCGGAGCAGGCACTCGCGCATGTGCGCACGCTGCTAAAGGTGGATGACGGTTCGGGCGGCCAGAGCCTGCTGAGCCTGGGCAACCCGCACCTGTGGGCGGCACTGGTGCTGACTGCCGGGCCAGGCGCACCTCGCTTGTTCGGCCCCATCAGTCAGGTACTTACCCCCGTGCCGGCGTACCTGGAGGTAGCCGAGCATCCGTGGTACCTGTGGCCTGCCCCGACGCAACGGCAGGTAGATGGCCCACAGCGGACCTACGACTTACCGCCAGGCTTTCTGGCCACGGCCCGCACCCTGCGGTTGCTCTACTGGCTGGATAGCGAACACGCGATATTCGATTCGCCAAAAGGCGGCGAGGTAGCCACTGCGGTGGCCAACCTCGAAACACTGATCGAGCACGGCATGAGCGAGGGGCGTCACCTCAAGCAACTGCACGGGCACGTCAACGGGCCGTTGCTGCTTGATGACGCGCATGCCATGGCGATTCTGCGCAGTGACGCAAAGCCCTCCGCCAAGTCCGAGCAGTTGGCCGGCCTTGCGGGACAAAACGGCCAATGACCTGGGTCAGCAATAGATGAATGGAAGCGACATGGCAAACGACATCGCACAACAGACCAACTACCCCGCCGAGCCGGTGGCCGCGCCAAAAGTCTTGGAGCTGCCCCCACGCCCTCCTGCCAACGAGCCCTCCGAGTGCTTCGACGAACCGCCCATGAGCTGCTCGACGCAGTTCGACGACATCCTCTACTCAACCGAGCAACAGGAGTTTTGGCTACTGCCGAAAAGGGCCTCCACGCAGATAGATGAGGCGATCAATACCCTGGCCGGGCAGATCTCGCCTACAAAGGCCGCTGACGAGCGCAAGAAGGGACTCGACCAGTGCGGGCTGCTCGACTACTTCCTGGAGCCGCACCTGAGCAACTTCCTCGAAGGCGAGGACCAGACCCGCCTGCTGGAAATCGAACGTCAAGAACCGCACATCGAAGACCCCAGCCGCGCCATGCGCATCAAGGCTGCGGCCAGGAAGCAAGCTGCGGGGCCCAAGCCCTCAACGGCGCCGGAAGACCGCATGCAGGTCATACGTGACCAGGAGCAGATGCGCCTTGACCAGGAAGAATTTCGAGACATGCTCAAGCTCCACCACGAGTGGCAGCAATTGCGCAGCAAGGCCATCGCGCAAGCCCGCCAGCAGGGGTACACCTACGAAGCCGGCAGCCTTTTTCAGCCCGAGGCGATCACGGCCCGTTCATGGGTGCAGCGTTACCTCGAATTACGCGAGATTGCACTGGCCAAGGGCGACTTCGACATGGATGGCGAAGCCGTCGCGCAGTATCTCGCCGAGGACAAGCAACGCTTCGAGGCCGCCACTGACTGCACAGAAGCGGATTGCAGCTCGAAGACGCGAACCTACATCAACTGGAAAGCTGCCCACAGCGACAAGCAAAACTATGCCGACTATCGCACGGCCATCCTGAAGGCTGCCGACTATGGCTTGGCACTGCCCGAATACGCGTTGCTGCCAGGCAAAGGCCCGGACATCACCGACGGTATCACGAAGTTCAAGGAGTACCTGAAGCTCGAATCGACGCAGTTCAAGCTGATCGAAACGATGCGCAACAAGTACAAGCACTGGATCGAAGCCACAGGTGAGAGCATCCCAGCCCCCGCAAGCCTGGTCGATGACGAGCGCGACGCCTGGGAGAAACTGGAAGCCCAGCGCAAGGCGCTGCAGGCGGTCGCACAAGCCAACATCGATAATGGCTTCCCCCGCCGCCATCTGCTGTGGAACCCGCAAGACTTCAAACCCAAGCCGGTCGAACGCCTAGTCAAGGCCGATTTCCCGCTGCGTGAAGTAAGCCGGCTGAAAACGCCGAAGAAACCACTGAGCTATTTCAGCCTGCTCAACCTGGATGATGTCGGCCAATATTTGAAAACCTCCGTGATGAGCTCGCTGAACAAGCCGGGAGAGGCGCTGAAGCGCAAGCCCGCCAGCAGCGACGGCCAGACCGGGATCGATACCGCAACGCCGGTGTTCCACGAATGGCTTAAGCGCGAAGGCGCCGTGCGCATCCGTGACCAGGACGATGACTGGTTCGATGCCGAAGGCTGGTTTGATGTCGACAAGTTCCACAAGTACCTGGATAGCAAGCACTACGAGGTGGAGGCGCTGTCGGCAAAGGGCGACAGGGCAGAATGGGGCGAGCGATTGCGCCAGATGGTGTTCAAGGACGCTGTCCGCCGTGAACTGCGCCTGTTCGATCCCAGCCCCCAGGCCCAACTGGTGCGTTGCCTGGTGCCATCCCAGGAACGAATCCATGGCAGCACCCAGGTGACCGGCCCCGCCTTGAGCGCCACCAAAGGCGTGACTTCGTCGGCCAACGTCACCCTCGACATCGACCTGGCCCGGGGTGAGGTCGAACTGTTCAAGGTTGACCTGCCCTCGCGCACCGACGCCCAACCGGTCAAGTTGACCTACCAGAACTACCGCGGCGAGGAGTGCCATATCGAGCTTGGCCGTTTCTCGATGCATTTTGCCGCCAAGGCCTGGGGCTTCGCTGGCGCGTCGATGCTATTGTCCACCCAGATTGAAGTGACCCCGGGCAATGCCCGCTATGGCTATGGCCTCACCCCCATTGAAGAGGCCACCCGCAACGAGGGCACCTACAGCAGTGCCAGTTCGCAAAGGAGCGGCCAAGTGCTCAACGGCAGCGCCGCCCAGGTCAAGATCGACAAGGGTGTTAGCGGCAAATTCAGTGTATTCGCAGGCACGCAAGCGGGCATTCAATTGACAGGCGCCCTCAACTGGGCACCGCCGCCAAACCTGATCCCCATGCAACCCGAAAAGAACGCCAGCGAATGGCTGAGCCTGGCGCGGCTGACAGTCGATGCCGCGGCAGCGTTCGGCGCAGGTGCCTCAGCCGGGTTCGACCTGTCCCTGTACGAAGGGCGGCTTATCCTGACCATGAAGGCGGCCTGGATCAGCGGCCCGGGTGCATCGGGCTCGTTCAAATTCGAGGTTGGCTACCAGGGCATTGCCGACATCCTTCACCTGTTCCGCCGCGAGCTGCACAGGAACAACAACCAACCGCTGGAATGGGTGGACGGGCCGGCGGGGACGTATCTGTCGGTGCTCAACAGAATCGGGGTCTTGGGGTTTGATCCGGTCATGGCTTACCTGATGGCCTATGACAAGGTCATGTCGCTGTATGAAGCGCTGACCAGGCAAGGACGCGGTGGGTTGTTGGCGCATATGATCATGACGTATCCGAAAAGCCAAGAGCTGAAAGAATGGGTCGTTATGGCACCTGCCGACTCATTGGGGCCACTTCTCTACATTTTATCATCTGCGCCTAAAGCCTTTGACATCCCGACGGCCTTTAATGGCAGCATTAAAAAGTATAATACCCAAGAATGCCATTTGGTACAACAGTTGGCTATTTCCAGATTGATAACATGGGTGGCGGAAGATGAAAACGAACATGCTGAACAACAATTCATAGAGTCCTGCATCCGCATGAATAAATTTGCTGACCGATCTGAGGATTTTGGTCAAGCCTATTGTGAAAACCGCATGAGCCTGGACATGTTCATGAAAGAGCCTGTCATGCGTTTTTCACGCTCAGATGGCACAATGGCACGAAAAGACTACTTAAAAAATTCGATCTTGCTAGGCTATCGCATGGACAGCAAGTGCCGAATCACTTACTTCAATAGAAATCTCGATAATCCAGCAGGATCCTCTAAATATGTTGGCTAAGCTAGTTCCCGTCACAATACTGCTTCTAAGCGCCCTCTTTTTTCCGTGTGTCAGTGCAGATGAGCGCAGCCACATCATTGAACAGGCAAAGCTTTTATACAATCAGAGAAAACCCGCATTACCACAACTAAAAAAGGCCGCCGCTCTTGGCGATCCAGAATCACAGTTCTATCTTGCAGAAGAACTTAGCGGCCCTTTGGAGCTCATGACGCAGGAGGCGGCTTTCTGGTATGAGAAGTCCGCCGCCCAGGGTGATATGTACGCCATGTACCGCCTAGCTTTCCGGAATATAGATATCTGCCAAGCGCTGCAGAGCTGCTCGGCAATTGGCCTTTCGGCACAGGACTGGAAGAACAAGCTCACACGCATTGCCCAGAGCAGGTCAGCGCGGGGCGACAGCGAAGCCATGTCCATGCTGTACTTGGTGACCGGTGATCTCGACTGGTTGAAAAAGGCGGCAAATGCCGGCGATGCAAGCTCGCAGTGGCTCTTAGCCAGCCGCTACAGAGAAGGGAGAGGTGTATTTATAATACCCAGCAACCGAAAAAAGGAAGAAGAGCGACTGCTCAAACTCGCTGCGGAAAATGGGTTTCCTAAAGCGCAGATCGAGTATGCCGGCATTTTGGCTGAGCGGGGAGATAACGTCAAAGGGAAAAAGTGGTACCTCGAGGCGGTCAACAAAAGCTTCATCACAGCCCTGTCAAGTTACGCATACATGCTTGAGATGGGGGACTTGTACGACATCCCCAGAAACCCTCAGAAAGCATACGAGTTTCATACCATCGTATTGAGCCTGGGCACTGCCGACATACTCCATGAGACGACTGCAGAGCGACTAATTTTGCTGGAAAAGACGCTTTCACCTAGCGAGATAGCTCAGGCAAAGTCAAACGCCGATGCATGGACGAAAACGCATCCGCCTCTTTCTTTCTACCGGATAAAGTTAGGGTGGTAACGCTCTGGGCATCGCTATGATGTCATGCGTCAGCAGATTACCCACCAAGACAAAACCGGCGCCCTCACCCATCGCCAGTGGATACCGACGGGCCGGCTGGCGCAGATTCAGCACCACCCACCTGGGATTAGCAATGGACAACAAGTGCAGATAACTTATTTTAATAAGCACCCGAAAACCCTGCAGGATTCTTCAATTAAGTTAGCTAAAATCGCGCCATTCCTGGTCGTTGCACTGTCCGCATTACTATCATCCGCTGCATGGTCAGGCGAACAGGACACCGCGGTTATCGCAAAAGCTAAAATACTCTACAACCAGCGAATATCAGCGATCCCGCAACTCCGAGCTGCAGCAGAGCTAGGCGATGCAGAGTCTCAATTCTATTTAGCAGAGGCGCTTAGCCAACCGCTATTCACGATGAGCAAAGAGGCCTATACATGGTACGAAAAATCCGCCGACCAAGGCGATCTCTATGCCATGTATCGACTGGCACACCAAGAGACTCAAGTCTGTAAGATTATGCGGAACTGCATTTACCCTGAAAGAGCACCTAGCGACTGGAAGAAACAGCTGATCAGCATCGCTAAAGAAAAAGCCAAGCTCGGCGACGGCGAAGCAATGTCCATCCTGTATTTCATGACTGATAACTTGACGTGGTTAGAAAAGGCTGCCGATGCGGGTGATTCAAATGCTCAATGGTTACTTGCCAATCGCTATAGCGAAGGCCGAGGCTTCTTCATAATTCAAAAGAACCGAAAAAAAGCAGAAGAACGCCTTCTAAAACTCGCCGCGGAGAACGGCTCCCCTCAAGCCCAGATCGCGTATGCAGGGCTACTTGCAGAGCGCGGCGATAATGAAACTGGTACCAGATGGTACATGGCCGCAGTGAATCAGAGTTAAATAACCGCCCTTTCCAGTCACGCCTACATGTTTGAGCTAGGAGGATTTTTCAATTTCCCAAAAGACACACTAAGAGCCTACTCCTTTCACCTGATCGTCTCTAGCTTGAACAAGGAAGATTACCTTCAAGTCGAAACAGAAAAGCGTCTGAAGTCACTGAAAAAAGATCTATCCCCACAAGATCTGGAAACTGCAGAGTCTTTCGCGAACGATTGGTTAAAGAGCCATCCCCCTCTGTCTCTCTACCGAACGAAACTGGGATTCTAGGGGTTCTTCGATCAAGTCAGCACAGGCCCTCTGACCTGTGCTGTAGTAGCGCTCAGTTCAAATGTCCTTTACAAGCCGTCGGGCTCGTTCAAATTCGAGGTTGGCTACCAGGGCATTGCCGACATCCTTCACCTGTTCCGCCGCGAGCTGCACAGGACAACAACCAACCGCTGGAATGGGTGGACGGGCCAGCGGGGACGTATCTGTCGGTGCTCAACAGAATCGGGGTCTTGGGGTTTGATCCGGTCATGGCTTACCTGATGGCCTATGACAAGGTCATGTCGTTGTATGAAGCGCTGACCAGGCAAGGACGCGGTGGGTTGTTGGCGCATATGATCATAAGCTACCCCGAGCAAGAAGAATTGCAGCAGTGGGTAATCATGGCGCCCGCCGATGCCTTGGGCCCTCTCTTGTATGCTTTGAGTTCCGCCCCCAAAGGATTTGAAGCCGTACCTGATCCATTTTCCGGAGAGGCCGTAAAATACACCGGCATTCAGTCACAGCTCGTCCAACAGCGGGCTATTTCACGTCTCATCAGCTGGATTGCTTCCAATACAAACGAATTCACCAAACACCAATTCGTCGAAGCCTGCATACGCATGAACAAATTCGGCGAAAGGCCTGAGCATTTCGGCCAAGCTTATTGTGAGGACCGCATGAACCTCGACATGTTCATGAAAGACCCTGTATTTCGCTACTCAAGGCCAGACGGCGTGAGCGCCAGAGAAGCCTACATTCAAAACACAAGCCTTTTAGGCGAGAGCATGGACAGCAAGTGCCAAATCACTTACTTCAATAGAAACCCGGACAATCCAGGAGGATTCTCAAAATATGTTGAATAAACTCGCCTTGCTTATTGCGCTTGTACTTTCATCGATTTTCGTTTGGGCCGGGAGCGCACCAGACCCTATCATCAACCAAGCCAAAGTCTTATATAACCAGCGAAAACCCGCAACCCTGCAGCTCAGAGAGGCAGCAGGCCTTGGTGATCCAGAGGCACAGTTTTATTTGGCAGAAGAACTGCGCCGCCCTTTTTTTGCCATGACCCAAGAAGCGTCCATGTGGTACGAGAAATCTGCCGCTCAAGGTAACCTTTATTCAATGTACAGACTGGCTTTTTCAAACAACGGTACATGCAAAGCACTACAGACGTGCCCCAAAGGCAGCAAGTCTGCAAGTGAGTGGAATACACTGCTGCTCCAGACCGCTGAAAACCGCGCTGCTCAAGGCGACAGCGAAGCAATGTCTATTATGTACCTTGCAACTAAGGAGCTGAAGTGGCTAGAAAAGGCCGCGGATGCCGGTGATCCGGAGTCGCAATGGTTGCTGGCTAATCGCTACAGAGAAGGGCAAGGCGTATTTTTCATACCCAGCAATAGAAAAAAAGAAGAAGAGCGGCTTCTGAAGCTTGCTGCAGCCAATGGTCTGGCTATCGCTCAAACTGAATATGCCGGGCTCCTGGCGGATCGGGGTGAACACGCTGTCGGTGAGGCCTGGTATCTCGCTGCGGTGACACAGAGTGACATTTATGCTCTGTCTGGCTACGCGTACATGCTTGAAAAAGGAGGGTTTTACACCATTCCCAAAGACCCTATCAAAGCGTACGCGTTCTATTCCCTTATCGCGGAGCTCAACACCACCGGGGCATTACGAGACGAAACAAGAGAAAGCATGAACAGGCTAGAGAAATTGCTATCTCCATCCGACTTGGAGAAAGCCAGAAGTTATGCGGCAGATTGGGCTGACAATCATCCCCCGCTGTCCTTTCACAGGATGAAACTAGGCATGTAGCATTACAGTCGTTTATTCCGCGCACACCGCGACGAATCATTGAGGGTAGCAGATGGAAAAAAAGATATTTTTGAGAGGATTTTTCGTATGCCGAACAACTTTTTTCGGCTTTCACAGCCTGATGGGGCTCGACAGGCATGATGATCAAAGTCATCTTTCTTCTGAGCTGGTTCATCCCATTCACGGCCAAGGCGGATGCAAACATTAATGCCATTGAAGAAGCAAAGGTTTTATACAACCATAGAAAACCCGCATTATCACAACTAAAAAAGGCCGCCGCTCTTGGCGATCCAGAATCACAGTTCTATCTTGCAGAAGAACTTAGCGGCCCTTTGGAGCACATGACGCAGGAGGCGGCTTTCTGGTATGAGAAGTCCGCCGACCAGGGTGATATGTACGTCATGTACCGCCTAGCTTTCCGGAATATAGATATCTGCCAAGCGCTGCAAAGCTGCCCGGCAATTGGCCTTTCGGCACAGGTCTGGAAGAACAAGCTCACACGCATTGCCCAGAGCAGGTCAGCGCGGGGCGACAGCGAAGCCATGTCCATGCTGTACTGAGTGACCGGTGATCTCGACTGGTTGGAAAAGGCGGCAAATGCCGGCGATGCAAGCTCGCAGTGGCTCTTAGCCAGCCGCTACAGAGAAGGGAGAGGTGTATTTATAATACCCAGCAACCGAAAAAAGGAAGAAGATCGACTGCTCAAGCTCGCTGCGGAAAACGGGTTTCCTAAAGCGCAGATCGAGTATGCCGGCATTTTGGCTGAGCGGGGAGACCCTCCATGTCAGGATAGTTGTCGCCCCTTTACCACAGGGAGGGCGTAGGACTGTCTCATAAAGCAACGACGTTACACCGATGAGGAAAAAGCCTGGGCGCTGGAGCAAATGTCGGCACCGATCAGCCGCACGGTCGTAGAGCTGGCCAAGCAAACGGGCATTACTGCTGTCACACTTCGGACTTGGCGTAACGAAGCCAAGACCCAAGGAGCACAAATGGCGGGAACAGGTAAGCGCAACGGGCGCTGGAGCAGCGCTGACAAGTTCAGAGCAGTGCTTCAGACAGCCGCAATGAGCGAGGCAGAGATTTCGGCCTACTGCCGTAGCGCAGGCATTGTGCAGGCGGACCTGGTGTTGTGGCGTACGGCGTGTGAGCAAGCCAATACGCCCACTCAGCAGGAACCCGCCAAGGATATCGCTTCGGTCAAGCGTATCGAGCAATTGGGACGTGAGTTGCGGCGCAAAGAAAAGGCTTTGGCAGAAACGGCAGCGTTGTTGGTGTTGCGAAAAAAGGCCAATGCGATCTGGGGCAAGGACGAGGACGATTGACCAGCGCCGCAGATCGCACCATTGCCCTTGAATTGATCGATGCGGCTATCAAGTCAGGCGCTTGCCAGCGTGCAGCCTGCAAAGAGTTGGGAATCACCGAGCGCACCGTGCAACGATGGCGCCACCAACCTAAGGACCGACGACCTGACGCAGGCCGCCCTGAGCCGGCCAACAAACTGAGTGAGCAGGAGCGGCTAGCGGTTCTGGCAGCAGCCAATCGTCCTGACTGTGCAGACCTCACTCCACATGAAATCGTGCCGAAGTTGGCAGATGAAGGTCTTTACTTGGCCTCAGAATCCACCTTCTATCGAGTGCTCAAGTCAGCAGGCCAGGCACATCGGCGTGGGCGCGGTAGAAAGCCTCAAGCCAGGCCGCTCACCACGCACAGGGCAGACGGTCCGAACCAGGTTTGGTGCTGGGATATCACCTGGCTACCCAGCACAGTCAAGGGCCGTTACTTCTACTGGTATATGGTCAAGGATATCTACAGCCGCAAGCTGGTTATGAATGAGGTGCACGAGGCAGAAAGCGCTGAATATGCCGGGGTTTTGCTGGAGCGTGCCTGCCTACGTGAAGGCATCCGCCCGGAAACATTGGTGCTTCATTCAGACAATGGCAGTGCGATGAAAGGCGCGACAATGTTGGCCGCTCTGCGCGATCTTGGTGTGCTGCCATCTTTCAGCCGCCCGCGGGTGAGCAACGATAACGCTTATGCCGAAGCCCTGTTCCGCACGGCCAAGTACTGCTCGCGCTGGCCAAGCTTGCCATTTGGTTCACTCGACGAGGCTCGGGTATGGGTCATGGAATTTGCTGCTTGGTACAACAATGAACACCGCCACAGCGCGCTTAAGTACGTCACGCCTGCGCAGCGACATGGTGGGCAGGATGCTGCTGCGATGAAACAGCGTGAACGGGTGTACGAAGCGGCTCAGCGTGGGAACCCAAAGCGCTGGGCTCGAGGAATCCTTAGCTGGAAGCTGCCTGGCCATGTGTATCTGAACCATGAGCGAGAGCAGCGAGCCGGTTAGGCAAGACACGATAACTACCTTGACACACACCGAAGCTGGAAAAAGCTTTCAGGTAAAGCATTGTCGTGGCAGTTTAGTCTGGAGGAAAAATTGAATGCTTCATCGGCCCCCTCGTTAACAAACCTGAAACTGTCTGAAAACTACGAGATCCTAGAGGAATGTATAGATTGAGGAGCTTCTGGGGGGAATGCCTCCATCAACCCGCTACAGCAATCCTAAGAAATTGCTGTACTTAAAAGGCACCAAAGTTCCATGGCTGTGGGTGGACACAGATAAAATAACAGAAACGAAAAAAGACGCCTAAGCGTCTTTTTTCGATGATCCAAGAAACCAACAGGCCCCATAGATCGATATTTGGAGCGGGAAACGAGACTCGAACTCGCGACCCCGACCTTGGCAAGGTCGTGCTCTACCAACTGAGCTATTCCCGCGTCGTGATGGG
>Ga0308156_1003956_pt1 | contig 10767 bp, 8 predicted proteins | sample PhyAR2_FD_201041 | JGI IMG/M metagenome (GOLD analysis project Ga0308156, IMG submission 201041) | Phyllosphere microbial communities from UC Gill Tract Community Farm, Albany, California, United States - DLSL A.R2 | ecosystem: Host-associated > Plants > Phyllosphere > Unclassified | place: USA... | reverse complement strand
TAGCAGCAGCCCATGATGTTCGCTTATCGCCCGGTTAACGGCCTGCTCGGCGGTGACGCCGGTCCAGTTACGGTTGCGCTTCAGCGCTTCGCCAAACCATAGCAGGCGAAAACTCTGGTGACGTTCAATCAGCCCTTTCACCGCACTGACGCGCTGCCAGAACGTTTTACTGAGGGTATCAATGACATCCTCAGGAAAGAAAGAATCCATGGTGGTTCTCCTTTGCAGATGAATGTTCAGGTCGTTATGTGCCGCTCTATTCTGTGTTATCGGCAAACTTCCGAAAGAGATACAGCGGCTTATGAAGGGAATGATAGGCCGGTCACAGGCAGAATCCTCGCCCTTTTACAGCCTTTTACGTCCTTTACACTACATAAAAGGAGATGACGTAATAACGAGAAAGGCGCGATCGCCGCCTTTATGAAAAGCAAAAAACGCCTACTGTCGCGAGCGTATTAAAAAGAGAATGCCAGCCGACCCCATCCTCATCTCCCTGCTCTCGAGTCATCCTGAACATTTGTGTGTGCTGCTCGCCGGGCTGCACATTTCATAAAATTTTCGATGATGGCAACTGAACGGCTTACTGCCAACAGATCTGCCGCCAGTACCAAATCAACGCGCACCAGGATATCCAGAACGCCAGGATTGGTCATATACACATTCATCCCTTCAGACAGCCGTGACAGGTAAGCCCAGTTATTGGCGAACGTGTCCGGGCTGGCATAGTCACCCTCGCTCAATTGCCTGATGAGCACATCCATATCCTTTTTCAACGACCTGAGAGCCGCCATGTAATAAGGTTCAGTATCCACGTCGGAAGACGAATTCAGAGGAGCGTTATTCTCAGACATGGAACACCTCCATCACCCCGCCGGGCAAATTCGCCTGTCGCCGGTCTGGTGAATCCATAGGGTTGACGGCAGAGTGATCTCGCCGTAGAACGGAAGACCGTTGGCCGCCAGCGATAAAAAAAGCGGTAACACTTCGCACCTGGCCCGATTCTCTGTCCAGCTTACGCGTTAACATGGATAACGTGGTCGCGCAAAAATGACCAACGACAGACAGCTGCAACGGCATGAACGCCTGCCTTAACGTGCAAGATACCGCGCTCTTCTCGTCTACCCTCCAATGCACGCTGACCTGCCTTTGTATACCTGAGCGGTAATCGCGTGTGATCAGCCTATGCCACTGCCGTGGCTGAACTCGATTCATGGAGTGTTGAAGCGTTCCTGGTTGGCGATTTGCTGGTAGCATTCTTTCTGCAGGCAGCATTTTTATCAATTCCGGGTGATCCGTCGATAATCTTTTTTTCAATACGATTTTATCTTTGTAAGCAATATTCAAGAGCAGGCTGGCGCGCAGTTGATCATCATGTTGGACGTAATGCTTTTTATTGCCCGCCCACCCGCCCTCTTCAGGCCATTTTTCCTCGCCGACACTCAGTAAGTTACTGTTTAGTCGTGCATTCGCTCTTTTACGGACTAAACCATATTTCAGGTTTTCGCAGTGCATTACGGCATGATCCATGCCGTAATGTGCCAGAGCGAATACATATCCAGCTCTCCTTTTAAAAAAAATCATAAGCAGGCTAAAACATGGCGTAACCCATTTCGCTATTCTCATACTCTTTCTCATGACATTTAATGTTTCTGAATAATTTCTTTTGACGCCTGTGCACAGCAAACAACGTGAGATTCTGCTTTACTACATCTGAATTAACAGAAAACTCATGAAACACACCTAAAACCGGAAATTTATAACGCTATAGCATTTATTAAGCGCCATAGAGCCGGACCGTAAAATGCATATATTTCGTTACAACGAACAATGCAAAAAAACCTCCCAAAAACAGAAGATTTTGGTTTCCTGTGGCGCTTCAGTAAAATTAATCGGGTACTTATAATAAGGCAGCATCGCGAGATTTTTTCACTAAAAGCCCACTGATGTAACCGCCCACTTTACATTTTCCGTTTTCCGTTTTCCGTTTTCAGAGGAAACGCATTCAAAACCACTTAAACTATGCCAATGTAAAAAACGCATAACAGCAAAATCACTGACATAATCAACTCAACTGTAGACAACCCCGTACAAAAATCATCACGCAACAAATGCTTCACCTCTTAATTTTACATATATTTCGGCACAGACAGTATAAAAAAAGCATTACATCCCAAAACCATCTAATAGCTTATCCAGATCACTCTGACTGGTAACACTCGTATTAAAAGAGCCATCCTTTTGTTTTTCATGGACCTTACGTTTCTCTACGGGAATGATCTCTGTTAACTTTTTTTCCAAATCGAGCAAAACATTTGACATCCGATTGACAACTTGTCCTGTCAGATCTAAATACTCTTGCGCCAGCATAATATCTTGCAACTGACTCCGTGTCAGACTAATAACAGCAGGAACGCTTCCAAGCCATTTTACTGTTTTTTCTGTCAAGTCCGATTCATTCTTACCAGACATCATGTCGACTGGGCAATGCGCCCAACTTTCATCCAGTGATAACGCTTGTTCATTTAAAAGGCTTTGCTGATTCGTCGCTAACTCGGCGCCGGTTAACGCCTTGTCAGCTGAAAGAAGAGTCATTTCCAGAACATCATTTAAGTGCTCCCGAGCGTCAGGCATTGCACTAATAATTGCTTTTATCTCACTGTCTAAAGAGACATTTTTTACATCATCCCTTAGTGTTTTAATAATTAGAGATATTCTGTTTATTAGCTCATAAACATTAAGATCATTGCTTTGCATAATTAATCACCTTGATTATTGAATAATATAAGTTTACGCGGCACATTCTTTCAATAGAGACTAGTCTTTTATATCCTTCTCATATCTCATATCTGTAAAAAGCTTCTTCCTTCCTATTTCAACAGAAATTTCAGGAGGCACACCCGCAGCGTCAGCTATCATGATTATTTTAATACATTGCAGGACATTGTAATGGTCAACATTTTTTTGTCTGATTCTTGATGCCAAAGGCATAACGATGCCATAGCATAACAATATACCTGTGAACGTCCCTACCATTGCCTGAGCGACCAGTATGCTTAATTCTGTCGCGGGACGACTGGCATCCGATAATGTATGAATCACGCCTAATACAGCAGAGATGATCCCAAATGCAGGTAAAGAATCCGCAAAGAGAATGAGACTTCTTTCATTGGTTTCACCTTCTTCTTTAAACGTATTTATTTGTGATTCGAGAATACTTTCTAAATCGTAGTGGTCAATGGTCGCGATGAGTCTTAAACGTATACAGTCCGTGATAAACCCCATAATGAGAGGATTAGCATTGATCAAAGGATAGTCGGTAAAAAAATCGCTTTTATCAGGATTTGTCACATCCTCATCAAGCGACAATAATCCATTGAACCTGGCCTTTTTAAGCAGATGTAGCAGTAAATCAGCAAGCTGCGTCGTTAATTTTAGATTGTAGTTTTTTTTATGAAAAACGTGACAAACCGATCTTACGGTTGAGCTGATAATCTTCTCGTTGTTGCCAGTGATATAGGCACCTGATGCAGCCAGTATGATCATTAACATTTCAGTGGGTTGCCAAAAGTCTGAGGCCACGCCACCTGAAAAAAAATGACCTGCAATAACGGAAAAAAGAACAACGATATAGCCAATGACAGGCATATAATCCATCCTCACGTTTTTTAATTCATTTATAGTGGCATCGTGAATACAATGTGATTATGAAAAAGCAATAAACTACACATTCAATTATGGAATCAATTTATAACTCAGCATGGTATTCATAAAGCGTTTTTATAAAAGAACTTTAAACATACAAATGAGTAACTTACCCTGGTTAATCATCCCAAATTAATTTATACCCAAGAATTGATTAAATAAAACCCTTTAATTTGTGATGTTTTGTCACACGAAATTCTTATAAATCATGATTATAAATATAATCCTTTATATTTAAACTCACTATTAAATAACCTATTCATCGTGGCGATAACTTAATGGCACGAATAGCCGTGCCAACTTTAAAATGAAGGGTGCTAAAATGGCTGTCATTAACACAAATACATTGTCCTTAGTTACGCAAAATAACTTAAACAAGTCTCAGGCTTCGCTTGGGACATCAATTGAGCGTCTTTCTTCCGGCCTCAGGATCAATAGTGCTAAAGATGATGCTGCTGGAGAAGCAATTGCTAACCGTTTTACCTCTAACATCAACGGTCTTAGTGTCGCTGCACGTAATGCCAATGACGGGATCTCTTTATCTCAGACTGCTGAAGGTGCTCTGACCGAGGTCAACAATAACCTGCAACGTATACGTGATCTGACCGTTCAGGCTCAAAACGGCTCTAACTCAGCATCGGATATTGACTCGATTCAGGCTGAAGTTAACCAACGTATGCAGGAAATCGATCGCGTTACCAAACAAACTGATTTCAACGGCATTAAAATCCTTAATACCGGCTCAGGCAACACGACCTATAGCTTCCAGGTTGGCGCAAAAGATGGCGAACAAATCGCCATTACGTTGAGCTCAAGTGACAACTTTGACCTGGCAGGTGCAGGTCAGGCGTCGTCAGGTACTATCCAGAACAGCACTTCCACATCAGGTCAGACCGTAAATGGCAACACTCGTACTACCGCGGCCATCGGCTTCGACGTACTGAAAGGTGCGGTAACGGGTGGCGCATCTGGTTCTGCAAGTGGTACCACGCCGCTGGCGGACATCGATAAAGCGCTCAAAGCGGTTGATAACCAGCGCAGCCTGTTGGGTGCGTCTCAAAACCGTTTTGAGTCCACCATCAGCAACCTGAACAATACCGTGACCAACCTGACTGCAGCACGCAGCCGTATTCAGGATGCTGATTATGCGACAGAAGTTTCTAACATGTCGCGCGCTCAGATTCTGCAGCAGGCAGGTAGTGCCGTACTGAGTCAGGCTAACCAGGTTCCGCAAACCATGCTTTCGTTACTCCGCTAAACGCCCCTCTTAAAAACTACATCTTTTTAGATGTAGTTTTTAATGATTCATTATTTAAGGCAAATTAAAAGGCTTAATTTTTAGATGTTGCATAACTTTGTGAGTCTTGTATAAATAATTACGTACTCTTCTTACTTCTTATGGAAAAATAACTTAACTAATGCTTTTAAGCTAAATATTCAGTAATCGATTACATTACGAATGGCGTTTTATCGATTGATAAAACTTAAGTGTGGCGGCCAATTTAAGTAGAAGTGGAGAAACAGAACTCTTTACAATTAGTACGGTATGTAAATTAGTTAGAGATATTAAACAGCACGCAACTAAATAAAAATAATAAAGAGAACTGTATGAATATTAAAGATCTTGAATACCTGCTGGCCGTTTATGATGAAGGTGGCTTTAACAAAGCTGCAGTAAAATTCAACACCTCTCAGCCTGCTATTAGTATGGCTTTACAGCGGCTTGAAACCGAATTACAAGCGACACTTATCGAACGCACAACCAGAGTCATCAAGTTTACAGAGGCAGGGATGCTGATTGTTGAGCAGGCCAGAATCATTCTTGGCGAAGTCAGATCGTTAAAAGAAATGGCACTGACCAACGATAAGAATGTTCAAAAGATACATATTGGGATAACCGAGTCTTTAGCAAGTTATCTTTACAAGGAACTGTCCATTTGTTTATCAAAATTTCAAAAGATAAAGTTTGTTTTTCATGAGATATCAAAAAATAAAACTTTAAACTATTTGGACGAACACCTACTTAGTTGTGTAATCAGTCCATGCGACCGAATACTAAGGAATCATGAAACAATATTTATCGCAGATGAACCTTTTGTTCTTATGGCTAACAAAAAATCGTTCATTAATCATACAAAATTTATCTCCCCAGAGCTTTTATTGGGGGAAAGTCTTTTATACATCAACGAAAATGCCGACATGGAAAAAACGCTCAATAAATACATCAGTAATAACGACATAAAAATAAACGATGAAATAATGCTAAAAAGTATCCATATGGTTAAAAACATGATCGACCATGAAGGAGGAATCGCTATTTTACCTAAGATATCTGCCACGGCAATAAGCAGCCCAAACACACATTGCATTCCTTTAGGCCCAGATAACGTCGTGAGATCACTTTATCTTATACATAAAAAGAATGATCCTAAACGAATCCTGTACACAAGAATGATTGAGCTTATTAAACCAGTTATAGAAAATATCATTAGAAATTAAGAGTTAAAGTAACAATTCCAAAAAAGAAAAATGAATGATGAGTAGAGTCGTGATGTTAGACAAGCCATTGATTTAGAAAAATTACTGCCAATCAGAACATGATTACACGAGGGTTTGAGATATTAAATCATTAATGGGGTATTTCAAAGCAACAACAACATAACCCTGGCATGTAAATTTAGTCTTAATGATGTGTAGATATCACAATAATGCTTACCGGTTAAATGACCTAAAAAAGCATTGCTTTTGACTGCATTGGCGGCTCTGGCAAACGTATGATTGTGAAAAACACATGTCAAAAGATGATTCGACGTTATGACTCGCTACATAACAGCTTAAAAAGGCGCATTTCCCCAATGAATACACATACAGTTAAAAGCAAAAAAAATCATCCTTAATCTTTTAAAAAGAAAAAAATATTTTATGAAACATTCAATTTACCCTGACCCTAATAAAACCCCTGGTTTTATTCTCATCCATCTTCGCAAGTGAGAAACATATGAATAACATCAGAATCGGCACACGTCTTAATATCGCCTTTGGATTTATGGTGATACTGGTTATCTCTATTTACCTGATTGGCGTCACAAAGTGTAATTCACTGGGAAAATCTGCCGAACAGATTTCTGGAAGGCTTTATACGGATGCCTCGGCAGCGACGAAGCTGCGCTATTACACTTCCGACATGAGTCGATTAGTTCGCAATTTGATTATTCTCACCGATCCACAGGCTAAACTGAAGACCGTCGAAAATTATAACAGAGAGAGACGTGAAGTAGACCGCTTGATAGCGGTGTTAGACCATGGCATTTTATCAACAAAAGGAAGAGATATTTTTACCCGGCTAAAATCCAATGCCGCTATTTTTCTGCCGTTTATCAGCGAAGTGGTTGAATTAGCACAACAGAATAAAAAAGAAGAAGCCGCACAACTTCTCTTTGGTCCTCGCCATGAAACGCAAGAAAAATACATGGCCACTTTAGAAGAGTTAGAAACTTTCGAAGAGAAACTAATAAGCGATTTTGATGCTCAGGCCCAAAAAGATCGTAATGATGCCATAAGACTTATGTCTGCCGCAGCTGCCATCGCTCTTTTATTAGCTGCGTTGGCTACATGGCTTATCACACGCAGTATTACCCAACCTATAAAGAAAGCACTGGCTGCGGCGCAACGCGTTGCGCTTGGTGATTTAGGCGGACACATACAGACGCGTGACAGAGATGAAACAGGGAAATTACTTTCAGCCATTGGCGATATGCAAGCCTCTCTGGTAAGAACGGTAAGTCTGGTAAGGGATAATGCGGAAAGCGTGGCCTCGGCAAGCATACAGATAACACAAGGCAATATTGACCTTTCAGAACGGACGGAGGAACAAGCCAGCGCGCTTGAGCAGACAGCATCAACGATGGCACAGCTTAGCATGACCGTTCAAAACAATGCGGACAACGCCAGACAGGCTGCCCTTCTTGCTGACAATGTGCGTCAGGTGGCGAATAAAGGATATGAAGCCACTCAGGCAATCGCCGAAACAATGAAAGCGATAAGCGAAAGCTCACGTTTTATTGCTGACATTACCTCTGTAATTGACAGTATTGCCTTTCAGACAAACATCCTGGCACTTAACGCCGCAGTTGAAGCCGCCCGGGCTGGTCAACATGGTAAAGGTTTTGCTGCCGTCGCCAGTGAGGTGCAAATACTGGCGCAACGAAGCAGCACCGCTGCAGGTGAAATTCGTCAGTTGATAGAGGCTAACGGGGATGGTGTGATTTCAGGGAATGAACTGGTTTCACATGCCTCTAAAACGATGCATGAAATCGTTTCTGCGATAGGCCAGTTGACTGACGCCGTTGAGGAGATTACCGCTGCCAGTACAGAGCAGGCCCATGGTATTGAACAAATCGGTATTGCCGTGACAGAGATGGACAGCACGACCCAGCAGAATGCCGCCCTTGTTGAAGAATCCGCAATGGCTGCGGCCGGGCTTCAGGACCAGGCCAGCCAGCTTTTGCTGGCCGTTTCAGTCTTCAATTTACAGGAGTCCGGTGACCGGCACCGCGTCATGGAAAGCTATCAGTCTGTAAGCAGATGAGGATATTAAAAACAGAGCGTATAGCGATAACAACTATGCTATAGCTCCAACAGATGCTCTTTCACACAGGCTCTGGTGATGTTTCGTTGAGGAAATCGGATTACCGCGCCGGAAAGGAAAATTCTCCTCTCTGACCAGAATGCCGCTGTGTAGCCCTTCACACTGTCAGCCGTGAGAATCCACAAGGATGTGTTTTCTTCTTAGCGGTCGGGCATTGGTTATTTTTAAGGGCTGCAAGGGATCTAAACAACGCTGTTGTAGATTGACATGATTTCCCCACCCCGTTGACCGTTGACCGTTGACGAACATTATCGCGAACAGGGACCTTCCCTTCGGTTCCGACAGTTTTTGGGGAGATATGCAGCACGGTTACCGCTTCCAGCGCTCACCTGCCAGCTCGTCCAGCGCGTTCAGTTGCTGCCGCGCAAACCCTAAAAATACTTCCAGCGCGGCGCTGCGGGGCCGACCGGAAGGCACCTGCAACTGCAAATTGCGCTGGCTTAGCTGATCGATGCCCACGGATCGCAAAATCAGGTCGTGCGCTTCGGCTTCCTGTATCACGCTGAAAGCACTACAAATGGTGACGGCTAACGGCGTATGCAGCAGGAACTGAAACAGGGTTGAAAAATTATCGCAGGTGACGACCGGTTCAATCAGATTGCCGCTCATGTGGCTCGCCAGCTCGAACAGCTGACGTACCGTGGTGTTTTGCTGCGGCAGCGCCAGCGGATAATGGCTGATATCGCTGAGCGTCATCTGTGGCGCGCTGGACAGTGGATGGCTCTGATGCATCACCAACAGCACCGGTGCAGGCCAGGAACCGAGGATCTCAACTCCGTGCTCAGCGTGCAGGCTGAACTGTAACGCCAGGTCGCATTCTCCGTTGCGTATCAGTTCTGATACGCCCTGCGGGCTGGCGACCTTGATTTCAAAAAGAATGCCGGGGTTATCTTCCCGAAAGGCGGCAATCATGCGAGGCAGCAGCGTAAAGGCCAGTCCATCGGTACAGGCCAGCCGAATCAACGTACGGCGCACGGCTTTCAGCCCTTTGATTTCTGCCAGCGCGTATTCCATATCCAGCATATTTTTGCGCACGTGATGAGCAAAGATTTCCCCGGCTTCATTCAGCACCATGCCACGCGCGTGACGCTCAAACAACGGCACGCCCACCTGTGTTTCCAGCCGCTGAATCTGACGACTGATTGCCGACACGGCAATAAACAGCTGCTCACTCGCCGCGCTGAGCGAGCCTGTATTCGCGACGGCGAGGAAATAGCGGATTTCATTACTGATCATGCGGTCGCCTCATGCTGGTGCATGCCTCGAAAACGGGCACGTTTGCTTTGCTTTAAAAGCAAACCTTACTAGATAAATTGATAATGGTGGCAAAGCAGCGTTTCAGCAATGATGACAAAACCATAATATGAATAAAAGACGAGCAAACATGACAGCCCAACAAGCGGTAGACCAGGCCACCGCATGGTTCGACAGTGGCGAGTTTCAACGGCTACTCGCACGCCGCGTTTCGCAGCGTACCGAGAGCCAGCGTCAGGATCGCGACAGCGAATTACATCACTATTTACATGACGAAATCGGCCCACAGCTGAGTGCGTTGGGTTTTACCCTGCACTTCATCGAGAACGCCGAAGCGGCCCATCGTCCGTTTCTGGTCGCAGTGCGCATTGAAGATCCCACTCTGCCTACCCTGCTGAGCTACGGTCATGGCGATGTGGTGTTTGGCGATGATGAAAACTGGCGCGAAGGATTATTGCCCTGGCAGCTCGTTGAAGAAGGCGATCGCTGGTACGCCCGTGGCAGCGCAGATAACAAAGGTCAGCACTGCGTGAATCTGGCCGCGCTGGAACAGGTGTTCATCGCACGCGGTGGACGTCTGGGCTTCAACTGCAAGCTGCTATTCGAGATGGGCGAAGAGATCAGTTCCCCCGGCCTGGCACAGCTGTGCCAGCAGCACGGTGATCTGCTAAAAGCCGATCTGTTTATCGCCTCGGACGGTCCACGTCTGAATGCAGTGCAACCTACCCTGTTTCTGGGTTCACGCGGGGCCGTGAATTTCCGCCTGACGGTGACTGCCCGTGACAACGCCTATCACTCCGGCAACTGGGGCGGCTTGCTGAGCAACCCTGGCACCCAACTGGCCAACGCCATTGCCGCGCTGGTTAATGCCCAGGGCGTGCTTCAGGTTGAGGCGCTGAAACCCAACTCGCTGACCCCGCAGGTGCGCGACATTCTCAGCCAGATTAAGGTTGGCGGGATGCCGGGCGATCCCGAGATCGATCCGAACTGGGGCGAACCGGCATTGACCCCAACGGAACGTCTGTACGGCTGGAATACGCTTGAAGTACTGGCATTCCTGACGGGCAATCCTGCGCGCCCGATGAACGCCATTCCGGGTGAAGCCAGCGCCGTCTGTCAGCTGCGCTTTGTGGTGGGCACCGACTGGAAGAACCTGGCGCAGC
>Ga0308156_1003954_pt1 | contig 10768 bp, 7 predicted proteins | sample PhyAR2_FD_201041 | JGI IMG/M metagenome (GOLD analysis project Ga0308156, IMG submission 201041) | Phyllosphere microbial communities from UC Gill Tract Community Farm, Albany, California, United States - DLSL A.R2 | ecosystem: Host-associated > Plants > Phyllosphere > Unclassified | place: USA... | reverse complement strand
AACCGGTCCGTCATGTGTTCCTCTCCAATGCGGCTGCCGATGCCGGCCCGAGCGGCTTGAGCAGCTCGAGGTAGGCCGGCAGGCCCACCGTCTCGAAATCGTAGTCGCGCAGCACCGTCTCGCGTCCGCGCAGGCCGGTCGCCACGGTCTCGCTGCGGCGTGCGACCAGGTCCAGCGCGCGCGCCGCCAGCGCGTCAGGGTCGAAGAACCCGGTCAGGTAGCCGTTGTCGCCGTCGCGGATCACTTCGCGCACCGGCCCGGTGTCCGAGCCGAGCACCGGCACCCCGACCGCCATCGCTTCCAGCATCGACCACGACAGCACGAACGGATAGGTCAGATAGATGTGCAGGCTCGAGACCTGCAGCACGCTGCGGTAGGTGGCGTACGGGACCTTGCCCAGGAAGTGCACGCGCGACCAGTCCACGCACGGGCCCGGTGCGGCGTCGAGTTCGGCGATCAAGGCGGCGCGATAGCTGTCGAAGCCCGCCGGCGGACGCCGTCCGTAGCTGACGCCGTCGCCGCCGACCACCACCACCTGCAGTTCGGGGTTCCCGGCCAGCAGGCGCGGCAGGCTGCGCATGAAGACGTGGAAGCCGCGGTAGGGTTCGAGGTTGCGCGCGACGTAGGTCAGCACCGGCTGCGCGCGCGTCAGCAGCGCGCCGTTCGGCAGCGCCAGGCTGGCCTGCGGGTCCGGCACCAGGAAGCGCGTGTCGATGCCCTCGTGGATCACGCGGATCTTCGGGCGCAGTTCGGGCGGGTGCGCATCGCGCTGCCAGCGGGTGGGGGCGACGCCGGCGTCGGCCGCCAGCAGCGACTGCATCAGCACCGAATTCTTGATGCGGATGCGCGGGCGGTCGTCGAAGGTGGCCGGGTATTCGGGATCGAAGCCGACGTCGAGGCCGTCGGCGGCCCACCAGAATTCGCAGAACACCACCAGGCGCGCGCGCGGGAACACGTCCTTCACGAACAGCGCCTCGCCCCAGCCCGGATGCGCGACCACGACGTCGGGTGCGTAGCCCTGCTCCTTCAGCTGCACGCACAGGCGCGCCACCGACTGGCCGCGCCGGACGCAGCCTTCGAAGTGCCTCAGGTAGTGGTGGGTCTTCTCGCCCGGGCCCTCGGGCGCCGGATACGGGATCACGCGCAGCCGCGGCCCCAGGTTCTCGCGCCGCACCGCGGCCTCTTCACCGATGGCGGTCAGCTCCACCCCGGGCCGCGTCTGCAGATAGCGGATCAAGCGGCGGAACTGGCCCGGCAGGTTCTGGTGGATGAAGAGGACTCGTATCATGGCCATGCGATGTGGGAACGTGAGCGCATCATAGCCGCACTGAGTGGCTTATGGCGCGTGGCATGGATCAGGTCCGGATCGATCACGGTGCGGCGCCGGCGATCGCCATCGGCTCCGGCCCGATTGCGGGGACAGGGAATGCGGGCAAAAGAAAAGGGCCCGCTGTGCGGGCCCTGGTAGCGGACGGGATCAGGCCCGTCCAGTCGTCATCGCCGGGATCAGTCCCAGTTCAGCGCACCGCCGGTCTGGTACTCGGTCACACGGGTCTCGAAGAAGTTGCGTTCCTTCTTCAGGTCGATCATCTCGCTCATCCACGGGAACGGGTTTTCCTCGTTCGGGAACAGCGGATCGAGGCCGATCTGCACCGCACGGCGGTTGGCGATGAAGCGCAGGTAGCCCTTGAACATGGCCGCGTTCAGGCCCAGCACGCCGCGCGGCATGGTGTCTTCGGCGTAGCGGTATTCCAGCTCCACGGCCTGCAGGAACAGCTGCTTCATGTCTTCGCGGAATTCCGCGGTCCACAGCTGCGGGTTTTCCATCTTGATCGTGTTGATCAGGTCGATGCCGAAGTTGCAGTGCATCGACTCGTCGCGCAGGATGTACTGGTACTGCTCGGCGGCGCCGGTCATCTTGTTCTGGCGGCCCAGCGCCAGGATCTGGGTGAAGCCGACGTAGAAGAACAGGCCTTCCATCAGGCAGGCGAACACGATGATCGACTTCAGCAGCTTCTGGTCGTTTTCCAGGGTGCCGGTCTGGAATTGCGGATCGTTGATGACCTCGATGAACGGGATCAGGAACTGGTCCTTGTCGCGGATCGACGGGATCTCGTTGTAGGCATTGAAGATTTCCTTCTCGTCCAGGCCCAGCGATTCCACGATGTACTGGTAGGCGTGGGTATGGATCGCTTCCTCGAACGCCTGGCGCAGCAGGTACTGGCGGCATTCCGGCGCCGTGATGTGGCGGTAGGTGCCCAGCACGATGTTGTTGGCGGCCAGCGAGTCGGCGGTCACGAAGAAGCCGAGATTACGCTTGACGATGCGGCGCTCGTCTTCGGTCAGGCCGTTCGGGTTCTTCCACAGCTCGATGTCGCGCTGCATGTTGACTTCCTGCGGCATCCAGTGGTTGGCGCAGCCGGCCAGGTACTTGTCCCAGGCCCATTTGTACTTGAACGGGACCAGCTGGTTGACGTCGGTCTTGCCGTTGATGATGCGCTTGTCGTCGGCATTGACGCGCTTGGCGACCAAGGTGGCGTCGACGCCTTCGGTGTTGGCGGATGCCGGGGCCGGCGCGGCGGCCGGTTCATCGTCCCAGGAGAGAGCCATGATGGGTTCCTTCTATATTGTTTGCTCAAGAACGTCGCGCCTGCGCAGGCAGGCGCCTAAGTTTGGTGGTTCGCCACGAACTTGGGCCCCTGCCTTCGCAGGGGCGACAGATCAACTATTCAACTATTACTGGCAGGCTTCGCACTCGTCGAAACCGGCGTCGCCCGGGCGCAGGTAGCACGCCGCGCCGTCGACGATCTCCGCCACCGGTGCAGACGCCGGGGCGGCAGCCGCCGCGGTTGCCGCAGCCGCAGCCGCCGCGCCGGCCGCCAGGCCGCCGTCCACCGGCACCGCGTTCAGCGCGCCGGTGCGGGTGGTCGACTTCTCCATGTGCGTCGCCGCGATGGTGCGCAGGTAGTAGGTGGTCTTCAGGCCGCGCAGCCAGGCCAGCTTGTACGTCTCGTCCAGCTTCTTGCCCGAGGCGCCGGCCATGTAGATGTTCAGCGACTGGGCCTGGTCGATCCACTTCTGGCGGCGCGATGCCTGCTCCACCAGCCACTTCGGCTCGACTTCGAAGGCCGTCGCGTAGATGTCGCGCAGGTCTTGCGGGACGCGGTCGATGCGCGACAGCGAGCCGTCGAAGTATTTCAGGTCGTTGATCATGACCTCGTCCCACAGGCCGCGCGCCTTCAGGTCGCGCACCAGGTAGCCGTTGATCTCGGTGAATTCACCCGACAGGTTGGACTTCACGTACAGGTTCTGGAAGGTCGGCTCGATGCAGGCCGACACGCCGATGATGTTCGAAATGGTCGCGGTCGGGGCGATCGCCACGCAGTTCGAGTTGCGCATGCCGAACTGTTTCACGCGGTTGCGGATCAGGCTCCAGTCCATGGTTTCGGAGGTGTCCTGCTCGAGGTAGCCGCCGCGCTCTTCCGCCAGCAGCTTGATCGAATCCTGCGGCAGGATGCCGCGGCTCCACAGCGAACCTTCGTACGACTCGTAGCGGCCGCGCTCTTCGGCCAGCTCGGTCGACGCCAGGTAGGCGTAGTAGCACACCGCTTCCATCGACTGGTCGGCAAACTGCACCGCCTTGTCCGACGCGAACGGCACGCGCATCATGTGCAGGCAGTCCTGGAAGCCCATGATGCCCATGCCGACCGGACGGTGGCGCAGGTTCGAGTTACGGGCCTTGTCGACGGCGTAGTAATTGATGTCGATGACGTTGTCCAGCATGCGCATCGCGGTGCGGATGGTCTTCTGCAGCTTGACCGCATCCAGGCCGTCGCCCTTCATGTGGGCCGGCAGGTTCACCGAACCCAGGTTGCAGACGGCGATCTCGTCGGCGTTGGTGTTCAGCGTGATCTCGGTGCACAGGTTCGACGAGTGCACCACGCCGACGTGCTGCTGCGGCGAACGGATGTTGCACGGATCCTTGAAGGTGATCCACGGGTGGCCGGTTTCGAACAGCATCGACAGCATCTTGCGCCACAGGTCGAGCGCTTCGACTTTCTTGTACACGGCCATCTCGCCGCGGGCGGCGCGCTCTTCGTAGCCCAGGTAGGCTTGCTCGAAGGCCTTGCCGACCTTGTCGTGCAGGTCCGGCACTTCCGACGGCGAGAACAGGCTCCACGCACCCTTTTCCATCACGCGCTTCATGAACAGGTCGGGAATCCAGTTCGCGGTGTTCATGTCGTGGGTGCGGCGGCGGTCGTCGCCGGTGTTCTTGCGCAGGTCGAGGAATTCCTCGATGTCCAGGTGCCAGGTTTCCAGGTAGCCGCAGACCGCGCCCTTGCGCTTGCCGCCCTGGTTCACCGCCACGGCGGTGTCGTTCGCCACTTTCAGGAACGGGACCACGCCCTGCGACTTGCCGTTGGTGCCCTTGATGCGCGAACCCATCGCACGCACCGGGGTCCAGTCGTTGCCCAGGCCGCCGGCAAACTTCGACAGCAGCGCGTTTTCCTTGATGCCGTCGTAGATGCCTTCCAGGTCGTCGCTGATGGTGGTCAGGTAGCACGAGGACAGCTGCGAGCGGCGGGTGCCCGAGTTGAACAGGGTCGGGGTCGAGCTCATGAAGTCGAAGCTCGACAGCAGGTTGTAGAACTCGATCGCACGCGCTTCGCGGTTGTCTTCGCGCAGGGCCAGGCCCATGGCGACGCGCATGTAGAACGCCTGCGGCATCTCGATGCGGGTTTCGCGGATGTGCAGGAAGTAGCGGTCGTACAGGGTCTGCAGGCCGATGTAGCCGAACTGCAGGTCGCGGTCGGCGACGATGGCCTTGGCCAGCTTCTGCAGGTCGAACTTGCCCAGTTCCTCGTCGAGCAGCTCGGCGGCGATGCCCTTGGCGATGTACTGCGGGAAGTAGGTGACGTATTCAGCGGCGGCGCCGGCTTGCGGCACTTCGTGGCCGAACACTTCCTTGCGGATCGTGTGCAGCAGGATGCGCGCGGTGACCTGGCTGTAGGCCGGGTCCTTTTCCATCAGCGCGCGCGCGGCCAGGATGGCCGACTTGTGCAGTTCCTCGACCGGCACGCCGTCGTACAGGTTCTTGACGGTTTCGGCCAGGATGGCGTCGGCGTCGACGTGCTTTTCCAGGCCGGCGCAGGCGGCGTTGATCAGGCTTGCCACTTCGTTCATGTCCAGCGGACGGCGCACGCCGCCGTCGACCACGGTAAACTGCTGCGCGGCGACCTGGGTGCCGCCCGCGGCTTCCTTGGCGGCGCGGCGCTCGTCCATGCGCTTGGCACGGTACAGCACGTATTCGCGCGCGACGTCATGCTCGCCCGAGCGCATCAGGGACAGCTCCACCTGGTCCTGCACGTCTTCGATGTGGAAGGTGCCGCCGTTCGGCTGGCGGCGCACCAGCGCGCTCACCGCGTTGGTGGTCAGCTCGCTCACCAGCGCGCGGATGCGTGCCGACTCGCGGCCCTGCTCGCCGTTCACGGCGAGGAAGGCCTTAGACAGTGCAACCTCGATCTTGGTCGGCTCGAACGGCACCACGGCGCCGTTGCGGCGGATGATGCGGTAGTCGCCCTGGGCAACCAGCTCGGCTGCAGTGGCGCCGGCCGTTGCGACGTTGGGATTGATGGAGATGTCCGAAGATGTTTGCATTGAGGCTCCCGTGCCAACCCATTAATGTTGGCAACCTAGTAACTTTTTGAGAATGGCGAACGGGGACGCATGATTGGAAAACGCTCGATGCGCTCCTGCTCCTACTGTTCTGCTTGCCTGCGCAGACCACTACATCTAGTAGTGGACTGGCGTTAGAACCTAATTGTAGTCGATATTAAGCAAGCTCATGAAATTTGCCCCGAGGATTTTTTTGTAGTGCCGAGCTTGACATTTGCTAAAGCCCGATCGCTCAGGCGTTCTCTTGATAGCAAGCGCTAACATGCCGTTTTTCGGGCACAACCGTGGTGCTGTCCATGCCCCGCGCATGCCCGTGTCCGGCCCACTGCTGCGATGGCGAAAAGACAACAAGACAGTAACAATGCATGAGCCCGATCAAGGTTCGGGGGCATTGATATTCAGCTTCTGCATCTGGTAGCGCAGCTGGCGCAGGCTGATGCCGAGCAGGCTGGCGGCCTGGGTGCGGTTGAACTGGGTCTGGTTCAGCGCGCGCAGGATGATGTCGCGCTCGACCTGGTTCAGGTAATCCGGCAGGTTGCTGGGCAGTTCGTCCACGCCCAGGACGTTCGAGGCGGCGGCAGGTGCGGCGGGTACGGCAGGTGCGGCGGGTACGGCAGGTGCGGCGGCCGCCTCCGGCGCCCGGGTCGCGTCCGGCGCGGCGGCGGCGGGAGCCGCCGGAGCGGCCGCGGGCGCCGCATCCGCCATGCGCGCGCCTTTCAGCAGCAGGTCGCCAACTTCGATCACGCCATCCTCGGCAAACGCCAGCGCCCGCTCCAGCACGTTCTCCAGCTCGCGCACGTTGCCGGGAAAGGCGTAGCCCTGCAGCGCTTCCAGCACGCCCGGGGAGAGCCTGGCCTTGTCCCGCTCTCCCCCGGGCCCGGCCAGCCGCCCCAGCACGGCGTCGACCAGCAAGGGCAGGTCGTCCAGGCGCGCGCGCAGCGGCGGCAGGGTCAGCTCGATCACGTTCAGGCGGTAGAACAGGTCCTGGCGGAACTGGCCGGTCTCGACCAGCCGGGCCAGGTCCTTGTGGGTGGCGCTGATGATGCGCACGTCGACCGCTTCCTCGGCGGTGGCGCCGATCCTGCGCACGCGCCGCTCCTGGATCGCGCGCAGCAACTTGACCTGCATCGCCAGCGGCAGGTCGGCCACCTCGTCCAGCATCAGGGTGCCGCCGTTGGCGGCCTGGAAGAAGCCGTCGCGCTCGTCGACCGCGCCGGTGAAGGCGCCCTTGCGGTAGCCGAAGAACTCGGCTTCCATCAGCGCCTCGGGAATCGCGCCGCAGTTCACCGCCACGAAGGCTTGATTGGCGCGTGCGCTGCGGGCGTGGATCTCGCGCGCGGCCAGCTCCTTGCCGCTGCCCGATTCGCCGTTGATGGCGATCGGCGCCTGCGAGCGCGCCAGGCGCTCGATCTGCGCGCGCAGCGCCTGCATCGCCCGCGACTGGCCGAGCAGGCGCGAATTCCCCTGCCCCGCATCCTGCCCCATGTTCTGCGCCGGTCCCTGCCCGGCCGGCCTGGCGGCGCCCTTGTCGGACAGCTTCAGCGCCGAGCGCACCATCGTACGCAGGTCGTCCAGCACCACCGGTTTCGACACGTAATCGAAGGCGCCGGCCTTGAGCGCCACCACCGCGTTCTCGGCGCTGCCGTAGGCGGTGATCACCGCGATCGGCGTGGTGCGGTGATGGGCCGCGACGTCGCGCACCAGTTCCAGCCCGAGGCCGTCCGGCAGGCGCATGTCGGTCAGCACCAGCGCATAGCTTGTTTGGGCGAGCAGGCCGCGCGCCTCGCGCACGGTGGCGGCGCTGTCGACGTCCAGCCCCATCTTGAGCAGGGTGATCTCGAGCAGTTCGCGCAGGTCGGCTTCGTCGTCGACGACCAGGATGCGGGGTGCACTCATGACGCTGTCTTCCAGTGGCTTGCGTGAAGGACGCGGCTAGGCCGGCGCCCCGAAGGTGATGACGAAGCGCCCGCTCGGCGAGGCGGATGCGTTGCCGCCGGCGCTGTCGTCGATCCGGTATTCGTAGTCGAGCATGGCACCGTTGTTCAGGCACAGCTCGCGCGCCAGGTACAGGCCCAGGCCGGTGCCCTTGCTCGAGGTAGTATAGAAGGGCTCGAACAAATGGGCACGCACTTCCGGCGTGATGCCGGGGCCGTCGTCCTGCACGTGCAGTTCGATGCGCCCGGTGGCGTCGGGCACCGGGAACACCCGGATGCTGGCCGGCTGGCCGCTGGCATAGCGTACCGCGTTGCCGAGCAGGTTGACCAGCACTTCGCGCAGGTGCAGTCCGTCGAAGCGCACGCTGCGCCCGCCGCCGCCCGGGCCGGTCGAACCGATCCACACCATCCCTTCGGGGAGGCCATGGATCTCGGTGAATTCGGCGCGCAGCTCGGCCAGGAAAACGTCCAGCATGACCGGCGTGCCGTTCGGCTGCACCTTGCGCGACAGCTTGAGGATGTCCTCGACCATGCGGTTCACGCGCCCGACGTTGTCGTTGACGATGCGCAGCAGGCGCGTCTCGGCCGGCCCGTGCAGGTCTTCGGCCAGCAGCGCGGTCGCGTGGCCGATCGCCGACAGCGGATTCCTCACCTCGTGCGCGATGCTGGCCGTGAGCCGGCCCATCGATGCCAGCTTCAGTTGCTGGGCCTGGTTTTCGATGGCGCTCACGTCCTGCATGAAGATCACGCTGCGCTCGACCGCGCCGTCGGGCGTGCCGACACGCGCGAAGCGCAGCTTCAGGTGCACCGGCTGGTCGAGGCGGCCGCGCACCGCGCCTTCCAGCTCGTGCCAGCGCTTGACGGTCACGAAATCGGCCGGCGCCGCGGAATCGGCAGCGGCATCCGCAGCGCTACCCGTCACGGCGCCGCCGCAGCCGGCAAGCCAGGCCGCGAAGCTGTGCGCCACCGGCTCGAAGGCGGCCACGTCGGCCAGCCCGAATCCGCCGCCCTCGCCGGCATCGGCGTCCAGCCCCAGCATGCGCCGCGCCGCCGGATTGCCGGAAAAGACGAAACCGTCGCGCCCCAGTACCAGGATGCCGTCGTCGACGTCGTCCACCACGATCCGGTAGATCGCCTGCTGGATGCGCAGGTCGGCGCCGCGCTGCGCGGCCAGCTCTTCCTGGCGGATCAGCTTGGCCGCCAGCCGGTTCACCACCAGCACCAGCGCGAAGAAGGCGGCGCCACTGATCCCGGCCTGCATCAGCGGCGGGTCCTCGAAACTGAAGATGTGCCAGGTGCTTTCGCCCAGCACGAACAGGGTCGCCAGCGCGGCCGAGAACAGCGCCATCAGCAGCGGCGCCAGGATCGCGGCGCCGGCCAGCGGGAACAGGTACAGCAGGCCGAAGCCGCTTCTCGTGCCGCCGGCGGCCAGGTAGAGCAGCGAAATGAAAGCGATGTCGGCCAGCACCTGGGCACCCAGTTGCAGCAGGAAGCGGTGGCGCCGGAAGCGGGCAAGCCAGGCGAACAGCAGCGCGCCGGCGATGTAGCCGATGCAGATCCCGGCATAGCCGCTGCCGGCCAGGCGCGCACGGCCGATGTCGACGCTCAGGTACAGCAGCAGCACCACCGCGATCACGATGCGGGTCACGGTGAAAGTCTGCAGCGAGCGCCAGAAGGTCGCCCGCGAACCGGCGGAAAGGGTCGGCCAGCGCGCCACCTTAGCCGGCGTTGTCGAGCGGCGGCTTGCGCAGCGAAGGCTGGGGCGCGTGGGCGTGCGCCGTGCTGCAATAGTCGCGGCCGTCCACCCGCACCGCTTCGGAGGACGGGAAATAAATGCCGCAGGCGGCGCAGCAGGACATGCTCTCGGCGTCGTCGCGGACGCGCCGGCGCCAGGCCGGGCCGGCGCCGGACGTGCTGTCCGCCGCACCCGGAGCGGCGCCCGGCATGGCGCCCTCGCGGTACGGCGCCATCATTGCGCGCACCTTGGCACGCACCGCCCACACCACCAGGATGACGAGCGCAATCCAGAATATCAGTCGCGTCATAGGAACCCCCGGTGCAAGACGACTTCGAATACGAAACGGCTGCCGACATAGGCCAGCGCCAGTGTGGCGAATCCCGCCAGCGTGAAGCGCAGCGCGGTCTTGCCGCGCCAGCCGCGCCAGCGGCGCCCGACCAGCAGCGCGGCGAACAACAGCCACGACAGCAGGGCGAACACGTTCTTGTGGTCCCAGCGCAGCGCCTTGCCGAACAGCTGTTCGGAGAACACCACACCCGACAGCACGGTCAGGCTGAGCAGGACGAAGCCGATCGAGATCATCCGGAACAGCAGCTTTTCCATGGTCAGCAGGGCCGGCAACTGGTCGATCGCACCGCCCAGGAAGCCCGGCTTGGCGCCGCGGGTGTGCAGGCGCGCCTCCTGCAGCGCCATCAGCACCGCGTGGAACGCGGCGATGGTCAGCGTGCTGTAGGCCATCACGGCAACCGCGACGTGCCAGCCGAAGGCGGGCGACTGCGCCTGCACCGGCATCAGGTTGCCCGGAAACAGCGGCGGCAGCACCGCGGCGACCGCCGCGCACGGCATCACCATGCGGCGCAGGCCGTCCAGCGCGAAGTTGCGGTTCTCGATCCAGTAGGCGGCAACCGAGATCCACAGCGCCGCCGACAGCATGAAGGCGAAGCCGACCCGCAGCGTCCCGTTCGACACCATGTCCGGCCACAGCGCGGCGCCATGCAGCGCCCAGGCCACGGCGGTCACGCCCGAGATGGCCCCACCCTGCCGCGACGGCAGCAGGGCGCATACCGCGTACAGGATGGCAGCGGCAATGAATAAGGTGGTTTGCATAGGGGCGAGTCTACACCATCCGGGCGACGGGGGAGCGGGTTGCCGAAAGGGAAAGTCTGCTTATTGGATGTGTTAACGACCGTCGTCCCCGCGCAGGCGGGGACCCATACTGAGCTACCGAAGCCTGTCGCGCCTCGCGATTGGCGGCTTGGACAACGATGGTGCTTCAGCATGAATCCCCGCTTCCGCGGGGACGACGAGGTAACGATACGAATGCCGCTAACGACTAATCGACCGCCGCCGAGCGCATCTCGGCTTCGTGGTGCCGCTGCTGCTCCTCCATCACCAGCTGCCCCAGCTCGCGCTTGAGCGC
>Ga0308156_1003947_pt1 | contig 10790 bp, 9 predicted proteins | sample PhyAR2_FD_201041 | JGI IMG/M metagenome (GOLD analysis project Ga0308156, IMG submission 201041) | Phyllosphere microbial communities from UC Gill Tract Community Farm, Albany, California, United States - DLSL A.R2 | ecosystem: Host-associated > Plants > Phyllosphere > Unclassified | place: USA... | reverse complement strand
AAAAAGCGCTGCAAGCGCAGATAGACGCTTTGCAGCAATCGATGGCGTTGATCGACCATAAGTGCTGGTATTATGAATCAGCGATCGCAGCCGGTACAGAACAAATCCATTTCCCAATCAAAATGTCGTTGAGAAACAAAGAAAAGTTTCAAGCGATCACCGCCCAAAGCGAAGATCGCTAACGTTATGTAACGTTCACAGGACTATCTGCCTGCTTCTAGTGATCCGAAGCAAACCTATTCTTGGTACTTTTCAAATACTTGCTTGTCTGCTAGTGAATAGACTTGTTCATACAAATAATCAAAGAGAGTATTCATGTTCTCTTTCGTATCGCTCACTTCATCAAGGATCTCTTTTGCCGTACGATGGGCGATATTCAAGCGCATTTCGGCGTTGTAGATCATCCGTTCTGCTTCAACCTGCGCTTCTTCAAGTGTCCGGTCTGCTTTCTTTCTAGCAAACAGCAAGATCTCTCGCATCTCCGCTTGAAACTGCTGATTTTCTTTTTGTAACTCTTGGTTTTCTTTTTGCAGCTCATTGACCGCTTTGCGAAGCGCAGCGGCTTCTTCTTCCTGAGGGCCTCGATCCTGCTCCTCCAGCTGTGCTTCTTTTTCAGCGAGTTGGTTCGCCAAATTTGTGATGACCTCTTCTTTTTGGAGCAGCAGCTGTTTTTGTTCTTGGGCTTTGCTTTCATACCATTGTTTTTCTCTTGCCCAATCCAAGCGTTCAAAAATCGCTTTTTCTTTCACTTGCTGGATATCCGACTGTGAGCGATGCAAGGTTTCTGCATGGAGCCGCTTTTCAAGTTCTGTGATTCTCGTTCGTGCCAACACTAACTCTTGATGGGTTTGTTCAAAGCTCATATCTGCTGGTGAGACAGGCGCCAGCTCCATCTGCTCCTCGTTCGCTTCCGCGGTAAACGCTTCAAAAGAGCGTTTTTCTTGATAGCTAGGCAAGGGCGCATTGACAGTTTCATTACGCTTTTTGGTGCTTTTACGCTTTCTCTTCCCTTTACTGCTTACTGGATGTGGCATGCCAGTTTCTGAGGACCAGGGTTGCGTCGAGTGCTTAGGCGATCCTTCTGGCTCCAATCGTTCCTCTAGTTCCGCTTGTACTGAAGGAGACGGTGCCGGCGCCTGTCCACTTCGTTGCCCTTGTTTTTTGCCTTTTTGGGGTTTACTACTGGTACCCATCATTTCTTGATCATTGCTAGTAGCTTTCTTTTTTGCGGTATCGGCGAAGGCTTCTTTCGCCGGTCCATTGGCAACAGCTGTCTCAGCGGTTCTGTTTTCTTTCTCATACGTTTCTTCAAATCCTTTTAATTCTTTCAATGACACTTGGTTCATTTCGTCGAATAGCGTCTGAGCAGAAAACCACCCACGTCCCTTCTTCTTACTCATCCCTTGAATCCCTCCCTTTCGTCAATAACTCTTTTGATTGTTTCATTCTAAGTTCCCGTGTCTGAAGCTTGGACAAGCTCTTTTCGGTTGAGTACTTGCCACTGTCCCTGAGCATTGCGGACGATCGTTTGTTCAAATGACGTATCGGGCGTATCTGCTACTTGCAACACGAAATGGCACCGTTTCACGCCCTGCGCCTGCGATAGATCATCGATGATTCGCTGCAAATTAGCTTCCCAAGCAGGAAAGTCCGCAGAAGAGTTCAAATGACTTGAACTCGTTAGGGTGATTTCTTGCAGCGGTTGGTCAATATGGATCAGCACGACTGTCGGTCCTAAAAAAGGCGTCACTTGCGTCCCAAATTCTTCTTCTAGCTGAAAACGCGCTTCTCGATCATCCGCCATCAGCAGCGTCTGCCAAGCAAGATTTTCAAAAGGGAGACCTGCAGACGGGTACACCGATAACGATCGTTGCGTCCCTTCAATCTGTTCTTTTTGTAAATGTAAGATTTCCTGTTTCATCTGCTCCCTTTCCTCTGCTATCCTGCGGCTTTGCGCATGTATGGAAACATGAGTAAAAGTCAAAAGCAGCAAACTCATAAGAAACAGACCACTCACCATCAGTAACGCTAACGGATGTTCATTACGAATCTTATGCTTAAAAAAAGCCAGTTTTCTTTTTTCCAACTCCGTCATCTTTGTTCGTCGCTCAAGTCTTCGAACAAAGATTTCGAGGTATCCCCGTTGAGCAAGCACCCCGATCGCCACAAAACAAAGCAGCAGTATGCTGACATAAACAATCTTCACGGACATCCCCCTTTCCATCTTTTGTCCATAATTGAGCCTCGATTTTCAAACAGACACGCTGACTGACCTCGTTGAATCCTTAAAAGAAATTCAAGACGACCCCACGAAGCGCCTCGCTCGTCACCATACCAAATTCACGACTATCGATCGAGTGCATGATCGCATCCCCAACGACGAAATACTCTCCTGGCTGCAAGATGCCTCCGACCGGCAATTCCCTCGCCGTTTCTTGCGTCAGTGTAAAGGTATAGGAAAAATCATAATAGGACCCTGATGCACCCAATAGCAAACGATTGCCACTGCGCGCATAGGAATCCCCAGGAACCCCGATCACTCGTTTTACGATCAGCAGCCCTTCATGCTCAAAAGCGACGAGATCATAACGATGCGGCAACTGATTCTTTTGAATAACGACTAACTCGTTGTTTTGAATAATGGGGGCCATCGAATCACCGCTGACACGAGCCATTTTGTAGTTTGAAAAGAAATAGAACAGCAGCAGTAGCAGACAACTTATCCCCAACACACGAAGTAGCAATTGCTTTTGGAATCGACCCATGATACCTGTTGCTCCTCTACCATAATTTTACGTCGTACGTAGCGTTTGACTGATTCTACCGTTGGCTCTACCGTTTTTGCGAGAGGCAGACGCTGCTGGAAGCTCTTCACTAGGAACAGAGCCTTTACATTGACCAAGAAAATCGGCTAAAATCGCCTTGCCGAGACGTTCAATGGAATTTGGCTCAATCGGTCGTTCCAACCGATAGATGGGCTGTTCCAATTCCAGCAAAAAGAGCGGTTGATCAGTGACTACCACCTGGCGGGCGGTGAAAATCGACAGCTCACTCGTAGTCTCGACGACAACATCCACTCCTTGGGCAGCCAGCCAATCACTCAGACGTTGTTTGATCCAGCCTTTGATTTTCTCATTTCCACACAAATGATAGGTGATCATCAGCTGGTTGTTTTTTAACTGCTGCTTCTTTAGATAGGACTCGCCTATTGTCAGCAAATAGTGAGAAGCAGCGCTAGAAAGTGCCTTAGACTTTCCAATCTCCGACACTGCTGGCTTTCGACGATCCCGCAGCAAAGGAGGTGGCACATGGAAGAGCCGATCCAGTAACATGACTGCTAACGTCACTTGCACGAATACGCGATCTTCTCTCAATGTCTCTGCTTGCTTAGGAAACGTCTCTCGCAAGCTATCGATTGGATCAAAGGGCACCGTTTCTTCGACCCACGGATGTTTCAATAAAAACGAAAGTACCCCTTCATCTGCCATCATCAAAAACAATAGGACACACCGTTCTTGCTGCGACAAGGACCTGCAGACCTCCAAGCCTTCGATGACAAAACCCGTTTTTTCTAGAAACAACCGACAAAAGTCAGCCATTTCCCAATTTTCTTCCAAGCGTCCACCTTGTTGCGCCCGCAAAAGAAAGACCTTCGTCCACTGCAACGAAACCACTGGATCGATCGGCAAGGACGGACGATACCGCAGTGTCAACGTTTCAGCCAGCTGCTCAAAGATTTGGTAGGGCTGTTCCTCTTCTTCAAAATAAAAGGCTTTATAGAAATACCGTATGTTTCCTTCTGCCCCTTCTAGGCACCACTGCTTTTTATTCAAGGTCAGTTCATAAGCAGCGAACAAGGTCTGAAGCTGACGACATTGTTTCAAAAAGGTTTGATTGCCTAATCCGGTGATCGCAACAAGTTTTTCCGGTATCGCCGTTTCTTGCTGACACAAGAAATGCAGAAACAACAGATTCGGGTCATCCGCCAACAATGCTCGCTTTTTTTCCTGATACTCTGCCAATTCTTGGATCATCAATTCATAACCATTGCTGGCAGATGCGAGGATCGTCGAAGCCCCAAAGAGTTGGCGCAGTTCCTCAATGTCTGAAATAATCGTCCGCCGAGAAGCGCCGCAAGCATGTGCCAGCTGTTGCCCACTTAAAGGACCGCAACATTCCAACTGCCGCAAAATCGTCAATTGCCGCTTGCACGTCATTGAAAATAAACTGTTCATCAATAAAGACGGCTTGTTTCTCATCGTTTCACCTCCCCACACATTCGAAAGAAGAGAAGCTGCAGGCGACTTCCAGCAGCTTCTGCTTCCTTCTTATTCAAACTTTTATGACTCAGGTCTCGGAACAAAGCTTAATTCCCAATAAATCGTGCCGCGATAAGCAGTTGCTTGGGGGTTGGCACCAATCGGGACTTCCAGTTCCACACTGTTTTCCATTGTTTCACTTGAGCCATAATGTTGGATCCACGTCCCTCCACCATGATTCTCTTGAGCCGAAGCCAAGGTTTTACTTTGACCTGCAATAAGTTCAATGGCTTCTTGATAGTCTGGCGTCTCCGACTCATTCGAACCAGTGGTTACCATATGGATATTTGACAAATAAACGCTTGCCCCTCTTAGTCGTTGCCTTTCATCATGCGTACCCACAAAACCCTCTTCAGATAAGCGAGCACTCAGTGTCCAACCAGTAGTAGCGACCCTCCGATCCGATACTTGGATATAATTGGGACGGTCCCCTTCATGCACATCCTCATAAACTTCCCGCAACGCCTGCGGCTTTGCTGGATATCGAGTGGTACTTGAAAGAATTGGTACTTCTCCAAAATCGAATTGAGAAATAAAGTCGATGCTGACAAATCCCTGGTTTTCTGGCAAAACAGGAGGATTCACAGGATCGACCGTTTCATCCGGGCGAAAAGGATCCCGCGGATCCACAATGTCGATTTTCTCTACAATCACCGAATCCTTTCCCCATCTCCCATTCAAAAACGCCTCGGCTGTCACTAGCTCTTCGTGACGAAAATGTTGGAAGTTTGGAAATTCGGATAAATCAAACTGAAAGTTTCCCTCTTCATCAGCTTGGACGTGAAAGAATTCTCTGCGTCCATCTGGATCCGTTACAGTACCAAGGGAAGGATTTGGTTCGGGCATAAATGCTTCCCGCTCAAAACGAATATAGCTATTGGGATTTGCTCTTCCAGAGATGATCCGAGAATTTGATAAGGTCGGATCTTCCGTTAATGGATTCAACTCTATTTCAACTTCAGAAACTTGCTCGAAAAGCAATCGTTGGCTATGAGTCGAAAAATGACTACGTACCCCTTGTTCCACTGTTGGATCCAAAGTTACGACACTGTTGATTGTTGGATTGATCCAAGTAAGGTTGGTACTCATATGAATCAAAGGCATCCACTCATGGGTAGACTGCACCTCATCAAACTCACCGTATTGCCATTGTTTGATTCCTTGAAATTCGATTTCCAGTTCATTGGTTCCATTTAAGTTGATCAAACTTCCGTTATTAAAAGAAAGCGGCGCCGTTCGTTCTAAATTGACCTTTCGGGCCTCATTGAACGTCAACTTCGAAAGATTTCCAAAAAAGATCAAATTTTGAGAATCATTGCGACTGTCCGAACGAATATCTAAAATAGCATCTTTACCAACAGTGATACTGTTTTGAGGTTCCCAGAAGCCAACAACATGTGCCGATAAGTTGGGTTGATTTTCCGCATCAATTTTTAACATACTACGTTCCTTTAGATTGATATGGGTGTTGCCTCCTTGAAATGAAAGAATATTCCAATTCCATCCATTCGTGTGGCTTCGATTCTCTAAGGATTGGATATGCACTTTGCTGTCTTCCAAGAGATCGATGGTATGGTTTCCATGAAGTGTGGAAATCGCAGAGGCGTTGATCTGAGTGTCAAGTTTTAATTCTGCTCCCTTGCCAACAGTCAGATTCCCACCACCATTTCCAAAATAGACATTCACACCATCGGCTTCCCCTCTAGTCCCTTCAAAATTTGCTTTCATGGAAACTTTGGCATTCTCTCCAATAACCAGTTCTGGATGATTCAAACCATGATAAAATAAATTTCCTGAACTGATGGTCGACAATTCTACTTCTGCATTGGGACTGATCAAAAGTCGATGGACTTCAAAATTTGCTTGATTCCAAGCATTGATCTGCCAATTTTCATTAAAAGTCGAACGGTAGCTTCGTGCTTGATGTGAGGTAACCTTTCCTGAAAGCACTGCGGTTGTACCAACGGAATGCAAAAGCTGATTCCCAATGTTTTCAACATTATGGTACCGCATGGTCGATATGGCTTGATTGTTAACACCCAAAGTAGTAACGTTCATAGGTCCGTAATAATTCCCATGATAAAGGGTAATATTTTGATACGAAATATCCCAAGGAGATTCTGGTACCATCGTACTATCCAAGAAGCCAACAGCAACCGCACGAAAATCAATTTGGTATTTTCCTTGTCCATCAATAATAAGAGTTCTTGAGATTCCCGGTTGGCTGATATAGACATAAGAGTCTCCACTCGAAATATTAATTGTACTTCCTGATACGCCTGAAGCTATACCTTCAATCGGATTATCACTAGATTCAAAGCTGTCGATCAACTTTATATGATTCACCTCTGGGTCCATGACAGCTTCTAAAAATTCTAGCCAGGAGCCTACTTCTTGTTCTCTTCGCCTATCTTCCAAAAGATCAAGATTGCCTTCATCCACCTCGATGTCATCAAAAAATGAACCATCTGATTTGACAGGATCCGCTGCTAAGTTAGTGCCAATCGGGTGGTCGTCCGTTTCCATAGGGGGCCTCTCCCCCTCATCTCCGGATTTTCTTTCTTCCACGTTCAAGGTAAGCACTGTCTCTGCTACCGTTATTTCATAAGTACCTACGGATTCTATCGTCAGTGGTAGACTAAACGACGTCAACGGCACTTCGGAGTTCAGAAGCCATTGCTCGGGATCCTCGGTTTGGGTGATCACTATTTCTTCCATTAAAAATGTTTCTTCTATGATCGTGGCTGCAGGCAGCTGGATGTCGATGCTTGTTAGTGGGCGGTTTGTTAAAAACATGATCGGAAACACTTCTCCAACATAGGCTTGCTGGATTTCTTCCAGAAAAGAAACCACCAACTCCTCTTGATCCTCTAAAGATTCTTCAAAAGAAGATCCAGTGAACACCTCGCCTAACGTACCTTCTCTTCCTTGCCATGCATGTAGTGGTTCAAAAAAGAACACACGAATAGACGGAAAAAACAAGTAAACACTAAATAGTCCTACCATAAGTGATAGTACTATCTTTAGTGTTTTTTTTTCATTTTACTGATCCCCACCTTCCTTTGTCTTTTTTTTCTTGTTAATGATTAAAACAACAACGATGATCAATAACAAAACAAGTGCGGCGATTCCGCCAATCAGCCACCAATTGGTTTCTGGTTCCAATGTCACGTCTTCCTCATTTAAACGTCGGGCATCAGCAGCCGCAATCGTGAAGGGTTCTTCCCAATGCCATTCCTCCCCTTGTGAACGGGCCGTCATAGTTAGAACATAGTCTCCCGGACGGAAACGCTCGCCATTTAGAGGAATCGGAAAATCCATCTGCGAATTTGGGGCCATCTGCATGCTTGTGCGCTGCGTTTCATACAAGACGGTGTCACTGCCGCTGGCACGAATCTCAGCATCAATTTCTATGTGGTTGACGAAAGTCGGTGTGTAATTTTGAATCTTGGCACTGATCACGTTCCGATAATTGACTTGACTGGCAAAAACGTCCAGCAATTCAAGGCCCGGATCCGTTGACGAGCGGTTATTGCTTACGACGACTCCTAAAATAAAGGCAAACTCATTACGAATCCCGATGCCTTCTGTTTCTGACTCCGTTGCCGTAGCATCGCGGACCTCTTCTACTCGGATCGCCCCTGCCAGTATCCCATCAAATTCTTCCTCAGGCATCGTCAGAGGCAGTGTAAGGATCCGTTCTTCTTGGGCTTCTAAGGTGATGACCCCTGGTGCTTCAATCAATTCTGCAATCGAGGCAGGCAATGTCGGGTCAGGAGCTTCGGCATCACGACCGTATTCTACTACCCCATTGACATTCGTGAAAGCAGTATGAGCCGATACTTCGACGTCGATGGTTTCTTCCGATGTATTTTGGACGCGCAGCTGCAATTCTTCTTGTTCCCCTGCGCCTAAATTCAGATCAAAATAACCGCTAGCACCGCCTTCGATCTGACTGTCAGGGAATATCGGGGTTACAAAAAAATTCAACTCTGATTCAATGTCATCATTTGCTCTTACTGGTGTCGGCCAAGCAATCAATGAGCATAGCACGATCATTGCAGTCAAAAGCCGCAGCCAGCGTTGGTTTGTTGGTTGTTCAATCACTGTTGTTTCTCCTTCCAAAAAAGGCAGGAATAACGGTCTACTCCTGCCAGTTGTTTCACATTATTGTTGCGTTGCTTTGAAGATTAGTCGTCTTAGTCTGGCACTGTTTCACCATCGGCGTCCATCGTACTTGTTAAATGCCAAGTTAGTGTTGCCGTATATTCAGTAGCTTGTGGTGTAGCCGTTCCCGGGATATGCAGGCGAATGGCTTGATTCAAAACTGGATCTGTTTCTGACTCGTGAGCAGCATTTAATTCTTCTTGATCCCCCCAATAAATAGACGATACACCTTGCCCTTGCCCATCGGTAGCAGCCATCACTGTAACGTTGGTCGAGTTTGCAGGGACAATCAAACTCTGGTTTCCTAATTCGTCTGGTGTGGTAAAGGCATTAGGAAGTAACTGCAGTAAATAATCCCTATCCTCATGGTCATCAGGCAGTGCCTTCAGCTCTTCCTCAGTAGCGCCATTGTGAACAATGGTTGGATTAAGGAATTCTAAATAAGCCCCTCTCAAATTACTCCCGCTGGATGTAGTAAACTCTGTTAAATCAAGATGCAGTCCCCACTGTGGATCATCCAATCCGCGAGTATCAACGATTTGCGCGAAGGATACATATGGTACTCTTACCTCTTCGCCATTATCTCTTGAGATTTCCTCCCCCTCATCATCACCGGTGACAAGCTTTTCTTGTTCAGCGATTATTGGATAAAATTCATTAGTAGTTGAAATTCTTTGTATGCCAAAATCAAATTTTTTCGGTACATGGGCAATCGTTAACGGTCCGGTTGGTGGATCTGGATCAACGATTGTTACTGGTGGATACGGTACAGGAGGAACGACCTCTACGCTCTCCCCATCACCAGCTCGGAACTCAATATTATTTTCTGTATTCTGACGACGTCTTTCTCCACTCGGCTCTGGGTTCGGTGTTGGTTCATCATTTGCTACTGCTTGTACACCGCCTGCGAAGATCGTAGAGGTCAGTGTTGCGACTGTTGCTAAGCGAATCCATTTCATTTTTATTCCTTCTTTCTTTTCTTTTAGTTTGTTTCATCGGCTTGCGCCGTTGGAACTGTTTCTCCTGATTGCGAGGTAGTGGTCGTCAATTGCCACGTCAAAGTCGCCACATACAAGGCTGCATCTTTAGCAGTCGCTCCCGGGACGAACAATTGGATCGCCTCATTGCGAACCACCGGCGCCTGGGCTTGGACCTGCGCATTCAATTCATCTTGATAGCCCCAAACGACGGATGATGTGCCTGCCCCTTTGCCGGCATCAGCAGTCAGAACAGCTTGTGCTGAACCATTGGCATCCAAACGCAAGCCTGCTTCATGTGCGGCCGGTGCGTTTTCTTGGTTGTGGCTATTGTAGTCAACTTCTCGTGAGGCAAAGATGATTTGTGCCCCTCGCAGTTCGTTGTGTTGCGTCCCTGATTCAAACGCACTTAGTGCTACAGTCAAACGCCAGCCAGCATTTGACCCACGGGTATCTTGTACTTGGGCGAAGGAAACATACGGTACTTTGTTTTCTTCCCCTTGGGTATCCGCTAATTGTTGCTTTTCTGCCACCATCGAATAGACGGCATCTCGGTTGGAGATTTCTTGGGTACCAAAATCCAAAGTCGGCGCATAAGCGATCGTCAATGGTCCTGTTTGTCCATCTGGTCCGATCGGCGGTATCTCCACATCGGGGCCATCGGGGCCTGGATCAGGCGGAAACACTTCCGTCGGGTCTCGATCATTGGGCACAAAACTGACTTGCCCATCGGTTTCAGCGACTCTTACTTCAGCGGCGGTCCCTTGGATCCCACCAGTCAAAAGGGTTGCGGCAAGTACGGTGCTCGTTGCAAATCGCAAAAATCTCATAAGATCATTCCCTTATTCTCTATTACTCAACTTTTACTCAACTTTTCTTGTGTTCTTGAGGTTGTTCGTTCTTTTTGGTACCTGCGTGTCTTCTTCACTGTTGAATAGCCAGCGATCAATAGCAGCAATGATCCGAGTGCCGTGGCACTGGAACTTTTTCGGGTATTCGTCTGCGGCAAACGTTCCCCATCCCCGCCAGGTTGTGTCGGTCCGGTCGGTGGTGAAGGTTCTGGTTTGTCTGGTTCATAGACACCCGTGAACTGGACTGAGCCTTCTGTATCGACGGAACGCTCCTCTTGTGCCGAAACTAAAATCGTCGAAGCACTGATCACTTGAAAAAAAGCCGCGAAGATCATCAGCTTGACCCAAAAATTCCCCCTCGCTCTTTTCATTCTCCCTCCCCCTTTTTGACATCATCAAGCCTAAAAACCACCATTTTTTAGACACCCTCACTTAAACGGTAACCTTGAACAAAGTCGATCGGTCTTTGTTTCAGT
>Ga0308156_1003943_pt1 | contig 10806 bp, 8 predicted proteins | sample PhyAR2_FD_201041 | JGI IMG/M metagenome (GOLD analysis project Ga0308156, IMG submission 201041) | Phyllosphere microbial communities from UC Gill Tract Community Farm, Albany, California, United States - DLSL A.R2 | ecosystem: Host-associated > Plants > Phyllosphere > Unclassified | place: USA... | reverse complement strand
TCGAAGTGAAGCGCCGCGGCGTCGTGCGTCGCGCCAAGCTCTATTACCTGCGCGATCGTCGCGGCAAGTCGGCCCGTATCGCCGAGCGCCAGACGGTTCGTCCCGCCAAGGGCGTCGTCGTTCCGGAAACCGGTTCGGCCGCCAAGACCGAAGAAGCCTAGGCCACTTTGTGGTGCGCTAACGCGCTTCGCGCTGCTTGAGCGTGGGCTAGACAATCAAATGACGAAGGCCCCGGCGGTGACGCCGGGGCCTTTTTCTATTCCGTCAGTCCGGGATTACTGCGGGAACAAGGGATTGGCCGCGTCGCGCTGGCCTTCAAGGCTGTGTTTCAGGGCTTCCATCTGCTCATGCTCGGTTTTCACCGCCGCATAGGCGCGCCGGATCGTCTCGCGCGTGGTGGCGGAAATGCCGGTGTCCTCCAGCGCCTTTTCATATTTGTTGGCGATGAACCCTTCGCCCGAGTTGATCGAGCCGACGACGGAATCGTCGTTGCGCAGCAGGGCGTGTTTCACATCCAGAAACGCGCGGTGCGCCTTGGCCAGGATCGATCCATCGGATTCGGGATCGCCGCCCAGGCCCCGCACGGCGGCCGAGAGGTCGTCGACAACCTGCTGGCGTTCACTGCTGCGGCGCTCGAACAGGGTGCGGTAGTGCGGGTCTTGCGTCTGTTCGGCGGCTTCGCGATAGCCGTCCGCGCTGTCCAGCGTCGTTTCGATCAGGCCGTTCAGAACCTTGATGTCGTGGGCGTTGGGGTTGCTCATCTCGTCCATTCCTTCCGCTGTTGCGGTCAAACGGCGAAATGGCCCGGCGCGGCGAAGGTTGCCGCCTGCGACATCAAAGTTTGGTGCGAAGCGACCACAGCTCGGGGAAACAGCGCTTGGTCAGGGTCGAGGCCAGATAGGCGGCGCCTTCGGTTCCGCCTGTGCCGCGACGCCGCCCGATGATGCGTTCGACCGTGACGACATGCTTGTGCCGCCAGGTTAGCAGGGCGTCGTCCAGGTCGACCAGCTTCTCGGCCAGCTGATACAGGACCCACCACCGCTCCGTGTCGCGATAGACCTCCAGCCAAGCCGCCTCGACGGCTTCGGACGGCTGATAGGGCTGGGTCACGTCGCGGTTCAGCACGTCGGCGGGCACCGGCAGACCGGCCTTGGCCAGTTGAGCCAGGGCATCATCGTAAAGGCTGGGCGCGGCGATGGCGGCCTGCAGCGCGGACAGGGCCTCGGGGCGGTCTTCGTGGAACTTCAGGAAGCTGGCGTCCTTCAGCCCCAGCATGGCCTCGAAACGTCGGAACTGGTCGCTCTGGAAGCCGGAGGACGATCCCAACGACCCCCGGAACCGCAGATAGTCTGACGGCGTCATCGTCGACAGAATGTCCCAGCTGTGGGTCATCACCGCCTGGATGCGGCTCACGCGCGCCAAGCTCTTGTAGGCCGGGACCAGGTCGCCGGCGCGCACCATCGACTGGGCCAGCGCCGTCTCATGCAGGATCTGCTTGAGCCACAGTTCCTTGGTCTGATGGATGATGACGAACAGCATTTCGTCGTGCTGGTCCGACAGCGGATGCTGGGTCGAAAGCAGGTCGTCCAACGCCAGATAGCCGGCGTAGGTGATGTCGCTGGATTGAGTCATGCCCGCCTATCGCCCGCGATGGCGGGCGGTGCAAGCTTGGCGCCGGCCCTTAATGCTGGCCTTGGGCCGAGACGTTGGCGGCGATCTGACGGCCGGCGTCGAAGGCGTCGCGGGCGCCTTTGTAGATGAAGCCGTAGGTCGGATAGACCGTGGTGCCCAGATCGTTGATCGGGTTGTACCAGACCTTGACCTGCGACCAGTCGTTGGAGGGCGAGACGTCGACGACGGTGACGTTCTCTTCGACCTTGCCGCGGCTGCCGCCCCAGTTGGCGTGGGTCACGCGCACCACACGGTCGGTCAGGATGTCGGAGACGACGGCGACGTGGCCCCGGCTCATGCGGCCCTCGGGGCGGAAGACCAGAACCGAGCCGGTTTCAGGCGCCTTGCCGGTGCGGAAGTTGGCGGCGGCCTGACGCCACCAGGTCCAGGCATCGCCGAAGATGTTGATGCCGGAGAACATGCGCGCGAAGGTCACGCACTGCCAGTAGGGCTCATCAGCCTTTGCGGTGGAGGGAACGGCGCCCAGCGCAAAAAAACCGAGGGTCGCCGCAACTGCGGCGGCTTTGAGCCGTTTCAGCATGCTTGGGGTATCCCGACCCGCCTTTGGAGGTGCCCTTTAGGCCACGGGATCACGCCCTGTCGCAAGTTGTTTCGGCATATCGCCGTGCTTCATATTTCCTTCTGAAACCTTGTCGTGACGCATGGCGCGCTTGTCGGCCATGTCCCTCAGAGCCTTGCGCGCCGGGCGTTCGACCAGATGATAGGAGACGGCGGCGACAGCCGGCAAAAGGGCCAGGATCGCCAACCACACGAAAATTTGAAGCTGCTTGTCCGGCGCGTCGAATAATTTGGCGGCCAGACCGACCGCCAGAAGCTTCCACGGCACGCAGACCATATAGACCGAATAGCTGATTTCGCCGAGGTAGACGGCCGGCTTGGAGGCCAGCCATCCGGCGCGTTCGTTCGGCAGCGAGGCCAGCGATAGGATCAGGGCGCCGGCCAGCAGAACCGTGACGCCGTCCCATAGGCCGAGCGCGGCGCTGAGCACCATCAGGCCGAACGAAACGGCGGCGCACAGCCACGGCGCCTTCAACGGCGCACGGCGATAAACGAGATAGAGGGCGCAGCCCAGGGCGAAGCACGGCACGATCCTGAGCGCGCCCCAGCGGATCGTCGCCTCGGTCAAGGCGAATCCGGCCAACTGCTCGAACGCGAAATACAGGATGACGAGGAAGGCCGCAGCCCCGACCACCGCCGCGATCGGCCGATGACGCAGGCGCCAGAAGACGAAGGCGAACAGCGGGAAGCAGAGATAGGCGAACCACTCCGCAGAAATGGACCAGGACGGATGGTTCCAGCCCGCGACCGGCGCCAGCCCCCAGGCGTGGACCATGAAGAGGTTGGCGGGCAGCGAGGCCCAACTCAGCACATTGGCGTCCACGCTCATGCCGGCGAAAAGGGCGGCGGCCGCCAGCAGCCCCACGCCGATCAGGGTGGCGATATGCAGCGGATAGACGCGCGCGATCCGCGCCCACAGGAAGCCGCGATACGAGAACCGCTTCTCGCCCGCCGCCGCCAGATAGACGTGGCTGAGGATGAAGCCGGACAGGACGAAGAACAGCTCGACGCCCAGGTAGCCCTTGGCGACGAGGCCCGACTGACCCGCGCCCGCCAGGTTTTCCCAGAAGCTGTAGACGGCGACCCACATGGCGGCGCCGAAGCGCAGGGCGGTGATGGGGCGAAGATCGGCGGGCGTCTGGACGGGGGTCATGGTCTCACCTTGGCACGTCAGCCTTTTCGAACCGTGAAGGCCCGCAAGGGTTGTGCCCAGCCAGACTATCCCGCCCACACGCCATGGAAGCCGGCCGGCAGGGCCACGTCCGCCTGCCAGGTCGCGACCGGGCCGTCCTCGATCCGCGCCACATCAAAGACGTGCAGTTCGGTGCGCCCGTCCTTCAGATTGACGGATGGCCCGACCAGCCAGGCGTCCTCTTCCGCCGTTGCGCCGGGCTTGGGTACGAATACCGCCTCCTCGACCACCTGATGCACGCCGAACTCGAAGGCGTGCGCGCGACCGCTATCCCAGTCGTGGACCGCCAATCCCGTCGGTAAGTGCCGACCGCGAGACTCGCCGGAGGTATGGGCGGTCAGGCTGCGCTTCAGCCCCGCGCGACGCGGGTCCGCTTTCGGGAATTCCCCCACGACATCGCTGTACGTCAGGTCGGCCCGGCCGTCTGGCCGCAGGGTGATCAGAGCCAGTTTCGCCGGATCGCCCGGCACGACCCCATGCCCGTCGACAAGCACCTTGGCGCCATCGACCGCGAAGCGCGGATCGCCGCTGGCGGCGACATCGAATCGGATCGTGCCGTCACGCTCGGCCCAGGCGTCGCCCAGGTGGAAATGGAAAAAGCCGGGCAGTTCATAAAGGCGACGCTTGGACAGGTCGTCCTTGTCCAGCACCAGGACCTGGGTCCCCATCTGCGGTCGCCAGGCCAGGCCTGCGGTCACCGGCATGGCGTGGGTCGCGAACACCCAGGGCTGGAGCACCAGGATCACATGCCGGTCCGTGGCGGTGAAGTCGTGCATATAGCTGGCGCGCGGCAGGGGCACGACCTGGGCGTCGCTCAGGCTGCGATCCGGGCGCAGATGCCAGATGACGGCCTGGTTTCCGGCGCTGCCTACATTCCAGATCGAACCGTCGGGGGCGAAGCGCGGATGGGCCTGGAACGGCATACCCTTCAGGTCATCCCGCAGAGTGATGAAATTGCGCGTCGACAGGTCCGACGCCGACAGGGCCAAGGGCGATCCCGCCTCCCACAGCGCCCAGACCTGATCGCCGGCGACCATGACGGCGGTGTTGGCGGCGCTGGCGTCGTCGTTCGAGCCGATGCGGGCGCGCGCGTCGCCCTTGGTGCCGAAGCCCGGCGTAACCACGGCCCCCAACTCCGTCTCCGTGCGGCGCTTGGGCGTGTCGGCGAACCGCGCCTCCAGCGTCGCCTGGCCGTCCTGGATGCGGAAGGCGCGCATCATGCCGTCGCCGTCGAACCAGTGGGTCGCCGATCCACCCGGCCGCCGGAACTTGGCCGGTCCGTTGCGATAGAGCGCGCCCTGCAGCCCGGTCGGCGCCCGGCCGTGGACCAGGCGCATCGTCCGGCGCGCGATGTCGCCTTCGACGTCCTGGGTCGCCAGGGCCCAGTCGGCCTTCGTCGCGGCGACGGCGTCCAGGGCGGCGGCGGCGCGCACCATTTCGGGCGTGGCCACGGCGGCCGAGAGGGCGGCAGCCCCCATCAGGAAGGAACGGCGGGAGGGGGTCATGATCGAGCTCCGGCTTTCGTCGCTTACTTCAGGTCGATCGACTGGGTCGTCGCGCCGGCAGCGGCGAACTTGGCGCGCTCCCAAGACGCCGGCCCCATATTGCCGACGGCGTTATTGGAGAAGGCGAACGGCTCGACCGGCATGCCGAACGGATTGGTGTTCATCTTGCCGTCGCCGTTCAGGTCGTGAAAGGCGCGCACCGCATAGTCGCCGTCGGGCAGGCCGTCGAAGGTGATGCTGGTCTGGCCGGCGGCGACATCCAGCATGGCGACCTGGGCCGGCTGACCCTCGCCGCCATAGTTGGCCTCGCTGTTGAAGACGGCGACCATGATCTGGCCTTGGGGCGCGGCGCTCGGGAAGGCGACGGTCAGGTCGGCGGCGAAGGCGGGCGCGGCCGGCGCCGCAACGGTGAGGGCGGCGGCGAGAGCGAGAATGGGAGCGATGGCGGCGACGGTCTTCATGACGGCGTGTCCTGTGGCAGCGAGAGGACCGACAACCGGCCCTCGATGACCAGACCGTGCCGCCATCCCCTGCCCTCCGCCACCGCGCTTGCGGCGATGCACGGTCGCCGTTCGCGAATGAACAGGCATGGGCGTTGGCGAAGCGCGAACGCACACCGCCCAACGCGTCGTGTCCGGCCTGCAAAAGAAAAGGCCCGGAACCTGAGTTCCGGGCCTTGGTCTCTTCGTGCTCCCGACAGGAACTAGTCCAGCGTGCGCTTGATCTCTTCGACCGTGAAGCACTCGATGTAGTCGCCTTCCTTGATGTCCTGGAAGCCCTGGAACTGCATGCCGCACTCCTGGCCCGAAGGCACCTCGTTGACCTCGTCCTTGAAGCGCTTGAGCGTGTTGAGCACGCCCAGTTCCAGCACCACCACGTCGTCGCGGATGATGCGGACGCGCGCGCCCTTGCGCACGACGCCTTCGGTGACGCGGCAGCCGGCGATCTTGCCGATCTTGGAGATGTCGAAGACCTGAAGCACCTGGGCGTTGCCCAGGAAGGTTTCGCGTTGCAGCGGCGCCAGCATGCCCGAAAGCACGCCCTTCATGTCGTCCAGCAGGTCGTAGATGATCGAGTAGTAGCGGATCTCGACCCCTTCGCGCTCGGCCAGATCGCGCGCCTGTTTCGAGGCGCGGACGTTGAAGCCGAGGATCGGCGCGCCGGCCGACTTGGCCAGGTTGACGTCGCTCTCGGTGATGCCGCCGGCGCCGGAATAGACGATCCGGGCGCGGACCTCGTCGTTGCCCATCTTCTCCAGCGAGGCGGAGATGGCTTCGCCCGAGCCCTGCACGTCGGCCTTGATGACCACCGGCAGTTCGCTGATCTTCTTGGAGCCGAGCTTGGCCATCATATCGACCAGCGAAACCGAGCCGCCCGAAACCTGGGCCTTCTCGCGCTTCACCCGCTGACGGTATTCGGTCAGCTCGCGAGCGCGGGCCTCGGAATCCACCACGGCGAAGACGTCGCCCGGAGACGGCGCCTCGTCCAGACCCAGGATTTCGACCGGAACCGACGGACCGGCTTCGGTCAGCTGCTCGTTGCGTTCGTTCAGCAGGGCGCGAACCTTGCCCCACGATCCGCCGGCGACGACGATATCGCCGCGCTTCAGCGTGCCGCGCTTGACCAGCACGGTGCCGACCGGACCGCGTCCCTTGTCCAGCTTGGCCTCGATGACCACGCCCTCGGCCGAACGATCGGCGTTGGCGCGCAGGTCCATGACCTCGGCCTGGATCAGAATGGCTTCCAGCAGGCCGTCGAGGTTCATCCGCTCCTTGGCCGAAACCTCGATGATCTGGGTGTCGCCGCCCAGGCTTTCGGCGATGACTTCGTACTGCAGCAGCTCGTTGACGACCTTCTGCGACGTGGCGCCGGGCTTATCCATCTTGTTGACCGCCACGATCAGGGGCGCGTTGGCCGCCTTGGCGTGTTGGATGGCTTCGATGGTCTGCGGCATGACGCCGTCGTCGGCGGCGACGACCAGGACCACGATGTCGGTCACATTGGCGCCGCGCGCCCGCATGGCCGAGAAGGCGGCGTGGCCCGGGGTGTCCAGGAAGGTGACCTTCTGGTCGTCCGGCAGGCGAACCTGATAGGCGCCGATGTGCTGGGTGATACCGCCGGCTTCGCCGCCGGCCACGTCGGTCGTGCGCAGGGCGTCGAGCAACGAGGTCTTGCCGTGGTCGACGTGGCCCATGATGGCCACGACCGGCGCGCGGGTGTCGGAGGCGTCGGCGTCATCGGCCTCGCCCAGGAAGCCGGTTTCGATGTCGGATTCCGAGACGCGCTTGACGGCCATGCCGAACTCTTCGGCCACCAGTTCGGCGGTGTCGGAATCGATCACGTCGTTGATCTTCATCATCAGGCCCTGCTTCATCAGGAACTTGATGATGTCGACGCCGCGCACGGCCATCCGGTTGGACAACTCCTGCACGGTGATGACGTCGGGAATAACGACTTCGCGCGGACGGTTGGGCGCATCGGTCGAGCCGCCCTTGCGCTTTTCCTTCTCGCGTTCGCGAGCACGGCGGACCGAGGCCAGCGAGCGCATCCGCTCGGCGGCGTCGCCGTCGCCGACCACGGACTGGATGGTCATGCGGCCTTCACGGCGCTTGGGCTCGCCGCGCGTGCGGCTGACCGCCTTGCCGGCGTCGGAGAAACGCTTCTCGCGATCGTCGTCACGACCGGCCGGACGACCAAAGCCGGCGCCGGGCGCGCGGGCCGGACGCAGAACATTGGCCTCGGCCGGCGGAGCGTTCGGGGCGGCGCGACCGCCGGGGCCGGTGCGAGGACCGCCAGGACGCGCGGCGCCGGGCGCCGGACGCGGGTTCAGAGCCGAATAGCGAACGGGCTCGGCCGGCTTGGCGCCTTGCGGACGCTGGCCGCCAGGACCGGAACGGGCGCCCTGCGGACGATCGCCTTGCGGGCGCTCGCTCTGCGGACGGTCCGAATAGGCGCGATCGCCGCCGCCCATCGCCTGCTCGCGGGCTGAACGGCCGCCGAAGGCCGGACGCTCGGGCGCAGCGCGCTGGGGATTGCCGGGCTTGGGCACGCGCTGGCCGAAGTTGACCACCGGGCGAGCCGGAGCGGCCGGACGAGCGGGAGCGGGTGTCGGAGCCGGCGCGGCGGGCGTGGGCGTCGGCGCAGCCGCGACAGGCGCGGCCGGCTTGGGCGCAGGCTTGGCCGAGGCGGCGGGCGCAGCGGCCGTCAGCTTGGCGGCTTCGGCGCGGGCGGCTTCTGCGGCGGCCTTGGCGGCGGCGGCCTCGTCACGGGCGGCCTGGGCGGCGCGCTCGGTGGCGGCGGCCTGCTCGCGGGCGGCGGCGTCTGCAGCGGCCTTGGCGGCGGCTTCGGCTGCGGCCTTGGCGGCGTTCGCCTGGGTGGCCAGGGCGATGGCGCGGCGGCGCGCTTCCTGCTCCTCGGCCGACAGGGCGCCGCCGGCGGGTTGCGACGGACGCGGACCTTGCGGACGCGGCGCCTGAGCGGCCTGTTGAGGGCGTGCGACATCGAAGCCCTGCGGGCGTTGCGGCCCGCCGGCGCCGGCGCGGCGCTTGGTCTCGACCACCACCGTCTTGGATCGGCCATGGCTGAAGCTCTGCTTCACGGTGCCGGTCGGCACCGATCCCACAACGCGCGGCTTCAGGCTCAGCGGAGCGCGCGGCCCCGTCTGGGACGGCGTGCCGCCCGTGTTGCCCTGGCCTTGGTTGGTCTTGTCGTTTTCGTCGCTCATCCGGTCGCTTTACTCGGGGCGGAAAGGCCCGCCGTCCTCATCTAATACCCATGAACGACCGTGAGCCCGTCTCCGCCCTTGGAGACAGGCCCTCGGCCGCTAAAATCCTCAGCTCGCCCCTGTAGGGGGTGCTCCCGCCGATCCGTCCTCGACACTGGAAACGTCCCAGTGAGGGGGGCGAAGCGGCCGAAATCCAGCCAGTCGTTCGACCTCGATGGTCCACCGATCGGCGCGTCCGCCCGCAAGCAGGACGGCGTGTATCGCATTTTCCAGCCCAAGGGCCAAACTCAAATCGTCCGCCGTGAACGCGCCGCAGATCTTGGCGGTCTGATGACGGGCCAGGGCGAGGATCTTTCCGCGCCCGTCGGCCGAGCCGTCGGCGGCTTCCAACACCCAGGCGGCCTTGCCTGCACGCAGGCTCGCCGCAGTTTTTTCGAAGCCGGATATAAGAACGCCTTCGCGCCGGGCAAGACCGAGTTGGTCGAGACAGCGCCTTGCAAGCAGCCGTTCGACGACATCGGCCAGGTCGGCCGGGGCGGTCAATTTGGTCTTGGCCGCGCGGGTGAAGCCGTTCTTCTTGACCGCCGCCTCGACCGAGGCGCGACTGGCTTCGACCCACAGGCCGCGTCCGGGCAGTTTCCTGCCCAGGTCGGGAACCACCTGGCCATCGGGCCCGGCGACGAAACGGATCAGGCGAGATTCGTCCATGACCTCGTGAGAGACGAGGTCCCGGCGTTCCCTATCGATCGTTGCGTCGCGCAAGCTCATATGTGGCCAGGTCTCCCATCACGCGTTCGACGGTTCGGCGTCGGACTCTTCGCCCTCGGCCGTGTCGTCTTCGGCGGGCGCGTCGCCGAACACCTGATCCGGATCGTATTCGCCCTTGGCGTAGTCGCCGTCTTCTTCGTACTCTTCCGGCTCGGGCTGCGGCAGTTCCGACGCGTCGATCCAGCCGGCGGCGACGCGGGCCTGCAGGATCAGCAGCTCGGCGTCTTCCTGCGCCAGGTTGAAGCTTTCAAGCACGCCGGGGACCTTCACCCGCTCGCCGTTCTTGACCTCATAGCCGCCGCGGATTTCGTCAGTGGCCAGGTCAGCCAGATCCTCGACCGTCTTCACGCCGCCTTCGCCCAGGGCGACGGCCATGGGCAGGGTGACGCCCGGCACCTGAAGCACGCCGTCCTCGACGCCCAGTTCGACGCGCTTGGCGTCCAGCTCGGCGGCCTTCTTGTCCAGATATTCGCGGGCGCGGGCCTGAAGCTCTTCAGCCGTCTCTTCGTCGAAGCCTTCGATTTCCGAGACTTCGTAAGCGTCGACATAGGCCAGGTCCTCGACCGTGGCGAAGCCTTCGGTGACCAGCAGCTGGGCGATGACTTCGTCGACGTCCAGGGCTTCCTGGAACAGGCCGGTGCGCTCGGCGAACTCGCGCTGACGACGCTCGGAGTCCTGAGCTTCGGTGATGATGTCGATCTGCCAGCCGGTCAGCTGGCTGGCCAGACGCACGTTCTGGCCGCGACGGCCAATGGCCAGCGACAGTTGCTCGTCCGGCACGACCACTTCGACGCGGCCGGCTTCTTCGTCCAGCACGACCTTGGAGACTTCGGCGGGCGCCAGGGCGTTGACGATGAAGGTCGGCTCGTCCGGATTCCACTGGATGATGTCGATCTTCTCGCCCTGCAGTTCGGCGACGACCGCCTGAACGCGCGAGCCGCGCATGCCGACGCAGGCGCCGACGGGGTCGATGGAGCTGTCGTTCGACAGGACGGCCATCTTGGCGCGCGAGCCCGAGTCACGGGCGGCGGCGCGGATCTCGATCACGCCGTCATAGACTTCCGGCACTTCCTGGGCGAACAGCTTGGCCATGAATCCGGGGTGGGCGCGCGACAGCATGACCTGCGGGCCCTTGGCCTCGGGGCGGACGTCGTAGATGTAGGTGCGGATGCGGTCGCCGATGTTGAACACTTCGCGCGGGATGGACTGATCGCGGCGCATGACGCCTTCGCCCCGACCCAGGTCGACGATGGTGTTGCCGTATTCGACGCGCTTGACCGTGCCGTTGACGATCTCGCCGACGCGATCCTTGAACTCTTCGTACTGGTTGGCGCGCTCGGCCTCGCGGACCTTTCCGGTCACGACCT
>Ga0308156_1003937_pt1 | contig 10813 bp, 10 predicted proteins | sample PhyAR2_FD_201041 | JGI IMG/M metagenome (GOLD analysis project Ga0308156, IMG submission 201041) | Phyllosphere microbial communities from UC Gill Tract Community Farm, Albany, California, United States - DLSL A.R2 | ecosystem: Host-associated > Plants > Phyllosphere > Unclassified | place: USA... | reverse complement strand
TCAGTTCGGCGGATTTCTCCGCCGTGGTCCGCGCCTCCAATGCGGATGCGCTGTCTTGGAGGCGTTTGATCGCCTCTTCGCGCGATTCCGACATGGGGGATAGGACCTGTGCGTTCGGCGTCCAGACAGTGCGTCCGGACGGGTCTGAATTCGGCGCGGAAACTAATCGTGAGCGGCCTACAGGTCAAGGCGTCGTGATCATGCGCTAACGCATTGTAGAATATCGGCTTTCCATTCACGCCCGCCCGCCGTGACGATGCGCCGCTGCTGCGGGCGACAGAATCCGTCGCATACGCCCTTCGGCTCCGATGGCGGTCAGCGCCGCAAACGACTAGGTTCGCGGCCATGAATGCGCATGTTCCTGCCCCCAACGCTCCGCTTCGCCCGCTTTCGGTGCGGTTGGCCACCCCACGGGGCTTTTGCGCCGGGGTCGATCGCGCGATCCAGATCGTCGAGCGCGCGATCGAAAAGTTCGGCGCCCCCGTCTATGTGCGCCACGAGATCGTCCACAACAAACATGTGGTCGAGCGGCTGAAGGCCATGGGCGCCGTCTTCGTCAAGGAACTGGACGAATGCCCTGACGACCGGCCGGTCGTCTTCTCGGCCCACGGGGTGCCCAAGTCCGTGCCGGCGACGGCGCGGGCGCGCGAACTGGTCTTCCTGGACGCAACCTGCCCCCTGGTGTCCAAGGTCCACGTCGAAGCCGAGCGTCACCATGCGGCCGGCCGGCACATCATCCTGATCGGCCACGCAGGCCACCCCGAGGTCGTCGGCACCCTGGGCCAGCTGCCGCCCGGCGCCATCACCCTGGTCGAGACCGAAGCCGACGCCGAATCGTTCGAACGCCCCGGCGAGGCCCCCCTCGCCTATGCGACCCAGACCACCCTGTCGGTGGACGATACGGCAGGCATCCTGAAGGTGCTGAAGCGCCGCTTTCCCGAACTGCCCGATCCGCACAAGGAAGACATCTGCTACGCCACGACCAATCGCCAGGACGCCGTCAAGGCGCTGGGCGAGGGCTGCGACCTCGTACTGGTCGTGGGGTCAAAGAACTCGTCCAATTCGGTGCGCCTGGTCGAGGTCGCGATGCGCGCCGGCGCCCCGGCCGCCTATCTGGTGGATGATGCGTCCCAGGTGGACTGGTCCTGGTTCGACGGCGTGAACACCGTCGGCGTCACCGCCGGCGCCTCGGCGCCCGAGCCGCTGATCGAGGCACTGGTCGACGCCATCCGGGCGCGCTTCGACGCCACGGTGACCGAAGACGACGGCGCGCGCGAAACCGTCACCTTCAAACTGCCGCGCCTGCTGACAGCCTAGGCGACCGCCTTCAACGGCAAGACGACGCGGAAGGTGCTGCCGGCACCGGGCGCGGTGACGATGTCGATCTTGCCCCCCATCAGGGCCGCCAGACCGTGTGCCGCCGTCAATCCCAGTCCCAGCCCTTCGGCGGTGCGCGTCGCGCTTTCATCGCCCTGGGTGAAAGCCTCGAACAGGCGCGCCGCTTCCGCCGGCTCCATGCCCGGCCCCGTGTCCTCGACCTCCAAGGCCAGGCCCGCGCCCGCAACGGCGCGCAGCATCACGCCGCCGGTGCGTGTGAACCGCACCGCATTGTCCGTCAGCGCCGCCATCAGCTTTTCGACGTGAACCGGGTCGCCCAGCCACTCGCCTTCGGCCGCCTCGACCGAAATCTTCAGCCCCTTGGCCTCGGCCGCGCCCCGGAAGTCGTTGGCGACCCGCTGCAGCAGGTTGTCGGGCCGGAACGGTCGGGTTTCCAGCGCCACGGCCCCGTCGCGCAGCCGCACCACGTCTAGCAGCTCCTCGACCAGCCTCAGTTGCTGACGCCCCGACGCCTTCAGGATTTCAAGCCGCTCGCGCTGCTGCGGCGTCACCAGATCGGCCCCGATGATCTCGGCCATGCCCAAAACCCCGTTCAGGGGCGTGCGCAGTTCGTGACTGACGTTGGACAGGAACCGCGTTTTGGCCCGGTTCGCCGCCTCGGCCCGCTCCAGCGCCGCGGACAGGGCGACCTCCGAGGCTTTGAGGCGCCGCACGTCGGCCGTCGTGTTCCACAGGAGCGAGCCCGTGCCGATCAGCAGCACGATGAAGAGCAGCAGCAGCAGTGGCCCGGCCTTGGTCAGGATCTGATAGCCGGGCTGCTCCGGCGCCCAGACGACACGGCCCAACAGGGCGCCGCCGACGTCGCGCACATCGACGCCGACCATGCCTTTGGGCGGCTCCGCATCGCCGGGCTGGAAGTGAATCCGGTCCAGCGCCAGCCGCGTTCGCAGGAGATTGAGCTCGCCGGCGAACGGTTTGAACGAAGCGACCACCGGATCGGACGCCGGCGTCGATCCGCTCGCCGTATGCCGCACGACCGTGGAGGCCCCCAGCACATAGACATCGTCGCCAACGCGAACGAACGCCGCCTTCAGACGCACCCCGGCATCCGCTGTGACCGATCGGTCGCGGCCGGCGGCCTCGGCCCTGAGCGCGTCGATCAGCGGACGGGCCGCCTGGCCGAATGGCTCGCCGACCTGCGCCTCGGCCGGTCGGCCCAGGGTGCTGATCCGAAACAGCCGCCCGGTCCCGTCATAGCCGAGGGTGAACTGATGCTTGTGCTGCGCGGCGTAGAAGGCGCCGAAGTTGCGGTCGTACCAGGCCACATCGCCCGCCGTCATCCGATCGACGGCTTCGTCCCAGACCGAAGCGGTGGTCAGGTTTTCGCCAATGGTCTCCAGCGCACGCGTCAGACGCAGCCGCACCAGACCTTCTTCCTTGCTGGCCTGGTGGGCGTCGATGCCGCGGCTGACGATGGCCAGAACCCCGGCCATTCCGACGATGGACGACAGCATCAGGATCATTGCGATCCTGAACGTGCTCCACGCCCGCCAACCCGTCTTCGATGTCACGCCACTCATACGGTCTGGCTTACGGAGCGCAGACTAAGACGGCGTGAACATCACGCTGGGTCAGCTTCGTTCGCCGACGAAATCCTGGGCGAACTCGGGCGCCTCGTCGTCCAGCGGCAAGGTGCCGTCCTCGTCGTCGGCCTCTGACGCGCGGCTGGGGTCGGGCACCTCGAATCCGACCGGCAGCGACAGGTCCAGCAGGCCCGCCGCCTTCATCTCCTGCACGCCCGGCAGATCGTACAGGGTCGCCAGGCCGAAATGCTCCAGGAACCGGTCGGTCGTCGCATAGGTGACGGGCCGCCCCGGCGTGCGCCTTCGTCCGCGCAACCGCACGAACCCCATCTCCAGCAACAGGTCCAGCGTGCCCTTCGAGATGCTGACGCCGCGCACGCTCTCGATCTCGGCGCGGGTGACGGGCTGATGATAGGCGATGATCGCCAGCGTCTCCAGCGCGGCCTTGGACAGACGGCGCGGCTCCTCGCGCTCCTGCGTCATCATGAAGGCCAGGTCGGGCGCCGTGCGAAAGCGCCAGCGGTCGGCGACGCACTCCAGCTCGACTCCCCGCCCCTCATAGCGGGCGCGCAGACCCGATATGGCGCGGGCGACGTTGCAGTTCTCGGGCAGGCGCGCGGCGATCTCGGCCGCCGTCAGCGGCCCGGCGGCGGCGAACAGCAGGGCTTCGACCCGCCGTTCGATCTCCGCCTCGTCGGGCTGGAACGACAGGTCGCTCACGGCGTCAGCTCCAGCGGCTGGCCCGGCCCACGCCGCTTCAGATACAGGTCCGCGAACGCTTCGCTCTGCCGGATGTCCATCGCCCCCTCCTTCACCAGCTCCAGACTGGCCGACAGGGTCGAGGCCGTAAAGCTGGCCTGGCTGGGCCCCTCCTCGTCCTGACGATTCGGCGCGACCTGTTCCAGCGGCGTCCAGTCCGCCAGCTTCGGCATGATCTCGCGCAGCCAGTCGCGGGCGGCTTCCAATGCAAAGGCCTCGACCCGCTGACCGGGGGCGTAGCGCCGGGCCTCCTCGCGTCGGCGCTGCACCACATAGGCGCTCATCAGTTCGTACAGGCTGGCGTCGATCCGATCCGAAGGCACGATCGCCGTCGCTTCGGGATCGCCGCGCGTGAAGACGTCGCGCTTCAGCTGGGGCCGGGCCATTAGCTGTTCGACGGCTTTTCGCATCGCCTCCAGCTTTTGCAACCGGAACGCCAGGGCCGCAGCCATTTCTTCGGCTGGCGGTTCTTCGGCCTTGCCCTTGTCGGTGCGCGGCAGCAGCAGGCGCGACTTCAGATAGGCCAGCCACGACGCCATCACCAGATAGTCTGCCGCCAGGGCGAAGTTGCGCCTGCGCGCTTCGTGCACGAAGGCCAGATACTGTTCCGCCAGCTGGGTGATCGACAGCTTCAGCAGATCGACCTTCTGGTTTCGCGCCAAGGCCAGCAGGACATGCAGCGGTCCCTCATAGCCCTCCAGATCGACGACGAAGGCCTCGCGCTCCTCGACCTCCTCGGCGTTGAAATCCAGATTGGGCTGGAACGACTCCGTCATAGGTCTTTAGGCCTGCGCCTCACCCACGTCCGGCCCGTTGGCGACGTCCATGCGACCACCCATAGCCTTGAAGAAGCGATCGTGCCCCGCGACGGGATCCAGCGGCTCGGGCGTCCGCACGATCCGGGCCAGCGCGGCGTCCGCCCGGCGGCGTGCCCCGCCCTTCAGCTTGCCAGTCGCCTCGGCCACGTCCTTCATTTCGGCCATGTCGCCATTGCAGTGCAGCACCACGTCGCACCCTGCCTTCAGCGACTGATGCGCCCGCTCGCCCAGGTCGCCGCTCAGCGCCTGCATCGACAGGTCATCGGTCATGATCAGGCCGGAGAAGCCCAGATGCTCGCGCATCATGCGAACAGCCTTCTTGGACTGGGTCGCCGGCCGCTTCTTGTCCAAGGCGGTGAAGACGATGTGCGCCGTCATCGCCAATGGCATATCCGACATCGCCTTGAACGGCGCGAAGTCCCAGCTGTCCATAGTCTCGAAATCGGCATGGACCGTCGGCAGGTCTTTATGGCTATCGGCGAAGGCTCGGCCATGCCCCGGCATATGTTTGATGCAGGGCAAGACCCCGCCTGCCAGCAGCCCTTCCGCCGCCGCTCGGCCCAGCACGGCGACGGTCTCGGGATCGAGGCCATAGGCGCGGTCGCCAATGATGTCGTGGGCGCCGGGCGCCGGCACGTCCAGCACCGGCAACAGATCAACGGTCACGCCGACCTCGCGCAGATCGTGCGCCATCAGACGTGCGCCCAGGCGCGTCAGCTCACGCGCCTGAGCCAGCTCGTTCGTCGCCTTCAGATAAGCGTTACCTGGCGGATATTTGGGCCAGTGGGGCGGCCCCATCCGCTGGACCCGACCGCCTTCCTGGTCGATCAAGACCGGCGCGTCGGGATCACCGATGGACGCCCGCAGTTCGTCCGTCAGGGCCCGCACCTGTTCCGGCGTGTCGATATTGCGCCGGAACAGGATGAAGCCCCAGGGTCGGACCTCGGCGAAGAAGGCCTTTTCGGCCTCCGTCAGCCGATGTCCCAGGCAGCCATAGATGGCGGCGGACGTCACCGGACGATGCAGTCCCGGCCCGCCGCCTTCAGCGCATTGCAGAAGGCCACCGCCCGTTCGCGCGACAGGCCCGAGAAGGCCGTCCGGTACAGGGTCGATCCGCTGGACGAGGTCACTTCGGTCACCCGCTTTTCGGCGCCCGAGGCGTACGCGCCGAAGCGGCCGGCGACGGCGGCATATTCACGGTCCGCGATCTCGGTCGAGGAGAAGGCGCCGATCTGGACCGAGGCCGACCCGCCGGTCGCGGCCGGAGCCTTGGTCGCCGGCGTCGCAACGGGCGCAGTCGGAGTCGTCGGACGCGGCGCAGGCGCGGCCGGCGTCGCCGTATTGGCGGGCGGCAGGCCCTGTCCGGTCGGCGCGGCGGTCGGCGGCGCGGCCGGACGCGGCTGGGGCGCCTCGGGCGGCGGGGTGAAGGTCACGGGCGCATTGGTGGTCTCGGTCTCGTCGCGATAGACGCGCACGCCTTCGGCCGGGTCGATCGGCTGGGCGTCGATGGGCGCGGCGGTCTTCATCTCACCGACGGGCTGACCCACGGCCGGCGGCGCGTCGGTCGAGGCGCGCAGCCCTGAGCGCCCGTAAAGCCAGGCAACGGCGACTGCAATCAAGATCAAAACGACGACGCTGATGATCAATGTCACCGGCGGCGCCTTGCCCCCGCCGGAGCCGACATTGCGGCCGCTGCGCGGGTCATAGCTGTTGCGGCGGAACGGCAGGTCGTCGTCGGTCGGCGGCGTATAGGCGCCCCGGCCGGGTTTGTTGTCGTCTTCAAAGGACATGGTCGCGCTCCGCCGTCTGTCGGCGCGAATCGGCGCGCCGAACGATCACTCTACGCCCCCGCGTGCATCTTTCGAATCACAGATCGAGGGCGAGGTCGAGGCTGAACAGCTTCTGGTGCACTTCTATGGCGTAACGGTCGGTCATGCCGGCGATATAGTCGCACACGGCGCGCGCGCGCTGCGTCTTGTCCGGGGTCATCGCCGGCTCGCCCCACTCCGGCGGCATGACCTCCGGCTCGGCCATGAACAGTTCGAACAGCTGCGACAGCACGCGCCGCGCCTGGCTGCGGGTGCGGTTGACCCGGTAGTGGCGATACATCCGTTGGAAGAGGAACTTCCTCAGCACCGCCAGATCGACGTGCATGGCGTGCGAGAAATCCACCATCGTGCGCTTGGCCATCCGCACGTCCTCGTTCGTGACGATCCGGTCTTCCTCCAGCCGCCGCGCCGTCTCGGCCAGCACGTCCTCGACCATGACGCCGATCATCCGCCGCACGGCCTCGATCCGCAGCATCCGGTCGTCGATCGTGGGCCAGTCGCGGCGCACCTCGGCCAACATCGGGCCGATCAGCGGCACCTGATCCAGATCGCGCAGGGTGATCAGACCCGCCTGCACCCCGTCATCCACGTCATGGTTGTTGTAGGCGATGTCGTCGGCGATCGCCGCGCATTGGGCCTCCAGCGAGGCGAATGTCCCCAGCCGAAGGTCCCACCCCGCCTCGCCGCCAGCCGCATAGGGGCGCACGACCGACCAGGCCGGCTCGTCCAGCCGGTGCGATACCGGGCCGTTGTGCTTGATGACGCCCTCGACCGTCTCCCAGCTCAGGTTCAGCCCGTCGAACTGCGGATAGCGGTTCTCCAGCTCCGTCACGACGCGGAAGCTCTGGACGTTGTGATCGAACCCGCCGTGATCGCGCATCTGCACCACCAGCTCGTCCTCGCCGGCGTGGGCGAACGGCGGATGGCCCAGGTCGTGGGCCAGGGCGATGGTCTCGGCCAGGTCGTCGTCCAGCCTCAGCGCATGGGCCAGCGACCGCGCGATCTGCGCCACCTCCAGCGAATGGGTCAGACGGGTGCGATAGTGATCGCCCTCATGCGCCACGAAGACCTGGGTCTTCTCCTTCAGCCGCCGGAACGCCGTCGCATGGATGATGCGGTCACGGTCCCGCGCAAAGGCGGTGCGCGTGCGGCTGGCGGGTTCGAAAACGCGGCGGCCCTGGGTCAGGTCGGCGCGTTCGGCGTAGGAGGCGAGGTCTGTGTGGCTCAAGTCATCAACTTTGAGGCTGCTTTGATGCGGGGGGCCTTTGCGAACGGCCCTGCCCGCCTCATATAGACAGCCGTGAGCACCGTCCAATCCACAGAACCGTCCACACCCGCCTTCACCGTCGCCACGCGCGCGCCGGAAGGCATCGTCCTAGCCGCCAGCGCCGCCAAGCGGCTGGCGAAACTGGGGGCGGCCGAGGGCAAGACCCTGATGCTGCGGGTCGCGGTGGACGGCGGCGGCTGCTCGGGCTTCCAGTATCGGTTCGAACTGGTCGAGACGGCCGAGGACGACGATCTGCGCATCCTGGCCGACGGCCAGACCGCCCTCATCGACCCCGTCTCGATTCCCTTCCTGAAGAACTCCGAGATCGCTTACGTCGATGAACTGGCCGGCGCCCAGTTCGTGGTCAGGAACCCCAACGCCGCCTCCAGCTGCGGCTGCGGCGTCAGCTTCTCGATCTGACGACGGCCCAGCTGGTCGCCAGGATCGGCGAGGCCAGCAAGGCCGCAAAGGCCCAGTCCCACACCCCGTCCTGCAACAGCGCGCCCACCAGCCCGATCAGGCTGAGCGCGAACAGGACGATGGGCGCGCGGAAGATGGCCCACAGGGTCAGATCCCTCGGGTTGTGACGGCGACGGCTCACGCCTTCCGCCTTCCCTTGGCCAGCCACAGATAAAGACCGGACCCCAAAATCACGATGGTGGCGATGTCCAGCAGCGCCCACAGGATCTTCAGCGCCAGCCCGCCATAGTCGCCGAAATGCAGCGGCTGCGACAGCGACAGGGTTTTCACATACCAAGGCATCGGCGCCACCGCCGCCAGTTCGCCCGTCCGCGCGTCGATCAGGGCTGGCGTCGTCATATGCGTCGTCAGCGGCGTGTCGCCGTGGAAGAAGACGGCATAGTGGTGGTCGGTCGAATAGTCGGTTCCCGGAAACGCCACGAACTGCAGCTTCATGCCCGGCAGCGCCGCCTTGGCCCGCTGCACCGCCGCATCCAGCGAGGCCCGGCCCTGCGCGGGGGCCGGCGCATCATAGGCGACCGTCAACTCCTTCAGCGCCGTCTCTTTCCAATAGGCCAGGATGGGCGTGGCCAGGGTGTTGACCACCCCCGTCAGCCCCACCACCAGCACCCAGGCCGCCGTCACAACGCCCAGCAGATTGTGATAGTCCAGCCACCGCGTCCGCGCCGCCTTCTTGACCCGCACCGTGCCGAACGGCAGCCGACGCATGAAGGGCGCATACAGCACGACGCCCGACACCACGGCGACGACCAGCAACAGCCCCATCGCGCCTAGAAACAGCATTCCCGGCAGCCCCAGGAACATGTCGGTATGAAGCTGAAGCAGGAACTCCATCACCGGATGACCGGCGACCAGCGGCGCGCCCTCGCCGCTGGTCTGGTCGATGGGCTCGAAACTGTATTTGCCGGCCGGGGCGTCGGGGGCGCGGCTGGTGACGTTCACCACCGGCCGATCCTCGTCGAAGCTCATGAAGGCCGGAACCTCGCCCGGATGTTTGGCCAGACCGGCGGCCAGCACCTCGTCCAGCGTCAGCAGTCGACCGTCCGGGTTCCTCGGGGCCCATGGCTCATGCAGCAGCGCCTCGTTCAGCTCGTGGCTGAACACCAGCGGCAGCCCCGTGACGCACAGCATCAGCAGGAACAGGGTCGAGATTAGGCTCGACCACTTGTGCGTCCAGGTCCAGGCGCGGATCGTCCGGGGGTGCATCGGCCGACGCGGATCAGAACTCGGTGGAGACCGACAGACGCAAGGTCCGCGGCGCGCCCAGCGTCAGATAATTCGATCCCGGATAGCCGCCGACCGCGACCCACTGATCCTCGTCCGCGACATTCTCGACCCGCGCCCGCAGCGTCACCGGCTTGTCGCCCGCCACGAAGGCGTAGCGCACCCCGGCGTCGAACCGGGTCCAGCTTTCCAGCTCCAGCGTATTGGTCGCATTGGCCGGCTGCGTGCCGGTATGGACCGCCCGGCCCTCGACCGTCAGGCCACTGACCATCGGCACGTCCCACTCGACGTTCAGATTGGCCTGAAAGTCCGGCACGCCGATCGCCGACTTGCCCGCATTGGCGGCGGTCAACGACCGATTGATCTCGGCGTCCAGCCATGTCGCGCCGCCGATCAGACGCAAGCCTGCGACCGGTTCGCCATAGACGGTCAGCTCGACGCCCTTGTTCTCCTGCTCGCCGCCATCCGAATAGACGGCGGTATTCGGATCGAAAAAGGCGCTGGGCAGAGTTGTGTGGAAGACGCTCAGCGTGCCGCCATATGAACCGGCGTCGTATTTGGCGCCGATCTCGGCCTGCTCGGCGCGGAACGGGGACAGCACTTCGCCGCCGTTCGCCACCGTCACGCCATTGACCACTGTCGGCGCGGTCGTGCCCGGAACCAGGGCTTCGGCATAGTTGGCGTACAGTGAAATCGTGTTGCTGGGCTTGTAGACCACGGCGAAGGCCGGCGTCGTCGCGTCGCTGGAATAGCCCGACGTGAATGCGCCGTCGGCATAGGCATAGGATCGGGTTTCGATCTCCTGATAGCGGACGCCGACGGTCGCCAGCAGCCTTCCATCCAAAAAGGACAGCACATCGGCGACGGCGAAACTGGTGTTCTTGACCCGCTCGGTGACGTTGGGATCATCCAGATCGCCCGAGACGCTTGCGATGGCCGGCGCCGGCGACAACAGCGGATTGGTCAGCGTTCCCATCGCATAGCCGGCGAAGCTCGACGCCGCCCAAGCGTTCTTGGACTTCGACTGAATCTGCGAGGCCGAAGCGACCAGACGATGTTCAATCGGGCCGGTCGTCAGGTCGGCGCGCACGCCGATGTCGCCCGACCAGACCGTGTCCTCGCGGATATTGTCGAAGCGATAGCCGCGGATCGCGCCCGCCGTGTCGGCGCGCGGATTGGCCAGGCTGTTGTCTTCCTCGCCCTGACGCCCGCCGAAAGCGGCCCAGGCGCTGATGCTGTCGGTCAGGTCGAGCTCGCCGCGCACGGCGCCGAACAGCTGCTCCTCGTCGGTGTAGGTCCAGCGCTGGCCGAAGTTCTTGTCGGCCGAGGGCGCGTCAGGGATGGCGGTTCCCGGCGTCACGCTGGGACGGGGCGCATCGATCCGGTGATCCTGCCAGCCCAGATCGGCCGAAAACCGGGCGCGATCGCCTCGGCGGTCCAGTCCAAGGCCGACGACCCGCAGTTGGCCGGTCTCGTCCTCGACGGCGCTTTCGCCCGCACGGCTGGCGATGTTCA
>Ga0308156_1003936_pt1 | contig 10815 bp, 10 predicted proteins | sample PhyAR2_FD_201041 | JGI IMG/M metagenome (GOLD analysis project Ga0308156, IMG submission 201041) | Phyllosphere microbial communities from UC Gill Tract Community Farm, Albany, California, United States - DLSL A.R2 | ecosystem: Host-associated > Plants > Phyllosphere > Unclassified | place: USA... | reverse complement strand
GGGCAAGTTCACGATGGCCGACGTGCTGTCGTTCCGACTCAAGCAGCGCCCCGTGCGCATGGCCGCGGCCATCTCGACGCTCGTGGTGTGCTTCTTCTATCTGCTCGCGCAGATGTCCGGCGCCGGCGGGCTCGTCGCACTCCTGCTCGGTGTGACCGACCAGATCGGCACGGCCGCCGTGGTCACCGTCGTGGGTGTGCTGATGGTCGGCTACGTGCTGATCGGCGGCATGAAGGGCACGACCTGGGTGCAGATCATCAAGGCGTTCCTGCTCATCGCCGGCGCCGTCGTGATGACCGTCTGGGTGCTCGCCCTCCAGGGGTTCGACCTCTTCCACGCGGCCGTCGAGGCGTCGCAGCAGCAGACGTACCCGGAGGCGCAAGCGGCCCTCGGCGAGGCGATCGACAACGGCGCCTCCGTGCTCGGCCCCGGCCTGCAGTACAAGAACCCGCTCGACTTCTTGTCGCTCGGTCTCGCCCTCGTGCTCGGCACCGCCGGTCTGCCGCACGTCCTGATGCGCTTCTATACCGTTCCGACGGCCAAGGAGGCGCGCAAGTCGGTGGTCTGGGCGATCATGCTCATTGGTGGCTTCTACCTGCTGACGCTGGTGCTCGGCTTCGGCGCCGCCTCGCTCGTCGGGGCCGGCACGATCCTCACCTCGCCCGGCGGGGTGAACTCGGCGGCCCCGCTGCTCGCCCAGGCGCTCGGCGGGCCGGTGCTCATGGGCATCATCTCGGCCGTCGCCTTCGCCACGATCCTCGCGGTGGTGGCGGGCCTCACGATCACCGCGGCGGCGTCGTTCTCGCACGACATCTACAACGGCGTGATCAAGCAGGGCAAGGCCACCGAGAAGCAGGAGCGCAAGGTCGCCAACATCACCATCCTGGTGATCGGCGCCCTCGCGATCGTCGGCGGCATCGCGGTGCTCGGGCAGAACGTGGCGTTCCTGGTCGCGCTCGCGTTCGCCATCGCGGCGTCGGCCAACCTGCCCACCATCCTGTACTCGCTGTTCTGGCGCGGCTTCACCACGCGCGGCGCCGTGTGGAGCATGTACGGCGGCCTGATCGCCGCGATCGTGCTGATCGTCCTGTCGCCGGTGTTCTTCGGCGGCCCGACCAGCGTGCTCAAGACGGGGGAGGGGACGGCGATCTTCCCGCTCAGCAACCCCGGCATCATCTCGATCCCCGTCGGCTTCCTGCTCGGCTGGCTCGGGTCCATCACCTCGAAGAAGGGCGCGGAGGATCCGCGCCTCGCCGCCGAGATGGAGGTCCGCTCGCTGACCGGCTACGGCGCCGAGAAGGCGATCGAGCACTGATCCGCTGATCCGGATCGCACCGGGCGCCGGGCGAGAAGCGGCCTACACGCTTCCCGTCCGGCGCTCGGTCGTCTCCGCCGCGCTACGACCAGACGCCGCTGGTGCCGCGGCGATGGCTGCCGACGAGGTGGGTGTCGACGATGCCGACCGCCTCCATCAGCGCGTACATGGTCGTGGGGCCCACGAAGCGGAAGCCGCGGCGCTTGAGCTCCTTCGACAGCGCGACCGATTCGGGCGAGGTCGTGGGGATCTCCGCGTGCGAGCGCGGCACGGGCGTCTGCAGCGGGCGGAAGCTCCACACCAGTTCGGCCAGCCCTCCGCCTTCCCCGCCCGCTCCGCGCAGTGCGACCGTGGCGCGGGCATTGCCGATCGTGGCCAGGATCTTCGCGCGATTGCGCACGATGCCGGCATCGCCCATCAGTCGCTCGATGTCGTCGTCGCCGAAGGCGGCCACGGCGTCGGGGTCGAAACCGGCGAAGGCTGCACGGAAGGCCGGACGCTTGCGCAGGATCGTCGCCCACGAGAGCCCGGACTGGAATCCCTCGAGACAGAGGCGCTCGAACAGCCTCTGCTCGTCGCGGATGGGCATCCCCCACTCGGTGTCGTAGTACGCCTGCAGCAGCGGATCGCGCGCGGCCCACAGCGGCCTGCCCCGCCCGTCGGCGCCGATCACCAGGTCTGTCGAGGCGGCGATGCCGGTCAAAAGTCGTCTCCGTTCGGGGCGGTGCGGGCGGGGATCGCCACGGAGGGCTGCACGCCTCGTTCGAGGTCGATGAGGAACCGCTTGTTCTCAGGCCGTCCGCCGTATTCGCCGATGGATCCGTCGGAGCGGATGACCCGGTGCACCGGCACCACGATCGAGAAGGGAGTGGTGCGGCACGCCGTGCCGACGGCCCGATGGGCGCGGGCGCGCCCGGCCCGCTCGGCGATCTCGCCGTATGCGGCCGTCTCGCCGTAGGGGATGCGGCAGATCTCCTGCAGCGCACCGCGGCCGAACCCGCGCGTCAGGCCCCAGTCGATCTCCACATCGAACGTCTGGCGCTCTCCGTCGAAGTACTCGTCGAGCTGCGCGAAGAGGGCGGCACCCGAGCCGGGAATCTGCTCGGGCACCACACCGTGCTCCTGCGCCAGCATCTCGAGCACCCAGCGGTCGGTGTCGTCGGCCACGTGCAGCGCGAGCAGGCCGGCGTCCGAGAACACGGCGGTCACCAGGCCGATGGGCGTGGTGCTGAGGTCGTAGCGGAGGGTCACGCCCCCATCCTGACGCGTGTCGCCGACACCGGATGCGTCCTGTCGGCGCCGGTGATCGATCCGATCCGGAACCGAGCCTGTGGACGAGAGGGGCGCCACCTACCACGCAGCGGGAGGACACGCGCGACCCAATCCGGCGAAACTCCGCCGCACCCGCACGGTATAGGGGACACCCGCACCTAGCCTGACTCTCGTGTGGCGAACAGAAGGCAGCGCCGCGGTGGATCGCATCGTGGCGGATGACACGGTGACCATCGTGACCCCGACCGACCTCGGCCTGGCCGAGCCCGGTCTCGTCGTCGCGCACGTTGCAGACCCCGAACGCGAGCGCCGGCGCGCGGTCGCGGCCGATCTGGGCGGCCCGTCGCCGCTCCTGCACTTCCCCTTCGAGACCACCCGGCCCCCGGGTGCCGAGGCGGCCGAGGCGGGCATCGACATCACCAAGGCCCACCCGGGGAGCCTTCCGCAGTTCATCACGGGCAAGTCGACGCTGCTGTCGAACCTCTTCCGCGACGAGGTCGCCCTGCGCACCGCGCGTCTGGCGGCCGAACGGATCACCGCGAAGCACCTCGAGCTGCGCACGGTGCGCGGCATCGACGCCGTCCGCCTCGGCGTCGGCATGGCGGTCTGGCGGGTCGCCGACGAGGAGTTCGCGGCGCCCGTGCTGCTGCGGCCGCTCGCGATCCGTCGCCACCACAGCGACTTCGAGCTGAAGCTGCACGGTCAGTTCAGCGTCAACCCCGAGCTCGTCCGGGCCGCCCGCGACCACTTCGGGATCGAGCTGGACGGCGACGCGCTCGCCGCGCTCGCCTACGGCGAGGGCGTGTTCAAGCCGCAGCCCGTCATCGATCACCTCCGCGCCGCGCTGGCCCACGTCGACACCTTCTCGGTGCGACCGCGCCTGATCGTGTCGACCTTCGCCGACGTGGGCGGCGCGATGGCGCGCGATCTTGTGAACCTGGATCACCCGATCCTGAACGCGCTCGCCGGCCACCCCGAGGATCTCGCCGCGCTCACGGCGCGCGTCAGCCCCGCCGCAGTGACCAACCCCGACGAGCGCGCTCCCGCGGCCGACACGCTGCTGCTGGACGCCGACGCAGAGCAGGAGGCCGTGCTCGCGCGGATCGTCGCGGGCGAATCACTCGTTGTGCACACGCTTCCCGGCACCGGCGGCACGCAGACCGTGATCAACGCGGTCGGCTCGCTCGTCCGCGCCGGCAAGCGCGTCCTGGTCGTGAGCGCCCGTCGCTCCACCCTCGACGGCGTGCGTCACCGTCTCGCCGGCATCGGCCTCGACGGTCTCGCGGTCTCGCCGACGGATCTGCGACGCGACCTTATCCGCGCGATCGGCCGCAACGAGAAGGCCGAGCAGCCCAAGGTCGCCGAGGTCGACGACGCTCTGGTGCGCCTGCGCACCGTGCTGCGCGACTACCGCCGCGCGCTGACCCGCACCCACGACCGCCTCGGCGTCTCGGTGCTCGACGCCACCCGCGCCCTCACCAAGCTCGCGTCCCTGCCCGAGCCGCCGTCGACGGCGGCGCGCCTCAGCATCCGGGCGCTCGAGGCGCTCGCGAAGGATCGTGTGTCCGCGGCGAAGACGCTGGCGATGGCCGCCCGACTCGGCGAGTTCAAGGTCGGCCCCGACGACTCGCCCTGGTACGGCGTCACGTTCGCCACCACCGAGGACGCCCGCCGCGCCCACGAGCAGGCCGGCAAGCTGCACCACAAGAGCGTGCCCGAGCTGCTCGAGCGCGGGTACGAGCTGATCGCGCAGACGCGTATGCGTCCGTTCACGACGATCGACGAGCTCGGCGAGTTCCTGCGCCTGCTCCACGGCATCCGCGACTCGCTCGACCGCTTCAGCCCGACGGTCTTCGAGCGTCCGCTGGCCGACATGATCCGCGCCTACGGCCCGCGTCGCGACGCCGGCATGACCGCCGCCAACCGTCGCCGCCTGAAGAAGCTCGCCAAGGAGTACCTCCGCCCGGGCGTGCACCTGGCCGACATGCACGAGGCGCTGGGGCGCATCCAGCACCAGCGGGCGCAGTGGCAGAAGCTCGTCGACGTCGGCACGATCCCCGACATCCCCCTCGGCCTGGCCGACGTGCAGGTCGAGTGGCAGCGTGTCGAGGCCGAGCTCTCGGATCTCGACCGCGCCCTGGGGCGCGGGTCGCGTCTGGCGGCCATGCCCGTGCAGCGCCTGGTGCGCACCCTCGCCGGCCTCGCCGCCGACTCCGAGGTCTTCGACAACATCGTCGAGCGCGCCGAGCTGCGCTCCGAGCTCGCCCGCCTGGGGCTCGAGCCGCTGCTGACCGAGCTGTCCGTGCGTCACGTCGACGAGGAGCGCGTGGGCGAGGAGCTCGAGTTCGCGTGGTGGCAGTCGGTGCTCGAGCACCTGCTGCAGCACGACCGCTCCCTGCTCGGCGCCAACACGTCCGTGGTCGACCGCCTCGAGCGCGACTTCCGCCTGGTCGACGAGGCGCACGCCGCCGCGTCCGGTCCGCTGCTGGCCTGGCAGCTGGCCGCCCAGTGGCGCATCGGCATCGTCGACGAGCCCGTCGAGTCGGCCTCGCTGCGCCGCGCCCTCACGCAGGGGCAGATCACGCCCGAGGGGCTGGCGCAGGCCGCGCCGACGCTGAGCCGCGTCATCGCCCCGGTGTGGATCGCGTCGCCGTACGAGGTGCCGCTCATCCCGGATCACCCGTCCTTCGACGTCGTCGTCGTCGCCGATGCCGGCGCGATCGGCACCACCGAGGCCGCCCCGGCGATCCGCCGCTCGCGCCAGGTCGTGGCGTTCGGCGATCCGGTGACGCAGCGCCCGACGCCGTTCGTCGTCGCCGCCGTGGGCGAGCCGTCGCCCGAGGCCGCTGTCGAGCGCACCAGCCTCTTCGAGAGCCTCGCCGAGATCCTCCCGGTCGCGACCCTCACCCGCAGCTACCGTGCCGGCGGCGAGGATCTCGCCGAGCTCGTGAATGACGCGTTCTATGGCGGCGAGATCGTCTCGCTGCCGTGGGCGGGCTCGTACCTCGGGCGCGGAAGCCTCTCCGTCGACTACGTCGAGGGCGGCAACGGCGCACCGGACCCGGTCACCGGATCCGTCGAGAGCCCCGATGCCGAGGTGGCTCGCGTGGTGACGCTGGTCGTCGAGCACGCGATCAACCGCCCCTCCGAGTCGCTGATGGTCGTCACGGCCAGCCGCCGCCACGCCGAGCGCGTGCGCTCCGCGGTGATGGCCGCCTTCGCCGGCCGCGCCGACGTCGCCGACTTCGTTGCGCGCGAGACGGCGGAGCCCCTCACGGTCCTGACTCTCGAGGAGGCCACGGCCGAGAGCCGCGACCGCGTGATCTTCTCGCTCGGCTACGGTCTCACCAAGCACGGCCGTGTGCTCAGCGACTTCGGCGACCTGTCGACCCCCGACGGCGAGCGTCTGCTGACCGTCGGCATGACGCGCGCGCGCCGCTCGATGGTCATCGTCTCGTCGATCCGGCCCTCCGCCTTCGATGAGGGCCGCCTCGAGCACGGCGCCGCGACGCTTATGGGCATCCTCGGCGCCATCTCGGCCCGCGGCCGCGAGGCGCGCCTCGAGGACCTGGCCGACCCGCTGACCCTCGCCCTGGCGCGCGAGCTGCGTCGCCTCGGTGTGGCCGTCGACGTCGACTACCGCGGCCTGCTGCCGCTCGTCGCCCAGCACGGCGGCAAGGCCGTCGTCGTCGAGTCCGACCCCGAGTCGCGCGGCGAATCGCTCCGCGAGTCGCTGCGTCTGCGCCCGCACGTGCTGCGCCGCCTCGGCTGGCACTACATGCGCGTGCACGCGTTCGACCTCTACAGCGACCCCGCGGCCGTGGCCGGGCGGATCGCGTCCGTCCTCGGCGTCTCGCCCGAGGCGCCGCGGGTCGAGGGCGACACTCAGCCTCTTTCGCTTTGATGGCGGGATGGACGAGCAGCCCCGCCAGAAGGTCGTGCGTGTACGCGGATCGCGTCGCGCGCAGCTGACGCCGGTCGCGGGCACCCTCACCGACTCCGAGGCCGAGGCCACACTGCGGGTGCCGAGGAAGCCGGCTCCCACGACGGGAGACCGGGGCCCGAACGACGAGCGCCTGCGGCAGGACGTCCCTCCCCACTACTGATCCGCCGCTGCGGCCGCGGCGCGGCTGCGCCGCGTCTGAAAGCGCCGCGCACGAAGAAGGCCGCCCCGGATGATCCGGAGCGGCCCTCTCGACGAGTGCGGCGGTCAGTCCCTGCGCTGCGCGGCGAGAAGGTCGCGGATCTCCGCGAGCAGCTCCTCCTGCGTCGGGGCGGCCGGTGTCTCGGCCTCGACGACGCCGAGGCGGGCGGCGCGGAGCTCGGCCAGGCGGTTCATCGGCACAATGAGCGCGAAGTACACCACGGCGGCGACGGCGAGGAAGTTGATCACGGCCGAGAGGATCGCGCCGATGCCGAAGTGCACCTCGGCGAACAGGCCCGGGAACGTGATGACCCAGCTGCTCAGGTCCCCGGTCGGGACGAACGCGCCGATCAGCGGGTTGACGACGTTCTCGACCACAGCGGTGACGATCGCGCCGAATGCGGCGCCGATGATCACCGCGACCGCCAGATCGATCACGTTCCCGCGGGTGATGAAGGCCTTGAATCCCTGAAGCATGCGCTGTCCCCTCCTGCCGGCCGTGCGGCCGCAGTCCGTCCCATGAGGCGCCCGGATCGGGCGCTTCCGGGTTAGATCATGCAGGAGTGGACGAGCCCGCACCAGCCCCCACGCCGGAGGAGCCGCGCGAATCGGTGCGATAGAAGCCCGCTCCGTTGAACGTCACGCCGACCGCGCCGTACTGCTTGCGGAGGTCGCCGCCGCACTCGGGGCAGACCGTGAGCGTGGCGTCGCTGAACAACTGGACGATGTCGAAGGCGTGCCCGCACGTCTTGCAGGCGTAGGAGTAGGTGGGCATGCGTCCTCTTCGGGTGACGGATGGGGCGCTCGCCGCTCCGCGGAGCGGGGAGGAGCCTCAGGATCGGGTCGGCAGCTCGACGGTGCGTGTCGGGGTCACGACCCCGGTCACCGGCTGGTCGTGCACGTCCTGCGGCACGCTGTCGACCAGTTCCGAATCATAGATCACCGCGTATGCGGGGGGCCTGCGGGCCATCGAGCCGAGGGTCTTGTCGAAGAAGCCACGCCCCCAGCCCATCCGCATCCCCGATCGGTCGACCGCGGCCGCGGGCAGGATCATCAGGTCGACGTCGTTCACGGCGATCGGGCCGAGCAGCTCGCCGACCGCCTCCGGCACGCCGAGCGGGCTCTGGATCTCGCCGCCTCCGGCCTGGGCCACGGTCCAGTCGAGCAGACCGTCCTCGCGCATCACCGGAAGCAGCACGCGGATGCCCCGCTCGATGGCCCCGTGGATGAACAGACGGGTGCCGGGCTCGGTGGGGGAGGACAGGAAGCACGAGACGCTGCGGGCCCCCCGCGCCTCGAGCAGCGCGTCGAGCTGGGCGCGGATCCCCTCGGCCGCCGTCGCGCGCTGCGTCTCCGACAGCAGCTGGCGCCGCTCGCGCAGTTCGGCGCGCATCGCGCGCTTGGCCTGATCGAGGCTGTCCGTCATGCGATGAGTCTAGGACGGGAGGGGTTCTACGCCCCGAATCCGGGTACCTGTGCACCTCGCGGCTCCCGGTTTCGCGGGGCTCTGTCGCCTAGGATCGGAAGATGCAGACCCCGCAGATCAAGGCAGTCATCCCCGCGGCCGGACTGGGTACGCGATTCCTCCCGGCCACGAAGGCCACGCCGAAGGAGATGCTCCCGGTCGTCGACAAGCCGGCGATCCAGTACGTGGTGGAAGAGGCGGTGGCCGCGGGCATCCGCGACGTCCTCATGATCATCGGCCGCAACAAGAACGCGCTGGCCAACCACTTCGACGCGGTGCCCGAGCTCGAGACGAAGCTGCTCGACAAGGGCGACGCCGAGCGCCTCGAGCGCGTCCAGGCATCGACCGACCTCGCCGACATCCACTTCGTCCGCCAGGGCGAGCCGAAGGGCCTCGGTCACGCGGTGCTGCGCGCGCAGGCGCACGTCGGCGACGCGCCGTTCGCCGTCATGCTCGGCGACGACCTGATCGACGAGCGCGACGAGCTGCTCACGACGATGATCTCCGAGCAGGCCAAGCGCGGCGGCATGGTCATCGCGCTGATGGAGGTCGACCCCGACAGCATCCAGATGTACGGCTGCGCCGACGTGGAGGCCACCGACACCGACGGCGTCGTCAAGGTGAAGGGGCTCGTCGAGAAGCCCGCCAAGGAGGACGCCCCGTCGAATCTGGCCGTCATCGGCCGTTACGTGCTCTCGCCCGAGATCTTCCCGATCCTCGAGCGCACCGAGCCGGGCAAGGGCGGCGAGATCCAGCTGACCGACGCGCTGCAGGAGTACGCCGCCGATCCCGAGGGGGCCGGCGTGTTCGGCGTGGTGTTCCGGGGCCGTCGCTACGACACCGGCGATAGGGTCGACTACATCAAGGCGATCGTTCGTCTCGCGGCCGATCGCGACGACCTGGGACCGGAGCTTCGGCCGTGGTTCAAAGAGTTCGCGGAGACGCTGTAAGCCACCGCCGATAACGGCAGAGCCTCGTAAGGAGCCGGATGGACGGTCTCGCCCCGCGCCAGCATGGGCCGATCTCCATCCGGCTCGTTCGTCCCCGGGACGCGCGGGTCCTGCAGAGCGAGCTCGTCAGCAACCGCTCGTGGCTGCGCCCGTGGGAGGCCACGAGCCCCGGCGGGCCCGGGCCGCTCGACATGCGCGGAAGCATCCGGCGCCTGCTGCAGCAGTACCGCGACGGCCAGGGCGTCCCCTTCGTGATGGAGTACGAGGGGCAGATCGCCGGCCAGCTCAACGTCTGGGGCGTCGCGCGCGGCTCGCTGTCGTCCGCGACCATCGGGTACTGGGTGAGCGAGCGATTCGCCGGCAAGGGCATCACGCCGACCGCCGTCGCCCTCGCGACCGACGTCTGCTTCAGCGAGCTGCAGCTGCACCGGATGGAGATCTGCATCCGTCCGGAGAACGCCGCGAGCCTGCGTGTGGTGCAGAAGCTCGGGTTCCGCTACGAGGGGCTGCGCCGCCGCTACATCCACATCGACGGCGACTGGCGCGACCATTACGCGTTCGCGCTCGTGCGCGAGGACGTCCCGGACGGGGTCCTGCAGCGCTGGCTGGCGGGCCACGCGCCCGAGCACGCCGCCGACATCCCTCCCGTGGATCGCGTATCGGGCTGATCCGCCGTCTGTGACACGCCCACAGGATCCGCGGGAGTTCTTGTCGACTCCCGCTACCGTGGGTCGCATGGGTGGGCAGATGATGGGCGGTGGCGTGATCATCGCGGTCGCGGCCGTGCTGTGGCTCGTCTACCTGCTGCCGTCCTGGCAGAGCCGGGCGCAGTACAACGCGGCCGAGCGCAACGCCGTGCGACTCAACCAGGCCCTCCGCGTGCTCGCCGAGACGAGCGAGACGCCCGAGGAGGTCCGGGTCGAGCTCACCGCCCGCGAGGCGGCCGCGAAGCAGAAGCTCGCCCGTCGCCTCCAGGCCGAGCAGAGCCGCCTCACCCTCGAGGAGAGCCGGCTGCAGGCTGATCAGGATCTCCTCGCCCTCGAGCAGAAGCGCCGCGAAGTCGTCGCTCGGCGCCACGCCCCGGAGGTGCGACAGGCCAAGGCCCGGCGTCGCGTGCGTCTCGCCGCCTCCGTCCTCGCGCTGATCGGCATCGCCGTCGCGGGGCTCGGGGTGTGGGCGCTCATCGCCGGCTCCGGCGCCCTCTGGCTCGCCGTCGGCGGCACCACGTCGCTGATCGGCGTGGTGGCGCTGCAGCGCATGGCGTCCGTCCAGGCCCGCGCCGGTCGCCGCGAGGCGCCGGTGGCCGCGCCCGCAGCGGCGCGTGTCCGCGTGGCCGCGCCCCTTCTCGACGAGGGCGACCGCGGCTGGGTCCCTCGTTCGCTTCCCGCGCCCCTCACCACCACGGCGGGTTCGCGCGCCCAGGCCGCACGCGCCGAGGTCGAGGCGCGCGAAGCTCTGCGTCGCGCCGCCGAGCAGGAGGCCCTGCGCGCCCGCGCCGAGCAGCTGCGTCCCGCTCCGGTGCCGATCGAGACCAAGCGGGTGGAGCCCGCGGCCTCCGCGTACACGCGCATGGGCTACGTCGACGACGCCGAGATCGAATCGCACGTGCGCGATCTGCTCGCGCGACGCGCCTCCGCCTGACGGCTCTCTCGACGCGCCCGGGCGGCGG
>Ga0308156_1003935_pt1 | contig 10816 bp, 12 predicted proteins | sample PhyAR2_FD_201041 | JGI IMG/M metagenome (GOLD analysis project Ga0308156, IMG submission 201041) | Phyllosphere microbial communities from UC Gill Tract Community Farm, Albany, California, United States - DLSL A.R2 | ecosystem: Host-associated > Plants > Phyllosphere > Unclassified | place: USA... | reverse complement strand
ATCAGCGAAATTAGGTTTAATTCCAGTCATAAGATGTTCGGTTATACTTTCTAGGATGTCTTTTCTCATAAGGAAAAGCCTATCACAAATTTAAAGTCAACCTACATTTTCAATGGCCCGTTTCCTATATTTTAGCATGGCCCTTTACACCACAAAGTCCTTCTGAAGATTTTTCTTACTATGGCCAAGTCTTACCAAGTGTTTTCTTTTATATTGGTGCACAATCTGAAGACGGCGGAAATTACCCCCATCACAGTCCTTTATTTAAAATAAATGAGAAAAGCATTTTGATTGTGGCTAAGGCAGTAGCCACTGTAGCTATAAACTATCTATTTTTGAATAAAAAAATGTAGATTTAAAAATAAGAAGATTTAAAATTATAACTGTTTCTAATTATTAATAATCTTATCAAAAAAAAAACTCGTTGATAATTTTAGGAACGAGTTTTTTTGTTGATATCAAAATGTATCTATTCTATGTTCATTTATATGCATCTTACTAAGTTATGGTACAATAATACCAGTGGAGAAATAAAAAATGAATATTGGGTATGCACGAGTTTCAACTGGGCTTCAGAATTTGGACTTACAAAAAGATAGCCTTGAGAAATATAATTGTGAAAAAATATTTTCTGATCATATGTCAGGAAGTAAAAAAGAAAGACCAGAATTAAAATCCGCCATTGAGTTTTCTCGATCAGGAAACACGATCGTTGTTTGGCGGCTGGATCGATTAGTCAGAAATATGGAAGACCTTATTAGTATCGTTAATTCTCTTAATAATAAGGGGGTAAGTTTCCATAGTCTACAAGAAAATATTACAATGAACAAATCAAGCTCAACTGGACAGTTGATGTTTCATTTATTTGCGGCCTTTGCGGAGTTTGAGCGAAACCTTATTTTAGAACGTTCTGCCGCTGGTAGAGAAACCGCACGTGCAAGAGGAAGACTTGGAGGAAACCCTGAAAAATTTTCAGAGCAAGACATAAAACTTCTTAAAACTTTGGTAGAAAGTGATACGCCAATTAAATCGATTGCAGATTCTTGGGGAGTTTCAAGGACAACAATTTATAGTATATTAACAAATAAACAATTATTTTCTATTTCTTTTATATCTGATTTTATGTCTAATAAAGTTTTTTTCTAAAGTATCTATTAAACGTTATAAGCTTTGTACTAGCACCTTTATGTAATATCAAAGCCGCTAGTACAAAGCCTAGAGATCGCTGCACAATGAGGGGTTCAACCATATAATTAAGTGGGAATACTATATCATTACCCAAATTTGAAAAAATATCGAAAACTGAAGAATGCTCAACTTCTTCAGCTTTTTGATTTAAAATAAAAACTTAGTCACAACGTGAGAATCAAACTATTTAAGCTCTATACTTCTATAGGAAAGAATCCACTATTTCATTTGAAGCTGCGAGATGATTTGAGTAGCTTGAGCATCAAAGGAAACTCGAATTTCGAGTATTTTTATACTGGTAAGCATTTTTGTAGATTCCAATTAGGGGGGGGTTAAGGTGTCTCTCATCTTGGTAATAGTTTGGGTTTTTATAAAAATTGATTGAACCTTTATTATTAGGGATACAAGCAACAAAATAGTTCCAAATTTGTGTTATCAGAGCTAAAGAATACTGTTACTGTATCCTGGGGGGGGGAACTACAAAATCTGAGAAAAAATACTTGACAAATAATAGAAAAAAGCCGCGCCGAAGAGCGACTAAGTAACGAGTGTGTAATCACTCTCGTTGATACCCAATCAGATTATAGCAAAACGCTCACCATTTGGCAAGCGTTTAAGAATAAAACTTATGAAAAATTAATTGTACAAGTTTATTGTAACACCTTAAATACTTGTTGGCGAACAAAAAAGTACCAATCGTGCGATGCTTGCTCTAATGAGCTATTAACAGATAGATTTTATTTTCATGAAGAAAAGGGTACTTTCTATTCTTTTGATTATAAAAATGCAGCTCCTGATGCAAATCTTAGAAAAAGTTTCATTCTTCACAATCATTAGATATTTTAATTATGCAGCGAACAATTGATAGATGCTTTATCTGCCACAATAACTCGCTGCATTCCAAATTATTTCATAATTCAATTGAAGAGAGCATAAACTAATTTGAAGTCTCCCTTTCTTCTGAATTAAATAGCTTTTAAATCATGGTAAATTAGATAATTTGCAGCAGACCATTAACACTAAGTCTTCAGCCATTTCTTTAATTACAAGTTAAATTTCTCTCTTGCATTTTTCCGTCCATTTTAGGGCTATAAAAACTACAATGTTTGTGTTCTTTGAATCGTATTTTGGCTCTTTATAAACTTTAGCTGCTATAGTTGAAAGCAGAGAAAAGTGACACAAGAACCAAAATCGGTGTTAAAACTATCTACACTGTCTTATTTTCAAAAAAATATAATAGGCGGAATTGGCTACTGCTCCTAATATTCCTAATAGATAAGATATGCAAATCAACAGGTAAAAATATTTATTTATCTTTCTTAAAAATTTATTTCTATTCATTTTTGTGTTTTTATTAATCATCCTTCCCAATATATAATGCGAAGTTTTCGTAAAAAAAGAATACTATTAGGTTAACTTCTGCTTGGAATAATACAGTTCTACAGCATAAAGCAGATAAAAAATTAGTATTTTCAACTCTTAAATAAGACTTAAATAGATTTTGACATAATAAAATTTACAAGCCAATATATTTCTAATAAACTGAAACATACAGACTATTTAATCCATTTATTATTTAACGCTTCTACAAGCTATGCCTTAAGTCTAAATAATAGCATCACAATAAAGAGTTCAAGCGCGAACGAGCATTCTGTATCATTTAGGTTTATAAGCTTCATCACTCTTATCATCAAATAATATAAAAAAAATCAGATGAGTATTTCTCTTTTTTTTTAATATAATTGTTATATAATGAGAATAGACCAATTTATATCGCTTTATTATTTAAAAGGAGAATTTTATGAAACTAAAAACAATTACTTTAACGGTAGCTATCGGGTTACTTATTGGAACATCTGGAAGTGTCTGGAGCAGTAGTGATAATATTGCTTTTGCATCTACCTCAAATCCACAAGTTAGTTCAATTTTACCAAATAATGATCGGACTCAAGTTTTTAATACTTTGGATGGGCACTATCAATCGGTTTGCTTTATCTATGTAAATAATGCTATTCAGGGCTCTGGAGTCGTAGTTGGGCCAAACACCGTTTTAACGAATAGACATGTTGTAAGTAAAGCAAAATCACCACAGAACATTAGAGTTGCGCCTGCAAGACAGTCAAAAAAGGATGTCCCTTTTGGTAGCTTTGAAGCCTCCGATTATATTGTTAATGATACACAAGATCTAGCTGTTGTTCATCTTTCACCAAAATCCGTTGGCTCCATTGGTGAGGTGGTTACTCCAGCTAAGATTGTTAATAATCCGTCAACTTCTGTAGGAGTGCCCATTACTGTGACGGGATATCCTGGAGATAAGCCTTTTGGAACAATGTGGGAAAGCAAAGGCGTATCAACAACTGAAACGACGAATAGAATTTATTATAACGCCAGTACTTTTGGCGGGAATTCCGGATCGCCTGTTTTTAATGAACAAAATGAAGTAATCGGGATTCACTTTGGTGCTGTTAAAGGTGAAAACATAGCGGTTCGGTTTAAACCAAGTATCTACAAATTCATACAAGAAAATATCAAATAACAGATATTGACAAGAGATAAAGTTTTGCATGAATTATAAATAGTGAGAATAAAAAGCAGAAATAAATATAAAATTCTGTTTTTTTATTCATTAGGTACTATTATATATTGAAGCATTTTAACTCTTTTGAAATATAGATAAATTCAAAATTTCGCTCACCAAGTAATGGGGGGCTAGAACATAGGAGCGATAATACACATAGCAAAAATCATTGCCAACCTTCAAGTGAAATAGACTCTTATAAATATGCTACTTAGTTTTGATGCTCAATAAGATTTTTTAACCTCTCTGTAGCCGATTTATGTGCCTAAGCGCTTTTGAAGACAAGTCACTCATATTTCTCTCAAAAGATTACATATTGTCTAAGACTATCTGAATAATCACTATTCTAGACTAAAAGTGTTACAGAAATCATGACTAAAGTCTACATGGCAAGTCAGAAAATGAACTAAAATCCATCAAGATAATCCAGTAATTATTGTGCTGGACAATAATACAAAGCAAGAAGTAGTGCTAAAGTTTCAAACTTGGTGATATGAGCCTTAAAGGACTAAATGAATTTCTATGCATGGACCATAATATCCCAAAAAAGCTCACTACTGTTAAGTTATGAGCTGAGTTTTAACTAAATGTAATCATGTATGAGGATGTTGTTCCACGATTTCACTATAGAAAGTCGGGTAAGGGTTTAAATCTCAGATATACCAATTACGCAACTCTTTCATAGGTATCTCCCATCCCTTGTTTACTTCTAGCGATTAAGTCATTTGAATCTCCACTCCATGTACTCATATGATTTTTCCAATTTGCAGAAACAAGGGCTGCATATTCTGATAAAATTGTTTTATCCCCCAAGGTCATATATTTTAAATTATCATCATATCCTAGTAAGTCAGTCATATTTAACATATCTGGTAAACTTGACGTATCAAATTTTGACAAATCAAGGTTAGTTAAACTACTACAATTTAAAAACATATAGCTCGAATTTTTGAGCACAGGACTATACAAATATGACATGTCAAGGCTGGCTAATCTAGTACAACCACTGAACATACTACTCATATCTTCTACCCCAACACCATAAGACTGAGGTAAATTAATACTTAGTAAGTTATTACAATCTAAAAACATGGAGCTCATATCAGTCACACTTATTAGGTCAAATTTTGATACATCAAGACTTGTTAAACCGCTACATCCATTAAACATGCTACTCATATCTCGAACTTCTTGTGTAACAAAATTCGATACATCAAGGCCTGTTAGACCATTACATCCACTAAACATAGATGACATATTTGTAGCGTTTGATGTATCTAAATGGTTTAATCCCTCAATGCTTTGAAGTTCTGATAGAGAGTTAAAAAGAAAATATGAATTCTCATTTGCTAAGACTGTTTTTGTAAATATAATTTTTTTCACAGGAATTTTGCATTCAGACCAAGGAGACTTTAAATCAGCAACACCAAACTCTCCTCCGCCTAAAGTTAATGTCCCATCACTGTCAAGTACCCAATGTACTGTTCCAAATGTTCCGCTTTCTTCACTTTGTTTATTAATCTGAACTTGAGAGTCAGAATTTATCTCTTGAACATTCGAAAGTGAGTTTGCGCTGACTGGTCTTACAGTTGAGTAAAAGACCATACCCATTGCCATAAAGGTAATTGGGATTATTATTTTTTTTCATTGTATCATACTCCATATTAAAATTATTATTCTCTACAACCAAGTATACTTTATAAATTTAGGTTATATCTGAATATAAAAAAGCGCTTTCCGCTTTTTTATTATACCACTTTTTATACCACTTTGTGAAATAATATTCAATATATATCATAGAACTTCAACAAATATGTAGTCCGCTATCAAATTATTAGTATTCTACAATTCTTTAAATTTTGTTTCTCTTTTTGAAGTTAATGCCCAACTTTTTGACCCTCTATAAATTCTATTATAATCGAAAATAATAATTAACTTTTGAAGTATACCCTGGTGTCCTTTTTGTATTGACAAATAAAATACACGTGAAATAATTATTCCGCGTGTGTTTATATTTTTTCTTGAATCCAATGTCTGTCAGAAATACCAAATTTCCCAACCGCATATTTTTCCGCGGCTAACCATATGGCTAAATGTTCCGAAAGCATCATTCGGACTGAATCATCTGGAAACATTTCTTGAAGGAGTAAAAATCTCCGTTGACATTCTCGCTCATAGGCTTGTTGGATGTCCAAAATACTCTTTGAACGTTCTAAATCTTCTTTGTAAGTCATTATTTATATCCTAAACAATCAGAATCCGAATGTATTTTCATTGAGCAATCGACGTTCATCTTCTTGTTTTTGCATTTCAGGAAGTTTAATACGAAATTCTTTGGCTTGTCTTCGATATTCTGAAAAAAGTGTTTTTAAATCTATAACAGATATCTTAATAGATGGGCGCAAATCTTCTTCACTCCAATCATCTTCCTGCTCATAGATGTCTGAAATTGTGATCACTCCATTGTCATCAATTTCCCAATCCCAATTTTCATCATTAAAACTTCTTTCTTGTTTCGAGAGGGACTTGTAGTTATTTAAAATGTTTAAGTACTCATTTGCAGTATAATCATTATCTCCGTCAATTAATACCGCATCTAACCATGAATCATTTAAATCTTTATCTTCGAATATAATGATAGGTTGGCCGCTGACCTCTCCTGATTGGTAAACAAATTTTTTGAATTTGAAATTTATATTCATCTTACTTCCTTTCGCTATAAACAGGATAGGCACTTTCTACTTTCCCATTTTTTATTCTCATTTCAATTTTCATACCATTGGACGCCTCTCCTCTAAAAATATTAGTTCCTTTGTATAATTCCATATTTTCGTAAGCGTGTTGCACTTCGTTCATGATTTGCTGTGGCGACCAGTCATCAGGATACATGGTTGATACCCCTCCTTTTTCCACCCCCGTTGACAGACACTTTAGCTTCATAAACACCATATTTGTCAGCTTGTTTTGTCACTCTTATCACTTCACTGTTGTTAGTAATTACTTCAGAATGATAACCAGTCGCTTTGCCTTTTTTAGTAATATCTCCCTCAAAAATGTGTTCAGGTAAATTGGCTTTGATGTTATTTGATATTTTTAACACAGGAATTTCAGAAAGTTTAAACCCAGCTCCGGCTTTTGCCTCGCTTACAATTTGAACCCCTTCAGGAGTTTTTATTTTATAAGCACCAACAAGAAAACCAAGCTGTGAAAGATTTTTAGCAATCTGATTATTATCCATAAACATCATGCCTTCCCCTAATTTGAAGATTCCTTCTCGAACTCCCCAGAGAGCCGGGTTTAATTTTTTTCCTGTTAGATAGTCATAACCTTTATCTAAGGCTAAACCATAATGTTTACCATACTCCTCACTATCCATGAATTGGACGACATCTCCACCTAACTGTGTTCCTGAATTTTCTAAGAAATCATATAATTCCCGATTATTTATTCTTAAACCAGTCTTTTTATCTTCGATAAACCATGTAATTTTAGGTTTACCATCACGAGTTTGACCAAGGAGAGCAAAAACATTATATTGTCCAAGTTCTGCTTTGAGTGAGTCTTCTTTCTTTCCATATAGAGAAGAGTTAAGCTCTTGCCCCATCATTTGTTTATACCAACTCATATCAGAACTAGCAGAAACTTTGAAATTCCCATTAGAATCAAAACTTCCTTTACGTAAAGCTTTTGCTCCTTTTAAAGCATCTTGAAAGATGTTTAAACTATCTTGGAATAAAGAACTTGTTCGCCATGAAGTTTCTTCAAGAATACGTAATTTATCTTCTAATTTTTTAATTTCTTGTTCATAGTGAGCCTGAACACTTTCGAGCTGTTTTCCCTCGAAAACGAGGTTTTCTACAGCTTTTTTGGCAATCCCTGTGACCATCATATCATTAAAAAATCGAATTTGATTTTCCACCGTTGCTTTTTGTTGACGCTTGATTTCTAAAGCATGGGTAATTTCGTCTTTATCATAAACAGAGTCATTAAAATGGTCAAAAGCACTAATGGCAGATTTAAAAAGGGTATTAGCGGCGTGATAAGCCTTCCCTGATATCTCTCCGTTATCCAATGCAGTCGTTAAGCGGTTCACTCCCTCTTGTAAATCACTGACGATTTGGTCGGCGACTGATAGATTATGGTCTAGAGCAGAAATCAAAAGTTGACCGTCAGTTTTACTATATTTTATTCCCACGGCAAAGCATTCCTTTCTTAGTGAAGGTTTTCAATCTCATCTTGAAGACGATTATTTTCGATTCGATAATCTTGTTCCAACTGTTCGGATTGGTTATTTATCAAACGTTGTACAGCTTTGCGAACCTCTTGAACAGCCGTACTTTCCCAGCCTAGATTATCACTTGTCTCTTTAAACGTATCATAATGTTCTTCTTCAAGTCGAAATCCCTGTTCCATTTGGTTCTGGAAATTTTCAAGTTGATTTTGAATGTTACGCTTTTCATGTACTAAATCGTCATGGTATTGCTCTTTTTGGGCGATTTCCCGCGCGAGTTCCAACCGTTGGTCAGCGCTTTTATCTCTTTGCATTAGAACCCCCAACTTTGACCCGCTAATTGGTCACGGTGTTCAATCCTTTCTGCTAGTCCTGTAATTTTATAGGCTTGCGTTTGAACGGTTTCAACCAATTCTCCAATATCGGTTAACATTGTATTGGTTAATTTTGGGGCATTTTTCATACAAGGTAAATTGCTAATAGAGAATTCTATATTTTCATTTTGAATTCCCTCTCCTACGAGGCTTGTCAACTTAGAGACTGCAGTTTTTGCGACCATTGTGTCTGAACTAATTCTTGATGTTCCCATAAGAACTCCTTTGTCTTTAATAACTTAACGTAGATTCATCTAGGCTTTAAATTAAAAAACCTTTCATACTATTATACCATTATTTTTTTATTTGTGTTACAAAAATTATTGAATGATAACAAAGTGCTCACCAGAATTTTGGCAAGCATTTGATGAAAATATTTACTGAAGATGAATGGATATAAAGTAACCAAAGGCGCAGGTACTTTAAGGGGAGTAAGGGGTTCGAACCCTCGCACCGATTTCTCGACCTAACGATTTAGCAAACCGTCCTCTTAAGCCTCTTGAGTAACTCCCCGAAAACAATAAACGGTTCTGACGGGAATCGAACCCGCGATCTTCGCCGTGACAGGGCGACGTGATAACCGCTACACTACAGAACCTAAGGAGGATGTGGGATTCGAACCCACGCACGCTTTTACACGCCTGACGGTTTTCAAGACCGTTCCCTTCAGCCAGACTTGGGTAATCCTCCAATATTGAAATAGTATATCATTTTTTACATGAAGAAACAAATATAAAAAAGTACATCCTGACGAATTTCTCTTCTACTTAAATTTTTTCTCTCACCCAATGGCGTTCTGAGACTCCAAATTTACTGACAGCTTGCTTTTCTGCAGCTAACCAAATTGATAAATGTTCTGATAACATCATTCGTGTACAATCATCTGGAAACATTTCCTGAAGTACCAAAAATCTTCTATGACGTTCTCGCTCATAAGCTTGCTGAATATCTAATAAACTGTTTGAACGCTCTAATTCTTCCTTATAAATCATTTCTAATTCCATTTTTCCTAAATATTTTGGCTCTTTATGAGTCACTCATTCTATATTATTTTGAATCTAATTATATCATAATATTTTATTTGCAATCAAAATATTATCATTTTTATGGATATATTTTGTTGATTATCGCTCTGTTTCATTCTATAATATCAATAAACCTGATATTTGGTGTTAGGAGGGCTTATGAATCAATCAAATCAGAATCACTATTTCGACTATTCCCTTGAACCACGTCGAGCCATCCTCTTTCAAGATGTCAAATCAAATTAAGCCTCTATTGAATGTGTGCAACGTAACCTCAATCGCTTAACGACTTCTCTGTGTGTAATGAGTAGAGCTGACAACTCTAAGGGGTTAACACTTGCTTCTAGCCCAACCTTCAAGAAGGTTTTTGGAATGAAAAATGTCAGTCGCGCCAGCGACCTACCCTTTCTTATAGAAACAAGAAAGTTTAATTATCCGCAATGGTATCGAACACATACAGATATGCATGGACAGCGAACTGAACCAACATTGCAATACGTTGCATTCGTCGAATCTTGGGCGAAACGAACATGGATAGTTCCCCCTCAAATGCAGTTATACGTTGACTATAAAATTGAAGTTACGAATATTCTGACCAATTATACACCTATTGATGAAATTCATTCTTATTCAATTGATGAATCTTTTTTGGATGTAACTGAATCATTGAACTTCTTCTATCCTGAGATTAAAAATCGTTATAAACAAATGAATCTGATTGCTTTAGATTTGCAACGTGAGATTGAATAAGTTAGGGTTATATGTAACTGTGGGGCTTGGAGATAACCCTCTTCTTGCAAAATTGGCAATGGATAACTATGCCAAGCATAATCAGAATATGAGAGCGTTAATATGTTATGAAGATGTGCCTAGTAAATTATGGACTCTTCCTAAGTTGACTGACTTCTGGGGAATTGGGAAACGAACCGAGAAACGTTTAAATAAATTAGGAATCACATCTATCAAAGAACTTGCAAATGCTGCCCCACTTCTTCTAAAACAAAAATTAGGGACAATTGGTCTTCAGCATTTTTTCCATGCAAACGGAATCGATCAAAGCAACGTGAGGGAAAAATATATTCCTAAATCAACAAGCTTCAGCAATTCTCAAATTCTACCACGTGACTATCATAAGCAAAGAGAAATAGAACTTGTGATTAAGGAAATGGCTGAGAACCTTGCGATAAGGCTAAGAAAAGGGGGGAAATTAGCAGGCAACCTTTCACTTTATGCAGGTCCTGCTTCTACTTCTGAATACTCCTCTGTTAAAATTTCACGAAATATAGATGCGACTTATAAATGTCAAGATAAAAGTACCCACTTTCGCTGGAATAAGCGTGGACACATTTGCTAGTCATCTAGCATAGAAAATTCTTTTAATCGATAAGATTCTCCAACAATGGGGACGACATGGGCATGA